>Ga0308163_10000172_pt1 | contig 177913 bp, 140 predicted proteins | sample PhyTR1_FD_201037 | JGI IMG/M metagenome (GOLD analysis project Ga0308163, IMG submission 201037) | Phyllosphere microbial communities from UC Gill Tract Community Farm, Albany, California, United States - DLSLT.R1 | ecosystem: Host-associated > Plants > Phyllosphere > Unclassified | place... | reverse complement strand
GCGAAGAGCATGCGGCTGCTCAGCCAGGTCCTGGCGAAGTGCAGGTGCGTGTCGAGGCAATCGGCATCAGTTGGTACGACACCCTGTGGCGCCAGAATCTGGCATCGTCCCAGGCACGTCTGCCTTCGGGCCTCGGTCATGAAATGGCTGGCGTGGTCACTGCGGTGGGCGCTGATGTCGACGACCTGTCTGTTGGCGACAAAGTGGCCAGTTTTCCCGCGGAAAGCCCGAACGACTATCCGGTGTACGGCGAGTCGATCGTCCTGCCGCGCACCGCGCTGACCCGTTATCCGGATGTGCTCAGCCCGATCGAAGCGAGCGTGCATTACACGCCGTTGCTGATCGCCTACTTCGCTTATGCCGATCTGGCGCGGGTCAAACCGGGTCAATTTGCGCTGGTGACTGACGCCAGCCACTGCGCCGGCCCGTCGTTTGTGCAATTGGGCAAAGCGCTGGGTGTGCGAGTGATCGCCGCGACCAAATCGGCGGAGGAGCGGGAGTACCTGTTGTCCCTCGGCGCGGAGAAGGTCATCGTCACCGAAGAGGAAGATCTGTTGATGCGCATCAACAAGATCACCGACAACCGCGGCGTCGATGTGGTATTCGATGGTCTTGGCGGTCCGCAGATGTCGTTGCTCGGCGATGTGCTGGCGCCACGCGGCAGTCTGGTGCTGTACGGCCTGCAAGGTGGTAACCAGACCCCGTTCCCGGCGTGTGCAGCGTTCCAGAAGAACATCCAGTTCTTTGTGCACTGCATCGGCAACTTCACCGGCAAGCCGGAGCTGGGCATTGTTCAGGACCACGTCGCTCTGCAGCGTGCTCTGCGTGACATCAACCAGTTGACCGCTGACCGCGTGCTCCTGCCGCTCAAGACGCGTGTATTCGCGTTCAACGAGTTCGTCGAAGCGCATCGCTACATGGACGAATGCCCATGCCGCGAGCGAGTGGCCCTGCAAGTGGAAACCGCGTAAATCCGCTCATCAGAGTCCGTGGCCGCCACGGACTCTTTTCTGTTTAGATCCTCCGCTGACAGTAAACCCTTCCCGATATCGAAGCATCGGCCCTTCAGCAACTGAACTGGTTTTTGCCTTCGATCTGTATCTTCTAATCACACTATAAGCACTGATAATTGAATGATTACTTTCATCTCAAGGAATGAGCTATGGCTGTGCATTCAATTTGTCCAAGGCAATATCAAATGGCTGGCTCGGCTGGCTTCGCCAATTTCTGTTTAATTGCTGTAGGGCGTTTCGGAAGTTGCTTCTCCTTTTCTTGTAATGATTTGTCGTGGGACGTTGTGGGAAGTTTCCTCAGATCATTTGCGAATGGCGAAAGCCCAATGAATACGGGTGGTTGAGCGTGATGCTTGGCATCTGGATGGCTTTATTCAGGTGAAGTGTTTCAAATAACTACAACTTTGTAAGTGTTAGCATTTCAGCGTCTATTACTTATTGATCCAATTGCCGCGCGCCCATTGTCATGTCTGCGCGGCATGAAACTTTTGATACCGGGTAAATACCGATGAGCACGATCCATGATCAGGCAATGAACTATGTCTATCAGCAAGTATTGCAGCGTCTGCTGAGTTTCTTTTCCCGAGCCGAGCGCACGGCATTGCAGTTGTTGATACAGCGCCTGGTGGTGGCGGCAGGCGGCATGGAAAACATTGGGCAATTCAAGGTGCTGGTGCCTCAGTCCGGCCTGCGTGACGGCTGCTACACCCTGGCCTTGCTCCGGGCCGCACAGCTGACCATCGCCGGACGTGCTCCGGCGACCTTCCAGTTGCGCGTGGCTTCCCTGCGCTGGAGTGGCGACAGCCCGCTCGCCCTGCAAAACCTGCATCGCAGCTACAGCGCACTGTTTCTTTATGACGATCCGCGGGTCGAGGTGCTGATGGTCGATAATCGCGAAGTGCTGCCGTTCGACCATCGCACGCCTGTGAGCAGCGAAGGGCGTGAGGCCAGCCGCGTCAATCTGCTGCTGGTCGGGCACTGTCGCACCTGGCTGGAAACGCCTGAATTATGGGATGACGCCTATCTGGCGACGGCCGAGTACTACAGCCAGATCGCCCGCTGGAACAATGGTGTCGACGCCATGATCAGCACTGAAACCAAAGGCAGTCAGCTGCATTTCCTCGAAGGCCTGAACCGTGCAATGCAGCGAGTGGCAATACCGGCTCCAGGCTTGGTCAATGCCGGATTCGAAACGCTTTTTCCGCTGCTCGACGAGCTCGGTGATGACTTTTACCGGGAACTGCGTGCCGATGATGACCGGACCGTATGGCGGCCGGAAGGTGAATTCGAAGCCTGCCGGCGCACCAGTTTTATCGACATCAACGACATGATGGTCGGCAAAATCGAGGATCGCTGGCCGCTGCTGGGCGAATTTCTCGGTTATGAACCTGACGACCTGGCGCTGTACCAGGGCGAAGCGGTATTCGCTGACCCTCTAATCTCGGCGCACGTGCGAGGTTTGTACGCACGCTTCATCGAGGGGCGCGCCTATGAGGCGGGTATCGACGATTATGTTCGTCACACGCTGGCCGACATGCGGCGAAAACAGGTCGCCGAATCTGTCTGCGAGCACTTGCTGGCCAGCTATGACAATGCCGGCGGACCAGAGCAGCTGCGGGCGCTTGCCGAGGACTACCTCATTAATGGTTTCGGATTGAGCGAAACGCAGCTGGTGTGCCTGCTGTTTGCGCCGTTCATCGACAACGGCAAAGGTCTCGAGCGGTTCCTGCGCAACTGTCATCCCGGCATGCTGGTCGCCATGCCTGACCTGCACCGCGCCATGCAAGGCTTGCACGCGCCAGAGCAGGTTTTGAAGTGGATAACGGAAGTGAGCGGGTTGCCAGTCAGGTTGGTGATCCGCCTCTATGCAACGGGCCCTGTGCAGATTCATGCTCCCGCGCAATTGGCCTCGGAGAGTTCGGCTTCGGATGAGGCGCGTTCGGCTGCGCCGTTCGAGCGGTCGACGGAACGCTGACGGTGAGCCGGAGCCTGGGTTGTGAACCGATATCTACGGAAATGAGGGTGTGAAAAGCGCGCGGGACAACGACTTTGTTTATCAGGCAGTTTATCGATATCTGACCACGCTGATTGATGACGCCGGAGGTGGTGCGGCGGTACGCATGCCTTCCTTGCGACAACTGGCGGATCGACTGAATGTCTCCATTTCAACGGTGCAGTACGCCTATTCGCTTCTGGAGAAGGAAGGTCGAGTCTATTCGATAGCCAAGTCAGGGTATTACGCGCAAGCGCTGTTCAGCATGGATGCGCCCGGCAACGGCAATGATCTGTTGGAGACCGTGTACGTCAACGCCAGACGTCCCGGAATGTGTGTGTTGAGCGCCGACGAACCGGCCTCGCTGCAACCGCTGGACAGTCCGTTGTTGACGCTGGAACGTGAGCTTCTGCGCCAATATCCGCGTCAGCTACAGACATTCGTGCAACCTTGCGGAGAGCTGGAATTGCGGGTTGCCCTGGCAGCGCGGTACACGAGTTCGACAGAGCATTTCTGGCATGCCGATGACATCTATATCGGTGCCGATCTGCGCGGGGTCCTGGAAATTCTGATTTCGGTGCTTGAATTGCGTCACGCCAGCGTAATTGTCGAATCACCGTGCGACTGGGTGATATTGCGTCTGCTCGAGTCGTGCGGGGTGCGCGTGATCGAATGGCCATTGCTGGCCGAAGGCGTGCTTGATCTGTCGGTACTGCAATCGCTACTGGAGAACGAGCCAGTACGTCTGGTCCTTTTGTCTTCAGTGTTGAGCATGCCTCACGGCAAGGGTTTCACCCATGAGCGTCAGCAAGCCGCCGCGCAGTTGCTCAATCAACATGGCGTCTGGGTACTGGAAAACGACTGCTACAGCGAGCTTGACGAGCGCAATGATTCACAGCGTTTGCGCAGTTGGCTTGATCCTGAGCGTCTGCTGGTGTTTTCCACTTTCGAGAAATTCATTGGCGCTGAAGCGCCATTCGGCTTTGTCCTGTCGCGTCACTGGCGTGAGGCGCTGCAACGCCATTTTCTGCTGCGCGCATTTCGCTTGTCGCCGATCCGCCAAAAGGCGATTGCCCGGTTGTTGAATGGCGGGCGGCTTGATCAGCACTTATCTGTGCTGCGGCGAATGCTGGGTGAGCGGCGAGCCGTGTTGATCCAGGTTCTGCACGAACGTTTGGGCGATACGCTGCAGATCGTCGAGCCGCAGGGCGGGGCGACGGTGTGGGTGCGTTCGTTACGGCCGGTCGACATGGCGAATGTATTCCGTCGCCTGCTCAAGCAACAGATCATCGTGGCCCCCGGCGAGCTGTTCAGCCTGCAAGGTCTGCATGCGGATCATCTGCGGATAAGCGCGTTGCACCACGGCGAGCGGGATCTGCCGAGTGTCATCGGCTTGCTCGGCGATGCCTTGCGCTTGTCACCCGGTCAATAACGTTAAAAAACATCGGGCGAGTTTCGGATACATCCCGTCGCACAGTGGTCAAACTGCCAGTAAACTGCGCTGCATTTCCTGAACCACTCCGATTTCAGAGGTTTTTGCATGACACTCAGTCCTTTTGCGGGCAAACCGGCACCGGCAGAACTGTTGGTCGATATCCCGCGACTGGTTACGGCCTATTACACCGGCCAGCCTGATGCATCGATTTCTACCCAGCGAGTGGCGTTCGGCACGTCCGGCCACCGCGGCAGTTCGTTCGATTTGAGTTTCAACGAATGGCATGTTCTGGCCATCAGCCAGGCGATCTGCCTGTATCGCGAAGCCCAGGGCATCACCGGCCCGCTGTTCGTCGGCATCGACACCCATGCATTGTCGACCCCGGCCGGCGCCAGCGCGCTGGAAGTCCTCGCCGCCAACGGCGTCACCGTGATGATCGCCGAAGGCGATGAGTACACGCCGACCCCGGCAGTTTCCCACGCCATTCTCTGCTACAACCGCGGCCGTACCTCTGGCCTGGCGGACGGTATCGTCATCACGCCGTCGCACAACCCGCCACAAAGCGGTGGCTACAAATACAACCCAACCAACGGTGGCCCGGCCGATACCCACATCACCAAGTGGATCGAAGCCAAGGCCAACGAGCTGCTGGCGAACAAACTGGCCGGGGTCCAACGCATCAGCTACGAGCAAGCGCTCAAGGCCAGCACGACCCATCGTCACGATTACTTGAACACCTATGTCGCCGACCTGATCAACGTCATCGACTTCGATGCCATCCGCGATGCCGAGCTGCGTCTGGGTGTCGATCCGTTGGGCGGAGCAGGGGTGCGCTACTGGTCGGCCATCGCCGAACACTACCGTCTTGACCTGGAAGTGGTGAATAAACAGGTCGATTCAACGTTCCGTTTCATGACCGTCGACTGGGACGGCCAAATCCGTATGGACCCATCGTCCAGCCACGCGATGCAGGGCCTGATTGGCCTGAAAGAGCGCTTCGACGTGGCATTCGCCTGCGATCCGGACCACGACCGCCACGGTATCGTCACGCCGTCCGGTGGTTTGCTCGCGCCGAACAACTATCTGGCGGTATCCATCGACTACCTGTTCCAGAACCGTCCGCAATGGCGCGCCGATGCCGCTGTCGGCAAAACCGTGGTCAGCAGCGGTCTGATCGACCGCGTGGCCAAGCGCCTGGGCCGTCGCCTGTACGAAGTGCCGGTCGGTTTCAAATGGTTCGCCGATGGCCTGTTTGATGGCTCGCTGGGTTTTGGCGGTGAAGAAAGTGCTGGCGCGTCTTTCCTGCGCAAGGACGGCGGCGTGTGGAGCACTGACAAGGATGGCCTGATTCCAGCCTTGCTCGCCGCCGAAATGACCGCGCGCACCGGGCGCGATCCAAGCCAGGCCTACCGTGCGCTGACCGACGAACTGGGCGAACCGTTCTCGGTGCGTGTCGACGCCAAAGCCAACCCGGAGCAGAAGGCGCTGCTGAGCAAGCTGGCGCCGGAACAGGTCACCTCGACCGAGCTGGCGGGTGAGAGGATCAAGAGCATCCTCAGCCATGCACCGGGCAACGATCAGGCCATTGGTGGTCTGAAAGTCATGACCGAGAACGGCTGGTTCGCCGCGCGTCCTTCGGGCACTGAAGACATCTACAAGATCTACGCCGAGAGCTTCCTCGGCGACGACCACCTCAAGCAACTGGTGGCCGAGGCGCAAACCTTGGTGGATGGCGCTATTTCCACAAAGTGATGCGCACATGAAAAAGGGCAACCGTAATGGTTGCCCTTTTTTATTGCCTGCAGATCAAGCCAGGTCGACCAGTACGATTTCGCTGTCCTCGATCGCCGTGACCGTCAGCACTTGCTCGTGGGCCACCGCCACACCGTCACGCGCTTGGGCACGCAAGCCATTGACCTCGATCACGCCCGTGGCCGGAACCAGATAGGCGCGACGCCCTTCGTCGAGCCGATATTCGGCGGTTTCACCGGCCTTGATGTTCGCCGCCACCAAACGCGCATTGGCGCGAATGTGCAGACTCTCATCGTCGCCGTCCTTGCCGCTCGCCAGCGTCACAAAACCTTCGCGCTCGCCTTTGGGAAACGGCTTGGCTCCCCACGACGGCGGCGCACCGGTTTCGGTCGGCAGAATCCAGATCTGGAAGATCTTGGTTTCCTTGTCCTCCAGGTTGTACTCGCTGTGAGCAATGCCGGTGCCAGCGCTCATCACTTGTACGTCGCCAGCTTCGGTGCGGCCCTTGTTGCCGAGGTTGTCCTGGTGCGTGATGGCACCTTCCCGCACGTAGGTGATAATTTCCATGTCGCGGTGCGGATGCTGCGGGAAACCGGTACCTGCGGCGATGATGTCATCGTTCCACACGCGCAGGTTGCCCCAGCTCATCCGCTGCGGATCGTAGTATTCGGCAAAGGAAAAGTGGTGATGCGCGTCCAGCCAGCCATGATGGGCGCCGCCCAGCGAGCTGAAGGGTCTGAGTTCAAGCATGATCGTCTCCTAATAAGGGTCGTCAGGGGGCGGGCCCCGTGGTTGATGACGACGATCATCTATCAGGCAATCATCGAAAAAAAGCGCAAAAACTGCCGCATCATGATCAGGTTATTTGATGGGAATGCGCCTCGAAATCGTCTCATCCGACTTTCAATTCGTCGCCTAAACCGATGACCTGTAAGCATTTCGCTAGAACTCATCAGCAAATCCAGACACCATAGCCGCCACAGCCTCACACCCTGGAGTCCGTCAGCGTGGCGCAACACACCCCCGATCTTCCCCCTGAACTTCGTCCACTGGCCGAGATGCCCTGGTTCAAACGTCTGGCCGCGCGATTCTTTGGTCACGGGTTGACCAAGCTGCGCGCCCAGCACCGGGCGTCGTGGCTGCACGGGCAAGCCGACGGATTTCGCAGTGGCCACACCGCTGGCGTCGAATACGGTTTCAAGGAGGGCAAGCTTGAGGGTTTGGAGGAAGGCCGCCAGGTGCTGCTGATTCGCGACAGCCGCAACACCGAGCATCGGCCGCCCAGCGTCGATAACCACCTGTTCGATGACTGGCGCCTGCCGCTGACGGCGGAACTGAAGAAGCGCATCAAGGCTGACGTTGCCCGTTTGCTTCCGGCCCACGCCCAGCCCAGCGCTGCGCAGTGGAAGATGATCTTCAGCGATACGCCGTCCACCTCGGTGGTGGCCGGTGCCGGCGCCGGCAAATCGACCACGCTGGTGCTGCGCATTCTCTTGCTCAGCCATTATCTGGGTTTTGAGCTGGATTCGATGACTGTGGTGACCTTCACCCGCGAATCGCGCAAGGACTTCATCAACAAACTCATCGAAATCTTCACGCTGTGGGGGCAGCCGCTGAACCTCAAGCAGGCCCGCGAGCTGGTCAGAACCTTCCACTCACGCATCCTGCCGATGGTCCGCAGCCTGCCGGGTTTCGAGCGTTTGCAGGCCTTCGAGAACCTCAGCGATCGCCCGCAAAGCGGCGCAGAGGAGGTCGACAGCAATCCGTTTGACCTGCGTATCAATGACGCGCAGCGCCAGCAACTTAATGCTTGTTATCACCGCCTCTTCAACGACGATGAGCGTTTCCGCCAGTTGATCCAGCCGCTGTCCCGTGCCGGATTACAGTTGAAGGAACTGGAACGCGACCACCCCGATGTGCAAAAACGCATGGCGGTCACTGAACTGGCAGCCAAGCGCGATGAAGAGCTCTGCGATGTGATTGAGGATCTGTGGTTTCGCGCAGGGGCGTGGCCCATCAAAGGCATCGAACCGAATCGGCAGGCCTTCGAAATCAATGGCTCGCAGTTCCACACTCATGGCTATATTCCCAGTCTCGATGCCTGGGTGGTGCTCGGCTTTGATCCCAAGGAAAACGCCCAGCTGACCCGACCCAACGCCAAGCTGAGTGTCCGTGCAGAGTGGGCGGTCAAGCGCACCCTGTTTCAAGCTTTTTGCCGTAAGCCATTGATATGGCTAGATAGTTACGAGTCATCCAGGCGCGTTCTTGCGACGTTGGCCGGAGATGCCAGCGCCGGTCCCGGCTTTGATTACAAGGTCAAAGGCGAGCTGACATCGGCGCCATTGCTGGATTGTTTTGTCGCCGCAGCAGGCTTTATCGAAAACCTCGGCCTGGATGTACCAGACGCGGTCAGTCGGATGAGCTTCGCCAAGGACGATCCTGATCGTTTTTTCTTTGAAGCCCTGAGCCTGTTCTGGCGCGCATTTGAAGATCACCTGCTGGATCAGAAACCGCCAGTGATGACCTACAACCGCATGTTCGCGCTGTTCAGCGAGCACTCGCCGGAAAACCTCAAGCTGCTCGGCGATGAGTTGCTGCGGCCGATGGCGCATTTGATGATCGATGAGTTCCAGGACGTATCGCCGCAGATCGTTTCGTGGATTCGTGCCAGCTTCAATGAAATCCGCAGCCGTGGCCCGGCGATGCACATCGGGCGAGGGGCGCAGCGGTCGTCGCTCTTGTGCGTCGGCGATGACTGGCAATCGATTTACGGCTGGCGTGGCAGTTCACCGAGCTACTTCATGGAGTTCAACAAGGAATTTCCTTCACCGAGCACCACAAGAGTGATGCTCAGTGACAACTATCGCAGCCATCAGCACATCATCGACGCCGCCGAACACATCGTCCGTGCAGCGCCGGCGATCGCAGGCAAGAAGGCCAAGGCCAGTGGTGAGCCCAAGCCGCTTCACCCGGTCAATGTGCTTGAACGGGATGATGAAGCGTTGGGTCAGCGCCTCGCCGAGCATTACCGGCGGGGTGATTCAATCTTGATGCTCTATCGAAAAAGCAGCGATAAGTTATTGATAGAGCAGCATATTCAGCCTGTACTTAATGTAGATTCGAGCTTGCCCTACGACGCGCGGCGGCTGAAGCAACTGACCTATCACAGCGCCAAAGGCTTGCAGGCTGATGCAGTATTCCTGCTGGGTGATTGCCAGCATCTGACCAGTTCTCCGTACAAGAACCAGGTCTATCGCATGGCGGGATTGGGCAAAAGTGGCGATAGCGAGCCGTACGACACTGCGCAAAAGGACGAAATCCTGCGCCTTGCCTACGTCGGTATCACGCGCGCCGTCAGCCATTGCTATTGGTACGTCGAACCGCAGGAAACCCAAGCGGTAAACATGCCGAGGGCGTCGGATCGAGTCGCCAAGGGCAAGCCGTTCTTCGTCGACCATCGACGCGAAAAGGCCAGCGCCTGACCCATAAAAAGCCCGCATCGCTGCGGGCTTTTTGTTTTAAATCAGGTGGTTATGCGTAGTTCTTGAGAGATTCCGGAGGAGTGAAGGCTTCCAGCTCATCCTCGATGGCTTCGATCATGCGCTCGACGTCCGCCGCGTTCATCACCGTTGCGCAGGGAATGCCAGCGATGGCGATCATGGTTTCGCCGCTGGCCCGATCGAAAAGACGGGCGATCATGCTGCCCGGCGCATCCATCGTCGCCTCGAAACCCATGGGATGAAAATGCCAGCGCATCAGCTGGCAAGCGTTTGGAAAGGTGACTTTGCTGAACCCTTTATTCATGGTGTTGCCCGCCTGCTTCATCGAGCGCTTCCTTTTGCTCATGTTAGGTGGGAAGAGCCTTCATTGGCTCAACCAGTGCTTGAGCTTTAAAAGTAGCATCCGTGTGTGAAAAAACTGTGAGTTTTTTCAGTCCGTTTAGCGATTGATTCGCATTTTTTGATGTAAGTCACTGGCTCATCGATTATCGCCAAAACGCCACCATGGATTTTTCATTGAAGCGGCAGAGGAAGTTGGGCAAGCTCGGTTCTTTTTCGCCGAGCCTCTTATGCACGCCGATGACGACGGCCCAGAACAGACCCAGGCCACGGCGGCCACGGTCATGCGCTATCACCTTAGCTGGAAACACCGGGATCTGGACAGCGTCATGGCGCTTTATCACGCCGAGATCCAGTACAACGATTTCTTTCAGAACCGGGTGCTGGGTCTGGATGAGTTACGCGACTACGTGCGCGTGAGCATGCCGCGAGAATCCGACGAACTGCTCGAGCATTGCGACCGAATCCGGGTGGATGGCAACACCGCGTTCATTCAGTACGAGGTGACCTTGCGCGGCGGCGATGGCCTGGTGTCGTTTCGCTCCAGCGAAGCGATCACGGTCAAGGACGGCTTGATCTGGCGCGTCAACGAGTATGCCTCGCTGGTGCGTACTCAAGCCGACGGCAGTTCGGCACAGAGTCAGCGTCCGGCCGTCAGTCGGCTGGGTCTGTCACCGCGGCAGCTGAGTTTCATGGCCGAAGACCTGCAGCAGTATTTCGAAAAGCAGCAGCCCTATCTTGACCCTGAGCTTGACCTGCAACGGGTGGCGAAGGAGTGCGGGTACAGCCGCAATCAGATTTCCTATCTGCTCAATCAGGTGCTCGGGCAAAGCTTTTATCGCTACGTCAATCGGGCGCGCCTGCAGCATTTGCTGCGTGCGCTGGACAGCCCTACGCCGCCGTTGCGTGTCGACGAGCTGGCGTTTGCCGCCGGCTTCAATTCGCTGTCAGCGTTCTACAAATGCTTTCGCGAACACACCGGCCAGTCGCCCAAGGCCTACGCCAAACAAATTTCTCTGCGGGCACGCGCGCAAGACATCCACTGAAGGCAGCCACTAGGATCGACGCCATCGAAAGTTTTCAGTGGCGGAGTCTGGCATGTCGGCGTGGCGCACGATCAGTTTGTGGATGGATCAGCTCGATGAGCCGCTATTGGCGCGGCCTGCGCTTGAGCGGGACCTGGACGTCGACGTGGCCATCATCGGCGCCGGTTACACCGGACTGTGGACGGCGTACTACCTGAAAAAACAGGCGCCCGGCCTGGATATCGCCATCGTCGAGGCGCAAACCGCCGGGTTCGGTGCGTCTGGACGCAATGGCGGCTGGCTGATGGGTAATTTGCTGGGCGAGGATCGTTTGCTCGCAGGCTTATCGCCGCAGCAGCGCAGGGCGTCGTTCGATCTGCTGCACAGCATCCCCGATGAAGTGGAGATCGTCCTCGAACGTGAAGGCATCGACTGCGATTACCGCAAGGGCGGAGTGCTTTATTGTGCGGCGCGCTACCCAGAGCAGGGAACCGTTCTGCGCGATTACCTGAGCAAGCTGCACGCCCAAGGCCTTACCGATAACGACTACCGCTGGCTCAGCCCCGAGCAACTGGCCCAGCAGATCCGCGTGGCCAAGCCCTACGGCGGCATTTTCGCCCCTCATGTCGCGACCATTCACCCGGCGAAGCTGGTCCGTGGTCTGGCGCAGACCGTGCAGAACATGGGCGTGAAAATCTACGAAAACAGCCCGGTCACCCACTGGCAATCCGGCAGTCTGCGTACCGCCAAGGCCAGCGTGCGCAGCCGTTGGATCGTCCCGGCGGTAGAAGGTTATTCGGTGACCTTGCCGCCACTTGGCCGTTATCAATTGCCGGTGCAAAGCCTGATCGTCGCCACCGAGCCGCTGTCCGCTGCGACCTGGGACGAAATCGGCCTCAATCGCGGCCAGGCCTTCAGTGAATTCAGCCGTCAGGTCACCTATGGCCAGCGCAGTGCCGACAATCGTCTGATCTTCGGCGCCCGTGGCGGTTATCAGTTCGCCGGCAAGCTGCGCCATGACTTCAACCTCACCCGCGATGAGGTCGAACTGCGCCGCTATCTGTTCGGCGAATTGTTCCCGCAGCTGAAAAATGTGCAGATCACCCACGCCTGGGGCGGCAACCTTGGCATGTCGCGGCATTTCAGGCCGCACATGCTTTGCGACCGCGCCAACGGCATCGCGCTATCGGGCGGTTATGGCGGCGAGGGCGTCGGTGCCAGCAATCTCGGCGGCCGGACGCTGGCCGATCTGATTCTTGAGCGCGACAGCGAGCTGACCCAACAACCGTGGGTCCTGCCCGACGGCGGTATTCATGCGCTGCGTGCCTGGGAACCGGAGCCATGCCGCTGGCTCGGCTACAACGCGATCATCAAAAGTTTCGTGCACGAAGACCAGACCCTGGCCAATCCCGCGACCGCGCCCTGGCGGCGCAAGCTCGCCAGCCGGGTTGCCGGGTTCATGGAAGGTTTCATGCACTAAACGCCGTTTCCCTCAATAAACAGGTCACGCCATGAGCATCACCCAATTCAAAAACACCGCCACGCTGGAGCTCGAAGAATCCAACCCGGTCGCCGTGCCCCTCGGCGAACCCGTCGCAATTGCCTCGACCACCAGCGTCGAGCGCGACGACGGTGTTGAAACCGGCGTCTGGGAATGCACCCCGGGCCGCTGGCGGCGGCAGATCACCGCGCAGGAGTTCTGCCATTTCATTTCCGGGCGCTGCACCTTCACCCCCGACGGTGGCGGCGAAACCCTGCACATACAAGGCGGCGACGCACTGATGTTGCCTGCCAACACGCTCGGGATCTGGGATATCCAGGAAACCGTGCGCAAGAGCTACGTGCTGATTTTCTGATTGTTTGATCCTTTGATTGCCTGCCAACAAAAAAAGCCCATACAGGAATCGCCTCATGATCCAGAAAACCCTCGCATTGGCGCCGCTGCTGCTGGCCGCTTCCGTCAGTCATGCAGCCGAGAAGGTCAAGGTCTACAACTGGTCCGACTACATCGCCCCGGACACTACAAAGAATTTCCAGAAAGACACGGGCGTCGGCGTCACTTACGACGTCTACGACAGCAACGAAACCCTCGACGGTAAGTTGATGACCGGCAAATCCGGTTACGACGTGGTGTTCCCGTCCAACCACTTCATGGCGCGGCAAATTCAGGGTGGGGCACTGAAGAAACTCGACAAGAGTCAGTTGCCGAACTGGAAGAACCTCAATCCAGCGCTGCTTAAGGCGCTGCAGACCAACGACCCGAACAACGAACACGGTTTCCCTTATCTGTGGGGCAGCACCGGTATCGGCTACAACATTGCCAAGGTCAAGGCGGTGCTGGGCGACAACGCGCCGGTGGATTCCTGGGATCTGATCTTCAAGCCTGAGTACATGGAAAAACTGCAGAAGTGCGGCGTGGCGATCCTCGACAACGGCCCGGAACTGCTCCCGGCGGCGCTCAACTACCTGGGCCTGCCGCACCACAGCAAGAATCCCGAAGACTACAAAAAAGCCGAAGCGCTGTTGATGAAAGTGCGGCCCTATGTCAGTTACTTCCATTCCTCCAAATACACCAGTGACCTGGCCAACGGCGACATCTGCGTAGCGGTGGGCTTTTCCGGCGACATCCTGCAAGCGGAGAACCGCGCCAAGGAAGCCAAGAACGGCGTCGAGATCGGTTATGCGATTCCCAAGGAAGGCGCGGCGATCTGGTTCGACATGGTCGCCATGCCCGTCGACGCACCGGACGAAAAGGCCGGCTACGCCTTCATGAACTACCTGCTGCGCCCGGACGTCATGGCCGGCATCACCAATTACGTGCATTACGCCAATGGCAACGAACAAGCCGACAAACTGATCGACCCGGCAATCAAGAACGACACCAAGGTTTACCCGAGCGCGGAAATGATGGGCAAGCTGTTTGCGCTGGAAGCGATGCCGCTGAATATCGACCGGATCCGGACACGGGTTTGGAACAAGATTCGCACCGGTAGCTGAGTTTTTTCAGGCCAACATACAAGACCCCTGTGGGAGCGAGCCTGCTCGCGAAGCGGTTTGACATTCGACACTTATGTTGACTGGCTTGGCGTCTTCGCGAGCAGGCTCGCTCCCACATTCGTTATTCAATGAATCAGGATAGTTGATATCAAAGCACTGGCACCATTGGCGAAAAGTGTGACTTGCCCAACAAATTCAAACTTAGCGATATTTAATATTTAAATAGAAAATCGTCAGACAATTTCCGTTCTCACCGCAACTAAAAAACAATCTTTCCTCCCCGCACGCTTTGTTTACGGCAGTTTCCTGATACCACCAAATTGGATCGCAAAAAAACTCTTTACGACAGATTTCCAATTGTGTCAGGTTCGTTACGCCTTCATTGGGCGAGTGATAGGACGATCTCGCCAAAGATCGTCCTGTCGGACAAAAACTGTTCCATTGCTAAACAAGGAAGTGTGTTTATGTCGAAAGTTAAAACCAATGCTGTTGATTCCGCCGAACAAGCTTTCCAGCTGGCTGCCTTCAGCTCGGCGTACAACCAGATCAATAGCTTCAGCCATCAGTATGACCGTGGCGGCAACCTCACGGTCAATGGCAAACCCTCGTACTCCGTCGACCAGGCGGCTACGCAATTGCTGCGTGACGGCGCTGCCTACCAGGACAAGGACGGCAGCGGCAAGATCGAACTCACCTATACGTTCCTGACCTCGGCCTCGAACAGCACGATGAACAAGCACGGGATCACCGGGTTCAGTCAGTTCAGCGCACAGCAGCAAGCCCAGGCCAAGCTCGCCATGCAGTCCTGGGCCGACGTGGCCAATGTCACCTTCACCGAGAAAGCCTCGGGCGGCGACGGGCACATGACCTTCGGTAACTACAGCGGTGGCCAGGATGGCGCTGCGGCGTTTGCCTATCTGCCGGGTACCGGCGCCGGTTATGACGGGACTTCGTGGTACTTGATCAACAGCGGTTACACGCAGAACAAGAACCCGGATCTGAACAACTACGGTCGTCAGACCCTGACCCACGAAATCGGCCATACCCTTGGCCTTGCGCACCCCGGCGACTACAACGCCGGCAACGGCAACCCGACCTACAACGATGCGACTTATGGCCAGGACACCCGTGGCTACAGCGTCATGAGTTACTGGAGCGAGAGCAACACCAACCAGAACTTCAGCAAGGGCGGCGTCGAAGCCTACTCGTCCGGCCCGCTGATGGACGACATCGCCGCCATCCAGAAGCTCTACGGCGCCAACACCACCACCCGCACCGGCGACACCACCTACGGCTTCAACTCCAATACCGGCCGCGATTTCCTCAGCGCGTCGTCGGCGAGCGACAAAGTGGTGTTCTCGGTGTGGGATGCCGGCGGCAAGGACACCCTGGACTTCTCCGGTTTCACCCAAAACCAGAAGATCAACCTCAACAGCGCTTCGTTCTCCGACGTTGGCGGCATGGTCGGCAACGTGTCGATCGCCAAGGGTGCGGTCATCGAGAACGCGATTGGTGGTTCCGGCAGCGATCTGTTGATCGGCAACAGCGTGGCCAACGAGCTGAAGGGCGGTGCCGGCAACGACATCCTTTACGGCGCTGGCGGTGCAGACAAGCTGTGGGGCGGCGCCGGTTCGGACACTTTCGTGTTCGCCGCCAGCTCGGACTCCAAGCCGGGTGCGATCGATCAGATCCTCGATTTTGTCAGCGGTCTGGACAAAATCGACCTGACCGGCATCACCAACGGCGCGGGCCTGCACTTCGTCAACAGCTTCACCGGTTCGGCCGGCGATGCGGTGCTGACCTCGTCGGGCGGCAACAGCCTGTTGTCGGTGGATTTCTCCGGGCATGGCGTGGCTGACTTTATCGTCAGCACCGTTGGCCAGGCAGCGACCAGCGACATCGTCGCGTGATGTGAAAGGAAAGCGGCGCCTCGTGCGTCGCTTTCTTCGCTTGCATCGGACTGATCGCCGAGCAAGGCTACGAGCGGAAGTGAAGTTTCCTATGACTCGATACGTTTTAACTGACACGACGATGGCATGGCTGATGGCAGTCACGCTGACGATGACCGGAGCGACAAGCATGGCAAGCAGCCTCAGACTCGAAGAACCCTCGGCATTCGCCGGGCGCTGGCAGGCCACTTTGACCGGTCACAGCGACACGCCTGATACGCGGTTGCTGCAAGACAAGCCCTCGAACACTTGCTTGGTCGAGCTTGCGCCGAACCAGACTTTGGGCGAGGGCACTGAATGTCTGGCCGCGTGGTTGGGCGAAGCGCCAATCGGCTGGTTTCCAGAGCCCGATGGCATTTCCATCACCGGCAAGGAAGGCTCGAGGATCGCCTTCTTCAGCCGCCAGCGTGATGGCATTTATACAAAGGCCTTGAGCGCCGAACTGCTTATTACGTTAGAGCGCGCGGCGCAGTAGGCAATGGTTGGCGGGTGAAAGAAAGTTGATATAAGCCAGTGGTCGTGCGTTATAAGCGCGACATCGGGTCAAGTTGTTATGAGATTGTAAACGCTACTTGCAAAGTCATCTTTGGCAGGCAGGCGGAATATCAATGGAATACTCGTCCGGTAATGACGAGGCATGAATTCAGGAAGAATCAATGAAGATGGCGAAGTCTCCGGCCGCTCCGTTAATCAAGGCATTGGGCGACTATAAAAGCATTCTGATCAGCGTCGGTTGTTTCACCGCGCTGATCAACGTGTTGATGCTGGTGCCGTCGATCTACATGCTGCAAGTTTATGATCGGGTGCTGTCGTCACAGAACGAAACCACCCTGGCAATGCTGTCGCTGATGGTGGTCGGGTTCTTCGCCTTTATCGGGCTGCTGGAAGTGATCCGCAGCTTCATCGTCATCCGCATTGGCAGCCAGTTGGAGCGGCGCTTCAATCTGCGCGTCTACCAGGCCGCATTCGAGCGCAACCTGTTCAAGGGCGAAGGCAACGCCGGGCAGTCGCTGGGCGACCTGACCCACATTCGCCAGTTCGTCACCGGCCCGGCACTGTTCGCCTTCTTCGATGCGCCGTGGTTCCCGGTCTATCTGTTTGTCATTTACCTGTTCAACGTCTGGCTTGGCGTGCTGGCCACGGCAGGCGCGTTGCTGCTGATCGCACTGGCCTGCCTCAACGAATACATGACCAAAAAGCCCCTCGGCGAAGCCGCCGGTTTTTCCCAGCAGTCCAGCCAGTTGGCCACCAGCCACTTGCACAACGCCGAAACCATTCAGGCGATGGGCATGCTCGGCTCGCTGCGCAAGCGCTGGTTCGGGGTGCATTCGCGCTTTCTCGGCTTGCAGAACCAGGCCAGCGACACCGGCGCGGTGATCAGTTCACTGAGCAAGACCCTGCGCCTGTGCCTGCAATCCCTGGTGCTGGGCCTGGGCGCGTTGCTGGTGATCAAGGGCGACATGACGGCGGGGATGATGATCGCCGGTTCGATCCTGATGGGCCGCGTGCTGAGCCCGATCGATCAACTGATCGCCGTATGGAAGCAGTGGAGCGGGGCGAAGCTGGCTTACCGGCGTCTGGATGCGCTGTTGCAGGCGTTTCCGCCAAGCGACGAGGCGATGGCACTGCCGGCACCGAAAGGCCAGATCACCTTCGAACAAGTCAGCGCCGGCCCGCCCGGGCAGCGTGCAGCCACTTTGCATATGGTCAATTTCACGCTGGGCGCTGGCGAAGTGCTGGGTGTGCTCGGCGCTTCCGGTTCCGGCAAGTCGACGCTGGCTCGAGTGCTGGTGGGCGTGTGGCCGGTGCTGGGCGGCACCGTACGCCTCGACGGCGCTGATATTCATCGCTGGAACCGCGATCAGCTTGGTCCTTACATCGGTTACCTGCCGCAAGACATCGAATTGTTCAGCGGCAGCATCGCCGAGAACATTGCGCGATTCAGCGACGCCGATTCGCAAAAAGTCGTAGCTGCCGCGCAACAGGCCGGCGTTCACGAAATGATCCTGCGCTTGCCGCAAGGTTACGACACGCAACTGGGCGAGGACGGCGGCGGCTTGTCCGGTGGCCAGAAGCAACGCGTGGCCCTGGCCCGCGCGCTGTACGGCACGCCGAGTCTGGTGGTGCTCGATGAACCCAATTCCAACCTCGACACCGTCGGCGAAGCGGCATTGGCCAGCGCCATTGCGCAACTCAAGGCGCAAGGCACCACGGTGATTCTGGTCACCCATCGTTCTTCGGTATTGGCTCAGGCTGACAAATTGCTCGTGCTCAACGATGGTCGTTTGCAGGCGTTCGGCCCGAGTCAGGACGTGCTCAAGGCACTTTCCGGCCAGCACGAACAGCAACGCGAAAAAGCCGCACAAACACCGGGCGGGCTCAGCATGAGCCGGCAGTATCAGCCCTCGACAAGGAATTCGGGTGTATGAGCAGCGCCAGCATGAACACTGAAAACGAAGCGAACATGGAACACGCCTACCTCACTGAGCGCCCGGAACGCGATGCGAAATTCTTCGCACGCCTGGGCTGGATTCTGGCCATCGTCGGCGCTGGCAGTTTCTTCACTTGGGCGGCACTGGCGCCGCTGGATCAGGGCATTCCGGTGCAGGGCACGGTGGTGGTCTCGGGCAAACGCAAGGCTGTGCAGTCGATGAGCAGCGGCGTGGTCAGCCGGATTCTGGTGCGCGAAGGCCAGATCGTGAAGCAGGGCCAGCCGTTGTTCCGCCTTGACCAGACGCAAGTGGCTGCCGATGTGCAATCGCTGCAGGCGCAATACCGCATGGCCTGGGCCAGCCTTGCGCGCTGGCAGGCCGAGCGCGACAACCTCAAACAAGTGACCTTTCCGGCCGAACTGAGCAACGACCCGGACCCGCGCCTGGCGCTGGTGTTGGAAGGCCAGCGGCAACTGTTCAGCAGCCGCCGCGAAGCGTTCTCCCGGGAACAAGCGGCACTGCGCGCCAATATCGAAGGCGCCACTGCACAACTGGCCGGCATGCGCCGCGCGCGCAGCGACCTCAATGCCCAGGCCAGCTCTTTGCAACAACAACTGAGCAACCTGCAACCGCTGGCCGACAACGGCTACATCCCGCGCAACCGCTTGATGGACTACCAGCGGCAACTGTCGCAAGTGCAGCAGCAACTGGCGGAAAACACCGGTGAAAGCGGGCGTGTGGAGCAGGGCATCCTTGAGTCACGCCTGAAGTTGCAGCAGCACGGCGAGGAATACCAGAAGGAGGTTCGCACGCAACTGGCCGATGCGCAGCTCAAAAGCGTGACGCTGTCCGAACAGCTGACCTCCGCCGGTTTCGACCTGCAACACAGCGAGATCCTCGCCACCGCCGATGGCGTGGCAGTCAACCTCGGCGTGCACACCGAAGGCGCTGTGGTGCGTCAGGGCGAAACCCTGCTGGAGATCGTTCCGCAAGGCACCACCTTGGAAGTAGAGGGGCACTTGCCGATCAACCTGATCGACAAGGTCGGCACGCATTTGCCGGTGGACATCCTGTTTACCGCGTTCAACCAGAGCAAAACCCCGCGCGTGCCCGGCGAAGTCAGCCTGATCTCCGCCGACCAGATGGTCGATGAGAAAACCGGCGTGCCGTATTACGTGTTGCGCAGCAGCGTCAGCGATCAGGCCATGGAAAAGCTCAACGGCCTGGTGATCAAGCCCGGTATGCCGGCGGAAATGTTCGTGCGCACCGGTGAGCGTTCACTCCTCAACTATTTGTTCAAACCGCTGCTCGATCGCGCCGGTTCCGCGTTGACCGAGGAATAAGGATGTTCGGCTGTATGAAAAAGCTTTGCATGCTGGGGGCCGCAATGACGCTGCTCGCGAGTCACTCGGCAGTCGCGGCCATGGGGCCATTCGAGATTTACGAACAGGCATTGCGCAACGATCCGGTGTTTCTCGGTGCAATCAAGGAGCGCGATGCTGGCCTGGAAAACCGCGTGATTGGCCGCGCCGGCCTGCTGCCACGCATCGGTTACACCTACAACAAGGGCCGCAACTCGTCCAAGGCGACGTCTCTGGATGATCGCGCGCGCAACCGCACCGATGAGCGCAACTACAACAGTTACGGCTCGGCGCTCACGGTGCAGCAACCGCTGCTCGATTACGAGGCTTATGCGGCGTATCGCAAAGGTGTGGCGCAGTCGTTGTTTGCCGACGAAGCCTTTCGCGGCAAGAGTCAGGAACTGTTGGTGCGCGTGCTGGATAACTACACCAAAGCCTTGTTCGCCCAGGACCAGATCGACATCGCCCAGGCGAAGAAGAAGGCCTACGAACAGCAGTTCCAGCAGAACGAACACATGTTCAAGCAGGGCGAGGGCACGCGCACCGATATTCTCGAAGCCGAGTCGCGCTATGAGCTGGCGACTGCCGAGGAGATCGAAGCGCGCAACGAGCAGGATGCCGCTTTGCGCGAGCTGGGCGCGCTGGTGGGCGTGCCAGCGGTGGACATCGGCGATCTGGCGCCGCTTGGTCAGCAATTCCAGACCTTCACGCTGCAACCGGCCAACTTCGACACTTGGCATGAACTGGCGATCAGCAACAACCCGAACCTCGCTTCGCAGCGTCAGGCCGTGGAAGTGGCGCGCTACGAAGTCGAGCGCAACCGCGCCGGGCATCTGCCGAAAGTAAGCGCCTACGCCTCGATGCGCGACAACGAGTCGGAAAGCGGCAACACCTATAACCAGCGCTACGAAACCAACACCATCGGCCTGGAAGTCAGCGTGCCGCTGTACGCCGGCGGCGGCGTGTCGGCCTCCACGCGCCAGGCCAGCCGCACCATGGAACAGGCTGAGTACGAACTGGATGGCAAGACCCGCGAAACCTTGATCGAACTGCGCCGCCAGTTCAGCGCGTGCCTGTCCGGGGTGAGCAAATTGCGTGCTTATCAGAAGGCTTTGAAGTCGGCCGAGGCGCTGGTGGTGTCGACCCGACAAAGCATTCTGGGCGGCGAACGCACCAATCTCGATGCGTTGAATGCCGAGCAGCAACTGTTCACCACCCGCCGCGACCTGGCCCAGGCACGCTACGACTACCTCATGGCGTGGACCAAATTGCATTACTACGCCGGGACGCTGAATGAGCAGGATCTGGCGCGGGTGGACGAAGCATTTGTGGTCGCGCAACAGCCCTCACCCTAACCCTCTCCCAGGGGGAGAGGGGACCGATCCGGGGAGATTGGCGAGATGCACCGACTTGAACGAGCTGTGCTGAATCCGTAATCGACTGGTTTTCTCAGGTCGCTGAATGACTGAAGACAACACGGTCGGCGCCCTCTCCCACAGGGAGAGGGCTGACCGAGTGGCCTGCGATAGCTGCATCGACCTGAACCACCGAGCTGGACGCAGGTTTTGACATCAACACAAATCGGCTCCCTCTCCTCGGGGAGAGGGCTGGGGTGAGGGGAACAGGCGACACCGCAATTGAGCCCTGAACAAAACAACAAAAACGAGAATGATGACCATGGACGTACACATCAAGCCGATTTCGCTCGGTACCCTGTTGCTTGTGATTTCTGCAAACCAGGCTCAGGCGCAATACCTGGAATCCGGCCAGCCCGGCAATCCGGCCAGTTGGCGCAGCGCCGAGTTCCTGCGTGACTGGGGTCTGCCACGCATGCAGGCCGATCAGGCCTACGCAGCCGGCATCACCGGCAAAGGCGTGAAAATCGGCGCGCTCGATTCCGGTTTCGATGCCGCCCACCCGGAATTCTCCGCCGACCGTTATCACCCGGTAACCGCCAGCGGCAGCTACGTCGATGGCTCAGCGTTCAACGTCGACGGCACGCTCAACCCCAACAACGATTCCCACGGCACCCACGTGGTCGGCACCATGGGCGCCGCCCGTGACGGCAGCGGCATGCACGGGGTGGCGTACAACGCGCAGATCTACGTCGGCAACACCAACAAGAACGACAGTTTCCTCTTCGGCCCCAGCCCTGATCCGCGTTATTTCAAAGCGGTCTACGACAGCCTCGCCGATGCCGGGGTGCGGGCGATCAATAACAGTTGGGGCAGCCAGCCGCCGGATGTCAGCTATCGCACTCTCGCGGATCTGCACGCCGCCTACGCGCAGCACTGGAACAAAGGCACCTGGCTCGACGCCGCTGCCGACGTTTCCCGGCGCGGTGTGATCAACGTCTTCAGCGCCGGCAACAGCGGTTACCCGAACGCCAGCGTGCGCTCGGCGCTGCCGTACTTTCAGCCGGATCTGGAAGGTCACTGGTTGGCGGTGTCCGGGCTCGATCAGAACAATCAGCAGAAGTACAACCAGTGCGGCATCGCCAAATACTGGTGCATCACCACGCCGGGGGCGAAGATCGACAGCACCATTCCCGGCGGCGGCTACGCGACCAAATCCGGCACCTCGATGGCGGCGCCGCATGCGACCGGTGCCCTGGCGCTGGTGATGGAGCGTTATCCGTACATGAACAACCAGCAGGCGCTCGAAGTGCTGCTGACCACCGCCACCCAGCTCGATGGCTCGATCACCGACACACCGAACGAGCGCGTCGGCTGGGGCGTCGCCAACCTCGACCGGGCGATGCGCGGGCCGGGGCAATTGCTCGGTGCGTTCGATGCCAATCTGGGAGCAGGGCAGCGCGATGTCTGGAGCAACGACATCTCTGACAAGGCGCTGCTCCAGCGCCAGCGCGAAGACCTCGCCGAGCACAGCGCCTGGCAGCAAGCCCTGCTGGACAACGGCTGGCAGACCGGTGTGCCGGCCGGCGCCAGTCAGCAGGACCAGACCGATTACGCCGTCGGCATGCTGCGTGATGCAGCAGCGGCGAACCGGGTGTACGAGGGCAGCCTGATCAAGTCCGGCGCCGGGCAATTGCTGCTCAGCGGCGCAAACACCTATCGCGGCCCGACCACGGTCAACGGTGGTCTGCTGACGGTCAATGGCTCGCTGACGTCAGCCGTCACCGTCAACAACAGCGGCACCCTTGGCGGCTCCGGACGCATCGGCGCGCTGACCGCCAACAGCGGCGGCCGGGTTGCACCGGGCAATTCCATCGGCACCTTGAACGTCGCTGGTGATGTGACACTCGCCCCGGGCTCGACTTACGCCGTCGAGCTATCGCCCACCAGCAGTGACCGCATCGTCGCCGGCGGCACGGCAACCGTCAGCGGCGCCAGCGTCAGCCTGGCGCTGGAAAACAGCCCGACCTTGCTCAGCAGCGCCGAAGGGCAAAGCCTGCTCGGTCGCCAGTACAACATCCTGCAAGCGGCCGGCGGCGTGCAGGGGCAGTTCGCTGCGGTGGTGCCGAACTACCTGTTCATCGGCGGCGCCCTCGACTACGCCGCAAGCGGCATTCAGCTGAATATCCAACGCAATGCCACAAGCTTCGCCAGCGTCGGGCAAACGCCGAACCAGCGTTCGGTGGCCGCTGCAGTCGAAGGGCTGGGCGCCGGCAATTCAGTTTACGAAAGCGTTCTTCGTGCACCGACTCAGGCCTCGGCGCGACAAGCCTTCCAGCAACTGAGCGGCGAGATTTATCCGGCGCTGGGGACAATGCTGATCAACGACAGCCGCCAGTTGCGTGATGCGGTCGGCGAGCGGCTGCACGATGAAACGGCGACCCGCAGCAACGGCTGGATCAAAGCCCTCGGCGCCTGGGGCAGCACCGATTCGGGCCACGACACAGCCGGCTACAACACCTCGATCGGCGGTCTGCTGGCCGGTGTCGACGGCGTGCTGGACGAGCAGACCCGCATCGGTCTGGTCACCGGCTACAGCGACAGCTCCTTGAGCATGGGCTCGGGCACGCATTCCTCGGCAACAGTCGACAGCTATCACCTCGGCGCTTACGTCGGGCACAACATCGGCGCCTGGCGCTTGAGCAGCGGTGCGGCGTACAGCTGGCATCGCGGCGATGTGAAGCGCGATCTGCAATACGACGAGGTCAGCGCCAAGCAGAAAGCCAAGCTCGATGCGACCACCACTCAGGTTTTCGCCGAGGCGGCGTATCGCTTGCAGTTGCAAGCGTTGGCGCTGGAACCGTTCGCCAACCTGACCTACCTGCATCTCGACACCGAAGGCTTCACTGAGAAGGGCGATGCCGCTGCGCTGAAAAGCGCTGGCGATCAGCGCGATGCGGTGTTGAGCACCTTGGGCGTACGGGCGAGCAAAACCTTCGATCTTTCCAGCCAGCAAGCGTTGGACGTCAGCGCGCGTCTCGGCTGGCAGCACAGCCTCAGCGATATTGAATCGGAGCAGCATTTGCGCTTTGCCAGCGGCGGCACGCCGTACTCAGTGGAGAGCTCGGCGCTGGTACGTGATGCCGCACTGGTCGGCGTGCAGGCCAGTCTGGCATTGAGCAAGGACGTGCGGGTCAACCTCGATTACAACGGCCAACTGGCCAGCCGCGAAAAGCTGCATGGCGTTGGCCTGAGCCTGAACTGGCAGTTCTGATTGCATGTGTTTGAGCCACTGTGGCGAGGGGATTTATCCCCGCTCGACTGCGCAGCAGTCGCAAAACCTGTGTTTACGTGGGTTGGAAAAATTCCTTGGGGGGTCGCTTCGCAACCCAACGGGGATGAATCCCCTCGCCACAGCTATTGAAACAACCGGATTTTTCGCAACATCACTAAGGAAGGTCGTGGATGGATAACAACAATACCCCCGCGCAATCGGGTGGCCGCTTTGCCCTGAAAACCCTGACAGTCGCCATGCTCTGTGCCAGTGCGATGGCGCAGGCAGCGCCTTACGTGGAAAACGGCCACAACGGCGATCCGTCGAGCTGGCGCAGCAATGAATTCAAGGCCGACTGGGGCCTGGGCGCGATCGGCGCGGATTACGCCTACGCCGCCGGCTACACCGGCAAAGGCGTGAAGCTGGGCATCTTCGATCAGCCGGTCTACGCCGCGCATCCGGAGTTCTCTGGCAGTAACAAAGTCGTCACCTTGGTCACCAGCGGTATCCGCGAATACACCGACCCGTATATTCCGGTGAAAGCCGGCGACGCGTTCCGCTATGACGGTTCGCCCTCGGTCGGCTCCGACGGCAAGCTCGGCGCCCATGGCACCCACGTCGGCGGTATCGCGGCGGGCAGTCGCGACGGCGGGGTGATGCACGGCGTCGCGTTCGGTGCGCAAATCATCAGCGCCGACAACGGCGACCCAGGCCCGGAAGATGGCATCGTGCGCGGCAACGACGGCGCGGTGTACAAGGCCGGTTGGGATGCGCTGATCGCCAGCGGAGCGCGGATCATCAATAACAGCTGGGGCATCGGCATCACCGACCGCTTCGACCTCGGCGGCCGCGATCCGGCGTATCCGCACTTCACCGTCAACGACGCGCAGTTGCAGTTCAACGAAATCCGCACCTTGCTCGGCACCAAACCCGGCGGCGCCTACGACGGCGCGATTGCCGCCGCACGCAGCGGCATCGTCACCATTTTCGCCGCCGGCAACGACTACAACCTGAACAATCCGGACGCCATTGCCGGCCTCGGTTATTTCGTTCCGGACATCGCGCCGAACTGGATCACCGTCGCCGCGTTGCAGCAGAACCCGGATACCGCCAGCGCCAATCCGTATGTGATCAGCACGTTCTCCTCGCGCTGCGGCTACACCGCGAGTTACTGCGTGTCGGCGCCAGGCACCAAGATCTACAGCTCGATCATCGAAGGCACCAACGCCGACAACTTGACCACCGGCTACAAGAATTACAACGGCACCTCGATGGCCGCGCCGCACGTGGCCGGTTCCATTGCTGTGCTGATGGAGCGCTTCCCGTATATGTCTGGGGATCAGGTCGCCAGCGTATTGCGCACCACTGCGACCGACCTCGGCGCACCGGGCATCGACGCCTTGTACGGCTGGGGCATGATCAACTTGCGCAAGGCTATCGATGGCCCGGCGATGTTCGTCACCGAGCAGGACATTCCAGAGGAGTTCCGCGTGCAGGGCGCTTACGGTTCCGGCCAGTTTGTCGCCGATCTGCCGGGCATCGCCGCGATCATCGACCAGGGCAAACCGACCGAGCGGGTGTGCAGCGACATCACGTGCGGCCTCGATACCTGGCGCAACGACATCGGCGGCCACGGCGGTCTGACCAAGCAAGGCATCGGCACCCTGGTGCTGACCGGCAACAACACTTACAGCGGCCCGACCCTGGTCAACCAGGGCCGTCTGGCCATCAACGGTTCGCTCCAATCGGCGGTCACCGTCAACAACGGCGGCATCCTCGGCGGCAATGGCCGCATTGGCGCGCTGGCAGTGAACAGCGGCGGTACAGTGGCGCCGGGCAACTCCATCGGCACCCTGAACGTCGCCGGTGACGTGACTTTCGCGCCGGGTTCGACCTACGCCGTAGAGCTGTCACCAACCAGCAGCGATCAGATCATCGCAGGCGGCAAAGCCGTCATCGACGGCGCCACGGTGAGCCTGTCGCTGGAAAACAGCCCAACCCTGCTCAGCACCGGCGAAGTGCAAAGCCTGCTCGGCACTCGCTACAACATTCTGCAAGCGGCGGGTGGCATTGAAGGGCGCTTCGGTCAGGTCTTGCCGAATTACGCCTTCCTTGGCGGCACTCTGGATTATTCGGCGGGCGGCATTCAGCTGGCGGTGGGGCGCAATGAGGCATCGTTCGCCAGCGTCGGTCTGACGCCGAACCAGCGCGCCGTCGGTGCCGCCGCCGAACGTTTGGGTGCGGGCAATGCGCTGTTCGAAACCCTGTTGCTGTCGCCCAACGCGGCGTCGGCGCAGCAGGCCTTTCAACAGTTGTCCGGCGAGATTCACCCGGCCATCGGCACGCTGCTGATCAACGACAGCCGCTACCTGCGCGAAGCCGTCGGCGAGCGCCTGCGTGAGCGTGATCTGTTCAACGCCGATGCGCCGACTGATGATCGCAGCAACGTCTGGGTCAAGGTCCTCGGCTCGTGGGGCGAGAGTGACGGCGGACACGACAATGCCGATTCCAACAGCTCCATCGGCGGGCTGCTGGCTGGTGTCGACGGTCTGATTGCTGAAGATACCCGTCTTGGTTTCGTCACCGGTTACAGCGACAGTTCGTTGAGCATGGGCAGCGGCACGCATTCGTCGGCGTCGGTCGACAGCTACCACTTGGGTGCGTATCTCGGCCATGAAATCGACGCGTTGCGCCTGACCGTCGGCGGCGCCTACAGCTGGCATCGCATCGACGTCAAACGTGATCTGCAGTTCGGCGACGTCAGCGGCAAACAGAAAACCAAACGTGACGCGACCACCGCGCAACTGTTCACCGAGGCCGCATACGATCTGGGCCTGCAACCGATGAACCTGGAGCCGTTCGCCAATCTGTCCTACGTGCACCTCAACACCGACAGCTTCACCGAGAAAGGTGACGCGGCCGCGCTCAAGGGTGGTGAAGACAACCGCGACGTGGTGCTGTCGACCCTCGGTGTGCGCGCCAAGCGCAGCTTCGCCTTGTCGGATAAGCATCAGTTGGAACTGGGCGCCAGCCTCGGCTGGCAGCACAACCTGAGCAGCGTCGATGCCGACAGCCATCTGGCCTTTGCCAACGGCAACAGCGCGTTCACCGTGCAGAGCGTGTCGATGGATCGTGACGCCGCTGTGGTGGGCGTGCGCGCCGGGCTAGCGCTCAATCGCGACGTGCGGGTCAACCTCGACTACAACGGTCTGATCGGCTCGAACGAGAAAGATCACGGAGTCGGTCTGACGCTCGACTGGCAGTTCTGAGGCGTAACCGGCAGCGCTTCTCGGGCTGCCGGTTTTTCAAGAAAAGGGAGCGCTGCTCATGGGATTGTTCGCGTACAAAAATCCAAATGTGCAGAAGATCCAAATGTGGGAGCGAGCCTGCTCGCGAAAGCTCTGGTTCAGGCGATTGTGATGTTGAATGTGCTGCCGCCTTCGTGAGCAGGCTCGCTCCCACAGATACGGCGTACACATGACATTTGAGGGACCATTGAACGACAAATGAAATGCTCCGGAGCCTTGTGCTCTGGCTGTGAGCTATCTCTGACAATTCCAACAACAAGAGAGGCAATGGCAATGGGTGTATACGACTACAAGAACTTCGGCACAGCCGATTCCGCGGCGCTGTTCAGTGATGCCATGGCGATCACGCTGTATTCCTATCACAACCTCGATAACGGTTTCGCCGCGGGCTACCAGCACAACGGCTTCGGCCTCGGCCTGCCGGCGACGCTGGTCACTGCGCTGATCGGCGGCACCGATTCGCAAGGGGTGATCCCCGGTATCCCGTGGAATCCCGATTCGGAAAAACTGGCTCTGGAGGCCGTGCAAAAGGCCGGCTGGACGCCGATCAGCGCCGCGCAATTGGGCTACGACGGCAAGACCGATGCACGCGGGACGTTCTTCGGCGAGAAGGCCGGCTACACCAGCGCGCAAGTGGAAATCCTCGGCAAGTACGACGCTCAGGGTCACCTCACCGAACTGGGGATCGCCTTTCGCGGCACCAGCGGTCCGCGCGAAATCCTCATCGGTGATTCGATTGGCGACGTGATCAACGATCTGCTAGCCGCGTTCGGCCCGGCCGATTACGCAAAAAACTACGTCGGCGAAGCCTTCGGCAATCTGCTCAACGATGTCGTCGCCTTTGCCCGGGCCAACGGCCTCAGCGGCAAAGACGTGCTGGTCAGCGGCCACAGCCTGGGCGGCCTGGCGGTGAACAGCATGGCTGACTTGAGCGCTGGCAAGTGGGGCGGGTTTTTCGCTGATTCCAACTACATCGCCTACGCCTCGCCGACCCAGAGCAGCGGCGACAAGGTGCTGAATATCGGCTACGAAAACGACCCGGTGTTTCGCGCCCTCGACGGTTCGACCTTCAGCAGTGCCTCGGTGGGCGTGCACGACGCGCCGCATGCCTCGACCACCGACAACATCGTCAGCTTCAACGATCACTACGCCTCGAACGCCTGGAACGTGCTGCCGTATTCGATCCTGAATATCCCGACGTGGATTTCGCACCTGCCCACTGGCTACGGCGACGGCATGACCCGCGTGCTGGAATCGAAGTTCTACGACCTGACCAGCCGCGACTCGACGATCATCGTCGCCAACCTGTCCGACCCGGCGCGGGCCAGCACGTGGGTGCAGGACCTCAACCGCAACGCCGAAACCCACAAGGGCAACACCTTCATCATCGGCAGTGACGGCAACGACCTGATCCAGGGCGGCAGCGGCAATGACTATCTGGAAGGCCGTGCCGGCAATGACAGCTTCCGTGACAGCGGCGGCTACAACGTCATTCTGGGCGGGCAGGGCAGCAACACCCTCGACTTGCAGCAGACGGTGAAGAACTTCGATTTCGCCAACGACGGCGCTGGCCACCTGTACATCCGCGATGCCAACGGCGGGATCAGCATCACCCGTGACATTGGCAGCATCGTCAGCAAAGAGCAGGGGTTTCTCTGGGGCGTGTTCAAGGACGACGTGTTGCACAACGTCACGGACATGGGGTTGAAAGTCGGCAGTAACCTCACCGCTTATGAATCGAGCGTTAGAGGAACGGCCGGCGCTGACACACTGAAGGCGCATGCCGGCGGTGACTGGCTGTTTGGCCTGGAGGGCAACGATCATTTGCTCGGCAGCGCGGGCAATGATGTGTTTGTCGGTGGCGCTGGCAATGACCTGCTGGAATCGGGCGGCGGGGCGGATACGTTTCTGTTCCACGGCACGTTTGGCCAGGACCGTGTGGTTGGCTATACGGCTAATAACAAACTGGTGTTTCTTGGCGTGCAGGGGGTGTCGCCGGGGGATGATTTGCGCGCCCATGCCTCGGCGGTCGGGCAGGATACCTTGCTGACGTTCGGTGGGGATTCGGTGACGTTGGTGGGCGTGGCGCTGGGAAGTTTGAGCGCCGATGGGGTTGTTATCGCCTGACGTTGATGCGGGGCCTGTGCCGGCCCCTTCGCGAGCAGGCTCGCTCCCACACTGGATCTGTGTCGTTCACAAATCTTTACCAGGAGCTGCCGAAGGCTGCGATGTGATCGTTCCCACGCTCCGCGTGGGAATGCAGCCCGGGACGCTCTGCGTCCCACTCGAGAGCCGAACGCGGAGCGTCCGTGGAGGCATTACTTTGCTGCGCATGGGAACGATCATTCAGGCAAAGTCAGTCTTCCTTGCGCACGGTCGCTACTTCATCGGCGCGAACCTTGACCTTGGCGCCGGAAATATCCTCGAACTCATAGAAACCGTCCTCGGTCTCGGTCTTCGGCATGTCCTCGGTCAGGTACTGGGTGCCGTTCTGCAGCGTCACCACGGTCTGGGTCGAACAGCCGCCCAGCGCCAACAGGGCTGCGATCGCTACAGGAATGCCCAGCATCTTGATTTTCATACCCACCTCTGACTCCTTGCTTGAATGTGATTGCGGGCATTGTCGGCCCTGTAACGCGGTTGGTGCCAGCAGCGGCGGAAAAGTTCGATGGCGGCGCGAAAAAATGCCATTGATCTTTTTCCGTTTGCGCCGGGCAGGGCTGAGCTGTTATCTGTACGCATAACCAGTGTTCGCTTGCCGTGGCTTTGAATTCCCGTGACCTCCAACCCTCTCGACGATCCGTTCTATTACCTCAACAACTTCCGGCAAGTGCTTGATTGGCTTGGGCTTCGCTATGCCGATGTGATGAGCGCAAGCGAACACGGCTTCATCCGCGACTTCAATACGCTGCCGCAAGCCTCGCAGGGATTGCTGGTACGCATGGTCATGCGCAAGGGCATTCACTTTCGCGCGAGCAAACTCAATTATCTGGAAATCGGCGACATTGCCGAGGCGGCGCAGCCGTTGCTCGACCACGGCTGGCTCGACGAACACGCTGAGCTGACGGTGGCAGAGTTGTTCGATGTCTTGCTCAAGGCCGAGCTCTTGCAAGCGTTCGGCGCCTTTATCGAACAGCCGAAAGGGCGCAAGGACGAGTGGCTGCCGGTGCTGACCGAACAGTTCAGCGAGGCGCAGACCCTGCGCGGCTGGGCCCCGCAACTGGCTGATCGGCTGTTCAGCCTGACCCTGATGGACCTGTGCGATCGCCTGCGCCTGATGTTCTTCGGCAATCTGTATCAGGACTGGTCGGAGTTCGTGCTGGCCGACCTGGGCATCTTTACTTATGAAAAAGTCGAGTTCTGCGCCGACTCCCGAGGCCTGCGCAGCCGCGAAGACGTCGACGCCTGCCTGTTCCTGCATCAATGCCAGTTGCGCTTCGAAGCCGGTGAAGCGCTGGACGAGATCGTCGAACAGATCAACGCCGTGCAATTCGACAACCCGTGGCTGCGCCGCCGACAAGCCAAAGCGTTGTTCCAGATCGGCCAGTACGCCGAGCGCATCGGCGACTTTGCCCTGGCCCTGAGTGTTTACCGCGACTGCGCCTACCCGGGCGCACGACTGCGGATGATCCGTGTGCTCGAGCGTTGCGGCGAATACGCGCTGGCGCTGGAGCTCGGCACGCTGGCCGAACAGGCACCGCAAAGCGCGGCCGAGCAGCAAGGCTTGCAGCGCATCGTCCCGCGCCTGCGGCGCAAACTCGGTGGCCCGCCGCTCAAGCGTGTCAAGGCGAGAGAGGTCGAGCGCCTCGACTTGCACTTGCCGCGCATCGATCCGGCGCGGTCGGTGGAGTTTCATGTGCAAGCGCACTTGCACGCCGATGACGGCCCGGTGCATTACGTCGAGAACAGCCTGATCAATTCACTGTTCGGCCTGTTGTGCTGGCCGGCGATCTTCGCGCCGTTGCCGGGTGCGTTTTTCCACCCGTTCCAGCGCGGTCCGGTCGATCTGCTCAGTGAAGACTTCCTCGAGCGCCGCGCCGAGCTGTTCCAGGCCTGTTTGGGCGAACTCGATGACGGCCGCTACGCCGAGACCATCCGCCAGCGCTTCGTCGACAAGTGGGGCATCCAGTCGCCATTCGTGTTCTGGGGCGCGCTCAACGAAGACTTGCTGGAGCAGGCGCTGGCCTGTCTGCCCGCCGAACACCTGAAACACTGGTTCAACCGATTGCTGCTCGACATCAAGGCCAACCGTGCCGGCATGCCGGACCTGATCCAGTTCTGGCCGCAGCACAAGACCTACCGCATGATCGAAGTCAAAGGCCCCGGCGACCGCTTGCAGGACAATCAGCTGCGCTGGCTGGAGTTCTGCCACGAGCATCAAATGCCGGTGGCCGTGTGTTACGTGCAATGGGCGGAGCAGAGCGCTTGAGCTACAGCGTTGCCGTGCGTGCACTGTGCGAGTTCACCGCCAAGACCGGCGACCTCGACCTGCGCTTCACCCCGTCACCGACCGCGCTGGAAGGCATCGTCGGCCATCGCACCGTGGCCTCGCGGCGCAGCGAGCAGTACCAGAGCGAAGTGGCGCTGCAAGGCGAATTCGGCGAGTTGAAGGTCAAGGGCAGGGCGGATGGCTACGATCCGGCGCAAAACTGCCTGGAAGAAGTCAAAACCTATCGCGGCGACCTGAGCAAGCAACCGGCCAATCACCGCCAGTTGCACTGGGCGCAGGCGAAAATCTACGGCTGGTTGATGTGCCAGAAACTGCAATTGCAGCAGATCAATCTGGCGCTGGTGTATTTCGACGTCGTTAGCGAAAAGGAAACCTGTCTGGTCGAATCCCACAGCGCCGAGTCGCTTCAGGGGTTTTTCGCGCAGCAGTGCGGTTCGTTCCTGCAATGGGCCGAGCAGGAAATGGCCCATCGCGAAGCGCGCAATCTGGCCGCGCAACAACTGGCGTTCCCGCACGCGGATTTTCGTCCCGGCCAACGGCATCTGGCCGAATCAGTGTTCAAAGCCGTCAGCACCGGCCGCTGCCTCATGGCCCAGGCGCCGACCGGCATCGGCAAAACCCTTGGCACGCTGTTCCCGATGCTCAAGGCCCTGGCGCCGCAGCAACTGGACAAGGTGTTCTTTCTCACCGCCAAGACTTCCGGACGCAAGCTGGCGCTGGATGCCAGCCAGGTGTTGTTCAGGCAAGCGCCGGACTTGCCGCTGCGGGTGATGGAAATGGTTGCTCGCGACAAGGCCTGCGAACATCCGGACAAAGCCTGCCACGGTGAATCCTGTCCGTTGGCCCAAGGTTTTTATGATCGCCTGCCGGCTGCCCGCGAATCTGCCAGCCATATCAATCTGCTGGATCAGGCGGCGATGCGTGAAGTTGCCGCGCAGCACAGCGTATGCCCGTACTACCTCAGTCAGGAAATGGCCCGCTGGGCGGATGTGGTGGTTGCCGACTACAACTATTACTTCGACTTCAGCGCGCTGCTGTTCGGTCTGGCCCAGCTCAATCAGTGGAAAGTCGCGGTGCTCGCCGACGAGGCGCACAACCTGGTCGAGCGCGGCCGGCAGATGTACAGCGGCAGTCTCGACCAGTTCACCCTCGCCAGCGTGCGCAAAACCGCCCCCGCCGCGTTGAAGAATGCCCTGCAACGGGTCAACCGCGAATGGAACGCGCTGCATGCGCCGCAACTGGCGGCCTACCAGGCCTACGACAAGGCGCCGGACAAGCTCCTGCACGCCATTTCGCTGTGTTGCGCGGCCATTGGCGATTACCTCAACGAACATCCGCAAGGCCTCGACAGCGGTCTGCAGAACTTCTATTTCGACTTGCTGCAATTCGCCCGGGTCGCCGAGCTGTACGACGAGCATTACCTGTTCGATATCAGCAAACGCGACCTCGACCGCAAGCGTCCGTTGTCGCAACTGTGTCTGCGCAACGTGGTGCCGGCCGCGTTCATCGGCCCGCGCCTGAGCGCGGCGCGCAGCAGCGTGCTGTTCTCGGCCACGCTGAGCCCGCGCAACTACTATGCCGACCTGCTCGGCACGCCCGCCGATACGGTGTGCATCGATGTCGAATCGCCGTTCAGCGCCGAGCAGTTGCGGGTGCACATCGTCAGCCAGATCTCCACACGTTTTAACCATCGTCAAGCCTCGCTGGAGCCGATCGTCGAACTGATCGCCCGTCAGTTCAGCGAGCGCCCGGGCAATTATCTGGCGTTCTTCAGCAGTTTCGATTACCTGCAACAGGTCGCGACCTTATTGGCCGAGCGCCATCCGCACATCACTCAGTGGCTGCAATCGCGGGGCATGGCCGAGGGCGCGCGGCAGGCGTTTCTCGACCAGTTCAGCGCCGACAGCCAGGGTGTGGGGTTTGCGGTGTTGGGCGGCGCGTTTGGCGAGGGCATCGATTTGCCCGGCGCGCGGCTGATCGGTGCGTTCATCGCCACGCTGGGGCTGGCGCAGCTCAACCCGGTCAACGAGCAGATGAAGCGGCGCATGGCCGCCATTTTTGGCGCCGGATACGACTACACCTATCTGTACCCGGGTATGCAAAAAGTCGTACAAGCCGCCGGGCGGGTGATTCGCACCCGGGAGGATCGCGGCACCGTCATGCTCATTGATGACCGCTTTGCCGAAAGCCGCATCCAGCAACTGCTGCCACGCTGGTGGGCGATCAAAAGCGAGCCGGTACTTTCCAAATCAGCGGATTCACGCATACTTCAGCCCATGACAGTGGCTGGTGAGTGTGATGAGTGAAAACAACAGAACCGCAGCGATTGAAGACAGCCGTTTCCGGCTGCTGATCGACGCGGTTGTCGACTATGCGATCTACATGATCGACCCCGACGGTACCATCACCAGTTGGAACTCCGGCGCCAAACGTTTCAAAGGTTATGAAGAAGTCGAGATCATCGGCGAGCACTTCTCGCGCTTCTATACCCCGGAAGACTGCGCCAACGGCATGCCGCAACGGGCGCTGGACACGGCGATCCGTGAAGGTCGCTTCGAAGGCGAGGGCTGGCGCGTGCGCAAGGACGGCACGCACTTCTGGTCGCACGTGGTGATCGACCCGATCATCGACCCCAACGGCCAGTTGCTCGGTTTCGCCAAGATCACCCGTGACCTCACCGACCGCAAAATGGCCGAGGAAACCCTCAAGCAAAGCGAACAGCAGTTCCGCCTGCTGGTGCAGGGCGTCACCGACTACGCGATCTACATGCTCAGCCCCGAAGGCTGCGTCAGCAACTGGAACCAGGGCGCGCAGCGCATCAAGGGCTATTTGCCGGAAGAGATCATCGGCCAGCATTTTTCGATTTTCTACACCCCCGAAGACCGCGAACTCGGCGAGCCGCAGCGTTCGCTGGAGATTGCCACCCGCGAAGGCCGCTTCGAGAACCGCAGCTGGCGGATGCGCAAGGACGGCACGCGCTTTCTTGCCCACGTGGTGGTCGATGCGATTCGCGGCGACACCGGCACGCTGCTCGGCTTTGCCAAGATTACCCGCGATGTCACCGAGGCCCATGAGGCGCAGCAGGCCCTGGAAAAGACCCGCGAAGCGTTGTTCCAGGCGCAAAAGATGCAGGCGATCGGCCAACTCAGCGGCGGCATCGCCCATGACTTCAACAACCTGCTGACGGTGATTCTCGGCAACCTCGAGATCGTGCAGAAACGCATCGGCGACGCGCCGAAAATCGCTCGTCTGCTGGAAAACGCCACCCAGGGTGCCTTGCGCGGTGTTTCGCTGACCCAGCGCATGCTGGCCTTCGCCCGGCGTCAAGAGCTCAAAACCGAATCGGTGGAGATCCCGCAATTGGTGCAAGGCATCACCGGGCTGCTGCGCAGTTCGCTCGGACCGGGCATTCGTATCGAAACACGCTTTCCCGCCGACCTGCAGCCAGTGCTGGCCGATAGCAATCAGCTGGAACTGGCGATCCTCAATCTCGCCACCAATGCCCGCGATGCCATGCCCGACGGCGGCACGGTGATCATTCAGGCGCAAGCCGAGGTGGTGCTGAAACAAACTCATTCGGCCCTCGCGGCGGGGCGTTACGTGTGCCTGAGCCTGATCGACAGCGGCGAAGGCATGGACGAAGCCACGCTGGCCTGCGCCCGTGATCCGTTCTTCACCACCAAAGGCCTGGGCAAAGGCACCGGGCTGGGCTTGTCGATGGTGCACGGCTTCATCGAGCAGTTGGGCGGGCGCTTTATTCTGAAAAGCGAGAAGGGCCAGGGTACGGCGGCCGAGCTGTGGATTCCGGTGGCGCTTGAGCGTACGGCCAGTCGCCCGGCGTACAGCAACGCCGCGCCCATTGCGGTGCCGAGGCTCAGTGTGCTGGTGGTCGATGACGATTCGCTGGTGCTGACCAGCACCAGTCTGCTGCTCGAAGACCTCGGCCACCGCGTTATCGGCGCGACCTCCGGCGCCCAGGCGCTGGCGCTGTTCGATCAGGGCGAAGTGATCGATCTGGTGATCACCGACATGGCCATGCCAAAAATGAGCGGCGCGCAACTGGCCCATGCCTTGCGCATGCTCAAGCCGGATCTGCCGATCATTCTCGCCACTGGATATGCCGAACGCCTCGAGGGTTTTGCCGCTCAACTGCCGCGTCTGCCGAAACCGTTTACCCAAGCGAGTCTGGCGCAGATCATCGCCCAATCCATGAAATGACGCGCTGGTCGATCCGGCTGAACTAGTGCTGACCCGTACCTTTCCAAAAGTCTTGTTCACTTTTGGAGGGCACGTCTCTTGTCTCGCATATTGACCCAGCCAAGCGCTGTTGAAGAAGCCTTGGCCGAACACGACGCCAAGATGTTTGGCTCACCCAAGGAACGCCTGGATTTCTATCGCCGGGAAATCCAGTACGAAACCAGCATCCTCGCCAACCGCACCGACGCCTACCTGGCGGCGCAGTCGTTCCTGGTGATCGCTTTCGCCTCGTGCATGGCCAACCTCAACCCGGAGTGGGGCAAGATGTTCACCCTCGTCGTGCCGCCGTTTCTCGCGCTGCTCGGGGTGCTCAGTTCATTGAATGCCTGGCCGGGGATTCGTGCGGCATACGACATCATCGATCACTGGCACTTCAAACAGAGCCAGTTGCTGCACAGCGAGCCGGTGATGGGCGCGGCGTATGACGAGTCACCGCTGTTCAGCGAAATGGAATCGAGCCACAAGGGCTATCGCAAGTCGCTGCTGTTCTCGGTGCGCACGCCTTGGATTTTTGCCACGTTCTGGGTGATGTTGGGGGTTTATGCGGTGTTTATACAGGTGACCAATCCTTGAGGTGGATTGGTCGGGGGCAGGGGACAGGTGCTGGATGTTGTGGTGTTAATGAGATTTTTACCCCCTCACCCCAGCCCTCTCCCCCAAGGGGGCGAGGGGGAAAGGGAGCAGATCTTCATGCTTTTCAAAACTTGTATTCGACTCGATTTTTCAGGTCGATGAATAACGAAAAAACACCTCGGTCAGTCCCCGCTCCCTCGGGGAGAGGGCTAGGGTGAGGGGCTTTTGACTTTTATTACGCAGTTTCCAGCTCACGCCGCGCAGTTACAGCATTCTGCACTGCCGCCGGAATCGGCGGGAAATCCTCATTCAGCACACACAGATGATCAATCGCATCTTCAAATTTCGCATCGGCTTTCTTGCGCAGTGCCCGGTATTGCTCAAAGCGTTCGAAGTCGGTCGGCGTCTGTTCCAGCAGCGCGTTGGCCGCTCGGTTCAGTTCGTGGGCTTCTTCGAACAGTTGACGGTTGCGTTCCAGAGCCAGTGCTCTGCAAGCCTTGATTTGCGCAGGAGTCGAGCATTCGTTCATGACCGTGACCTTGTTTGTGTCGGGGTTCCGTTTAATAGGCTGTTCACCGCAGGGGAACCGAACCTGCCGGGCCGCGCTGATGATTGGCGCGGTTAAAGTTGTGACCGTTGGGTCGCGCCCGGCGATCCATTTTTTTGCAGAAAAATCTTCGATCATTTCCAGCCAAGCGCAGCGGTCGAAGAATCAGCTTTTTCGTTGCTTCAGGCTTTCATAGCGCGCCAGCATCGGTTGTGTGCTGACGCCATGCAGCAGAATGCTCAGGGCCACTACTGACAAAGTGATGTCGGTACAGACCTTGGCCACGTCTGAATCCAGGCCATGGTTCAAGGCGAAGAACAGATAGAACAGGCTGCCGATGCCGCGTATGCCAAACCAGCCGATCAACAAACGCTGCGGTCCGTTGAGCAAATTGCCCCATGGCATCAGTGCCACGCTCAGCGGGCGGATCAGGCAAAACAGCACGGCGCCGATCCACAACGCCCGCCAGTCCCAGTGGGCAATCAGCACAACACCAAGCAGGGTTACCAGAAATACTTCCATCGCCCGCTCGACCAGACTGCCGAACGCCAACATGTCACCCATCATGATCCCGGCCGCGACCTGGCTGTCTTCCAGCTTCTCCGTGTCGCCATGCACGGCGTTCTGCGGTTCGACGTTCTGATGACCGACCACCGGCTGAACCAGATGCTCGGCAGGTGCCTGGGTGATGCCCGTGGATTTGACTTCCTCCTGACGCAGGCCGAGGCCGGCAGCGAAAACCGCGAGAAAGCCGTAGCCGCCAATGGCGTCGGCCACCACGTAGGACAGCGCGATCAGCGCGAGAGTCAGGTAATCGTTGGGGCCGAGGGTGCTGTCCTCGTTGTGAATGCGCAGCAGCAGGGCGATGCGGCCGATGCCGCGGCCCATCCAGTAACCGGTGAGCAAACCCGCCGGCACCGCCCACAACAGGCTGCGAACCACCCAATGCTGCCACTCGCCGGCGCTACCGTCACCGTGCAGCAACAGCAGACCGAGAATCACGAAAGGGAAGGCCACGCCATCGTTGAGCCCGGCCTCTCCGGAGAGGCCGAAACGCACGCTGTCGACGTCCTGGGCATCATTGACCTGCACCAGCGCGGCGAGCACCGGATCGGTCGGCGCCAGAATCGCGCCGATCAGCAAGGAAGGCCCCCACGGCAATTGCAGGCCCCAGTGCAACAGCAGACACACGCCGATGATGCTCAGAATCATCACCGGTCCGGCGAGACCAAAAGCGATGCGCCAGGTCTTGTTGCGCAGTGGCAGGCGCAATTTCAAACCGCAGACGAACAAAGAAAAGAGCACCGCGACCTCAGTCAGGTGCTCCATCCACAGCGACGATTCTTCCAGCGGCAATTGCAGCAGGTCGAGGCCGCTGGGGCCGATGGCGATGCCCAGCAGCAGGCACACCGCCGAGGTGGTGACCGGCATCCAGCGCAACCATGACGACGTCAGGGCCAGCGTCAGCAGCACGGCGCCGAGCACCGCGACCCATACGCCGAAACTCATGACCGTTCACTGCAGCGAATTTTCAAGGACAGGCGCACCGGGTCAGCTCACGGTCGTGCGCAGGTACTCGGGGATGAGCACGTTGAACCACAGCAGAATCATCGACACCAGCATGGTCACCAGCACCAGCAGGCCAACGCCCCACACACACGCCGAATACAGCAGGCCTTGCTCCTTACGCTCATGCATGAAGGTCGGCAGGCCGACGAACAGCAGAAACGTCGAATAGATCGACGCGGCGCCGAGAACCAGAATCGCCAGCCAGCGGCTCGGGTACAGCCCGGCAATGCCGGCGAGGAAAAACGGCGTCACCGTGTATGCGGCAAAACCGACGCATTGATTCAGCGTTGGCCGCGCATCGAATGATCGCGACATCCATCTGATAAACCCGCCGATAATCGCGACACCCGCGACGATCGTCACGTACAGCAACACGCTCAGTTGCAAGGCGCTGGCCGTGCTCAAGCGCACGTTTTCACCCACGGCTAGGCTCCAACCGACTTGAGTGGTGCCGATGAACAGGCACACGGCCGGAATCAGCGCGAGCAGCAGCAGATGCGCGAGATAGTGGCGGGGGTGGGTTTCTTCTTCGCGGCGGATGTCGGTCCAGGCGAAGTTGGGTTGGGTGAAGAGTCTGACGAGGGGGGCGGACATGACAACCTCCTGTTCCTGTTGGCCCGTAGGCGCTTACAGGTATGGAGAGACGCCATGCCGCTCGGGTTCAGTTTTTCTGCTGCACGGTTACAGCATCGGTTTGCCGCCGGTCACGCCGTAGCGCTGGCCGGTGATATAGCTGGCTTCGTCGGAGGCCAGCAGCACATAAATCGGTGCGACTTCCACCGGTTGGCCCGGACGGCCGAGCGGGGTGCTGCCGCCGAAGTTCTGCACTTCTTCGTCGGGCATGGTCGAGACGATCAGCGGCGTCCAGATCGGGCCAGGGGCGACGCTGTTGACGCGAATTTCCTTCGGTCCGAGCATCTGCGCCAGGCCACCGGTGAAGTTGGCGATTGCGCCTTTGGTGGTGGCGTAGGCCAGCAGGGTCGGCTTGGGCATGTCCGAGTTGACCGAGCTGGTGTTGATGATCGACGAGCCGGGGCGCATGTGTTTGATCGCCGCCTGGCAGATCCTGAACATGGCAGTGATATTCACGTCGAAGGTCATCACCCATTCGTCATCGGGGATTTCCTCGAAGTTTTCGTGGGTCATCTGGAACGCGGCGTTGTTGACCAGAATGTCGATGCGGCCAAAGCGCTCGACAGTTTTGTCGACCAGCGCTTGGCACTGCGCTTTCTCGGCGATATCGCCCGGCAGCAGCAGGCACTGACGCCCGGCCTGCTCGACCCAGCGTGCGGTTTCCTTCGCGTCTTCGTGTTCGTTCAAGTACGCCACGGCGACGTCGGCACCTTCACGGGCGAAGGCAATCGCCACTGCGCGACCGATGCCGCTGTCAGCGCCGGTGATCAGGGCAATCTTGCCGGCCAGACGGCCGGAACCGACGTAACTTTGCTCGCCGCAGTCTGGATACGGCTCCATCTTGCGTTGCGAGCCGGGCACCGGTTGAGCTTGTTTCGGGAAGGGTGGTTTTGGATAGTCAGTCATCGCAGGGTCTCCTGATTTCAAGGCCAGTGTTCCGGGTTGACCCGGTGGGTTTGCCTTGAGTTCGATCGGATTTGCGCTGGATTTAGTTGGCTATGCAAAACCAATGTGGGAGCGAGCCTGCTCGCGAAAACGGTCTGTCAGACGATAAATATGTCGACTGACAGTACGCTTTCGCGAGCAGGCTCGCTCCCACAGGGGATCACTTACACAGGGGAATCTCGGGGCAGGATCAGAGATTGCGGTTAGCCAAAGCCCGCTCCATCCGCGCAATCCCTTCTTCCAGCAACGCCCTCGGGCAACCGAAGTTCAAGCGCACGAACTGCTGGTGCCGGTCGCCAAAATCCAGCCCGGCACTGAGCCCGACCTTGCCCTGTTCGAGGAAGAACCGCTGCGGATCCGGCAGGTCCAGCGCGGTGCAATCGAGCCACGCCAGATACGTGCCCTGCGGCACATTGATGGTCACGCCCGGCAGGCGCGTGCGCACGGCGTTCACCAGCCAGTCGCGATTGGCCTGCAGGTAGGTTTTCAGTTCGGCGAGCCACGGCGCGGCTTCGCTGTAGGCGACGCGGGTGGCTTCCATGCCCAGCGGGTTGACGCTGTCGACCATGCCGCAGCGGGCGTGGTTGACGCGTTCGCGCAGGGCGGCGTCCTGGATGATCATGAACGAGGTCTTCAGACCGGCGATGTTGTAAGCCTTGCTCGCCGACATCAGGGTGATCGTGCGTTTGGAAATCTCGGGGCTCAGCGATGCGGTGGGAATGTGCACGCGGCCGTCGAAGCACAGTTCGGCGTGAATCTCGTCGGAGATGATCCACGCGTCCTGCGCTGCGCAGATATCCGCCACTGCCTGCAATTCTTCGCGGGCGAAGACCTTGCCGATCGGGTTGTGCGGGTTGCTCAACAGCAGGGCGCCGCCGCCTTTCAGCGACTCGCGCAGTGCGTCCAGCGGCGTGGCGTAGGTGCCATCGGCCTGAGCGTTGAATTCCAGCTCGACCTTGTTCAGGCCCCAATGCGCCGGCGCATGGCGCAGTGGCGGGTAGTTCGGCACTTGCACGACGACATTCTGCTGCGCCTGGACCAACGCCTTCAGCGCCATGTTGAAGCCGGATTCCACGCCCGGGAGGAAGATCAGCTCCTGCGGTTTGACCTGCCATGAATACTTGTTCCACAGGTCGGCGACGATGGCTTCGCGAAGGTTGTCCTGGGCCACGCTGTAACCGAGCAGCGGGTGCAGCAGGCGCTGTTGCAGGGCTTCGACGATGACCGGCGGCGCGGCAAAATCCATGTCAGCAACCCACATCGGCAACACATCGGCCGGGTAGCGGCTCCACTTGGTGCTGCCAGTGTGGTGGCGGTCGAACAACTGATCAAAATCGAAAGTCATGCGCGGTCTCGTCAAGGCGGAGTTGGTTCTGCCGGACATTCTATGCGCAACACCATCTGTGTGGGAGCGAGCCTGCTCGCGAATACGTCGGGTCAGCCAGCATCGAGTTGGATGACCCAGCGCTTTCGCGAGCAGGCTCGCTCCCACAGGGGGGGGTGCACTGGCTGGAAATCCGGGCCAGACACCCGACGGTCGGTTTTCACACAATCGGCAAGGTCTTTGTCTACAGTGAAAAAGTCGGCGCCAAGGCGTCGCAACCGTGATTGTCCAGATAAAGCCCGGCACAAGTACCGGGTTCCACCTGATCAGGAGTGCACGATGGATCTCAGCCGTCGTCAGTTCTTCAAGGTCGCCGGTATCGGCCTTGCAGGCTCAAGCCTGGGCGCGTTGGGCATGGCCCCGACGGCGGCCTTCGCCGAGCAGGTGCGTCACTTCAAGCTCGCCCACACCCGTGAAACCCGCAACACCTGCCCGTATTGCTCGGTCGGTTGCGGTTTGATCATGTACAGCCAGGGCGATGCCGGCAAGAACGTGGCGCAAAACATCATTCACATCGAAGGCGACGCCGACCACCCGGTCAATCGCGGCACGCTGTGCCCGAAAGGCGCGGGCCTGCTCGACTTCATTCACAGCCCCGGCCGCTTGCAGTACCCGCAAGTGCGCAAGCCCGGCAGCAATGAATGGACGCGCATCGGCTGGGACGAAGCCCTCGATCGCATCGCCGACCTGATGAAGGCCGACCGCGACGCCAACTTCATCGAGAAAAATTCCAACGGGCAGACGGTGAATCGCTGGCTGACCACCGGTTTCCTCGCGGCATCGGCGGCATCCAACGAAGCCGGCTACATCACTCAGAAGGTGATTCGCAGCCTCGGTCTGCTGGGGTTCGATAACCAGGCGCGTGTCTGACACGGCCCGACGGTGGCAAGTCTTGCCCCGACGTACGGCCGTGGTGCCATGACCAACACCTGGACCGATATCGCCAACGCGAATCTGATCCTGGTGATGGGCGGCAACGCAGCAGAAGCGCATCCGTGCGGCTTCAAATGGGTGACCGAGGCCAAGGCGCACAATGCTGCGCGGCTGATCGTGGTCGATCCGCGTTTTACCCGGACCGCTTCGGTGGCCGACTATTACGCGCCGATCCGCACCGGCACCGACATCGCCTTCATGGGCGGGCTGATCAATTACCTGCTGACCGAGGACAAGATCCAGCACGAATACGTGCGCAATTACACCGACGTGTCGTTCATCGTCAAAGCCGGCTATGGCTTCGAAGACGGCCTGTTCAGCGGCTATGACGCGGAAAAACGCAGCTATACCGACAAGTCCGGCTGGGGTTACGAATTCGCCGAGGACGGTTTCGTCCGCGTCGACCCGACCCTGCAAGATCCGCGCTGCGTATATCAACTGATGAAGCAGCATTACAGCCGCTACAACATCGACCTGGCCAGCCAGATTTGCGGCATGCCCGTCGACGCCATGCAGAAAATCTGGGAAGAGATCGCCACCTGCTCGACGCCGGGCAAGACCATGACGATTCTCTATGCCCTCGGCTGGACGCAGCACTCGATCGGCGCGCAGATCATCCGCAGCGCGGCGATGGTGCAACTGCTGTTGGGCAACGTCGGCATGCCCGGCGGTGGCGTCAATGCGCTGCGCGGGCACTCGAACATTCAGGGCCTGACCGACCTTGGCCTGCTGTCCAACGCCTTGCCCGGCTACCTCACGCTGCCCAGCGACAGCGAGCAGGACTACGGTCAGTTCATCTTCAAACGCACGCAGGTGCCCCTCAGACCGGGGCAGCTCTCGTATTGGCAGAACTACAGCAAATTCCACGTCAGCCTGATGAAATCCTGGTACGGCGCCAATGCCACCGCCGAGAACAACTGGCTGTTCGACCATTTGCCGAAGCTCGACATCCCCAACTACGACGTGCTGAAAATGTTCGACCTGATGAGCCAGGGCAAGGTCAACGGCTACTTCTGCCAAGGCTTCAATCCGATCGCCGCGTTGCCGGACAAGAACCGCGTGATGGGCGCGTTGGCCAAGCTCAAGTGGTTGGTGGTGATGGACCCGCTCGCCACGGAAACCTCGGAGTTCTGGCAGAACGTCGGGCCGTACAACGACGTGAAAACCGCTGAAATCCAGACCGAAGTCATTCGCCTGCCGACCACCTGTTTTGCCGAAGAGGACGGCTCGCTGGTCAACAGCAGCCGCTGGCTGCAATGGCACTGGAAAGGCGCCGATGGCCCCGGTGAAGCGCAGACCGACATTCGCATCATGAGCGAACTGTTCCTGCGCCTGCGCCAGCGTTATCAGAGCGAGGGCGGCAAGTTTCCTGACCCGCTGCTGAAACTGTCGTGGCCGTACAAAATCCCCGACGAGCCTTCGCCGGAAGAACTGGCGCGGGAAATCAACGGCAGCGCGGTCAGCGATTTCACCGATGCCAGCGGCGTTACGGTCAAGGCCGGCACGCAACTGGCCGGCTTCGGTTTGCTCAAGGATGACGGCAGCACCGCGTCTGGTTGCTGGATTTTCGCCGGCAGCTGGACCGAGGCTGGCAATCAGATGGCGCGGCGCGATAACGCCGATCCATTTGGCATGCACCAGCATCAGGGCTGGGCGTGGGCCTGGCCGGCCAATCGGCGGATTCTCTACAACCGCGCTTCGGCGGACCCGGCGGGCAAACCGTGGGATCCGAAAAAGCGGCTGGTGTGGTGGAACGGCAAGGCTTGGACCGGCACCGACGTCCCTGACTACAAGGCCGACGTGCCGCCGGAAGCCGGGATGAAACCGTTCATCATGAACCCCGAAGGCGTCGCGCGGTTCTTCGCCGTCGACAAGATGAACGAAGGCCCATTCCCTGAGCACTACGAGCCGTTCGAAACGCCGATCGGCATCAACCCGCTGCACCCGCAGAACAAGAAGGCCACCAGCAACCCGGCGGCGCGAATCTTCGATTCGGTCTGGGAAACCCTCGGGGAAGCCAAGGACTTCCCGTACGCCGGCACTAGCTACCGGCTTACCGAGCATTTCCACTTCTGGAGCAAGCACTGCAAGTTGAACGCGATCGCTCAGCCCGAGCAATTCGTCGAAATCGGCGAGGTGCTGGCGAACGAGAAGGGCATCGCTGCCGGTGATCGCGTGCGGGTCAGCTGCAAGCGCGGGTTTATCGAGGCGGTGGCGGTAGTGACGAAAAGGATCCGGCCGCTGCAGGTCAACGGCCAGGTCGTGCATCAGATCGGCATCCCGCTGCACTGGGGTTTCACCGGCCTGACGCGGCACGGTTACCTGACCAACACCCTGGTGCCGTTCCTCGGTGATGGCAACACTCAGACCCCGGAATCCAAGTCATTCCTGGTCAACGTGGAGAAACTGTAAATGGCCAGCCAAGACATCATTGCCCGCTCGGCCACCACCACTGTGCCGCCGTCGGTGAGGACTCAGCAGGGCGTTGCCAAGCTGATCGACACCACCAAATGCATCGGTTGCAAGGCCTGCCAGGTCGCCTGCTCGGAATGGAACGAGTTGCGCGACGAGGTCGGCCACAACCACGGCACCTACGACAATCCGCAGGATCTGACGGCGGATTCGTGGACGCTGATGCGCTTCACCGAGCACGAAACCGACGCCGGCAACCTTGAGTGGCTGATCCGCAAGGACGGCTGCATGCACTGCGCCGAGCCCGGTTGTCTGGCCGCGTGCCCGAGCCCCGGGGCGATCATTCAGCACGCCAACGGCATCGTCGATTTCGATCAAGACCACTGCATCGGCTGCGGCTATTGCATCACCGGTTGCCCGTTCAACATCCCGCGCATTTCGCAGAAGGATCACAAGGCCTACAAATGCACCCTATGTTCTGACCGCGTGGCGGTGGGGCTGGAGCCGGCCTGCGTGAAAACCTGTCCGACCGGCGCCATCGTCTTCGGCACCAAGGAGGACATGAAAGAGCACGCCGCTGAACGCATCGTCGACCTGAAGAGCCGTGGCTTTGAAAACGCTGGTTTGTACGACCCGGCAGGCGTCGGCGGCACCCACGTGATGTACGTGCTGCACCACGCCGACACGCCGAAAATCTACGCCGGTTTGCCGGACCATCCGGCGATCAGTCCGCTGGTGGGTTTGTGGAAAGGCATCAGCAAACCCCTCGGCCTGCTGGCGATGGGCGCGGCGGTGCTGGCCGGGTTCTTCCACTACGTGCGCATCGGGCCGAATCGTGTCGAGGAGGATGAACATCCGACGCCACCCGACACCTCAGTGCACGTGGTCGATCCGGCGGTGCACACCTTCGATCCACGCGGTGAGGAGCGGCCATGAGCAACAAGACGATCCTGCGTTACAGCGCCAACCAGCGCACCAATCACTGGCTGGTGGCGATCCTGTTTTTCATGGCCGGGTTGTCCGGGCTGGCGTTGTTTCATCCGTCGCTGTTCTGGCTGAGCAACCTGTTCGGCGGCGGCACCTGGACGCGGATTCTGCACCCGTACATGGGCATCGCCATGTTCGTGCTGTTCCTCGGTCTGGTGTTCAGCTTCTGGCGCACCAATTTCTTCATCGCCAATGACCGCCAGTGGCTGCGGCGGATCAACCGGGTGATGGTCAACGACGAGGAAAGCGTGCCGCCGGTGGGTAAATACAACGCCGGGCAGAAGTTGCTGTTCTGGACTTTACTGCTGTGCATGCTCGCGTTGCTGTTCACCGGGCTGGTGATCTGGCGCGCATGGTTCAGCGCGTATTTCGGCATCACCACCCTCCGCTGGGCCATGTTGTTGCATGCGCTGGCCGGGTTCGTGCTGGTGCTGAGCATCATCGTGCACATCTACGCCGGTTTGTGGATCAAGGGTTCGGTCGACGCCATGTTGCATGGCTGGGTCAGTCGGCCGTGGGCAAAGAAACACCATGCACTGTGGTACCGCGAGGTGACCCGCGACGAACAGCCTCGGGACCTGCCCGAGCGACCGCTGACGAAAAAGGGCTGACTTTTGCCAAGCATTCTTGAACCTGGGGAAATCGAGGCGGCGGCCAGTTCGCCGCCGTTTCTGTACCTGCCACCACGTAACCTGTTTGCCCTGCGTGCCGAGCGCCTTGAGCGTCTGGCCGAGGGCAATGGGTTGGCGGATTATCTGCGCCTGATGGCCGGATTGTGCCGGGCGCAGCAGCAGGTCTTCGACGATCCGCCGCTCACCGCGCCGTTTGATGCGCAGCGTCTCGAAGCCTGTCAGCAGCACGGTCTGCCACCATTCGCGGCAGATACCTTGGTGCGCGAAGATGCCTGGCAGCCGTGGCTGGACGCCTTGCTGCAGCGCTATGCGCCAGCGGACCAGCCTGCGGTGATCGAAGCGCTGGACACGTTGCGCGCCGCCAGTCCCGGTCAGTTGCGCGCGTGGGCGGTGGCGCTGGTCAGTGGTCAGTATTCGCTGGTGCCGGCGGCGCTGGTGCCGTTTCTCGGCGCGGCGCTGCAAACCGCCTGGAGGCACTGGCTGCTCAGCGTGCCAAATCTGCAACTCAAGCCTGGCGATAGCCTCAGCCAATGCCCGGCCTGTGGTTCGCCGGCCATGGTCGGGGTGATTCGCCATCGCGGCAAGCACAACGGTTTGCGCTATCTGGTGTGTTCGCTGTGTGCCTGCGAATGGCACGTGGTGCGGGTCAAGTGTGTGTATTGCGAGCAGAGCAAAGGCCTCGAGTACCTGAGCCAGGAAGACGACCGGCACAGCGCCGAACAGGCCCCGCTGCGCGCCGAAGTCTGCCCGAGCTGCAACCGCTACCTGAAATTGCTCTACTTGGAGAACGATGCCGAAGCCGAGGCGTTGTCGGCGGATCTCGGCAGTTTGCTGCTGGACATGCGTTTGGCCCAGGACGGCTATCAGCGTCTGGCGCCCAATCTGCTGCTGGCGCCGGGAGACGACTGACCAGCGCAAAATTGTGGGAGAGGGGTGTGCTCCCACAGGTCTATGTGCCGAATCACAAAGCCCGGTCAGCCCCCGATTTCCCTGTGGGAGCGAGCCTGCTCGCGAAGGCGTCAGGTCAGCCACATCCACATTGACTGACACACCGCATTCGCGAGCAGGCTCGCTCCGGCAGTGCGTCTACACTTCTGAAACCCTTTGGGAGCAAGCTTGCTCCCAAAAGGGATTGTTTCAGTGAAATCAGGAGTGGCTGATGTCTTCCAGCGTTGCCCTGCGGTTGCCGTCCATTGATGGCTTGTTGCGTCACCCGGCGTGCGCGCCGTTGGCCGAGCGTTACGGCCGGGATTCGTTGCTGACGGGCCTGCGTCAGTTGCTTGATGAGCTGCGGCCCGGCGTATTGAGCGGACAATTGGCAGCTGTGGAGATCGGCCCCGAAGTGCTCGCCGGCCGCGTCGGCGAACGCTTGGCGCAACAACAACGCAGCCAGGTGCGCCGGGTATTCAACCTGACCGGCACGGTGCTGCACACCAATCTCGGCCGCGCCTTGCTGCCCGAAGAAGCCATCGAAGCAGTGCAAATGGCCGCACGCTATCCGCTCAATCTCGAGTTCGACCTGGCCAGCGGCAAGCGCGGTGATCGGGACGATCTGATCGAAGGCCTGATCCGCGAACTGACCGGCGCCGAAGCCGTCACCGTGGTCAACAACAATGCCGCTGCCGTGCTGCTGACGCTCAACAGCCTCGGCGCGCGCAAGGAAGGCATCATCTCGCGCGGTGAGCTGATCGAAATCGGCGGCGCTTTCCGCATCCCCGACATCATGGCCCGGGCCGGCGTGCGCCTGCACGAAGTCGGCACCACCAACCGCACCCATGCCCGCGATTACCAAGCGGCGATCAGTCCGCGCAGCGGGTTGATCATGCGCGTGCATGCCAGCAACTACAGCATCGAAGGCTTCACCGCGCGGGTGCCGACTGCGGAGCTTGCCGAGTTGGCCCACGCTCATGGCTTGCCGTTGCTGGAAGATCTGGGCAGCGGCAGTCTGCTCGACCTGACGCGCTGGGGGCTGCCGGCGGAACCGACGGTGCGTCAGGCCTTACTCGATGGCGCCGACATCGTCACCTTCAGCGGCGACAAATTGCTCGGTGGGCCGCAGGCCGGGTTGATCGTCGGGCGCAAAGAGTTGATCGCGAAGATCAAGAAAAACCCATTGAAGCGTGCGCTGCGGGTCGACAAATTGACCCTGGCCGCGCTGGAAGCGGTGCTCGGTCTGTACCGCGACCCTGATCGCCTCGCCGAGCGTCTGCCGAGTCTGCGTCTGCTGACCCGTCCGCAAGCCGAGATTCATGCGCAGGCTCTGCGTTTGCAACCGTTGCTCGCCAATGTGTTGGGCGAGGTCTGGCAGGTCAGTGCAGTCGAGGCGTTGGGCATGATCGGCAGCGGCAGCCAACCGGTGGCGCGCTTGCCGAGTGCAGCGCTGTGTTGCCGCCCGCAGGTGTCCAAGCGCTGGCGCGGGCGTTATCTGCTCAATCTCGAAGCAGCGTTACGCGGTTTGCCGATCCCGGTGCTCGGGCGGATCGGCGACGATGCGCTGTGGCTGGATCTACGCCAGCTCGACGATGAGCCAGGGTGGCTGGCGCAGTTGCCGCGATTGCAGGTCGATTCGTGATCGTCGGCACAGCGGGGCACATCGACCACGGCAAGACTTCGCTGTTGCAAGCGCTTACCGGGCAAACCGGCGACCGCCGCCCGCAGGAGCGCGAACGCGGCATGACCATCGATCTCGGTTATCTCTACGCCGAACTCGCAGCGGGCGCCGGGCTGACCGGCTTCATCGACGTGCCCGGCCACGAAAAATTCACCCACAACATGCTCGCCGGCGCGCAGGGAATCGATCTGGTGTTGTTGGTGGTCGCGGCGGATGACGGGGTGATGCCGCAGACCCGCGAGCACCTGGCGATCATCGAGCTGCTCGGCATCCCCCGCGCGCTGGTGGCGATCAGCAAATGCGACCGGGCGGGAGCGGGCAGGGTGGAAGAGGTGCAGCGCCAAGTGCTGGATCTGCTCGCGCCCGGGCCATTCGCCGATGCGCCGATTTTTACCGTGTCGAGCTTGAACGGGCAGGGCGTCGATGAGTTGCGCGCGGCATTATTGCAGGCGCACAACGAGGTGCAGGCGCGCGGTTGTGAGGGCGGCTTTCGTCTGGCGATCGATCGGGCGTTCAGCGTCGCGGGTGCTGGGATTGTGGTCACGGGCACGGCGTTGTCGGGCACGGTTGCGGTGGGCGACAAGCTTGTCTTGGGGCCTGCGGGCAAATCGGTGCGTATCCGTGGCCTGCACGCGCAAAACCAGGCCGCCGAACAGGCGTTCGCTGGCCAACGCGTGGCATTGAACCTCAGCGGCGATCGTCTGGAACTGGCGCAGATCCACCGAGGCCAATGGCTGCTGGCGGATTGGCTGCACGCCCCGACCCAGCGCATCGACATCGACTTTCAGCTGTTGCCCGGCGAGCGCACCTTTGAACACTTTCACCCGGTGCATCTGCACCTTGGCACGCAAGATGTCATCGCCCGCGTCGCCTTGCTGCAAGGCCCGCGCCTGAGTCCCGGCGAGCGCATGTTCGCGCAACTGCTGATCAACGCGCCGGTGCACGCAGTGAAAGGCGATCGATTGATCCTGCGCGACTCCAGCGCCCAGCGCACCCTCGGCGGCGGCACGGTCCTCGACCCGTTCGCCCCGGCGCGCCAACGCCGCAGCCCGGAACGCCTCGCGCAACTGCAAACCCTCGCGCTCAGCGTCAGCCTCGAACAGGCCCTGCCGGCACTGCTCAACCACAGCCCCGGCGGCCTCGACCCGCAACGCCTCGAACGCCAGTTCAACCGCCCGCGCCCGCAGTGGTCGCTGGCAGAAAACATCCGCCTGATCGATACCCGCCAAGGTCCACTGCTGTTCAACGTGCAGCGCTGGGGTCAGTTGAAATTCACCTTGCTCGAACAACTGGCGCGATTCCACGAACAAGAACCCGACCAGATGGGCCCGGACCGCGATCGTCTGCGCCGCTTCAGCGCGCTGGCGCTGGAACGCTCGACCTTCATCAGCCTGCTCGACGAACTGCTCAACGCCGGCTCCATCCTCGCCAGCGGCCCCTGGCTGCACCTGCCCGATCATCAGGTGCGCCTGAATGCCGACGACGAAATCCTCTGGCAGCAATTACAGCCGTTGTTCGAACAGGCCGGTTTCGACCCGCCCTGGGTGCGCGACGCGGCGAAAATGCTCGGCGAAGACGACGCCAACGTTCGCCTGCTGCTGCGCAAACTCGCCCGGCTGGGCCTGATGCACCAGGTGGTGCGCGACCTGTTTATCAGCGACATCGTCCTGCGGCAAATGGCGGCGCTGCTGCTGAAACTCGCCGAAGAAAATCCGTCGATTCAAGTGACAACCTTCCGTGATGCGCTAGGCTTGGGACGCAAACGCTGTATTCAGTATCTGGAGTATTTCGACCGACTCGGCCTGACCCGCCGCCTCGGCGAATCCCGCCAGATCCGCCCCGACAACGCGCTGGCCAACGCCTGAGCACCCTGAGTTCAGGAAGACAATCGCGCCCGGTGGCGCGGCCGGGCTTCAAACCCGGTTGGGGACGGCATCCGTTCCCGGGCAGGTTCGACTCCGGCTGTCTTCCGCCAGTTTCCCCAGAGCAAAAGATCGCAGCCTTTGGCAGCTCCTACATCGATTTGTAGGAGCTGACGAAGGCTGCGATCTTTTGATTTTCGGTGATACGAGAAGGTCAGAGATTGCGCTGCGCTTCCATCCGGTCATGCAAGATTCTGATTATCGCGATCCCATAGGCGGTGATTCGAAAATAAATCATGTGACTCTCCACGCTGCAGCGTCGGTAACCGGGGCGGATAGCGTCGCATGCGGGTGCTGTTTTGGGACGATCAGCCAACTGCTCGAAAGACTCAGTCAGGATGTCGATGTAGCGATTGGCCTGATCCAAACCCCATTGTTGAGCTGTATAGGTCCAGATAGCCTCAAGATCCGCTTCGGCGGCGGGGGTAAGTCGGTATTCAGCCATGCGCCCTCAACATTTTCTTTTTGAAAGCATCAGCATCGAAAGGCCGGGGGGCACCACTGGATTCTCCTTCTCGAAGGGCTGCGCGGACGGTTTCCAGTTCAGCGTTTCGCTCTTGCTCTCGACGGATCAAATCGCGGATATATTCGCTATCGTTGGTGTAATGTCCCGCTTCTATTTGAGCTTTGATCCAATGGTCTTGCTGGTCAGTCACGGTTATGGTTTTGCGTACGGTAGCCATGATCGGGCCCTTTGCGGATGGGGAACTTTGCGCAAATTATCATACTAATGGTGCGCTAACGAGTACGAGCCTAGCCGTTATAAGAACGAATCACAGCCTTCGGCAGCTCATGCATATATCACTCGAACTGCCGCAGGCTGCATTTTCAGACCCGCAACCGAATATGCTGCCCGAGCACATCCATCGGGTTAAATAATCCGTCCCTTTGTGATCGCGAGCAGGCTCGCTACCCCAAGTTCCTTCAGTGGTCGCAAAGTTTGCGTCCGACCAGGATCAATGTGGGAGCGAGCCTGCTCGCGAAGAGGCCGGCACGGGCATCGCATAACTCAGCCGGCCCGCATTACCCCGGCAATTCCAGATTATCCAGCACCCGATTCACCGCCAACTCTCCGAGCATGATCAGCTGCGCGATCCCCATCAGCGTTCGGCGCTGCGACGGTTTCACCAGCCCGGCGAATTCCTGGGCGATGGTTTTGGCCGAGGCGAGGGTTTCGCAGGCGTTGGCCAGCAGGTCTTCATTTTTGGTGTCGGCGGTGACGGCGTACATGGCGCGGGGGCTAAACGGCGGTGGGGTTGAGCCGGGAGGGCAGAGGTAGTGGTCGAGGGCGCGGTCGGCGGCTTGGTGGAGTTTTTTGGAGTCGAGGGATTCGTAGGGGGAGGTGGGATCGGTTTCGGGTGGGTTGGGTGTTGGTTTGATCATGGTGAGACTCCGTGGTTGATTTAGCCGCCACGGCTCATCGCTAAACAAGTAAAGGTGGCGGCTGTACGCAGGTTAGCGATCCGGGTCACAGAAACCCCGGGTAGACCCGAAGGTCTCCCACGCACAGCCACCATGACATCAAGTGCAGATCGAAAAATGCAATTGAGACTGGGCATTGGTGCGTCTGTAATGAGTCGGATCGCTAAACCCGATCGCTGATTCGTCAGCGACCGCACCACAATAGAACCCGCCCTCAAGGTGCACAAGCCGGCGGATTCTGGCGTAGCTGTAGGCAACGGCGCAAGGATTTGTAGCCTTGAGACCGTATCCGCAGGTGTCTTTTAAACAGCTTCGTTTAAATCAAAGAATTGCGCCGTACCTGATGGCCTCTTCGCGAGCAGGCTCGCTCACACATTGCAATTCATTGCGCCGCAGTCCACCGCACCAGCCCCCATCACCCAACCTTATGGTTGATACGGAATCACCTTGTCCCGGTCCATTTCCACCAACAACTGGTCGAGCATCTGCCGTTTGTTCTCGACCCCGGGAATCGGCACATACCACGTCATCACGCTCCAGCCTTCGCGGGAGTAGTTGTAGGTTTTGAGCAGTTGGCCATCCTTGAAGACCGAGCCGCGCAGGTTGTCCTGGTAGTGGTAGGGCATCGGGAAGGTGAACAGGGTGAAAACGTTGACCAGCGCCAGCCAGTTGACCTTGCCGTCGCTGGGTTCGGTGATCAACAGGCTGTAGCCGTTGCGAGTGTAACCGCCGTCGAGCATCGAGAACGCGCCGGTCTTTTTCAGGACGCTGACGGTTTCGCGCTGATGCTGCTCGTCGATGCGCGTGTACGCCGGCCCCATGCCGAGCGTGACCGGCACGTAGGCCTGATCGGCATGGTAATCGAGCGGTTGCAAGGTGTTGGCGCAGCCGCCCAGCATCAGTGAGGCACAGAGCAGGCCGGCGACTTTTATCATCGCGCTGTTCATTGCGCGACTGCCGGGATCAGCCGGTCCTGCTGCACATCCTGCGCGAAGGCGCGGGCGATGCGGCCGAGGTTCTGTTCGCGCATCTCGCCGCCCTGATCCAATAGCCAGACGTATTTTTGAGTGATGTTGCGATAGGTGTATTGCTTCAGTCGCTTGTCACCCTGGTACACGGTGAATTCGGTTTGCGTATCGAATTCGTTCGACAGCGGCAGCAAGAACAACGTCGCGGTGCTCAGCAGAATCACCGGAAACGGCGGCAGGTGACGTTCCACATTGAGTTTGACCTGCACGTTGTACTCGTCAGCTTTACCGCTGCCGGTTTCGATGGTGCGGAACACACCGGTCTGACGCAGGTGGTTGCGCAGGCTGGAGCCGTTTTCCGGGTCATCGACCATAACGTGAATCGGCTGCAGATAATCCTGAGCGTCCGTAAGCGTACGCTCGGGCAAGGTGTTGGTCGCCGCGCAACCGGTCAACAGAGCGGCGGCGGTGAGGGCGATGATTTTTTTCATGGTTTGGCGTCCACGGCAATACCCGGGATGGGGCCGGTGAAGATGTAGGGCTGAGCACTGTTCAGGTCGAGTTTCAGCGGTTGCAGCGTTGGCAATCCTGGCGCCAGACGTTGCGCAATCAGCGCATCGCGGGCGTTCTGATCACTCCAGCGGAACACGCAGAAACCGGCTGTCAGGCAGAACGAGCGGAACTCGCCGATGTAATAGGCCTTGCCGGGTTCCAGGCGCATCGGCAGGTTGAATTTCTCCCGCGCCTCTCTCGAGGTGAAAACAGTGCCTAGCCCAGGTTGATAACGTGCGGAAAAGAACTGGAAATCATAGAACTCGTAATCGCCCGGCTTCAGGGGAAGCACGAATACGCTCGCTGCGCCGACACCGTCCTGAACATCCTGCGGCGTGGAGTAAGCGCCGGCCATTTTCCAGACGCCGGCCGCACCGTATTCGGAACCGCGTTTGCGGAAAAAGATTCGCTGGTTGTCAGCGGCTGATTGCTTGAGTGATTGCGGCCCGATTGAGCCAACGAGATAACTGACTGGCTCGCTTGCCTTGGGTTGCAAGGGTTCGCTGACCCAGGAAGCGCTTTCGGTAATGCAGCCGCTGAGCGTCGCGGCGAGCACGACGGCCGCTCCGAGTTTGAATAGCTGAAACATGTACATCCCTGAATCTGCTTGCGTTGATTGACTACAAACAGGAAGGTCAATCAATGCCTTCCTGGCTTGGCTTTTTATGCGGGGTCGCAGAATAAACGAGGTGATGGCACTTGGCTAGCTTCTGGAGGCGCTGCGGTACGCTGAAATCATTTGATTTTGATCTCAAGGAGCAAACTCAGGGTTTGTGGCCGACGCAGGAACCTGTGGGCGGGTTGATCGTGTTACCTCAAAAACCCAGCGGGTACTGAATGACCACGTAAATCCGGTCAATGTCATCCCCGGCCTGCGCTTCGTTGGCGCGGTGGGTGACGTGCGACAGTTGCACCGACAGATCCTTCGCGGCGCCGGACTGCACTACATACTTCAGGTCGATATCGCGTTCCCAGTGTTTGCCGCCGCTGCCTTGTTGCGGTTGATAGTCGCCGCTCTCGGCGTCGAAAGGGTTGTAGGCGCCGCCCTTGGGCGCGTGCGTTCCGTCGATGTGGCTGCCGCTGACGTAGCGGGTCATGAAGTTCAGGCCGGGGATGCCGAAGGCGCCGAGGTCGAGGTCGTAGCGGGCTTGCCAGGAGCGTTCGTTGGCGCCGTTGAAGTCGGCGTATTTGATCGAGTTGGCGAGGTAGATCGAGTCGCCGCCGACGAAATCGAACGGCGTGTCGCCATTGATCCGTTGCCAGCCGAGCATCACCGCGTGCGGGCCGAAGCTGTATTTGCCGGAGAGGCTGAAGGCGGTGTTGTCGATCTTGCCGGCCAGGGCGCGGCCGGTGTCACGGGTGTGGTAGAGGTTGGCGTCGAGCAGCACGCCGGACTGTTTGAAGTGCAGGTTGCCGTAGTACTGGTGCCAGGTGTCGCTCAGTTCCGAGGCATACAACGCGCCGCCGATCGGGCTTGAGCTGAACAGATCGGCACCGACGAAGCTGATGCCACCCGCTTCGGTGTTGGCGCCGTAACCGTAGAAGTCGCCTTGGCCGGAAGAGCTGTCCTGGTTCTTGAACGCGGTGAAATGCCCGGCGACCAGATTGACGTTGTCGAGCTCGGCGCTGTTGAGCAAAAAGCCTGTGGCGTATTCCGGTTGCAGGCGTTTGTCGGAGGTGTCGAAGACCGGGGTTTCTACGGTCATTTCGCCGAAGGCGACGGTGGTTCGCGAGACCTTCAGCTTGAACGCACCGCCGGCGCTGGAATAGTTGTTTTCGCTGCGACCATCGCTGTCGACCGGCAACAGACCGGTGCCGGAATGGCCCTTGCCGCCGTCGAGTTTCAGGCCGGCGAAGGCGTGGGCATCGATACCGAAACCGACAGTGCCCTCGGTGAAACCGGATGAGAAGTTGCCGATAAAGCCCTGTGCCCATTCCTGTTTGTAGTTTTTTCCGGAGGGCGTGGGCGAGCGGTAGTCGTTGCTGAGGTAGAAGTTGCGCAGCAGGACATCGCTTTTGGCGTCGTCGAAAAAGCCGCTGGCATGGGCGGTGCCGGTCAGACCGCAGAGCATGGCGAGCAGGGTGAGGCGGGAGGGGGCGCGGTTGATCATGGTCAGGGCCGGTGGTCATCAGGATGGCGCTGATGATCGGCGGATTGGCCTGGAAAGGATTGGGCCGGTGTGCTGAGTTCGTAGCCTTCACACCAAACCCTGTGGGAGCGAGCCTGCTCGCGAATGCGGAGTGTCAGTTAACAAAAATGCTGACTGACACAGCGCTTTCGCGAGCAGGCTCGCTCCCACAGCTTGAGTCGGGGTAGTCAGGTGGAAATGTGGCGGCTGTCAGGCCGCCATCGCGGGCAAGCCAGCTCCCACAGGGTGTGTGGGAGCTGACACAGTGCATTAAGCCAGCGGCGGTGTACGCGGTGGGATCTGGCGTTTGCTGCCGGTGGATTCGAAGGCGGCGGCCAAGCGCAGCAGGTTCGAGTCGTCGTACGCGCGGCCGGCGAAGGTCAGGCCGACGGGCATGCCGATGTCGGCCATCACGCCCATGGGCACGGTGACGGTTGGCACACCGAGGTGGCGGATCGCGAGGTTGCCGTTGGCCACCCAGACGCCGTTGCTCCAGGCGATATCCGCCGAGGTCGGGTTCACATCCGCATCCGCCGGGCCGACGTCGGCGACGGTGGGGAACAGCACTGCGTCGAGGCCGAGGCTGTCCATCCAGTCTTCGAGGTCGATGCGTCGGGTCTGCTCCAGACCACGCAAGCCATCAGGCACGGTTGGGATTTCATTCCACGGCGTGATGCCGCGCTCGGCCATGCGCACGTATTCGTCCATGCCGGCGGCCAGATCGCCTTCGCGGTTGGGCAGGGTGCCCGGGTCGTGCGGGAAGATCTTCGGCCCGTCGACGTCAACCAGACGATCGAGTTTCGGGTCGCCATTGGCTTGCAGGAAGTCGTCGAATGCCCAGGCAGTCAGATCCCACAGTTCATGGTGGAGGAATTCTTTCGACACCAGCCCACGGGTGAACACGGTTGGCGCGCCAGGGCGGTCGCCTTCGCAGTTGGAGACTAGCGGAAAGTCGGTTTCGACGACTTCAGCGCCAGCGGCTTCCAAGGCCTGACGCGCCTGTTTCCACAAATCGATCACGGACGCGCGGGTGTTGATGCGCTGACCGGTCGGGCCGCCAATGCCGGGGGCTTCGCTGGTGCCGGCGTCCGGGTCGGCGTTGATGTACATACGCGGGATGGCGAAGCGTTTGCCGGCCAGGGCTTTGGCGTCGGCGGCCAGTTCGCTGTACGCAGCCGGGCGCACTTCGCTGACACGCGGGATCGGCACCCACGGCTGCAAGCGCCAGAGGTCGCCACGGGTGTCCGGGTCTTCGGCGACGACCACGTCGAGCACTTCGAGCAGGTCGGCCATGGTCCGCGCGAACGGCACGACGACGTCCATGGTAGGGGTCAACGGCCAGTTGCCGCGCACCGAAATTACGCCGCGCGACGGGGTGTAGGCGCACAGGCCGTTGTTCGACGCAGGGCCACGACCGCTCGACCAGGTTTCCTCGGCCAGACCGAACGCAGCGAAACTCGCAGCGGTCGCGGTGCCGGCGCCGTTGGACGAGCCGGAGGCGAACGGGGCGGTCAGGTAGTCAGCGTTGTACGGGCTTTCAGCGCGGCCATAGACGCCGCGTTGCATGCCACCATTGGCCATCGGCGGCATGTTGGTCTTGCCCAGGCAGATCGCCCCGGCAGCGCGCAGGCGCTCGATGGTGAAGGCGTCGCGATGGGCGACCAGATCGGCGAACGCCGGACTGCCGGAGGCGGCGGTCAGGCCCTTGACCAAATAGCTGTCTTTGGCGGTGTAGGGGATGCCATCGAGCGGGCCGAGGGTTTCACCGTTGGCACGGCGGGCGTCGGAGGCGCGGGCTTCGTTCAGTGCTTCGGGGTTGCGCACGACGACAGCGTTGAGTGCCGTCGGGGTGTCGGCGCCGTCGTAGGCATCAATGCGCGCCAGATAGGCTTGCACCAGCTCCACGGCAGTGGTCTGGCCGGATTCGAGGGCGGCGCGCAGTTGGGCGATGGAGACTTCGGTGACTTCGATCATGGGGTCACCTGTTGAGCGTGGATGTTCTGGGCAGGGGTTTTCATAGCGGTTCTCGTGGCACGGCTTGAAGCGACAAGGTCGGGACTGGCGCCTATTTAACACCATGCGGCGGGCGGAGTAATCGGTGGGGTGATGGTTTTGTTGGTAGATGGCCTGAGCATCCGTGCTGCCTGACCTTGCGCTTTCGCGAGCAGGCTCGCTCCCACACCGTGTTGCGTAAAGCGATAATGCCGCGCCCCGCAGGAAGACCGGCCGAACATGTTCTAGGCTCAGCGCATCCCGAATGCTGCACCGCTCAGGAATGTTGCCATGGAAGAAAAGCCGCTGATTGCCTTCAACAGTTCCAAAGCCTTGCTCGACGTGCTGATCCGCGCCGGGTTGATCGCGACCCTGGTGCTGTTCTGCTACGACATTTTCCATCCGTTTCTCAATGTGATGCTGTGGGCGCTGATCCTCGCAGTCACGCTGTACCCGCTGAACCAGAAACTCGGCGCAAAACTCGGCAACCGTTACGGTTGGGCGGCGATTGTGCTGGTGTTGCTCGGCTTGGTAATCCTGATGGTGCCGCTGAGCCTGCTCGGCGCATCCGTGGCCGATTCGGTGAAGGTGGGCATGCAAACCGTGGAAGCGGGGCAGTTCGAGATTCCGCCGCCGCCCGCCAATGTCGCCGACTGGCCGCTGATCGGCGCGCCGTTGTATGGCATCTGGATGCACGCTTCGCAGGACCTGAGCTGGGTGTTCAAGGAACTGGCGCCGCACCTGACCAGTTGGGGCCGGGTGCTGTTGCATCAGGCCGCCGGCGTCGGCGCAGGCATCGTGGTGTTTGTCGTTGCACTGATTGTCGCTGGACTGATCATGACCCACGGCGAACGCGGCCATCGCACAGCGGTGGCGATCACCACGCGGATTTCCGGCCCGGTGCGTGGCCCGCAGATCGCGCAACTGTGCACCTCGACCATTCGCGCGGTGGCGCAGGGCGTGGTCGGTATCGCCTTTATCCAGATGATCCTGATCGGTGTGGCACTGGTGATCATGGGCGTGCCCGCTGCCGGCGTGCTGGCGTTGATGGTGTTGCTGCTGGGCATCATGCAACTGCCGGTGCTGTTGGTTACCGTGCCGGTGGTGGTGTTCGTCTTTGCCCATGACGGCGTCGGTGCCGGCACGATCATATTCGCCGTGTGGATGGTGATCGCCGGGCTTTCCGACAACGTGCTCAAACCGATGTTGCTCGGCCGTGGCGTGGCCGTGCCGATGCCGGTGGTGCTGATCGGCGCGCTGGGCGGCATGGTTACCAGCGGCATCATCGGCCTGTTCACCGGGCCGGTGATCCTGGCGGTCGGTTATGAATTGTTCATCGGCTGGGTCTATCAACCGGCCGACGTCAGCGAAGTGCTGGACGAAACCTCTCACGACAATCAGCCATAAGGAACGGCGCATGGGTAACAGGCTGATGGTGCTGGCGATGCTGCTGGCTGCAACACTGTGGTCCGGGCTCGGCCAGGCACTGGAAGACACCACGACAGCAACGGACGAAGCGGTAGAACTGAAAGTGGCCAACCGCAGCATCATGCTGTTTCGCGCGACCATCCTCGGCGAGGCGCCGGCCTCACGGGTGAAGCGGGCGAAGCGGGTGATCAGTGAAGCGCTGGAGGAAGACCCTGAGCTGAAAATCAGCACTGATTCGATCCAGAACAGTTACATGGTGCTGATCGGCAATACCCGTGCGTTTATCGTTGCACCGAAAGACGTCGACAGCCTGGCCTATTCCTCGGTGCAGGAAGCCGCCGAAGGCGCAGCGGAAAAACTGCGCCAGGTGGTCAACGAGACCCGTGAGGCGCGTAACGTGCAGATGATTGTGCGTTCGCTGGCGCTGGCGGCGGTGGCCACGCTGATCTATCTGGCGCTGCTCTGGTGCCTGTCGTGGCTGCGCCACAAGCTGTTGGCGAAACTGCCGGCGCTGATGGATCGCCACACCAAGGCGCTGAAGGTCGGGCGGGTGCAACTGATCGATTCGAATTTTCTCTACCCGTTGGTCAGCCGCTGTCTGTTGTTCCTGCGCTGGTTGCTGATCCTGCTGCTGTCCTACGAATGGCTGGGTTTTGTCCTGTCACGCTTCCCGTATACGCGGCCGTGGGGCGAAAGCCTCAACAACTATCTGGTGGAACTGGCCGGTTATCTGTTACAGGGCATCGTCGATGCGATACCGGGGCTGGGCGTGGCGCTGGCGATTTTCTTTATCGCCCGGGGGGTGACCGCATTTACCCGACGCATCCTGCGCCGGATGGCCGCGCCGGGGACGTTCAGCTGGCTCAACCATGAAACCCTGCAACCGACGCAACGCCTGACCGCACTGGCAGTCTGGCTGTTTGCGCTGGCGATGGCTTATCCCTATCTGCCCGGCGCCGGGACCGATGCGTTCAAAGGCTTGTCGGTGCTGATCGGCCTGATGATTTCCCTTGGCGCCACCAGTGTTGTCGGGCAAGCGGCGGCCGGATTGATCCTGACCTACACGCGAACTTTGCGCCCCGGCGAGTTTGTCAGGATCGGCGAGTACGAAGGCACCGTCACCGAGCTGGGCATGTTCACCACGCGGATTCGCACCGGCCTCGGTGAAGTGCTGACATTGCCCAACTCGATGATCACCGGCACCGTGACCAAGAACTACTCGCGCACCGTGCAAGGCCCGGGCTACGTGGTCGACACGGTGGTGACCATCGGCTACGACACGCCATGGCGCCAGGTCGAAGCGATGCTGCTGGAGGCGGCCAAACGCACGCCGGGCGTGCTCGAAGACCCGCCGGCGCAGGTGTTCCAGACCGCGCTGTCGGACTTCTATCCCGAGTATCGCCTGGTGGCCCAGGCCATCCCCAGCCAGCCACGTCCGCGCGCGGTGTTGCTGAGCATGCTCCACGCCAATATTCAGGACGTGTTCAACGAATATGGCGTGCAGATCATGTCGCCGCATTACCTGGGCGATCCGCAGCAGGAAAAACGCGTGCCGCCGGAGCAGTGGTTCACCGCCCCGGCGCAGGCACCGAAGGATGAGTGATCCCTAGAAACGCCAGACCACGCCGCCGCCCAGCACATGCAGGGCGGCGTTTTTGTATTCGCCGGAGACCGAGCCGCCGGAGCGCGCTTTGGTCTGTTGCACCTCCATGTCGCCGAGGTAGATCAGCGTGTAGTTCATGTGCACGTCGACATCGTCCTGCAACGCATAGCTGACCCCGGTCGCCAGGCGCCACGCTTCGTTCATCGGGTTGTCGACGGTGCGATCCTTGTCATCCACTGCCGAGGAGTCGTAACCGAGGCCGACGTTCCAGCGCAGTTTCGGGTTGATCTGGTGCTGCGCGCCGATCGAGGCATGCCAGGTGTCCTTGTATTGCCGCTGCGCCGTTCTGGAAGTCGAGCCCAGGCCGGTATCGACTTCCACGCCGACCTTGCCGAAATCGCTCCAGTCCTGCCAGCCGAGGCTGCCGAGCAGCGTCCACTGCGGATCGAGCTGGTAGGACACGCTGGTGGTGACGGTCTGCGGCACGTTCATGTCGACGTTCAGCTGATCGGCGTCGAGACGGTTGAGCGCCAGACGCAGCAGCGGATTGGTGATTTTCTTCAGCTCGGGTTTGTCTTCGAATTTGAGCTTGATCTTGCTGGTCCAGGCCAGCCCGAGCTTTGTGCGCTCGTTGAGGTTGTAGAGCACGCCGACGTTGGCGCCCGTGCCCCAGTCGGTGTCCTTGTAGCGCAACTGACCATCCTCGGCGTTGCCCAGACCGAGCACGTTATTGTTGACCGCCACTTCGGTGCGGAAGTAGCCAAGCATGAAGCGCGGGCCGAGGCCGACGGACAGGTCGTCAGTGATCTTGTAGGCATAGGTGGGCTGGAACGACACACCGATAATGGCCGACTCCTGAGCGAAATAGCGCCCGGCCCAGTCATCGTCGTAGTCCAGCGCCAGACCGAAATTGCCGTACATGCCGAAGCCGATCGAGGAGCGCTCATCGAGTTGATGGCTGATGAAGAAGCTGGAGCCGGGCAGGTACTTCAAGGCGTTGCCACCTTCGTTGCCGCCGAAGGTATTGGCGTTGTCGCGGGAGAAACTGACGTCGCCGAGGATCAACTGCGCGTTGAAGTTGATCTGCGTGCCGGCCAGTTGGCTGATGCCCGCCGGGTTGGTCATCAGAATGCTCGGGTCGCTGGCCATGACCGCAGAGCCGGCGTTGGCCAGCCCGGTGCCTTCGTGGCCGGCCTCGTAAATCATGATGCCGCCGGCTTCGGCCTGGAGGCTGGCGAAGAGCAATCCACCAGCGACCGAACTTTTGATCAGCTTGAACATGTGAACTCCTTGAATGGCATGCAATCCGGTTTCAAGGCTAGCTCAAGCTCGGCGCGGCGTCGGACCGATTGCCGACGCCGCACTGATCAATCGATGCGCGGATGCTGGAGCGCCAGTTCCTTGCGCTTGGCTTCCAGCGCGGCGATTTCGGCATCGATGTCTTCGATTTTCTGCTCGATGTTGTCGTGGTGTTCTTGCAACAGCTCCTTGGCCTCTTCGAGGTCGGAAGCCGCCGGGGCCGCGCCGCGCAAGGGCTTGTTGGCGGTTTCCTTCATGGTCACGCCAGTGACCAGACCGACCACGGCGATGACCATCAGGTAATACGCAGGCATGTACAGATCGTTGGTGCTTTCCACCAGCCAGGCCACGGCAGTCGGGGTCAGACCGGCGATCAGCACCGAAACGTTGAAGGCACTGGCCAGCGCGCTGTAGCGGATGTGCGTGGGGAACATCGCCGGCAGGGTCGAGGCCATCACGCCGATGAAGAAGTTGAGCAGCACCGCGAGGATCAGCAGGCCGGAGAAGATCAGGCCGATGCTGCCGCTGTTGATCAGCATGAACGCCGGAATGGCGAAGATGAACAGGCCAATGCTGCCGACGACGATGAAGGGCTTGCGGCCGATCTTGTCGCTGATGAAACCGATCAGCGGCTGCACGAAGAGCATGCCGACCATGATCGCGATGATGATCAGCACACCGTGGTTTTCGCTGTAGTGCAGGTTGTGCGTCAGGTAACTCGGCATGTAGGTGAGCAGCATGTAATAGGTGACGTTGGTCGCCGCTACCACGCCGATGCAGGTCATCAGGCTGCGCCAGTGTTTGGTTGCGACTTCCTTGAACGACACTTTCGGGCCGCCGGCGAGGCCTTCGCGGTCGCCTTGTTCGAGTTTTTCCACGTGCTGCTGGAACGCCGGGGTTTCTTCCAGGGCGTGGCGCAGATACAGACCGATCATGCCCAGCGGCAGGGCGAGGAAGAACGGAATCCGCCAGCCCCATTCTTCGAAGCGCTGTTCACCGAGAATGGTTGAAATCAGCACCACGACGCCGGCGCCGAAGACGAAACCGGCGATCGAGCCGAAATCCAGCCAACTGCCGAGGAAGCCGCGCTTACGGTCGGGCGCGTATTCAGCGACGAAGATCGAGGCGCCGGTGTATTCGCCACCGACCGAGAAACCTTGGGCCATTTTCGCCAGCAACAGCAGGATCGGCGCCCAGATGCCGATCGAGGCATAGGACGGAATCAGGCCGATGGCGAAGGTGCTCAGGGACATGATGACGATGGTCGCGGCGAGGACTTTCTGCCGTCCGTATTTGTCGCCGAGCGCACCGAAGAACAAACCGCCAAGCGGACGGATGAGGAAGGGCACGGAGAAGGTCGCCAGCGCGGCGATCATTTGCACGCCGGGATCGGCGCCGGGGAAGAAGACCTTGCCGAGCACATAGGCGACAAAGCCGTAGACGCCAAAGTCGAACCATTCCATGGCGTTGCCCAGTGCGGCGGCGGTGATCGCCTTGCGCATCTTGGCGTCGTCGACAATGGTGATGTCTTTCAAACCGATCGGTTTGACGGTGTTCTTGCGTGATTTCATTGCGCTGTTCCCGCTCGCTGATCCAGATTACCGCTGCGATGCCATCTCCATGATGGCGCCGGCTCTTCTGGCTCAGATACATGCGGACACGAAATAATTCACCGATGGGCTGGAATTAATTTCGACAGGTGGGAGAGGTGCAACTCCGAGCCTTGTTGGAGCTGTATTGCCTGACCCACCGCTATCGCTGGCAAGCCAGCTCCCACAAGGGTTTTGGGTGTTGCCGGGATTTTGTGTCCGCCGTCAAAACCTGTGGGAGCTGGCTTGCCAGCGATGACGCCATGACATCCATTACAAGGCTTAAAGCGCAGCCTTCACCTGCAAACCCACCACCAGCGCATTGTCGATGTCCTGCCCGGGAAACGCCCCCGGTTCGATGATGTATTGCAGGTTCGGGCGCAGGGTCAGCCATGGGGTGGCCTGGTAGCCGTAACCCAGCTCGATCAACTGCTCGGCGCTATCGAGATGCGGGAACGCAGCACCATTGGCCAGCGCGGCATCCTGCTGCACATCGCGGCTGCGCGGGTTCGGCACGGCGCGGCCATAACCCAGCGCCAGGGTGTCACGCGGACGGCCTTCGAACGGTTTGTACAAAACCACGCCGGTGCCGTACCACTTGCTGAACGGCGAGGCGGCTTCACTGGCCGCCGAATACTGACCGAAAGCATGCAGGCTGCGGCCCTCGGAGGTCGGCGAACGCCATACGGCCTGATCGATCAGCAAATAATGCCCGCCACGCCCGGACACCTCGTCGTCGCTGCCAATGCGTTTGACGTCGGAGCTGTCGTAGTAATAGCCGAGCTTGTATTCACCCGGCAGCTCGCCGGCGTGCTTGTACACCAACTCGATCGGCACGACGGTGCCAGTGGTGTGCTTCGGCCCCAGATGCCAGGCGCGGCTGGAATTGCCGTTGCTCTCGGGGTCGACGTTGAACGCCGCCACACGCAGCTGCCAGGACGGCGACAGGTCGTATTTGACCCGCACGCCCAGACGAGCGTTGGGGTAGTTGGTCCAGCCGCTGCCGCCGGACATGTTCAGCGGGTGACCGCAGAAACCGGCGTTCATGAAGTTGCACAGAATGCCGCTGTCGAGGCCGCCGAGGTCGTTGCCCATGGCCATGTAGCCGAGCTTCACGTTCAGCGCCGGGGTGAACAGGCTGCGCTCATAACTCAGTTCAGTCAGGCGCGTGTACAGGCCGCCGTAGTTTTCCTGAATCGGCAGGCGGTTGCCGACCAGATCTTCCGAAGCGCTGTTGCCGCGCCGGTCGTTGATGGTCAGTTGCACTTTGCCGGCGTTGTCGACGCCGTAGAGTTTGCTCAGATCAAACTGCACGCCGAGCTTGATGTTCTGCGAATAACGCGCTGAACGGTGCAGGCCGCCGTCGGCGTTGTAAGCAGTTTCGCCGCTGTAATCGCCAGTGAACTTGACGCCATCTTCATCGAGTTGATGACGCAAGCCGCCCCAGTCACCGGTCAAGGTGCTGCGGGTCAGCAGACCGAAATCGCTGGCGGCCAGCGCGGGGAGGGCAGTGGCGCAGCTCAGGCCCAGCAACAGGCCAGTGGAAAGCTTGGTACGAGAAAAGCGAACAGCCGATGACATGTGAATCCTTCCTGCTGAAATCTTTAACGCAATAAAACGGCGACGCGGTGCTTTGGGGCACCGCGCGCTGGGGGGAGGTTGGTTGTGCGGCAGCGAGTTACGGCAGGGCGTAAGCCATCACGTAATCGCCCCGATCGGTCGACTGGCGTGCGCCGCCAGCGGTGACGACGATGTACTGCTTGCCGGTCTTCGGCGAAACGTAGGTCATCGGGCCGCCCTGGCTGCCGACCGGCAGACGGGCTTTCCAGACTTCTTCGCCGTTGCCGCTGTTGAAGGCGCGCAGGTAGAAGTCCTGGGTGCCGGCAATGAAGATCAGGCCGCCCTGGGTCGACAGGGTGCCGCCGAGGGTTGGCAGACCGATCTTGATCGGCAGGTGCATGCGGATGCCCAGGGGACCGGTGTCTTCAACGGTGCCGACCGGAACCTGCCATGCGACTTTCTGGGTCTTCATGTCGATCGCGGTCAAAGTGCCGAACGGCGGCGCCTGGCACGGAATGCCGGCCACCGACAGGAAGCGGTTCTTGTTCACCGCGTACGGCGTGCCTTTGAGCGGCACAGCGCCCATGCCGGTGTTCAGCGCTTCGCCACCGCCAGCGGCCTGGCCTTTGTTCTGCGACGGGATCATCTGGATCCACAGACCCAGGCGCATGTCGTTGACGAAGATGAAACCGTGCACCGGGTCAGTGGAGATGCTGCCCCAGTTCATGCCGCCCAGCGAACCCGGGAAGCTCAGCGATTTGTCAGTACCCGGTGCGGTGTACAGGCCGTCGTAGCGCATGCTCTTGAAGTCGATGCGGCAGAGCAACTGGTCGTACGGCGTGGCGCCCCACATGTCCGATTCGGTCAGGTGCTGCGCGCCGATCTGGGGCATGCCCACGGATTTCGGCTGAGTTGGCGAGTACGGCTCGTTGGGGATGTTCGCGGCTTTCACCGGTACTTCCTTGACCTCGGTCAGCGGCTTGCCGGTGGCGCGGTCGAGCACATAGATCTGCCCGGCCTTGGTACCGATGACCAGCGCCGGAACGCTTTGGCCGTCCTTGTCGAAGTCGATCAGGCTCGGCTGCATCGGCAGGTCGAAGTCCCACAGATCGTTGTGCACGGTCTGGAACACCCAGCGTTCTTCACCGGTGCTGGCGTCCAGCGCGAGGATCGAGGCGCCGTACTTGTGGTCCAGTTCGCTGCGCTCGACACCATAGATGTCGGTGGACGAGCTGCCCATCGGCAGGAACACCGTGTTGGTCGCCGCGTCGTAAGACATCGGCGCCCAGCTGTTCGGCGTGCTGCGCACGTAGGTTTTGCCGTCGGCCGGCGCGTTGCGATCCTGCGGGTTGCCCGGGTCGAACGCCCAGCGCATGGCGCCGGTGATCACGTCAAAACCACGGATCACACCGCCCGGCATGTCGCTTTGCACATTGTCGGCAACACGACCGCCAACCACCACGGTGGTGCCGGCCATCAATGGCGCGGACGACAACTGATAGTAGCTGTCCGGAACATCACCCAGGCCGGCCTTCAGATCGACCTGGCCGTTGTTGCCGAAACCCTGGCAGAACTCGCCAGTGTCAGCATCGACCGCGATCAGGCGGGCATCGATGGTGTTGGTCAGCAGACGACGCTGGCAGTTGGCGGCCGGCTCGGGTTTGACTTCGATGATCGAAGAATTGCTCGGCTGAGCGATGGTCGCGGTGGCGTCGAAATAGGCCATGCCACGGCAGCGCTGCCAGACTTTCGATTGCGCGTTGATCGCGTTCTTCCACAGCTCTTTGCCGGTGTCGGCATCGAGGGCGATCAGGTTGTTGTGTGGGGTGCAGATGAATACTTTGTTGCCGACCTGCAGCGGGGTGAGCTGGTCTTCGGCGCCGTTGCCATCGCTCTCGGCGACGTCCCCGGTGTGATAGGTCCACGCAACTTTCAATTTGTCGACGTTGTTGCGATTGATCTGGTCGAGCGCGGCGAAGCGGCTGCCACCTTCGGTGTTGCCGTAGTGCGCCCAGTCTTTCTGCGCCTTGGCCGGCTCGACCGGAGTCAGGCCCGGGCCAGTGCCAGTCGCGGCAACGGTTGGGTGAGCGACAAACATGTTGCCTGCAGCAACGGCCACACCAACCGCGAGCACAGCGGCCACGGCATACGCACCACGACCGGCGACGCGGCCATTAGCGCGCGCCAGCAGCGGGTAGACCAGAGCGACGACCATACCGATCGCGCTGAACATGAACAGCCGCGAGAACACCGGCCAGAACACCAGCCCGGCGTCAGCCACGGCCCAGATCGCGGTGGCCACGAGAAATGCGGCGAACAGCCAGGCGCCTGCAGTTTTCTTCAGGGCGATCAGCACCCCGGAAACGGTCATCGCCAGACCGCCGACCAAGAAGTACCAGGAACCGCCCAGGCTGACCAGCTTCACACCGCCGGCCGCGAGCGCCAGACCGAGCAGGGCGATGATCACGCCAAGGCCGACCAGAATGAACGTTGAAACGCCTGAGACGCGTTGACTGTGGTTCACATTGAAAGTCCCGTTTGAATGAAGCGCGGGATTATAGCGGTAACTAACCATTCAGTTAACCGCAGTTTTGCCATGAAAGCGTGCACTTCTGTGAATCAAGCGTGGTGCAGGATTAGCAAAACGCAAGTTGAGAGGGGTTTCTCGACGTCTCGGCGGGGATGGCGAGTCGGGCTTGCAGTTGCAATGCACATATACAAACACCGCGCTGAATTCACCCCTCACCCCAGCCCCCTCCCCGAGGAGAGGGAGCTGATTTGTGGGCTTTTTGGGATATATGTTCGACTCGGTATCTCAGGTCGGCGTTACCCGCGCATTCAGCTCGGTCAGTTCCTTCTCCCTCTGGGAGAGGGTTAGGGTGAGGGCGTTTCAGGATCGATCACGATGGCAACCTTGCCCTTGGCCCGACCTTGTTCAACGTAGTGCAACGCGTCAGCTATCTGATCGAACGGAAAAGTACGATCAACCACCGGTTTGATCACTCCTGCCTCAATCAACGCAGTGATTTTTTGCAACTGAACGCCATCGGCGCGCATAAACAGAAACGAATAATCCACCCCATGCTTGCGCGCCTTGCGCCGAATGCCACTGCTGAGCAGACGCATGACCAGCCCCAGCAGCCAGGACAAACCCTGCTCCTGAGCGAACTGCGCAGTCGGCGGCCCTGACAGGGAAATCAGTTTTCCGCCCGGTTTCAACACTTTCAACGATTTCTCCAGCACATCGCCGCCGAGGCTGTTGAGCACCACGTCGTAGTCGCGCAGCTCAATGGCGAAATCCTGTTGCTTGTAATCGATCACCACATCAGCGCCCAGCGCCTTGACCCACGCGACATTCGCCGTGCTGGTCGTAGTCGCAACAAAAGCGCCGAGGTGTTTGGCCATTTGAATGGCGACCGTGCCAACGCCACCGGAGCCGGCGTGAATCAGCACTTTCTGGCCTTTTTGCAGCCCGGCGACTTCGACCAAGGCCTGCCACGCCGTCAACGCCACCAGCGGCATGCAAGCCGCCTCGGTCATGGCGAGATTGGCGGGTTTCAACGCGACCGCTGTTTCATCGACAGCGATGCGTTCGGCAAACGTACCAATCCTGTTTTCAGGCGCACGCGCATAAACCTCATCGCCCGGCTTGAAACGCTTGACCGCCGCACCGGTACTAAGCACCACACCAGCGAAATCGTTGCCCAATATCAAAGGCATTTGATAGGGCAGGATCATCTTGAATTCGCCGCTGCGAATCTTCAGATCCAGCGGGTTGACGCTGCTGGCGCGCACTTCGATCAGCACGTCGTGCGCGCCGACCTGCGGTTCCGGTAAGTCGCCGATCCGGCCGTTCTGCTTGCCGTAGCGCTCGATGAAAAATGCCTTCATTGCGGATGCTCTTGTCGGTAGAAACCCGCCGGCATAGCGGCGGGTCTGGATGAGGTCAGGCCTGAGTCAGATAACGCTGCGCCACCGCCGACTGGCGGATCTGCGCCAACAGGCCTTGCCGCGCCGCTTGCAAGGCATCCCAGCGCTCGCCTTCGTGCAGCGGCGGGATGGTCACGGCTTCGCGACGGTCGAAACCGACCAGCGCGGCGTCGACCATGTCGCCGACTTCCATGATGTCGGTGAGGGTGTTGATGTCGATACCGGCGCGGTCCCAGATTTCCGTGCGGGTGGCCGCAGGCAATACGGCTTGCACGTACACGCCTTGTGGCGACAGTTCCAGGCTCAGGCCCTGGGAGAGGAAAAGTACGAACGCCTTGGTCGCGCCATACACCGACATGCCGAACTCCGGCGCCAGGCCCACCACCGAGCCAATGTTGATGATCGCGCCGTCGCCGGCCTTGGCCAGACGCGGGGCGATGGCACTGGCCAAACGCACCAACGCCGTGGTGTTCAGCGCGACCAGTTGCGCCACGCTGTCGGTGCTCTGCTCGATGAAGGTACCGGACTGCGCCGCGCCGGCATTGTTGACGAGGATACCGATGCGCGCGTCGTCACGCAGACGCGCCTCGACGGTTTGCAGGTCGCTCAGTTGCGTGAGGTCGGCCTGTAGCACTTCGACATTGACGTTGTGTTCAGCGCGCAAACCGGCAGCAAGGGTGTCCAGGCGCGACTGGTCACGGGCGACCAGCACCAGATCGTGCCCGCGTTGGGCGAAACGTGCGGCGTAGACGGCGCCGATGCCGGTGGAGGCGCCAGTGATCAGAACAGTGGGGCGAGTAGTCATGGTGTGGGCTCTTTGTCAATTGAAGGCTGATTGCGGGCCTTTAGGATGATGATCGAAATCTAAACTGTCAACGGTTTTGATTATGGCCGACATCTATGTATCATCGGCCGATGAATTTTCAGCGCTGGAGGTATTCAACATGCGCGTATCCAAGGCTCAGGCTCAGGCCAATCGCGAGCACATTGTCGAAACCGCTTCAGTGATGTTCCGCGAACGCGGTTATGACGGGGTCGGCGTGGCTGACCTGATGGCGGCCGCCGGTTTTACTCACGGCGGTTTCTACAAACACTTCGGCTCCAAGGCCGACCTGATGGCCGAAGCGTCGGCCAACAGCCTGGCGCAGTCCACGGCCGCCGCCGAAAGCATGAGCGTGCAGGATTTCATCGACGTGTACGTGTCGCGCGAGCATCGTGACGGCCGTTCCACCGGTTGCACCATGGCAGCGTTGTGCGGTGATGCGGCGCGGCAGTCCGGGGACGTGAAAGCGGCGTTCGCTGAAGGCATCGAGCGCACGTTGCAGACGCTCGGCGAGAGATACCCGACGGCAGCGGATGCACCGCAAGGTGAGGGCAGGACCCGGATGATCGACCTGCTGGCCCGCGCCGTCGGGGCGATCATGCTGTCGCGCGCCTGCCCGGATGACTCGGCGCTGGCCGATGAGATTCTGGCGGTGTGTCACGCTTCGATGACTGAGTCGCTGCCCGCGATCGAAACTGCGGAACAAGACACGCAGGACAGCTGAAGCGATCAGTGCTGGCGGTGCAGGGCCTTGTCGAGTGCCGCCAGCAAAACCTCTTCTTCGAAGGGTTTGCACAGGCATTCAAACGCCTGATAATGCCCGGACTCAGCCAGCGCCGCCTCGTCCCAATGGGCGGACATGCAGATCACCGGAAACTGTCGCGGCAGCTGGCGCATCACGTCGATGCCGGACAGGCCGGGCATGCGCAGATCCAGCAGCAGGCAGGCGATCTCGGCGAAGTCGGCTTCGCCGAGAAACGCTTCGCCACTGGCATAAACCTGCGCGCGATACCCGACCGAACGCAGCAGATTCGACAGGCTTTTGCGCACCGACGCGTCGTCATCTACGATGCAGACAATCGTCGGTCGGGTGTTTTCGATCGCCGTCGGGCGACCCGCCGGGGCGCTCACGACAGGCTCGATGGGCCAGGCGAAGGCGCAGCGCTGATCAGTCCGTAGAGTTCGACGAGGTTGACCAGCGAGCGGGTCTGCATCTTCGCCATGATGTGTTTGCGATGAACCTTGGCGGTCACTTCGCTGGTGCCCAACTGGTTGGCGATCTGTTTGTTCGACAGGCCACCGACAATCAGCGGCAGCACCTCGCGCTCACGCGGTGTCAGCTGCGCCGCCAATTGCCGCACGTGCTGAACCCGTTGCCATTGATTGAACGCAGTCGCGGCGTGTTGACGGGTGCTGCGCAGAATGCCGAGCAGTTCATCGTCATCGAATGGCTTGGTCAGGAACTCCACCGCGCCGGCCTTCATCGCCTGCACCGACATCGGAATCGTGCCGTGGCCGGTCATGAAGATCACCGGCCACGGCAAGCCGCGCTCGTTCAGCGCTGCCTGCAATTGCAGGCCTGTGGTTTCGGGCAGGCTGACGTCGAGCAGCAGGCACGCCGGGCCATTGGCGATGTCGGCCTCGAGCAGTTCTTCGGCGGACTGGAAAATCCGGTGCTCGATGCCTTCGGCGCGCAACAAGCGGCTCAATGCGCTGCGCACGCAGGCCTCATCGTCAACGATGAACACCGGCACCGATTGCGTATCGACCAACGGCGGCTGCGCCACCATCGGCGCCGAGGCCAGGGCGTTGAACACGGGCAGTTTGGGTTCGCGGTCTTTCAATAATCGGTAACCTCGACGGGCAACCGTCTGGATGATTTCTTTTTCCCCGAGCAGTTTGCGCAGCGAGGAAATCTGCACTTGCAGATTGTTCTCTTCGACGACGATGTCCGGCCACACCTGATTGATCAGCTCGTCCTTGCTGACGATGCGCCCATCGGCCTGCATCAGTACCGAAAGTATTTCGAACGCCCGCCCGCCCATGCGCAAGGGCCGGCCATCGAGAAAGGCTTCGCGCCGTTCCAAAGAAATCGTGGCTTGGCCGAGTCGGATCATGCGGGCCTCTGCGTTGCGGTGAGAAGGACAGGGCGCGGGCGCCGGGTTATCAGGTTCGTACGCTAGGGGACGGCCTGGCATAAAGCAATTATCCCGAGGGATAAGACGTGCGCTTGTATAGCGCAAGAAACAGCCGCGCAAGGCTCTGGACGGCCATCTTGAGGCTGCAGACGGACATCAGCGCAGCGGCTGGCCCTCTGGCAAAAAAACGCTGGGTATACTTCGCCACCAGCCTGAATCCCATTTCCAGCGGTGAATGCGTATGCCCGGCCAGCCATCTTCATCTGCAATTTCCCGCGCGGCCGATGCGCCGATGCTCGATGAAGCATGGCTGGAGAACTGTCGGTTCAGTCTGCTGCGCCGTGACCATGAACTGACCTGGTTCAGCCTTCAAGACAGCCACTCGGGCCAGAGCTGGTTCGCCGTGCGTGCGCCGATCCAGCGTCCGGCGCTGTGCCAGCGGCTGGAGCGCGATTTCCATTTGCAGTTGCCTTCGCAGTGGGCGCTCAACCCGCTCGCGCTGATTCGCTCGGCGGACGGGCCGGTGTTGGTCTACCCGCAATGGGGCGCGCCGCTGGCTCGACTGATCGACGCCGCCGGCTTACCACTCGGACGGGTGCTGAATATCGCCGTCGCCGCTGCCAATGCGCTGGTCCACTCTCGCCATCCGGAAACAGCGCAAAACCCTGTGGGCGCGAGCCTGCTCGCGAAAGCGTCAGTCCAGCCGACATCACCCTTGACTGACCCACCGCTTTCGCGAGCAGGCTCGCTCCCACAGGGTTCTTTATTGCCTTGGCATCTGCTGGTCGATGCTGACGACAGCGTCAGGCTGATGGGCTTCCACACCCACGCGCAGGAAACGCCGGCGACCGAACTGCCAAGCCTGGAACACTGGCCTTATCTGGCGCCGGAACAGCTGCAGGGCGACGGCGTCGATTCCGATGAGCGCAGCGACGTCTATGCGCTGTCGGCAATCATCTACGAGGCGCTGACCGGGCGCCCGCCGCTGATCGCTCGCGACGCCTCGCAATGGTTGCATGTGCACGCCGCCGTCCAGCCTGTGTCGCCAGGGCAATACCAACCCGACCTGCCGCAAGGCATTTGCCATGTGCTGCTCAAAGGCCTGGCCAAGGAGCCGGACGCGCGCTATCAAAGCATCGAATCGCTGGCCGCCGATCTGACCTGGTGCCTGCGCCAATGGCAGAAAAAAGGCCAGATCGAAGCGTTCCGCCTCGGTGCATTCGATGCTCGCGCAACGGCCACGCGCGGCGATATGCTGTTTGGTCGTGATAACGAACGTCAGCAGCTGCTTGAACAGATCCAGCGCGTGCGCAGCGACGGCATCGCTCGCGTGCTGCTGGTTGCCGGCGCACCGGGAGCGGGAAAGTCGACGCTGATCCAGCAAGTCCTGCGTAGCCAGGCACCCGGTTATTGGGCCAGCGGCAAGATCGAACTGCTGAACAATGACCGGCCCTTTGCGCCGCTGGCGCAGATTTTTCAGTCTCTGATCAGCCAAGTGTTGACCAAGCCCACGCTGGCCTTGCAGGCCTTGGCCGAGCAACTGCGCGAAACCCTCAAGGGCCGTGGCCGTTTGCTGCTGGACCTGGCGCCGGAAGCCGAACTGCTGATTGGCGCCACCGCCGAACTGCCGAACATGCCGGCGCGCCACGCCCTCGACCGGGTCAATCGGACGCTGCTCGATGCGCTCGAAGTCTTTGCGCAACCGGGGCATCCGCTGCTGCTGTTTATCGACGACTTGCAGTGGGCTGACGACTCGACGCAGGCGTTTCTCAAAGCCTTTATCCCCCGACCGACGCGGCATCTGCTGCTGGTTCTGGCGTATCGCGAGGGCGAGTTGACGGAGCATCCGGGCGGCTGGCTCGATGAGATGCGCAGAGCACCCGCGCTGCCAGTCAGTGACCTTCGACTAGGGCCGCTGTCGGTGCAGGCCGTTGCGCAACTGATGGCGGTCGAACTCGATGCTGACGTCGACAACCTCGATGCGCTGGCCCGCGTCGTGCACTTCAAAACCGCCGGCAATCCGTTGTTCGTCAGCCAGGTCGCGCGTGCTCTGGTGGACGAGCGTCTGCTGCGTTTCGACGCGACGACGCGGCGCTGGGTGTGGAATCTGGCCGAAGTGAACGGCTATCGCTACGCCGACAACGTGGCCGAATTGATGGTGCAACGCTTGCTGCGTCTGCCGGCCAGTGCCCGTGAAGTGTTGCGCACCGCGGGTTACGTCGGTGGCCGCTGTGACGAAACGCTGTTGGGCGATTTGCTGGGCGACGATCCGGCGCAATTGCTGCGTGACGTGGATTATCTGGTCAGCGCCGGGTTTCTCCTGCGCGAGCCTGGCCAACTGGTGTTTCCCCACGATCGAGTGTTGGAAGCCGCTGCTGCGCTGACCGCGCCGGCCGGGCGTTCGGCTGAGCATGCGCGCATCGCCGCCGCCATGCTCGATCAATGCGGCGAGCAGCGGCAGGCGCGGGTCTTCGACATCGCCAGTCAGATTCAGCGCAGCGCCGGCAATGCGCTGCAAGCGCCTCGACGCGCTGAATTCATCCAGTTATTGCTCGAAGCTGCCGAGCGCGCCCGCGATAGCGCCGCTGTCGAGCAGGCCGTGGATTATCTGCGCAGCGCCGAGGTATTACTTGGCGACAACGGCTGGACGCAGCTCTACCCGCAAGCCTTCGCGGCGCGCTGGCTGGCAGCCGACTGCGCGATGTTGCTGGCGGATCTGCCCGGCGCGCAACAGCGTCTCGACGACTGTCTGGAACACGCTGCCACCGTGCTGGACCGGGCGAAAACCTACCGCCTGCGCGCCAGCCTGCGCACCTTGCATTCCGATTACCACGGCGCAATCGGCGAAGCGCTGGCCGGTCTTGTGTTGCTCGACATCGACCTGCAGCGACACCCATCGAAGGCGCAACTGGGCGAAGCGTTCGAACGGGTTCGGCAATTGGTCGGTGCGCGACGGATCGCTGAGTTGACGGCGTTGCCCAAAGCCAACGAGCCGCGAATCGAAGTGGCCATGGAACTGCTGAGCACGCTGATCGCCTCGTTCTTCGTGCAGGACGACATTGCTTTTTTGCACCTGGCGAAGATGGTCGAACTGACTTTGCTCCATGGCACCACGCCGAGCAGCGGCTACGGTTTTGCCTGGTACGGCGTGATGATCGCCGACCGTTATGGCGAATATCTGGACGGTGTTGCTTTCGCCGAACTGGCGCTGGAACTGACTGATCTGCACGGCTATGAGGCGGGGCGCACCGGCACGCTGGTGGCGCTGGATCAGGTCAGCGCGTGGACCCGGCCGATGGCTTACGCGCGGCAGAAGGCTTTCGCCGCGTTTGAGTGCGGTCAGGCCGGCGGCGATCTGGGCATGTCGTGTTACGCCTGCAACCACATCGGCTCCGATCTGCTGTTCATGGGCGAGCCGCTGCCAAACGTGTTGAACGAGCTGGACGTCGGCCTGAGTTGGGTGCGGCAGTTTCACTACATCGACATCGAGCGCATTCTGCTGGCGCAACAGGCGTTTGCCAGCGATTTGCGCAATGGGCCTGAGCCTCGTTCGATCGCAATGCTGGAGGCTTTGGAACATGACCGCTTCGGCCCGCTGCATCGCGACCGCGTTTCACAGCCGACGCTGTTGTGGATGTGGTTGTATTCGGGCATGTCGGCGTTCTATTTCGGTGAAGTGCGTTACGCGTTGCGCCGTTTCGAAGACGCCGAGGCGTTAACCTGGTCGCTGCCGGCGCACATTGATCTGGCGCATTACTACCTGTTCTACAGCTTGGCACTGGCCAGTCCCGAGGCGCCGGGCTCTGTTGCCGAAAAACTGCAGAAACTGGAGCAGCAACGGCAGCGTTTTCTGCCATGGGTCGAGCTCAATCCTTCGACCTTCAGCAACAAACTGCTGCTGATCGAAGGCGCGATGGCCCGCGTGCGCGGCGAAGGGCTGGCCGCCATTCGCTACTTCGACCAAGCGCAAATCGCGGCGGCCGCTGCCGGGTTTATCCATGAGCAAGCACTGGCACATGAACAACTGGCCGAGGTCTGTCTGGCCAACGGCCTGGTCTCCGGCACGCATCATCACCTGCGTGTTGCGCGCGACTGCTATGTGCTGTGGGGCGCTGAAGCCAAGGCGCGCCAGCTCGAAGCGCAGCATCCGTTTCTCGCCCACGAGCATTCCCTGGAAGCGGGAACGCCGGTGACGCGGGTGCGCCTTGACCTGGAAGTCGGCATTGAAGCGGCACGCGCGGTCTCGCAAGAGGTGTTGCTCGATCGGCTGGTGGAGACCTTGATGAATCACTTGATGATTCAGGCCGGTGCCGATCGCGGCGCGCTGCTGTTGGTCGCCGAGGGTGAGTTGCAATTGGCCGCTGCCGCGCATGTCGAGGCGGGCAACGTGCGGGTCAGTCAGGACAACGATCGCTCGCTGGAGCAGATCGCGCCGGTTTCAGTACTCAATTCGACCATGCGCACGCGCACGCCGCTGGTGCTTGACGATGCCCGCGCCGACTGCCCGCAAGCCTACAGCGCTGATCTGCAGCAACGGCAGACGCGCTCGCTGATGTGCCTGCCGTTGCTCAAGCAGGGCGCGCTGATCGGTCTGGTGTATCTGGAAAACAGCCTGGTACCGAAGCTGTTCAGCGCCGAACGCCTGACCATGCTGGAAATTCTCGCCTCGCAGGCAGCGGTGTCGCTGCAGACCGCGCGGCTGTATGCGCAACTGGTCGAAGACAACCGCTTGCGCGCGCAGATAGAAGCCGACTTGCGCAGCTCGCGGGCGGAACTGGCGCGCAACTCGCACCTGAAAATGATGGGCGAACTGTCGGCCTCGATCGCCCACGAAATCAGCCAGCCGCTGCTGGGCATTTCATCGAACGCCTCGGCCAGTCTGCGCTGGCTCAAGCGCGACACGCCTGATCTCGACGAGGCTATTCAGGGACTGGAAGACATCCGCTCCGACAGCGCCCGTGCCACCGAGATCGTCCAGGCCTTGCGCGCATTGGCCAGGCAGGCGCCGTTGCAACGATTGCCGGTGTCGATTGACGCGTTGATCGGTGAGGTCGTGCAACTGACGGCCAGCGATGCGCACAATCGCGGGGTGAGCTTGCACACGCAACTTAACGCTGCTGACCCGGTACTGGGGGATCGGGTGCAGGTTCAGCAGGTGATCTACAACCTGATCGTCAACGCGCTGGAAGCAATGGGTGGGCAGGGCGTGACTGACGGGCGCCTGGTGATTGAGTCGACGCTGTCCGATGGGCAGGTCTGCGTGGCTTTTCAAGACAATGGGCCGGGGATCGCCGAGCATCAGCGTGAAGAAATTTTCGATGCGTTCTTCACCACCAAGGGCAGCGGCATGGGCATGGGCCTGGCGATTTGCCGAACGGTGATAGGCGCCCATGGCGGGACGTTGCGCGTGGAAGACAGCGAAGAGGGCGCGCGGATCTGCTTCAGACTGCCGCTTGCGCCGGACGCCAGGATCAAAAGCCCCTCTCCCTAACCCTCTCCCGGAGGGAGAGGGGACTGACCGAGGTGTTTGGTCGAGCTATGCCGACCTGGGATATGTAGCCGAACTCCGGTTTTGGAAAGCCCACAAATCGGCTCCCTCTCCCTAGGGAGAGGGCTGGGGTGAGGGGGGAGTTCACCGCCGTACCAACGCCGACCACCAGCGCTCTACCGCAAAAAAAAGCCGCGAAACTTCGCGGCCAAAAGGGAGGAGTGAACAAAACCCTTTGAAATCCCACTCAGGGCCGCAGTTCCGTCAACCGCTGGCCCATCGTCGAATTCAGCAACCCATCGCTGAGCCGCCAGACATCCGCATCCACCCGCGCCACCCGCGCTCCGCACATCAGTTGGCGCCAGACCTTCGGCGGCATCCCCACCATGCGCCCGAACGTGCGGGTGAAGTGCGAGTGATCGGAAAATCCGCATTCATAAACAATCTCGGTAATCGCCATCGAGGTCAGCAACAGCCCTTTGGCCTTGTCGATCTTCATCTTCAGCATCCATTCCTGCGGCGAGCAGCCGGTGACGATCTTGAACGCCCGGGAAAAGTGGCTGCGTGACAGATTGCAATGTTCGGCAATCTCGCTGACGCGCAGGCTGCGGCTCAGATCGTGCAGCATGTAGGCCTTGGCGCGGCGTTCCTGCCAGCCGGACAGTGCGCCCAGTGGGCGAGCCAGGTGGCAGGAAGGGTCTGACTTCACCGATTGCGGGTTCATGGCGGCTCTCCTGATCGATGGGCAAAGTCTGGCCGCAGGCTTTATTTAAAGTCCTTAAACAAACCTTAAAAGTTATGAAGCCCAAGCCTCAGGCGTGAAACGGATAATCGACGTAACCACGCTGATCGCCGCCGAAGAAACTGCTCGGATCCGGCGCGTTCAGTTCAAGCCCGTCGTGCAGCCGACGCGGCAGATCCGGGTTGGCCAAAAATGGCCGGCCAAAGGCAATGATGTCGGCGCGATCGGCGTTCAGCGCCTGTTCGGCGGACTCGGCGTCGTAACCGCCAGCGAGGATCAGCACGCCGTTCCAGGTCTGGCGCAACTGGGCGATGATCGCGTCCCAGCGCGGGTCGAAGTTTTCGTCCTTGACCGTGCCGACCATGGCCGGCTCGACCAGGTGCAGGTAGGCCAGATTCCACTGGTTGAGCGCCTCGACCAGATAACCGAAGGTCGCTTCAGGCGTGTCATCGCCCATGCCCATGAAGCGGCCCATTGGCGTCAGCCGCACGCCAACGCGCTCGGCACCGACTTCATCAGCGACGGCGGCGACCACTTCGAGCAGAAACCGCGCACGGTTTTCCACACTGCCGCCATAGGCGTCATCACGCTGGTTGCTATTGCTATTGCTATTGAGGAATTGATCGAGCAGATAACCGTTGCCGGCATGGATCTCCACGCCGTCCATGCCAGCGTTCAACGCGTTGCGCGCGGCGCGGCGATAGTCTTCGACGATGTCGGCGATCTCCGCCGTTTCGAGGGCGCGCGGCACTGGCACATCACCCCACACGCCATTGCCTTGTTCATCGACGATAAAGGTCTTGCCCGGCACTGGCAGGGCGCTTGGCGCCACTGGCAAACCGGCGTCCGGCTGAAAGCTTGGGTGGGAAACCCGGCCGACGTGCCACAGCTGCATGAAGATCAGACCGTCGGCCTCGTGCACCGCGGTGCTGACTTCGCGCCAGGCCTGCACTTGCGCATCGCTGTAGATCCCCGGCGTCCACGCATAGCCCTGGCCTTGCTGAGAAATCTGCGTGGCCTCGGTAATGATCAGCGCAGCACTGGCGCGTTGGCGGTAGTACTCGGCGTTCATTGCGGTCGGCACGTCGCCCGGTTGGCCGGCGCGCGAGCGGGTCAGGGGCGCCATCGCCACGCGATGGGCAAGGGTGTAAGGGCCGAGTGCGATGGGTTGAAACAGGCGACGGGTCATGGGTAGCTCCGGATTTTCGATGAGTAGGGTTCAAGCGCGGCAGCCAGGTGCCGCGCGCTGTGCAGGTAACTTAACCGGGGGTGGTGGGGCTGATAATCCGTGGCCGGCGCTACGCAGTTTTGCGCGCAACGCAACGGCACCCGCGCTCATCGCTGATGAGCGCGGGCGTGGTTCAGGCGGGTTGGCTCGAGCGAGTCAGCGGCAGATTCAGCCAGCGCCGGCCAGTGGCATTGCTGACCGCGTTGCCGAGCGCAGCAGCCATTGGCCCTTGGACAATTTCGGCAGCACCGAGGAAAGGTTCGCCCGGTTGATCGAGCAGGTGCACATCGACTTTTTTCGGCAATTGCGTGAAACGCAGAATCGGATAACCGCTCCAGTCATAGCTGCGAATGCCGCCGGCGTCGTAGGCGACTTTTTCGTAGAGCGTCCAGCTTGTCGACTGGACGATGCCGCCCTCGACCTGATTGCGCAGGCCATCTGGGCTGACAATCTGGCCAACATCGACCGCTGTCACCACATGATCGACACGTATCTCGCCGGTCTGCGGATGCACCCGCAGTTTCACCGCGAGGGCGCAGTAACCCATGATGTTCTTGTAGCGGGCGAAGGCAAAACCGATTCCCGCGCCGGGTTCGCTGCTCTTGTGGGGCCAGCCGATTTCGTCACGCACGCGCTCAATCACAGCCCGGGCACGCGGGTCGCGCAGATGCGCCAGACGCAACGCCAGCGGATCGAGCCCGGCCTTGATCGCCAACTCATCGATACCCGCCTCGATGGCGAAGATGTTGATGTGCGCACCCAGCGAGCGCATGGCCGAAGTGCGGAACGGCATGGTGGTGACGAAATTCATGTTGATCCGCGTCGCGCCCAGCTCGTACAGCGGCACCGCGTTGCGATCGCCATCACCTTCGGGCTGGGCGATTGGCACCGAGGGCGCCGAGGTGAAGGGTTTCGCCAACAGGCGTGCCGGCAGCAGGCGCCCGGCATTGACGATGCGTTCGTTGTGCGGCGTGGTCCACAGCTCGTAGTTCCAGTCCTGCAAACGGCCCTGACTGAGGCCGGCATCGACTTCGGTGACCATCGCCGAACTGTACGGCTCCCAGAGATTTTCCTGCTCGCGCATCCATTGCACCCTGACCGGCGTGCCCGGCAGGCGCATGGCGATCAGCGCGGCATCGGCGGCGGCATCATCGGCGCCGTTGTGGCCGTAGCAACCTGAGCCTTCGGTGTGAATGCAGCGCACGCGTTCCGGCGGCAGCCGCAGCATTTCGGCGATACCGGCGCGCAGCGGATAGACGCCCTGAGTGTGGGTCCACACCGTGAGCACGCCGTCGTTGAACCAGGCCACCGCACAGGACGGGCCGATCGAACCATGCATCAGATACTGCTTGGTCACCCGCGCTTTGAAGCGAGTCTCGGTCGCGCCGCCGGCATTGCCGTTGTTGCTGATCGGATAGCGCTTGGAGGGCAATTGCTTGAGCAAATCGTGAATCCCGGCGGCTTCGGGAATCGCCTCGCCACCACTCCACTTGGCACTCTCAATGCCGCTGCGCATGGCCTTGATCGCTTGCCACTCATCACGGGCGACCACCGCCAGATAGTTGCCGTCGCGAATCACTTTGACCACGCCGTTCAACGCCTCGATGGACGCGGCATCGAACGCCTGAAGCGTGCAGCCGGGACGCGGCGGGCGGATGACACGCGCGTGCAGCATGCCCGGCAGGCGCATGTCCTGCACAAATGCCGCGCCGCCGCTGACCTTGGCCGGAATGTCCAGGCGCGGCAGGTTGAGGCCGATCAGTTTGAAATCGGCCGCCGCCATCGCCGGTGATTGCGCCTTGGCGTACTGGTGCACATCGACATGCTTGACCGCGTCGGCATATGCCATGCGCTGACCATTCGGCCCTTCGATGATGCCGTCGCGAGTGCTCAGTTGCGCAGCATCGACTTGCCAACTGCGCGCGGCGGCATCGACGAGCATTTCCCGCACTTGCGCGGCAGCGTTGTACAGCGCGGTGCCGCTGTCGAAAATGCTGTGGCTGCCGGCGGTGTAGCCTTCGTTGGGCGTCAGCGCGGTGTCGGCGGTGAGCAAGTTGATCACGCTGGCCGGCACCTGCAAACGCTCGGCAGCGATTTGCAGCAACGCGGTTTTCACCCCGGTGCCCAGTTCGACCTTGCCGGTGTACACGGTGATGCCGTCGGCACCGATGCGAATCCACGCGTCGAGGTATGGGTTGGTGCGCAAGCTGCCGGGCAGATCGGGGGCCAGCACCACAGTGCCAAGGGTGTCGACTTCGGTGTCGGCCAAGGCACGCCGCGCTACCGGCATCAGCGTAAAAGCCATGAGCAACGCGCCGCCACGCAGGAAGGCCCGGCGGCTGGGGTTCAAGCCGTTAGCTGCGCTCATGTCCGGCTCCCGTTGTGCCCGGCCACCTGCTTGATCGCCTCGATGATGCGCAAGTGCGTGCCGCAACGGCACAGATTGCCGGCCATGTGTTCGCGGATGGTTTGTTCGTCCGGGTGCGGGTCACGTTCGAGTAACGTTTGCGCGCGCATCAGCATGCCGGCGATGCAGTAACCGCATTGCGCGGCCTGCTTGTCGATGAATGCCGCTTGCAACGGGCCGGGTTTCTCTGCGCTGCCGAGGCTTTCCACGGTGCGGATCTTTTTCCCCTCAAGGCCTGCGCAAGGCGTGAGGCAGGCGAACACCGGCTGGTCGTCGACGATTACCGTGCACGCGCCGCACTGGCCCAGGCCGCATCCGTACTTGGCGCCGTTGAGGTTCAAGTGATTGCGCAGCGCATACAGCAGCGGCATGTCCGGTTCCAGCTCCAGCGCTTGGGCGGTTCCATTGACGGTGAGAGTGATCTGGCTCATTTCGTCTCCTGACGTAACGCTTCAATAGTGGAAGAGAGGTCGGCCCATGGCTGTTCGGGGCGGGCTTGCTCGCGCAAGTACGCCGCAAGTGCGCCGAGCTGGGCGTTGTCGAGGCTGGCGGCGAACGGCGGCATCACCGGGCCGGGGGCGCCGGGAATGGCGGGCACGCCTTCGAGCACGGTCTTGAGAAAGTTGCGCGAGCTGGCGGCTTGCAGCGCCGAAGTGCTTTGCAGGCCTGGGCGGCCGTCGATTTCACGCATCGGCGCGGCGGGTGCGTGACATCCGGCGCAGACGCTGCTGAAGAGCAGGGCGCCGGTTGTGTGATCCGCTGGAATAACTGGCTGCTTTTTCGCCGTGGTTTCGCTCACCGCGTGCGGGTTTTGCAGGCTCAGCAGGTAGTCGGCAATCGTCTCGGCTTCACTGGCCGGCAAGCGCGCCAGACTCAGGCTGACCGGGCGCATCGGGCCGGCCGGTGTGCCGTGGCCATCGACCACATCGGCGCGCAGGTAGCCGACCAATTGCTCGCGACTCCACGGATTGGCGCGCTGCCCGAGGCCGACCAGGGCCGGCGCTTCCCAGCCATCGACGCTGCCGCCCTGCAGATATTGCGAGGATTTCTCCGCGCCAATCAGGTTCAGCGGCGAATGGCAGCCGGCGCAGTGGCCCGGGCCGTCGACCAGATAGCGTCCGCGATTCCATGCCGCGCTGTGTTCGGCCAGCGGCGTGAGCGGCTCGCCATGCAGAAACAGCAGATTCCAGAACGACACCAGCGGGCGGATGTTCATCGGGAAGTTCATCTGGTTCTGCCGCGCCGGGGCGTGTACGGCGGGGCCGCTCATCAAGTAGGCATAGGCGTCGGCGATGTCTTCGGAGCTCATGCGCCGGTAGTGCACGTAAGGAAACGCCGGGTAGAGAAAGTGGCCGTCGCGGGCAATGCCTTCGCGCATCGCCCGCTCGAAGGCCGGCAATGACCACTCGCCGATGCCGGTCTGCGCATCCGGGGTGATGTTGGTGCTGTACAGCGTGCCGAACGGCGTCACCAGCGGCAGCCCGCCAGCCAGGTATTCGCCGCCGGGGCGGGTGTGACACACCGCGCAGTCGCCGGCCTCGACCACCCGTGCGCCGCGTTGCAACTGCGCAGTATTGAATGACGTCGGCCGTTTGATTGGTGCGATCGCCGGGCGCCACATCAGCGCGACGGCGACGATCAGGCCGATCACCGCGAGCACGCCGACGCTGATCCACAGGGTTCTGGATTTGAGCAAATGGCTGTTCATGGTCGGCAGAAAAACGCGGCGGACAGTGGCAGGACGAGTGCAGTGCGGGTCATGGAAACGCTCCTTGTAGCAGCCGGGGAAGGGCGCCGATGCGGACGTCAGCGCCAGGGCCAAAGCGTAGAGAAGACCCTTGCAGCGGAGAATCACCGGCCCGCGCAACAGCGCGTTGCGCCACAAGCAACGTTGCGCGCCACGCATCAGTGCGTTGCCAGTGGCACGGATTCTCGCCCCCGCCGGCTGACCGTAGCCTTGGCACAACTTTCCCGAACTCAACGAGGTGTCACCATGCTTACGGGCAACCCTGCCGTTGCGGCCCCGGCCGAACAGCCTGCTTCACTCTCCGGCCTGATGGTCGCGTTTCTGGCATTTTGCTGCGGCGCGGTCGTCGCCAACCTGTATTACGCGCAGCCCATCGTCGAACTGATCGCGCCGCAGATCGGCCTGTCCAGCGCCAATGCCAGCCTGATCGTGTCGCTGACGCAGTTCGGTTACGCGCTGGGCTTGTTGCTGCTGGTGCCGCTGGCTGACCTGATGGAGAACCGTCGTCTGGTGGTCGGCTTCACCCTCGCTGCCAGTGTCACGCTACTGTGTGCTGGCCTGACTCATTCGCCGTCGCTGTTCCTGCTGCTCTCTTTGCTGATCGGCCTGACCTCGGTGGCGGTGCAGATTCTTGTGCCGTTGGCCGCGCATTTGGCGCCGGAAGCCAGTCGTGGCCGTGTCGTCGGCAATATCATGAGCGGCCTGCTCTTGGGGATTCTGCTGTCGCGGCCGCTGTCGAGTCTGTTGGTTGAAGTGTTCGGCTGGCGCGGGGTGTTTTACAGCGCGGCGGCACTGATGGCGGTGATCGCGTTGATTACCGCTGTGGCATTGCCGCGCCGGGTGCCGACGCACAAAGCCACTTATGTCGCGTTGATCGGTTCGGTGTTTGCCCTGGCCCGGCGCTTTCCTGTGTTGCGCCAGCGTTCGCTGTATCAGGGTTTGCTGTTCGCCAGTTTCAGCCTGTTCTGGACCCTCGCGCCAATTGAGCTGATGCGTCACCACGGTTTCAGCCAGGCGCAAGTGGCGATCTTCGCCCTGGTCGGTGCGGTGGGTGCGATTGCCGCGCCAATTGCCGGGCGTCTGGCCGATGCCGGCCACGGTCGTCGCGGTACCTTGGTGGCGTTGTTGCTGGCGCCGCTGTCGCTGTTGATCGCCGCGTTACCGGGCAGTGGTTATGTGTGGCTGGTGGTGTGTGCGGTGCTGCTGGATTTTGCCGTGCAATTGAACATGGTCCTCGGCCAGCGTGAGGTCTACGCCCTCGACCCGCACAGCCGCGCCCGCCTTAATGCGGTGTACATGACCAGCATCTTCGTCGGCGGCGCCCTCGGTTCACTGGTCGCCAGCCCGCTGTACGAACACTTCGGCTGGAACCTCTCGGCCGTTGCCGTAGCGGTGTTGCCGGCGCTGGCGCTGGCGCTGTTCCTGGGTCGCAAGGCTGATGGCTGAGGTCGCGATGAGGCCCGGCAAGCACGACGATACAAGACGTGTGGCGAGCGCTGATGCACAATCAGCGGCGTTCCCTCACCACCGGACCCCGCTTATGGACAAGTTGCTGGCCTTGAAGATGTTTGTTGAAACCGTGCGCTGCGGAGGCTATTCCTCGGCGGCGCGCAAGCTTGGGATTTCGACGTCTTCGGTGACACGGCAAGTGGCCGGGCTGGAAAACGAGTTGGGCGCCAGCCTGCTCAATCGCACCACGCGCAATACCAGCGTGACCGTCGCCGGCCAGACCTATTTCGAGAAGGCCGTGGCCATTCTCGATGCCATCGACGAAGCCGATGCGGTGGTCGCCGATCGAGGCAGTGATGCCCAGGGCCGCTTGCGCATCAGCGTGCCGGTGGAGTTTGGCCGCAGGCTGATCGCGCCGCACCTGAGCCGCTTGCTTGAACGCCATCCCGGGCTGGAGATCAGTCTGTCGCTGAGCGATCAGGTCAGCGATTTGCTCAGCGAGCAGATCGACGTTTCAGTGCGGCTCGGCTCGACGGTGGTCAGCGAGGACATCGTCAGCAAACGCGTCGGCCACTTTCAGCGTTGGATTGTCGCCAGCCCGGATTATCTGGCGCGCGGCGGCGTGCTGGAGCATCCGCGGGATCTGCTCGAGCACCAATGCCTGCGCTTCGACTACGGCGGCAGCCATCACCACTGGACCTTTCAGGGCGACGAAGAGCCGATTCAGCTCAACGTCCAGGGCCGCCTGCAAAGCAACAATGCCGACATCCTGCGCGAAGCGGCGATTGGCGGTGGCGGTGTGGCGCTGCTCGCCGACTGGCTGGTGCGCGATGACGTCGCCGCCGGGCGCCTGACGCGCTTGCTTGAGCACTACGAGGTCAATCCCGGCAGCGCCAGCAGTTGCATCAACGCGCTGTACCTGCCCAACCACCGTGGTTCGAGCCGGATCAACGTGTTCATCGATTTTCTCGTGGAAATCCTCAAACCCGCCGCATAGCACTGCACACTCTGTTGCTGCAGCCGCTGCACACTGCTTGTATGCTTGCGCCCCGGAACACGTGGCCGCCGTGAGTGCCGACGTTCGAATGATGGCTGGAATGGATACCGGACTTCCTTAAGGTACTGACGTGAAGCGTGATACTCGCCTTGTAATGCTCCTGCTGCTGGTGATCGGCTGTTCCCTGACTTCGCTGACGATCTGGAAAGTCTGGTCTTCGCGCGAGCGTGCGCTGGCGGAAGTCGACGTGCATGGCCTGAACCTGACCCAGGCGCTCAACACCTACACCGAAGGCATCGTCCGGCAAAGCTCGCTGCTCTTGCTCGGGCTGGTGGAACGTCTGGAAACCGAGGGCAACGGCCCGGCGCAGATTCAGCGCATCCAGAGCCTGATCGACCGCCAGCAGGCGTTGATGCCACAGCTCAGCGGCATCATCATCTATGACCGGCACGGGCATTGGCTGATGTCCTCCAACCGGCCGATTCCGGAGGGCGCCAACAGCAGCGACCGCGCCTATTTCATTCATCACCGTGACAGCCCGAGCCGCGAGCCGTTCATTGGCCCGCCGATCCAGAGCCGTGCCAATCACGAATGGGTGGTGACCATCAGTCGGCGCTTCAACGACGATGGCGGGCAGTTCGCTGGCGTGGTAGCGGTGACGCTGGGGGTGGAAAACTTCCTGCGGGTGTTCGGCAAACTCGACGTTGGCCAGGACGGCGCGATCGGCCTGTCGTACACCGATGGCACGCTGCTGGTGCGCTATCCGTTCCGCGAGCAGGACATGGGGCGCAACTTCTCCAGTTCGCCGATCTACGCCAAATACCTCGTCGACCGCTCGGTCGGCACTGCCTCCTACACCTCCAGCCTCGACGGTGTCGAGCGGCTGTACGCGTTCCGCAAAAGCGAAACGCTGCCGCTGATCACCACCGTGGCCCTGGGCAAGGACGAAGCGCTGGCGGCGTGGCGCATCGAAGCGGCGCTGTCGGCGGTGGTAGTGATCGGGCTGCTGGGACTGACCGGGCTTATCGGCTGGTTCCTGATTCTCGATATCCGCCGCCGCACTGAGGCTGAAGAGGCGTTGCGCGATGCCCAACAGCAGTTGCTTGCGTCCAATCGGCAGCTGGAATTGCTGGCGCTGAAGGATGCTCTGACCGGCCTGGCCAACCGCCGCTGTTTCGATGAAACGCTGACGGTGGAAGCGCGGCGCGCGCAGCGTGACGGGACCTCGCTGGCCTTGCTGATGATCGATATCGATCACTTCAAATTGTTCAACGATGCCTTGGGCCACGTCGCCGGCGATGCCTGCCTGCAAGCGGTCAGCAAGATTCTTGAAGGCTGCGTGCGACGCCCCTCGGATCTGGTCGCGCGCTACGGTGGCGAGGAAATGGCGGTGATCATGCCGGCCACCGACAGCGCCGGTGGGACCGTGGTGGCGCAACTGATGCTCGAGCGTTTGCAGCAGGCGAACATCGCCCACCCGGGCAGTCCGTTTGCTCGGATTACGGTGAGTATCGGTATGGCGGTGGGGACGGGCGCGCAGCTGGATTCGCTGCCGGCGTTGATCCAGACCGCCGATCAGGCGCTGTACCGCGCGAAAGCGGCGGGGCGCAACGGGATAGCCGGGCAGGCCTGAGGCGCGCTAGAAAGCTTCGCCCTTATCCAGTTTGGCCAACAGCGTCTGCCCGCGTTGCCACAGTGCATCCTGCTTGGCCAGCGGCATGCGGTCGAGGTTCTTGTACATCATGCCCATGCGCTGATTGCCGCGCAGGATGTCGCCGTGGCGCATGAGGAAATGCCAGTACAGCGCATTGAACGGGCAGGCATCGTCCGCGCTGCTTTCCTTGACCTTGTAGGCGCAGTCGCCGCAGTAATCCGACATTCGATTGATGTACTGGCCGCTGGCGCAGTAAGGCTTGGAGCCGAGATAACCGCCGTCGGCATGCATGACCATGCCCAGGGTGTTGGGTAGTTCGACCCAGTCGAAGGCGTCCATGTAGATCGCCAGATACCACTCACAGATTTCCTTCGGCGCAATCCCGGCGAGCAAGGCAAAGTTGCCGGTGACCATCAGGCGCTGGATGTGGTGCGCGTAGGCATGTTGCAGACTTTGGCCGATGGCCTGGCGCATGCAGTTCATCTGTGTCTGCCCGGTCCAGTAGAACTCCGGCAGCGGACGCGAGTTGCCGAACACGTTGCCCTCGGCGTAACCCGGCATCTTCAGCCAATACACACCGCGCACGTATTCGCGCCAGCCGATCAGCTGCCGAATGAAGCCTTCGGCAGCGTTGAGGCCGATGCTCCCTGACCAGTAAGCCGCCTCGACATCGCTGCACAGCTGACGCAGATCGAGCAGGCCGATGTTCAGCGCCGCGCTGATCCGCGCGTGAAACAGGAACGGCTCGTCGCTGGCCATGGCGTCCTGGTAATCACCGAAGCCGGCCAGCGCATAGTCGAGAAAGTATTGCCACAGGGCCTGGGCATCGGCGTGCGTCACCGGGTAATTGAAGTCATCCAGCGTGCCGTAATGGCTGGCGAAGCGCTCGCCGACCAATACCAGCACCTCTTGGGTGATTGCGTCATTGGCGAAACGCGCCGGGTAGGGCGGTTTGGCGTGTTTGGGCAGCGCCTTGCGATTCTCCGCATCGAAATTCCACGCACCGCCGACCGGCGTGCCGTCGCCATTGAGCAGCAGCCGACTCTTGCGCCGCATCTCGCGGTAGAAAAACTCCATGCGCAGCTGCTTTTTGCCGCTGGCCCAATTGGAAAACTCTTCGCGGGAACAGAGGAAGCGGCTGTCTGAATGCCAGTCCACGGGCAAGCCCGAATCTTTGATTGACTGCTCAAGGCGCCAGTCGCCGCATTCGGTGATATGAATCTGTTCGGCGCCGGTGAGGGTTTGCCAGCGCTGTAGTTCGCCGGGAATTGAGCCGCTGTTGTCCGGGTCATCGAGGCTGACGTACTGGACGCGGAAGCCTTTATCGCGCAACGCCTCGGCAAAGTGGCGCATGGCGCTGAAGATCAGGGCGATTTTTTGCGGATGATGAGCGACGTGGGTCGCTTCCTCCATGACCTCGACCATCAGCAGCAGGTCGTGCTGGGGATCGAGTGGCTGCAGGGAGGCCAGGTCGAATGACAGCTGGTCGCCGAGGATCAGGAGCAAACGGTGGGCAGGGGGCATGGAGCGAAGTCCGGTGAACGATTCGAACTCCAATAGTTATACAGATTGTTTGATATGTATAGGTTTTAGCGGCCACTGACATCCTATTGTGGGAGCGAGCCTGCTCGCGAAAGCGTCCTGTCAGTCAATACAAATGCTGACTGACCCACCGCCTTCGCGAGCAGGCTCGCTCCCACAGGGATTTGTGTTGTGTGCTTATGCGGGGTAGGTCGGGTAATCGATATAACCCTCGGCACCGCCGCCATACACCGTCGCCGGATTCAACTGATTCAACGGCCAGTCATTGGCAATCCGCGCCGGCAGGTCCGGGTTGGCCATGAACGGTCGGCCAAACGCAACGAGATCGGCCAGCCCCGACTCAAGCAATTGCGCGCCGGTTTTGGCGGTGTAGCGGCCGGCATAAATGATCGCGCCGCTGAACGTGTCGCGCACGGCCTGGCGAAAGGTCTGCGGCATGGCTGGGGCGTTGTCCCAGTCGGCTTCGGCGATCGACAGGTAGGCGATGCCCACGTCTTCAAGAATCTTGATCGCGGCAATGTAAGTTGTGTGCGGATCTTCCTCGACCAGGCCCAGGTACGTCCGCGCTTCATCGGTGGTAGTGAACAACGGCGCGAAACGCACACCGACCTTGTCCTTGCCGATGCATTCGGCGACGCCGGCCACCACTTCGCGCAAAAAGCGCAAGCGATTATCCAGTGAGCCGCCGTATTGGTCGGTGCGCAGGTTGCTGTGGGCGGAGATGAACTGGTTGACCAGATAACCGTTGGCGCAGTGCAGTTCGATGCCATCGAAACCCGCATCCATCGCGTTGCGCGCGGCCTGGATGTACAGCTGAATCAGTTCCTGCACTTCATCGGTGCTCAACGCGCGCGGAGCGGACGGCGGCACCAGTTCACCGACACCTGGCGCGGTTTCGATGAACACGCTGACGCGGTCCGTGGCGACCGCAGAGGCCGACACCGGCGCATCGCCGTTGGGCTGCAACGCCGTGTGCGAGACCCGACCGACATGCCAGAGCTGGGCGAAGATCACCCCATCCACGGCGTGCACCGCCTCGGTGACTTTGCGCCAACCGGCGATCTGCTCCGGCGTGTGAATGCCCGGCGTCCAAGCATAACCCTGGCCGCGCGGTTCGATCTGCGTGCCTTCGGTGACCAGCAAACCGGCACCGGCGCGCTGCTGGTAATACTCGGCCATCAACTCGTTGGCGACATTGCCCGGTTGCGTACTGCGCTGGCGGGTGAGAGGCGGCAGGACGATGCGGTTTTTCAGGGTGTGGTTGCCCAATTTGGCGGGCGTGAAAAAAGCGTTATTCATGGAGTAAGCCTTGAATCTGATTAGACCAGTCGACTAGTGACTGGGCAAAAAAACAACGCCGGGCTGTACGCACGCGGCGTTGATCGGGTTGGAGCGATGGATTCAGCCGAGCATCTTCAACAGCTTTTCGGCAACGGCGGCAGAGCTGGCCGGGTTCTGGCCGGTGACCAATTGCCCGTCAGCGACCACATGCACCTGCCAGTCGGCAACTTTCGAATAGCGCCCGCCAAGACGCTGGAACTCGTCTTCGATGAGGAACGGCACCACGTCAGTCAGGCCGACCGCCGCTTCTTCGGCATTGGTGAAGCCGGTGACATCACGGCCCTTGACGATTGGCTGGCCGTCAGCGCGCACCACATGACGCAACACGCCGGGTGCGTGGCAGACAAAACCGTGAGGTTTGTTGGCGCGGTCGAAGGCTTCGATCAGTGCAATAGAGGCTTTGTCTTCGGCCAGATCCCACAACGGGCCGTGGCCGCCTGGGTAGAACACTGCGTCGAAATCTTCGGCCTTCACATCAGCCAGACGACCGGTGCTGGCCAACGCTTGTTGCGCCGCTGGATCGGCGCGGAAGCGATCGGTCTCGGCAGTCTGCGCGCTTGGCTCATCGCTTTTCGGATCGAGCGGAGGCTGGCCGCCGGCAGGCGATACCAGGGTGACGTCGGCGCCGGCGTCCTTGAAGGCAAAGTAGGGCGCGGCGAACTCTTCAAGCCAGAAGCCGGTTTTCTTGCCAGTGTTGCCGAGTTGATCGTGGGAAGTCAGAACCATCAAGATTTTCATAGAGCACCCTTGGGTTGGTCTGGCATCGGCAGAAGGCGAGGGATTCGCTTGTTGTCGGTGCCGCATGAATTTGTGTGTCGGGGCGCAGCATAGTTTCCAATTAGACCAGTCGTCTAGTAATTTTTTCAGAAAATGTTTTTGCCCGTCGGTTATGGCAAACTCCCGGACCTGAAAACTATACGACTGGTCTATTGTCTGGAATTTTGCGCACCATGAAGCCGACCTTTGACGACACCCGCCAACACTTGCTCGACACCGGCCACCGGATGATGGCCGAGAAGGGCTTCACCAGCGTCGGCCTCAACGAGATCCTGCAGACCGCCGGCGTGCCCAAGGGCTCGTTCTATCACTACTTCAAATCCAAGGAGTTGTACGGCCAGGCGCTGCTTGAGGATTACTTCGTCGACTACCTCGCCGACATGGAGCGCCGCCTGACATTGCCTGGGCTGTCTGCCTTCGAGCGTTTGATGGATTACTGGCAGGGCTGGCAGAACCGCTGCACCCTCGAAGGCCACGGCGATGAATGCCTGGTGGTGAAACTCAGCGCCGAAGTCGCCGACCTGTCCGAATCAATGCGCCTGACCCTGCGCGACGGCGCCGAACGCATCGTCGCGCGCATCACCGAATGCATCGAACAAGGCCAGACCGACAAAAGCCTGCCGGAGGGCGATGCGCGGAAGTTGGCGGAGACGTTGTATCAGCTCTGGCTCGGCGCGAGCCTGCTGAACAAACTGCAGCGCACCGGACAGTCGCTGGAAACCTCGATGGCGATGACCCGGCAGTTGTTGCAAGTCTGAGCCTCGCCGCAGATCCCTGTGGGAGCAAGCCTGCTCGCGAAGACGGCGGCACATTCAACATCTTCTTTAACTGACCCAATGCATTCGCGAGCAGGCTCGCTCCCACAGGAGATCTGTGTTGATTGGTGAGATTGGAGATCATTCAAAACTCAGGCAGAACTGCTGTCCTCTTCAGGCAGTTGGGCAAACCACTGCGCATACGGTGTATTGCTCACTTTGAATCGGTTGTAATCCGGGCTGCCGTCATCCCACCACACCGGCCCGCGCTCACCCAGCGCGACTTTGGCGTCGTTGACGCGAGCTCTCGCCGACATCAACGCCTGTGCATCCTCCGCACGCTTTGCCTCTTTGACCGCACGCCGCGCTGACATGAGTTCGGCTACAAATGCCTCACGCTCGGCGGCTGGCAGCGATGGATTGCTGCAACGCCATAGTTGTTGCTTGACCACAAAATAGCGGCCATCGGGGGTGGTGGGGTACATGGGCGATATCCTGCGTGATCCAGTCTCAGACCGGGTAGGACAACTCGCCGATGAGTTTATCCAGCGTAATCGGATAATCGCGCACCCGCACGCCGCAAGCGTTATAGATCGCGTTGGCGATGGCAGCCGCCGCGCCGCTGATACCCAGCTCACCGACGCCTTTGGCCTTCAGCGGGGTGGCATACGGGTCGACTTCATCGAGAAAGATCACTTCCTGATGGGGAATGTCGGCGTGCACCGGCACCTCGTATCCGGCCAGATCGTGATTGACGAAAAAGCCGATTCGATGATCCACCGCCAGCTCTTCCATCAATGCCGCGCCGGCGCCCATGGTCATGCCGCCGATGATCTGGCTGCGCGCAGTTTTCGGGTTGAGGATGCGCCCGGCGGCGCACACGGCCAGTTGCCGACGCAGGCGAATTTCGCCGGTCGCCGCATTGACCGCGACCTCGGCGAAATGCGCGCCGAAAGTCTGCTGGGCAAAACGCTCGGCCAGATCGCCGTATTCCATGCGGTCCTCGCCGGTCAGCTCGCCATTGGCTGCGGCCTGAGCCAAGCCAACCTGCTGCGAGCCTGCGCGAATCTGTGCATCGACAAACTCGGCTTGCTGCGGGTCAATCCCGACGGCGCGAGCGGCGGCCTCACGCAGTTTCACGCACGCGGCATACACGCCGGCAGTCGAGGAGGCGGCGCCCCACTGGCCGCCGGAGCCCGACGATTCCGGAAACCGCGAATCGCCCAAGTGCACCACGACACGGTCCAGCGGCACGCCCATCATTTCGGCAGCGGTCTGGGCGATGATGGTGTAACTGCCGGTGCCGATGTCGGTCATGTCGGTTTCCACGGTGATGACGCCTTGACGATCGAGACGCACCCGCGCCGCCGAGGCGGTCGTCGGTGCGCCGCGAATCGCCGAGGCCAGCCCGATGCCGATCAGCCAGCCATCTTCACGGCGCTTGCCCGGCGTTGCGTTGCGCTGACGCCAGCCAAAGCGTTCGGCCCCAGTGTTCAGGCATTCCACCAACTGCCGTTTGGAGAACGGCCGCGCCGGTTGCTCCGGATCGACCTGCGAGTCGTTGATGATGCGCAGCTGCAGCGGATCCATCTGCAGCTTTTCCGCCAGTTCATCCATGGCGATTTCCAGCGCCATCATCCCCGGTGCCTCGCCCGGCGCGCGCATCGCCGAACCCTCGGCGAGATCGAGCACGGCGAGATTCAAACGGGTCATGCGATTGGCACCGGCGTAAAGCAAGCGGGTTGACGCGGTAGCCGCTTCGGCGCGACCACCGCGCAGATTGCCCGACCAGCTCTCGTGGCCGATCGCCGTGATCACGCCGTCACGGTTGGCACCGATGCGCAGGCGCTGAATCGTCGCCGGACGATGGGTCAGGTTGTTGAACATCAGCGGCCGCGGCAGCGCGACTTTCACCGGTCGCCCGGCATGTCGAGCGGCCAGGGATGCCAACACTGCGTCGCAAAGAATCGTGCCCTTACCGCCGAAGCCACCGCCGATATACGGCGAGATCAGGCGCACATCTTCCTTGGCGATGCCGAGGGTTTTCGCCAGATCGCGCACGCCCCAGTTGATCTGTTGGATCGATGTCCACAAGGTCAACTGCGTGCCGCTCCAGCGGGCAATGGTTGCGTGCGGTTCCATCATCGCGTGGGCCTGGTCAGGCGTGCTGTAGTGCTGATCGACTTGCACGGGCGCAGCGTTGAAGGCGCCTTCAAAGTCACCGACGCTGGTCTGCGGCGGCGGGCCGAAACCGGCCGGTGGCGGTGGGGTTGCGGAGTCTTTCGCAGCCGCCAGATCGAAGGAACCTGGTTCGGCCACGTAGCGGATGTCGAGCAAGCCGGCGGCCGCGCGGGCCTGTTCAAAGGTGTCCGCGACGACAATCGCCACGGCCTGGTGATAGTGATCGACCTGCGGCCCGGCCAAGGCCCTGGCTACGTAAAACTCGCCTTTGGCCAATGGCCCGGCGTTTTCGTAAGTGACGATGGCAATCACCCCGGACGCCTCCCGCGCTTGCGTCGAATCGATCGAGGCAATGCGCCCCTTGCCGATCCCGGCGCCGACGATATAGCCATAGGCGGCGTCCGGCACCGCTGCGTTTTGCTCGTAGGCGTAGGGGGCGGTGCCGGTGGTTTTCAGCTTGCCGTCGATGCGGTCGGCAGGTTGGCCGATGACGTTCAGCTGGTCGATCGGATTGGAGCCGGCCGGGGTGTCGAATTTCATCTGCAAATTCCTTTCAGACAGGCTGGCGGCGCCCACGTAGCGCGGCGCAGCCATCGATTGACGTCGGATCTCTACGAGCCTAGGCCATCGACGCGCTGCTGATAATGCGCGGTTTCAGGATGGAGTGATGAATCCCGCTCACCAATCCTGATCAACATGACAAATAAGAATACGTTTCAATTACTAATGCGACCGTATACCATGCGCCGCGTTTTCATTGGCGGTTTTGCCCTTCGTTCTGGCCTATTCGTAAAGGTTTTCACCTCATGCGTCGAACTCTGCTTTCCATTTGTGTGCTGCAGGCGTTGTCTTCTTCCTCGTGGGCTGAGTCAGCCGAACCGACTTCTTCAACGCTTGAGCTGGAAGCCACCGATGTGGTCGGCACAGCGGATTACGAAAGGGCAGACGGCCCGGTTCAAGGCTACCGCGCGACGCGTTCGGCCAGCGCCACGCGCACCGACACTTCGATTCATGAAACCCCACAGTCAATCAGCGTGGTCACCAAGGACGCCGTCGAAGACCTCGGCGCCACGCGTTTGCAGGATGCGCTGGATTACGCCGGTGGCGTCGGTCGCGCGAACAATTTCGGCGGGCAGGGCCTGACCACCTTCACCGTGCGCGGCTTCACCACGGGTGAGTTCTACCGCAACGGTTTCCCGATCAACCGTGGCTACCCGAACATGCCCGACGCCAATACCATCGAGCGTCTGGAAGTGCTGCGCGGTCCGGCGACCATGCTCTATGGCCGTGGCGATCCCGGCGGTACCTTCAACGTGGTGTCGAAACAGCCGTTGCCCGAGCGCACCGTAACGTTAGGCAGCCAGTTGAATGACCAAGGCATGAAGCGCGCCACCCTCGACGCTTCCGGGCCGCTGGATGAAGAAGGGCGTCTGGCCTATCGCTTGAATGTGGTGGGCGAGGGCGGTGACACCTTCCGCGATCATGTCGAGACCGAGCGCTACGGCATCACGCCGGTGCTGACCTGGCAGGCCACCGACGCGACCAAGCTGATTTTCGAAGGCGATTTCATGCGCAACAACGCGCCGCTCGATCGTGGCGTGACGCGCTACCCGGCGCAGATCGGCACTGCCTCGCGCGATACCTTCTTTGGCGAGAAGGACGTCGGCAAGCTGCACAACGACAACAACATGGCGCAACTGCGTTTCGAACACATGCTCAACGACGACTGGACCCTGGGCGGTGGATTCCAGTGGCTCGACGGCTCGCTCAAGGGCAATGCGATCGAGGCCAACGGCATTGCCGCTGACGGCCGCACGCTGGGGCGCAACTTCAACTACCGCAAGCTGGAATGGACCGACAAGGACACCCAGCTCAATCTCACCGGGCATTTCGACACTGGCGGTCTGCAGCACACCTTGCTCACCGGCATCGAGTATGAAGATTACGATTACAAGTCGATCATCCAGCGCTCCAGCGGCGCGGTCAGTGCCTACCCGATCAACATCTTCAATCCGGTTTACGGCCAGCCACGCCCGGCGCTGACCCGCACGCCGACCCACGACAAAGAGAACCTCAAGACCTACGCCGCGTTCGTGCAGGATCAGGTAGCCCTCACCGACAAACTGAAAGTGCTGGCCGGCGCACGTTTCGAGCGCTTCGAGCACGATTACGAGACCTACGTGCCCGGCGGCAAGAGCTGGCAGGCCAGCGACAACGCCGTCACCCCGCGTATCGGCGTCACCTACGATTTGACCGATACCCTGGCGGTCTACGCCAACACCGCGCGTTCGTTCAAGCCCAACACCGGCGCCAGCCGCGAAGGCGGCGGCTTCGCTCCGGAGAAAGGCAAGTCCTACGAGATGGGCGTGAAGTGGGAAGCGCTGGATCAGCAGTTGAGCGTCGACGCGGCGATCTACCAGATCGAAAAACGCAACGTGCTGACCACCGACCCGGTGGATTCGACCTTCAGCGTCGCCGCTGGTGAAGTACGCAGCCGTGGTTTCGACGTCAACGTCACCGGCAACCTCACCCCGGAGTGGCGAGTGGTCGGCGGTTACGCTTACGTCGACGCCGAGGTGACCAAGGACAACACGCTGCGCTCCGGCACCCGACTGCTGAACATCCCGAAGAACAGCTTCAGCCTGCTCAATATGTACGAATTCCAGGACGGCACGCTCAAAGGCCTTGGCCTTGGCACCGGCCTGAAATACGTCGACGAGCGCGCCGGGCAGACCGCCAACACCGCGTTTTCCATGGGCAGTTACACCGTGGTCGACCTGCTGAGCTTCTACAAGATCAACGACAAGGTGCGCCTCAATCTCGATGTGAAAAACATCTTCGATCGCGACTACGAAGAAGGCGCCTTCGGCAACGTTTACGCCTACCCGGGCGCGCCGCGAACCGTGCAGGTGGGGATTTCCTACACGCTGTAAATCGCCGCAGCGGTTGCCGCCTGCCCATGCTGGCCTGAGAGTGGCATGTCGAAATCAGACATCGGCATGCCGCACTCAGGCTAGTTAGGCGGCGGTCGGGCCACGTAAGGTGAAGCATCATTTCGTCGGCAAAGCGTCTGCGTCGCTGCTTTCGCCTGATGTCGACACCGGAAATGATGATCGCCTGACGCACAGTCAGTGGCCCAAACGTCGATCATGAGAACAATAAGAACCCATGACTAGCCTGAACCCCAAGGACTCCAACGGTCAGTTGGCGCAAGGTTTCAAACCGCGTCACGTCACCATGCTTTCCATTGCCGGCATCATCGGCGCAGGACTTTTCGTTGGCTCAGGCCACGCCATCGCCGCCGCAGGACCTGCGGTGCTGCTCGCTTATCTGTTCTCCGGTCTGCTGGTCGTGCTGGTCATGCGCATGCTCGGCGAAATGGCCGTGGCGCACCCCGACACCGGCTCGTTTTCCACCTACGCCGATCAAGCCATTGGCCGCTGGGCCGGCTTCACCATCGGCTGGCTCTACTGGTGGTTCTGGGTGCTGGTAATTCCCATCGAAGCACTGGCCGCCGGGCACGTGCTCAACCAGTGGTTTCCCCAGGTTGATGCGTGGTTGTTCGCCTTGCTGTCGATCGTCCTGCTGGTGATCACCAACCTGTTCAGCGTGTCGAAATACGGCGAGTTCGAATTCTGGTTCGCCATGGCCAAGGTCATCGCGATCATCGGTTTCATCGGCCTGGGTTTTGCGGTGCTGATGGGCTGGATTCCCGAGCGTGAAGCCAGTGGCTTGAGCACGCTGATGGCCGAGCACGGCGGCTTTGCGCCGAACGGCATGTCGGCGGTGGTCGGCGCGTTCATCACCATCATGTTCAGTTTCATCGGCACCGAAGCGGTGACCATCGCCGCTGCGGAATCGAACAATCCGGCGCAGAACATCGCCAAGGCCACGCGCTCGGTGATCTGGCGCATCGGCATTTTCTATCTGCTGTCGATCTTCGTGGTGATTTCCGTGGTGCCGTGGAACGACCCGCAACTTGCCTCGGTCGGTTCCTACCAGCGCGCACTGGAACTGATGAATATCCCCAACGCCAAATTCCTCGTCGACGTGGTCGTATTGATCGCGGTGGCCAGTTGCATGAACTCCTCGATCTACATTTCCTCGCGCATGCTGTATTCGCTGGGCCGACGCGGCGATGCGCCGCCGGCATTGAAGGTGACTTCGGCGGCCGGCGTGCCACGCGCGGCGGTCATTGCCAGCACGGTGATCGGCGCAGGCGTGACGTTACTCAGCTATTTCATGCCTGCCGGGCTGTTCCAGTTCCTGCTCGCCAGCTCCGGCGCAATCGCCTTGCTGGTGTATCTGGTGATCGCCATTTCGCAGTTGCGCATGCGCCGCCAACTGGAACGGGAAAAGGTCGAAATGACCTTGCGCATGTGGCTGTTTCCCTGGCTCACCTGGCTGGTCATCGCCTTTATCTGCGCGGCGTTGGCAGTGATGATGATCACCCCTGAACATCGCCTGGAAGTGACCTCGACCATTGGCCTGGCGCTGCTGATCTCGTTCATTGGCCTGGTCACCAGCCGCCAGCAAGGGCCGGCGGGCAGAGTGGTTGCGGTGAGCAAAGCCTAAGCAAACAACGCCTTGAGCCCGCGGGAAAACCAGCCGTTCGGGCTCGAAGGCAGACGCTCACGTTGATTGAATGAGCCCGTCAACGCGCAGGTTTCACCGGCGAGCGAGCCCATCAGTTGCGGCAGCAAAAAGCTGCGTTCGCATTCACTGGCGGACAGTCCGGTGTTCTCTTGCGGCCAAACCACGTTGGTTTCTGCATACGGCTTCATGGCGCACCTCCTCAACATTCAAACGTCCAGCACCAGGGTTTCGCTGCCCTGCGCCGGGGCGGCGCAGCAGATCAGCACTTCGTCGTCCGCCAGGCGCATGGCCGGCGGGGTGAGGTAATGCACTTGGCCGCTGGTAAGGCGGGTTTTGCAGGTGCCGCACGAGCCGCCGCGACAGCTGAACTCCGGATTCAAGCCACGTGCCTCGGCAAGTTCCAGCAAGGTGCCGCTGCCCGGTTCCCAGCGTGCTTCCTTGCCGGACGTGGCGAACAACACCTTGACCGGTTCTTCCGCGACCGGCACTTGCGGCGGCGCCGGGGTGCTGATTTCGACATCGCGGATCAGCGTCGACGGGCCGAAGGTTTCGGCGTGGATGCGATCATCGGGAATGCGCATTTTGCGCAAGCCGTCGTACAGCGCCTGAGTGAAGCTGCCCGGGCCGCACAGGTAGAAATCGTAGTCATCCAGCGGCAGCAGGCTTTTCAGCAAGGCGATGTCGATGCGCCCGGCGTGATCGTAACCCTGCGCTGTTGCGTCCAGCGGCGGCTGGCTGACCACGCGCAGCACCTTGACCTTGTCACCGGCGCGCGCAGCCAAGGCGTCGATTTCTTCGCGAAAGGCCAGATCCTCGACGGTGCGACTGCTTTGCACCACCCAGGTCGGGCGCATGCGGCTGATGCGTTTGCCCTGATAGACCACCTCGCGCAGCATCGACAGCAACGGCGTCACCCCAACGCCAGCGGCCAACAGCACCAGTGGCCGGCGTTCGGTGGCGTCGACGGTGAAGTCGCCTTGCGGGGCGCGGGCTTCGATCAAGTCCAGTGCCTGGACCCGATCATGCAGATGCGAAGACACCGAGCCATCGCGTTTGACGCTGATGCGCAGGAACTCGTCCGACGGCGCGCTGGACACGCTGTAGGTGCGGATCGATGCGGCATCCTGACCATCGAGCAAGACCTTGATCGGCAAGTGCTGGCCCGGTTCGAAGCGCGGCAGGCCGAAGCCGTCGTTGGCTTGCAGGTAAAAGGAGCGGATCTGCGGACTCTCATCGACCACCCGCGTGACGTGCAGCGCGCGCCATTGATTGCGCAGCGCCTCGGCCTGCAAACGCTCGCGGGTCTGTTCCCAGCTGCCGGTCATTTGCGAGTTGGGCGAATCGCCTTCCGGCTGCTCGGCCCAGCGCAGTGGCAGCGCGGCCTGACGGTAAACGATGCGCTGCGGCTTGAAGCGCCACAGGCGCTCGGCGCCCTGGAACGCGGCGATTTGCGGATCGTCGAGCAGCACTTCTGCGCTGCCGGTCATCTGCAACAGATCGCCGCTTTCGAAATCGATAAAGGTCAGCCCGGCGCGCGGGTTGAGCAGGATGTTGCCCAAGGTGTTGAAGAACAGATTGCCGGAGAAATCCGGGATGGTCAGGGTGCCGTCTTCGTCCATATGCACGAAACCGGATTTGCCGCCGCGATGGGACACATCGACTTGGCGCTCACCGTCGCGCACCACGTAAGTGGCCACGTAGAACGAGTCAGCGGCGGTGATCATGTCGCGCACCAAGGGTTCGCTGACCGACAAGTCGAGCGCGTTGTCGGTGGTCTCATCGACGAACGCGTAGTGGCGCAGATTGATGTAGCGCGGGCAGTTGCCGTAAGCCTGGGTGACGCCGATCTCAAGAATGTTGTCATCGCGGCGGCTGATATTGCCGTTCATGCGATTGCGCCGACGGGTGTGCAGCTCGATGCCGAGCATGCCGATCGCATCGCCGGGTTGCAGGCCTTGATTGGCCGGGTCGTTGGGCTGCGCGTCGAGTTTGATCTTCAGAACGTCTGGTGACGGCGAATCCATGAACCCCGGTTGACCGGTGCGCAGCGTCGCCCACGGATCGCCCTGGCTGTCGACGGCGCCGAGCACGACGAAGGGCAGTTGCGCATAGAACTCGCGGTGCTGGTCCGGCATCCAGTCGCGGGCCAGTTGCCGCTGGCCGACACCGACCATCATCTCCACCGCGCCGACGGCACGTTGCAGGGTCAGCTCACCTTCATGCCAGGGCGAGGGCTGCGGTTTCGACGCTGTGTCCATTTCGATTCTCCTCGGGTACAAACGGGCCGGTGAGCCGCCTGGGGCTGAAGCTCAAGTGGGCTCATGTTCGCCCCCGGCCGGTTGCGAGGGAATGGCCAGAAACTGCAATCCACTGTTTCACGCGGTGAAATGATCCCTGCGCGCGCCTAAAGAGGCGGGTGATTATTTCACTGGCTGAAATGCTCGATTGTATTTGCTGAGGATTCCGCGATTTGCGGCAGGGGAGCAGGATGAGCCCCATCGACACGATCAGCGGGTCGACCTCAAATAATCCAGGAGCACGTCATGTCTCAGTCAGCCGTCAAACTGTACCGCCATCCGTTGTCCGGCCACTCGCATCGCGTCGAGTTGATGCTGTCCCTGCTGGATGTGCCGACCGAACTGGTGTTCGTCGACCTGATGAAGGGCGCACACAAAACCCCTGAATTCCTCGCCCTCAACCGTTTCGGCCAGGTGCCGGTGATTGATGACAATGGCACGGTGCTCGCTGATTCCAATGGCATTCTGGTTTATCTGGCGAGCAAATACGGCAACGGCCAGTGGCTGCCGAGCGATCCGGTCGAGCAAGCCAAGGTGCAACGCTGGTTATCGGTGGCCGCCGGGCAGATCAGCTCCGGCCCGGCCACAGCGCGCTTGATCACGGTGTTCGGCGCCGGTTACGACGCGGCTGATGCGATCAAGCGTTCCCACGCTTTATTGCAAGTGATGGAAGACGAGTTGGCCAACAGCGCATTCCTTGCCGGCGACAAGGCAACCGTTGCCGATGTGGCCGCCTACACTTACGTCGCCCACGCGCCGGAAGGCAATGTCTCGCTGGATGAATATCCGAATGTGCGGGCGTGGCTGGCGCGGGTCGAGGCGCTGCCGAAATTCGTCGGCATGCAGCGCACAGCGGTGGGCCTGCAAAGCGCTTGATTCACAACGATGCACATCCCCTGTGGGAGCGAGCCTGCTCGCGAAAGCGGTGTGTCATGCAACGGTGATGTTGACTGACAGAATGCCTTCGCGAGCAGGCTCGCTCCCACATGATTTCACTGTGTTTTCGAAGTTTTTTACAGGTTCCCGTCTATGGATCGTTTTCAGGAAATGCGCATGTTCCTGGCCGTGGCCGAGGAGGGTGGCTTTGCGGCGGCGGCCCGGCGTTTGAACACCTCGCCCCCCAGCGTCACCCGCGCCATTGCCGCGCTGGAGCAACGCATCGGCACGCGTCTGTTGTCGCGCACCACGCGCAGCCTGCACCTGACCGAAGCCGGGCACCGTTATCTGGACGATTGCCGAAGAATTCTGTGCGACGTCGACGAAGCCGAAGAGGCCGCTGCCGGCAGTTATCGGCTGCCGTGCGGGCATTTGAGCGTGACCGCGTCGGTGTTGTTTGGCGAGCTGTTCATCGCGCCGATGCTGGCGCAATACGTCGACGCGTTTCCTTCAGTGCATCTGAAGGCGTTGCTGGTCGATCGTGTGGTGAACATGGCGGAAGAGGGTATCGATGTCGCCGTGCGCATCGGCCATCTGCACGAGAACAATCAGCATGCGATCAAGGTCGGCGAGGTCCGTCAGGTGATTTGCGGCACCCCCGATTACTTCGCCCGCTATGGCCGACCGCAACATCCGAACGAGTTGAGCCGCGCCAATATCGTCATGTCGTCCGCCAGTCATTTGCTCAGCGATTGGCAATTCGCCCATGCGGATGGCCCGTTGAGTTTTCGCTTCGAACCGCGTCTGGTGGTCACCGCGAATCAGGCGGCGATCAACATCGCCAGCTCCGGTTGGGGCATTACCCGGGTGCTGTCCTATCAAGTGGCCAGCCAGGTTGCGGCCGGTGAACTGGAATTGGTGTTGCAGGCCTTTGAGCCGCCGGCGTTACCGGTGCAACTGGTCTATCTGAAACATCCGCGCGTACCGGCGAAGGTGCGCACGTTTGTCGATTTCCTCAGCGAACGTCTACAACATCATCCAGCGCTGAAAGCCGTGAACAGGGTTCACGGCTAAGGCTTCAAGGTTCAACTCAGCGATGAATCACTTCGCGGCCGCAGCGGTTTCGATCAGGCTGGCGACGGCTTTCGGGTTGGACACCATCACCACGTGCGACGCGCCTTTGACCACGACGGTCTGCTTGGAGTGCGCGCGCTCGGCCATGAACGCCAGGGCTTGCGCCGGGATGTTCTTGTCCTGGTCACCGTAGACGAAGTACGACGGAACGGTTTTCCATGCAGGCTCGGTGGCGGCTTCGTTGAGCGCGGCGACGGTCACCGGGCGCTGGGTCGCGGCCATCAACTTCGCATCAGCAGGGGAAACATCGGCTGCGAACTGCTCATGGAATTTGTCCTGCTGGATGTACAAATCCTTGCCACCATCGGCCAGTTCAACCGGGGCCGACAGGGTCGGGCCAAGGGTGCTGCCAGGGAAGCGGCCGGACAATTCGGCTGCGGTTTCACCCTTTTCCGGGGCGAACGCGGCGACGTACACCAGCGCTTTGACATTGGCATTGCCGTAAGCGGCTTCGCTGATCACCGGGCCACCGTAAGAGTGGCCGACCAGCACCACCGGGGTTTTCACGCTGGCCAGCACATCCGCCACCGATTGCGCATCACCCTTGACCGAGCGCAGCGGGTTGGCAGCGGCGATCACCGGATAGCCATCCTTCTCGAGAATCTTGACCACGCCGTTCCAGCTGCTCGAATCGGCGAATGCGCCGTGTACCAGCACCACGGTAGGTTTGACCGGCGCGGCGAACGCTGCGGTGGCACCAAACATGGCGGCGGTAAGGGCGAGGGTAGCGAAGACTTTGTTCATGGTGATGTCCTGTCGATTGGTTAAGGTAGGAATTGAAGCGACAGTGGTATTTAGCGCGCTAAATGTGTCAGTTGTGTGTGCGCACGGCCGAACTTCGCATGCGTATGTATCTGTGTCGGCGAAAGCTACACGCTGATACAAAGCGATCCATTCAATCAGATCGCGCGGCGGACTTTGCCCGGGGCCTCGCCGTAGATTTCCTTGAATTTCTTGCTGAAGGCAGCCTGCGACTGATAGCCGACCTGTACGGCAATGTCGTTCAGGCCCAGATGCGAATGGCTCAGCAGACTGAACGCCAGCTCCATGCGCAACTGGGTCAGCAGCACCCACGGCGATACGCCAGCGACCCGGGCGAAGGTGCGCATGAAAGTCGCGCGGGACATGTTCGCGGTGTCGGCCATGGCTTCGATGGTCCATTCGTGCGCCGGGTCGGCCAGTATCGCCTGACAGGTCCGGCCGAGGCGCTGGTCGCCGAGCAGCGCCAGGGTGCTCTTGTCCTGCTCCGCACGGGCCAGATGCGCACGCAGAATCAAGGTGAACAAGGCTTGGGACAGTGAATCGAGGAGAAAGCGCGCGCCCGGCTGTTCGCTGTCGGCTTCGCTGCGCAACAGCGCAATCAGGGCGGTCAGTGGCGCATCAATCGGCAAGCCATCGTTGGCAATCAACAGGTAATCGGGGAGGGCGGCGAACAGCATCGACGCGCGATTGTAATGAAAACCACCGCAGAGCATGTCCAGATCGGCGCTCGCGCCACCCAGCCGATAGATCGGCAACACCCCGCCGGGAACCAGCGTTGGCGACATCGGCGCTACATTTTTGCCGGCACTGTGCAGCACATGCGGCGTACCCCGTGGCAACAGCAGAATTTCGCCAGCGCGCATCGCCAGGCGTTGCCCGCTGGCCAGTTCCACCCGGCATTCACCTTTAAGCACGATGTGATAGGGCGCCTTGCCCAAGGCTTCCTGTTGATGATCGCGCGCCCAGTCGCCTTGAAACTGGCAACGCAGATCGAGGCTGCCGCGCACGTTGGCCAGGCTGATGAGCTTATCGAGCGAGTTCATTGGCACCCATCACGAAGGAATCCGCAAAGTTGAGACGATTGAGCAAGACGTTGAGCATGACCGACAAAAGCGCGATTCGGTAGCACCGCAGACTGACTCCACTTTCATTGATCTGGAGAAGTCGCATGTTCACCTCAATCAACGCCGGACTACAACAGCTCGGCAAACTCGATCGCCTCGGTATCCCGCTGATGCGCGTGGCCATCGCCATCGTATTCCTGTGGATCGGCGCGCTGAAATTCGTCCCGTACGAAGCCGACAGCATCACGCCCTTCGTCGCCAACAGCCCGGTGATGTCGTTCTTCTACGAACACCCGCAGGACTACAAGGCGCACCTGACCCATGAGGGCGAGCTGAACGCCGACAAGCGCACCTGGCAGACCGCGAACAACACCTACGGCTTTTCCACCGGGCTTGGCGTGGTGGAAATCCTCATCGGTCTGCTGGTCCTGTCCAACCCGCTTTCCCGCCGCACCGGCCTGCTCGGTGGCGCGCTGGCGTTCGCTACGCCGCTGGTGACCCTGAGTTTTCTGGTCACCACGCCTGAAGCCTGGGTCGCTGCGCTGGGCGATGGTCAGCATGGCTTTCCCTATCTGTCCGGTGCCGGACGCCTGGTGCTCAAAGACGTCCTGATGCTCGCCGGAGCGCTGCCGGTCATGGCCGATTCCGCGCGCCAATTGCTGACCGAACGTCAGGCCTGAATTCCTTCCCCTTTATAGAGAGATCGCACGATGAAAACGTTTATTGCTTTGACCCTGACCATCTTCGCCGGCAACGTGTTCGCCGCCACCGAACCTGCACAAACCGGCGTGCCACTGGATATCGCCAAAACCATCAGCATCACCGACACCAGCGCCGCCTGCGGAATTGTTCCGGTGGAGGTCGTCTATGAAGACAGTCACGGTCAGCGGCATGTCGCCACTTACAGCGTTTTAGGCGATGGCTGCGGTGGCGATTAGCTCAGGTTTGGCCCATAACTGCAGCGGACTCGAATTGCTCAGTCCGCTGCAGCGTTTCCGGAACAGCGATCAACAGCAGCAGGAATGCAGCCGCTGCGATGGTGGCGAGAGTCAGGAATGCCGCGCTGTAACCGGCGGCCTCGACGACGAATCCGGCCAGTCCATTGCTCAGCGCCGCGCCCAGGCCAAACGCTGTGGTCAGCGCGCCGAGGCTGACATTGAAATGCCCGGAGCCGAGGGTCAGATCCTTGACCATCACCGGGAACAGCGCGCCGAACAGCCCAGCGCCGACGCCGTCGAGCAACTGCACGGCGACCAGCCAGTACGAATCATCCGAGAAGGTGTAGAGCAAGCCACGCAGCGGCAGGATCAGAAAACCCGCCAGCAATAACGGTTTGCGCCCCCAGACATCGGCTTTCGCACCGGCCAGCAGCGCCATCGGCACCATCACCAGTTGCGCGGCGACGATGCACGCCGACGTCAGCGGTGTGGCCATGTGCAAGTTGGCTTGGGCGAGTTTCTGGCTCACCAGCGGCAGCATCGCCGCGTTGGCCAAGTGAAACAGCGCGCAGCACAGGGCAAACATCAGCAACGGGCGATTGCTCAGCAGTACCTTGAATCCGGACGGCTGATGGCTTTGATCGCCAGGCTGCAAACCGCGCGCGACGTCGTGATCTATCGCTTCTGCCGAAACGAACAGCACGGCAATCACGCTGGCCAGCGCCATGACCGCCATCAGATAAAACACCGCCACCGGACCGAACAGATAGGCAAACAAACCCGCCAATAACGCCGCGCACGCGTTGCCGGCATGGTTGAACGTCTCGTTGCGACCGGTACGCCGGGTGAATGCGCGTGGGCCGGTGATGCCCAGGGTGATCGCGGAAATCGCCGGGGCGAAAATTGACGCTGCCGCCGCGCTCAAGGCTTGAGTCAATGCCACCAGACTGAATGACGAAATGAACGGCAGGAGCAGACAACTCACCGTCACCAACAGCGCGGCGATGATGACCAGCGCCCGTTTCGCCCGGCTGCTGTCAACCAGCGCACCAGCGGGTGTCTGCGTGACCAGCGCGGCAATGCCGGCGAGGGTCATGACCACGCCTATGCTGGCCGGGTCCCAGTGGTGTACGGCGAGCAAGTAGATGGCGAGGTACGGCCCGAGGCCGTCGCGGACATCGGCGAGAAAGAAATTCAGACTGTCCAGCGAGCGGTTGTTGCGGCGATCGAGATGGCTGATCACTGGGGGCAGTCTCTTGAAAGTGAGGTCTGCGAAAATGTATCAACCTCGGCAAACCTAATGACCGAAGCGGCGGGGGATTAGTTGCAGAACGGCGGAGCAGTTGCTGCTCCGCAGATATTCAAGCGTCAGGCGTTTGCAGTATTTCTATCCATAATGCGCCTTTGCCGGAGGCCGCTTCACCGACACGCTTCAGCGCGCCATTCTTGCTCACTGCGTACGTGCCGACCTTGGCGCTTTTCTCGCCCGTCACCAGCAGCCAGTGGCCATCGGGGGAGAAGGCGATATTGCGTGGTTGCTGTTCTTGCACCGGGTAGTTATCGAGGAACTTGAGTGCTCCGGTTGCCGGATCCACGGCAAATGCCGAAACGCTGCTGCTGGTGCGCTCACTCATCAGCAGCAGTTTTCCATCCGGCGACATGCGCAGGTCGGCAGCCCAGATGCGTGGGGTCGGATCGTCTTTCAAGTCGTTGTTGCGCGCATCACGGACTTCGCCGTGGGCCAGTTTCAATCGCTCGGGAATGCCATTGGCTTCAGCGATTCGGGTCAACGCGCCGCTGGCCTCGTCGATCGAAAACGCCGTCACGGTGCCGCTCATTTCACCGACGACGTAAAGGAATTTGCCGTTGGGCGAGAACGCCAGGTGCCGGGGGCCGGTTTTCTCCGGAACGCTGACCGCGCCGCTGCCGATCGGGCTGAGCTCGCCAGTCTTGGCGTCCAGGCGATATTGCAGCACCTTGTCGGTGCCCAGGTTGCCGGCGTAGGCAAAGCGATTGCTCGGCTCGGTGCGAATCGAATGCGCGTGCAGGCCGGTCGGGTAGCGCAGGATGTTGGCGGAAGGCTGATGATCCTCGCCGATCTTTTGAACGCTGAGGGTATCGGCGCCGTAGGACGCGGCGAGCAGGTAGCGACCTTTTTGATCGGTCGACAGGTAGGCCATGCTCTCTGCCAGAGGCGCTTGGGTGAACTTTGTCAGGTGCCCGCTTTTGGAGTCGATCTGATAGCCCAAAACCTGGAAAGGCTTGACCCGCAACGCTGCAAACAGCACTTTGCCGTCCGGGGTGAGCGCCATGGGATTGACCTGATCACCGGCCTGAACCTGTTCAATAAGGGTGAGTGCGCCGTTGTTCTGATCGAGGCGGTATTGCGAAATGAGACCGTCACCGGGGCTTGAAATATAAGCGAAGGTAGCGGCGTTGGCCGTCACGCTCAGAGCTGAAGCGAGCGCAGCGATCAAGAGGGTTCTTTTCATCATTTTCAGCCTTATTGTTGTTGTGATCAGTCATCCTATGAGTGATTGGCTGGGCCATCAATGGCTATTTCGTGGGCCTGTAACGTCGCTACGCTTATTTGACGTGCTTGTTCTAGATGATTTTGATCAGCGGAAATGACCGGAGAGGGTGGTCGTGATTGAGGTTTGACACATTTCTACATACTCTCCCGTTAGCGTTGTTGTACGACATCCTACCTAATGTGCGCAGTGCAACAACTCTCACAAAAACAATAACGGAGATACCCCTATGACGAGCATGGCTCCACTCGATCATCAGGCCGCTGCAAAACCGCAAAACCTGTTCCTGCGTACGCTGAAACTGCTCGGCCCTGGCATTATCGCCGTGCTGTCGTGGCTCGGTGCGGGCGATCTCATCACGTCGTCAGTGGCCGGTGCGAATTACGGCTACGCAATGATGTGGGTGCTGGCGGTCTCGCTGTTGCTCAGGTACCTGATCGTCAACATCATTGCCCGGTTCCAGCTGTGTAATAACCAGGGCATGACCATCCTGCAGGGCTACGCCCAGCTCAACCCGGTGTTTGCCTGGTTCATGTTGGTTTATGCCTTGTTGATGGGGCACTTGATGAACGCCTACATGATCAAGGGGGCAGGGGAGTCGCTGGCGATGCTGTTCAAGATCGATCAGCCATTGCTGTGCTCGGTGGCGGTGGTGCTGGCGGTCTGGATGCTGGTCGGGCGCAACATCTACACGATGATCGAAGGCGTGATGAAGCTGCTGCTGGCGATCATGACCCTGGCGTTCATCGCTTTGGCGGTGATGTCCGGTCCGGATGTCAGCGGCATCATCAAAGGCACCATCGGCTTCAGCATTCCACCGGACGAAGGCGTGCATGGCGCGTTGCTGGTGGCGGTTTCAGTGATCGGCGCGGTTGCCGGCTCGATCGCCAACTTCGTGCACCCCTATGTCATGCGCCAGAAAGGCTGGACCGGGCCGCAGCACAAGCGCATTCAGCGTAACGATCTGCTGTTTGCGGTGTTCGTCGGGATCATCATCAACCTGGCGATCTGGATCGTCGGCGCGGAAATCCTGCGGCCCAACGGCATCGAGGTGAAAACCCTGGGCGATCTGGGCAAGGCACTGGAAATCTTCTTCGGCCCGATCGGCTGGTATGTGTTCTTCATCGGCGTGTTCGCGACCTTGTTTGCCAGTATTTCAGGCAAGACCACGGCGTTTCCGATGCTGATCACCGATGCCTTCCAGCATGTTCGTCCTGAGCGTCGCGAGAAGTACGGCAAAGAGTTCCATCATGACCCGATGCACAAGTGGTTCATGCTGTTCATCCTGGTCACGCCGCTGATCTGGTCGATGCCGGGCATGCCGGATTTCGTCACCCTGACCATTGGTGTCAGCGCATTGAACATCATTGGTTTGCCGGTGATTTCCCTGGGCCTGCTGATCATGTCCAACCAGAAATCGCTGCTGGACAAGCAGTACCGCAACAACCTGTTTGAAAACATCGCGCTGATGTTTGCTACAGGTCTGGCGCTATGGGTAGCGTTCCAATTGGGCGTTGATCTGTTTACTTGATGGGAAGCAGTCGAGGGGGCACACGCCCCCTCGAATTGCCGCTTACAACGGCACATCCATTTCGATCCGGCGCCAGGCCGCTTCGGAAAAGCTGTACACCGAAAACGCGATCAGCCCCAACGCCATCAGCATCAACAGCACGCCGCCTGCCGGAAGATTCTGCAAAGCATCCAGCGCTTCCTTCATGCCGGGTGGATTGGTTGCCTGGTAAACCGAGCCGCTGACCGCCATCAACACTGCAATCTCGATAAACACCACGCCTCGGGCGATCAAGCCAAAGCGCGACACCGGGCGCACGTAACGCATCACTTCGTCATCCGCTTCGAAGTACTTCTCGAACGAGGCCTTCCAGCCTTTGATGATGTGGGCGATACCGACGCCCAGCGGGATCAGCGCAATCAGGTAGATCAACAGGTTCGAATGCTCGAATGACAGCAGATGCGCGAGCAGATCCTTGGTCTTGCCATCGCCGGAACCACCTGAACTCCTGAGGCCACTCACCAACAGGCCCAAGGCAAAGAAGGCCAGCGCCGCGTTGACCAGCCCCCCGGCCAGCAGACCTGCGCGAATGACCAGGCCTTTGAACTCGCTGCCGTGGTGGTCGACATCGCGGATCGCTTGCAGCGCACGCCAGGCGGCGAAGGCCAGCAGGCCGGCGACCACAACACCGATCAGCACGTAGCCGAACGGCTGGCTGAGCAATGCTTCAAGGCTTTTGTGACTGTCTTTCGGTTTGGTGGAGTCGTGCGCCGCCAGCAGCGCGAAGATGCCGATGATCAGATACAGAACGCCGCGCGCGGCGTATCCGCCTCGGGCAAGCAGGACAAGCGTGTGTTGAGTGGACATGGGTTTACTTCCAGGGAATCGATGTGAAGCAGACCCGTGGACGGGGCAGGGGTTCGATAAATGCGTTGCCGGTGGGCGACGCGCGCCTTATCAGCCTGCCATGCAGCGCTTGCCTCGCTTCGGCGTCATAACGGCGTGGTCAGCGAAAATGGAATGCGCAGCTCTTCGACCGGCCCTGAATCCCGGCCACACATTTCGTCGTGCACGCATTGCTGCACCAGCACGCAGGGAAACGCCGGCACGGTTTGCAGCAAGTCGCGCAGGTGGGTGATCGAACGCAGGTGCATTGGCTTGGCCGCGTCATCGAGCAAGGTGAACTGGCCTTGATCCACGCGAATTCTCGCCAGATAAAATCCACCTTCAAGTGACAGCAGCTCCAGTTCGCGAACTTCACTGTTGGCCGCACGTTCGGTGAGGGTTTGCAGATTCATGCTTCACTCCTTGCCTACCAGGGCAGGCGTTCTCCATCGTAGGCGAAGAAATGGCCGCTATCGGCCGGCGTCAGCGTGTCAATCAGACTCAGTAATTGCGCAGCGGCAATGTCTGCCGGGCGGGCGCTCGAGGCTCCGCGAAAAGGTTGCGACAACGGCGAGACCACCGTGCCTGGGTGCAGACTGAGCAAGCGGCTCTGCGGTCGAGTGCGCGAAAGCTCGATGGCGGCGGTCTTGATCAGCATGTTCAGCGCAGCCTTGGAGGCGCGATAGGCGTACCAGCCGCCCAAACGGTTGTCGCCGATGCTGCCGACTTTTGCCGACAGCATCGCCATCGCGCCTTGAGGCGCAAGCAATGGCAGAAAGTCGCGCAGCAGCAATGCCGGCCCCAGCGTGTTGACTTGAAACACGGCCTGCAGCGACTCGGCTTCGATCGCGCTGTAACTTTTTTCCGGCTTGATTTGGTCGCGATGGAGCAGGCCGGCCGCGTGAATGATCAGGTGATAGGGCGCTTCGGCTGCCAGTTCGGCGGCCGCGCTGGCGATCGTTTCGGGCTGCTCGAGGTCGAGCTTCGGCACAGTTTTGCGTCCCAGCGTACGGACGCTGGCGCAGCGTGGATCCTGGTTCAAATGTTGGCAGAACGCCGTGCCGAGGGCGCCACTGGCGCCGATCACCAGAGCGCGATAACCGTCGCCGAACGAGGCCAGGGTCAACCCACTGCTCATGGGTTCGCTCCAGCGTTCTGGCGCCGGAAGAACACCGTCACCTGACCGACTTCGAAACCCCACTTGGACATACGGGTGCGGTTGATCAACGTGTCTTCGTCGACCAGATACATCCAGTCGTCCATGCTCATCTCGTAGGTCGAGTCGTCGACCGGCAGATTCAGGCGATAACGCCAGTGGAAGGTGTTGCCTGCGATCTGGCCCTGCGCAACCCCGACCACATCGTGCGCGCGACCGCTCCACTGACCATTGCCCCCGGGAGTGAGGGTCCAGACCCGACGTTCACGAGTGCCGTCGCTGTAACGGAAGCGCTCGTCGAGGATCAGGTTTTCACCCTCACGACGGCTGGCAATATCGACCTCAAACCGCTTGACCACTTCGCCGTTGCGCTTCTGAAACATGCCCCAGGCTTTGACGGGCTGGCTGAAAAACTGCTCCAGACTCAATGCCGGTTGCTGATCCGCGTAACGAGCAACATCGACACTGCCGCAGCTTGCAATGCTGAGCGCCAGTCCTAACAGCAGCAGAAATCGGGTCATCTTCCTACTCCTTGAGCTTGTACAGTTAACAGGCTGTGTATAGGCCTAGCGCCGGCCGATCAGCTGGAGAAATTCCTGCCGCGTCGTCGAGCTGTCGCGAAAGGCACCGAGCATGACCGAGGAGGTCATGATCGAATTCTGCTTCTCGACGCCGCGCATCATCATGCACATGTGCCTGGCTTCAATAACCACCGCGACACCGGCAGCATCGGTGATCTGCTGGATCGCCTGAGCAATCTGCCGAGTAAGGTTTTCCTGGATCTGCAGGCGCCGCGCGAACATGTCGACCACCCGCGCCACCTTCGAAAGCCCCAACACCCGGCCATTGGGGATATACGCCACATGCGCCTTGCCGATAAACGGCAGCATATGGTGCTCACACAGCGAATAGAGCTCGATGTCGCTGACGATCACCATCTCATCGCCCTGCGACTCGAACAGCGCACCGTTGGTGACGTCTTCCAGGCTCATCGCGTAACCGTTGCACAGGTATTGCATCGCCTTGGCGGCGCGCTTGGGCGTGTCCAGCAAACCCTCGCGTTCCGGGTTTTCACCGACGCCAACGAGGATTTCACGGTAATGGCTGGCTAGTAGTGGGCTCATTCGGGTTACTCGTGGCGGTGCGGGTTAAGGACACAGTCGGCTGAAAAGGTTGTACGAATACACGCTGGCTGTATAGGATTTATTGAAGATAGGCTGAAAAGGATCAACTGACAACGCATCGGTGGTTTTTTTGTGCGGGTTTGGGATTGCAGGCAGGAAAAACCTGGGGCCAGGTGTTGTGAGTGGCTTGCTTGCGGCCGATGTACGGGCATCTTGGACGATAGCTGCCGGTGGCGAATGACCGCTGACGGCCAAAAACAGTCATTCAGGTATGCCGATAAAAACCCATAATCGACCGTAAGGAGATGGATGGAGATTTATTGCCTCAGCGAGCCTTTGACCTATCGAGTACTCGACACGCTAGCTTGTCTGGACGGGTTTTAAGGTTGTCAGAGTTCTTGGGTTGCCATAATCGGATGCACGAGAATCGGCCACGCGAGTGATGAACTCACGTACCCATTTGAAGCCGGCGTGCCCATCCGACCGCTGATGCCAGAACAAGCCAATCGCAAAACCTTCCACCGGCAAGGGAGGGGCTACGCACAGCAGTTGCTCGCTGCGACCGTCTACAAGACGACTTGGAACCAGGGCCACACAATCCGACTGCGCGACCAACTCCGGTACTGGAAGAAATGACGACGCTGAATGAACGACGTTACGCCGCAGCCCGTGCGCTACCAAGGCGTGATCCACCGAGGTAGAGAAGCCTCCGCCGCGCAGTGACACCACGACATGTTCCAGCTGCGCGAACTCATCCACGGTCAGGTCCGCGCGCAGGCTTGGATGCCCACGACGCCCGATGAGCACGTAACTCTCATCATAGAGGTGTTGCGAGTGCAGTGCGGGCGGAACCCCATTCATGTTTATCACGGCCAGGTCCACCTCGCCGCGGGTCATCTGCAGCTCCAGCTGTGGTACGTCCAGGATGCGCAGTGCGATGCGGACACCCGGCGCTTCGCGTCGCATGGCGACAACGAGATGTTTGATCAAAACCGCCTGCACGTAATCCGTGCAGGCGATTGATACCGTCAGGCTCGCCGTCGCGGGCTCGAAATTCAGATGAGTAGTGACGGTCGCCCTTACCTGGTCAAGTGCCTGGCGAAGCGGCACGAGCAGCTCCAAGGCTTTGACGGTGGGCGTCATTCCACGCTGCGCGGGGATCAGAAGAGGGTCGTTGAAGACGTCGCGCAGACGGCTCAACTGAGCGCTGACTGCTGGCTGGCTCAAATGCAGACGGGCGGCAGCCCGGGTCACGTTCTGCTCAATGAGAAGGGCCTCCAACGTCACAAGCAGATTTAGATCAAGGCGTCTGGTATCCATCGATCTTATGTTAGCAGCAAAATTTTGCGATTTCACAGATGGCCCGAGCCCCGCGACACTCCTTCGAAATCACAGCGGAGCCGTCCTTCATGTCGAAAAAAGTACTGATCATCTATGCCCATCCCGAGCCTTCGTCGCTAACGCGGCAACTGGTGGATGTGTCTGTTGAATGCTTGACTGCGCAAGGACACGAGGTCCTGCAATCCGATCTATACGCCATGGGCTGGAAAGCGATATTTGACGAGAACGACTTTCCTCAGCGGGCCAACCCTCAGCGACTGTCGTTCGGAGCAGAGTCCGCCCACGCCTATCGTCATCGCCGCCAAAGTCCTGACGTGGCGGCGGAACAAGACAAGGTTCTAGCGGCAGACGTTGTCATCTTCCAGTTTCCGCTTTGGTGGTACGGCATGCCGGCCATCATGAAGGGATGGATAGATCGCGTCTGGGCAGCCGGACTCGCCCACGGCTACAAGGACGCTGGCAACGCCTACCGCTATGGTGACGGCGCCTTCAAGGGCAAGCGGGCCATGTTGTCAGTCGCTGTCGGCGGCCCCGCAGAAGACTACTCGCTGCGCGGCATCAACGGACCACTCGAGCAATTGCTGTTTCCGATCACGCACGGCTCGCTCTACTTTCCTGGGTTCGATGTGCTGCCGACGTTCGCCATATACGGCACTGGCAACTTGACCGCGGCAGATGCCGTCGCAGCCAAAGAGGCTTGGCGCACCCGGCTCGAGAATTTGTTCACAGATGCGCCAATACCTTTCCGGCCCCAAAACGGTGGGGACTACACTCCCCGCAATGAGCTTAAACCGCATGTGGCCGTGGGCCAGAGCGGCATAATGGCGCACGTCGCGTATGGTGAAACAACCCAGCGCAAGCAGCTGAAAACGGAGGAGGTGTCATGAAAACCTTCGTGATTCTGACTCGCCGTGCTGATGGAGCGGCAGAAGACTTCAAGCGGCTGGCGAAACCGGAGGTAGTGCACGTTTGGCAAGGCTTCGCTGGCGGTATCGTGCGCGCAGTTCATGGGCTGGCCGATGGTCCCGGTGCCGCGTTTGAACTGGAATCCGCCACCTTCGAAGAGGCGCGTGATTACATCGAGGCGCTGCCTTACGTCAAAGGGAATCTGCTGCACGTGCAGTACTGCGCGCTCAAGCCCTTCTCTGATTACGAGAGACTCGTTTCCTCCTGATGAGCGATCAGCGCAGATCAACACCTGTTTGCACGGCGCTGCATGCTGTAGCCAGATTTTACGCGCAGCATGCAGCGTCAGGCCGGCACTCGTTTGATGCGAAGAGGGCCGGCACTGGCGGCTTCTGCCGTTTCCGGCCTGTTGCGATGGCTTGTAATTGACTCATAGCCACGCTTTGACTCCCGCAGCCTGACTGATTGCAGGTCAAAATTTTACGGAGAATTTACGCAGTCTTTATTGAGGGCATCCGATACTGCGCGGCGCTAATTTGGAACGGTATCGTGATGTCCCTCGCAGCAATTCGGCTTATCGGCTTCATTTTGGGTATTTTTTTGATCACCCTGGCGGTAAGCATGGCTATACCCATGATGACGCTGGTGATCTATGAGCATAGCGACGAATTGTCGGCCTTTCTCTGGTCGAGTCTGATTACCTTCATCTGTGGTCTGCTGTTGATCATGCGAGGGCGTCCGGAGACTGGCAATCTTCGGCCCAGGGACATGTACCTGCTGACTACCGCTAGCTGGGTTGTTGTGTGCGCCTTCGCAGCGTTACCCATGGTTTTCATCAGCGATATCAGCTACACCGATGCGTTCTTTGAAACGATGTCGGGCATCACCACCACTGGCTCGACGGTACTCACCGGTCTGGATAGCGCCTCTCCCGGCTTGTTGATCTGGCGTTCCATGCTGCACTGGCTAGGCGGCATCGGTTTTATCGGCATGGCTGTCGCGATTCTTCCGCTCTTGCGAGTCGGCGGCATGCGTCTTTTCCAGACAGAGTCCTCGGACTGGTCGGAGAAAGTGACACCACGTTCTCATGTTGCAGCCAAGTACATCCTTTTGCTCTATCTGGGCCTGACGGGTGTCGGCACTTTGGCGCTCTGGCTCGCAGGAATGACCCCATTCGAAGCGATCAACCACGCAATGTCGTTGATCTCCACCGGCGGGTTCTCGACGTCGGACTCCTCCCTCGGGCACTGGGAGCAGCCAGCAATTCACTGGGTGGCGGTAGTCATCATGATCCTGGGCAGCCTGCCATTCACCTTGTACGTCGCAACCTGTCGGGGCAATCGGCGTGCGCTGATCAGGGATCACCAGGTACGCGGGTTTATTGGATTCCTGCTCGTCACGTCACTGGCTGTAGGTACCTGGCTGTATTTGCACAGCGACTACGGATGGTGGGACGCGTTTCGTATCGTGGCGGTCAATGTGACCTCGGTCGTCACGACCACTGGGGTTGCAGTTGGCGACTACACCTTGTGGGGCAGCTTCGCTGTTTTGCTGTTTTTCTATCTGACCTTCGTCGGAGGCTGTTCCGGCTCAACGGCAGGCGGGCTGAAAATCTTTCGTTTTCAGGTGGCTGCCGCGCTTCTGGTCAGCAGTTTGAAGCAGTTAATCCATCCCCGAGCCGTGATTCAGAAAAAATACAACGGCCATCCCATCGACGAGGAAATCGTCCGTTCGCTGCTGACCTTCTCGTTTTTTTTCACCATCACGATTGCCGCCATCGCTTTGGGCCTGGCGCTGATCGGGCTTGATTGGATTACCGCCCTGAGCGGCGCCGCTACGGCGGTGTGTAACGTCGGCCCCGGCCTGGGCACAATCATCGGCCCGGCAGGTAATTTCTCGTCACTGCCCGATGCGGCCAAATGGCTACTCACCGTTGGCATGCTGCTGGGCAGGTTAGAGATCCTGACGGTGTTGGTGCTCGTGACCCCGGTTTTCTGGAGATATTGAACCGGGTAGTCGCTGACAGAGACGCCGATCGTTGCCTGTTTCGGTGAATAGCACGGCAGTCATGGTTTTACCGCGTGATCATCGTCAGTACGGGGAGCGTCCATCGGTTTCTTCTCCGGTACTGTAAAACTCACTGTCGTACTGGTGATGATCTGGTGCGTCGGATCGGCCACTTCCAAGAGAACCTTGTGAGGACCGGGCGTTAGCCCGACCAGGATAATCGGGTCTTCACTGGTGTGCGCCCACGTACCTTTCCAGTCATCGACGGTCACGTGAAGGTGACCTAAGCGTGGTGATACCTCAGCAGCCACTTTGCCAAATACCGGCATGATCCTGGCGTGCTCTGTTCGAAACTGGATGATGACCACTCCACGGGCGAGCGGCTCGGCAAGCGGCGGGTAGGCAATGAGTCTGGGCGCACTCTCGGATGCCAAGGGCAGTATCGCCGGCGGAGAATCGCTGTCTGCTGCCCCTTGTCCGAGCACGGATGTGCAAAAGAAGACACCCACAGCCAGGGCAAATAGACTTCCGGGAGCGAGTGACATGATCTGTTTCTCCGCGTGATTTCATTCAAGCGTAGATCAACCTGAGTATTGCCCGCGGCTCATTTGAAACTGGAATCATCTAACGTATTTCATCGATACTGACTGGCCGCTTCTGACCGATCTTCGTGTCACGGATCGCCAAATACCCAAAAGCGGCCACCCTTGTGTTTGTGTACTATCTCAATTCGCTAGCGCCAGTGAGCGCGGGTCTCGATACCCGCTTTGTCACCTTTATCTGATGACAGTCCAAGTCGACCTCTGCCGAATAAGCCCCGGGGGAAAACGGGACCACCCAATCAGAAGCTGCTTTCGAACCATAGCTGTCGCTAAACAGTAAATCTGCCAAAATGCTTTCTAACAGGCTTGTCCTGAATTCATCGCAAAACCGAACTCACGAGTACTTTGATCATATGGCCACAGGTCTTAGTGATGCCGAGCTTGATTACGTACTGGGGATGATTGAGAAAGCCCCTAACACCGAATTAAATGTTATGTGTGAGCACCTGCAGATCGACAGCCGCGATCTTCTCAATCAGTTGGCGATCTCAGTGGCAAGGCTGTTTATCACCGGCGGCCGCGATTTTCACTACTGTGATGAGGTGATGAATATTGTCATCAGCGATATCGTCGATCTGTCCTTGTACGCAGAGATGCCCGAGCCGGCATTTTCGATCTATCAGGCATTTGATGCGGGCGAGTATTGGCACAGCGGCGATGACCGGGAGGTATTCCCTTGGGAGAGGTGGACCCGTCCTGAGCTTGAGAGAATTTTGCGTGAGGTCGGCGGCTAACAACCAAGTCGAAGGTGCCCGCGGTAACGCGGGCACCGTTTTCTGTGTGGGGAAAAACGCTGACCCGCCTGCTTACCAGTTGTAGCTCAGCTTGGCGGTAATCTCGCGGCCCGGGTTGTAGAAGTTCGCGGTGCCGGAGCCGACCACGTGCTGCTCGTCTAGCAGGTTGCTGACGTTCACCGCCAGGTCGGTGCCCTTCGCAATTTTGTAGTTGAACGCGGCGTCGAACAGCGTGGTGCCATCGCTTTTGCCGGAGTTGGCTGCATCGAAGTAATAAGCGCCGACGTAGCGCGCACCCAGGCCCACGCTGACATCAGTGGCGGGTACGTCGTAGTAACTCCAGAGCGAAGCGGAATGCTTGGGTGCCGTGGCGAACTCGTTACCCTTCAGGGAACTACCGTCGTACAACGAACCGCGCAGTACCTCGGACTCCATGTAGGAATAGCCACCGATCAGGCTGAGGTTCTGCGTCACCTGCGCCTTGGCCTCCAGGTCGAGGCCGCGTGCACGTGATTCACCCACCGTCTGCTGTTCGATGATGCCGCTCGGCAGCACCACGGCGATGGTGACGTTTTCCTGGGTCAGGTCATACACCGCGGCGGAGAACAGTGCGTCCATCCCCATCGGCGCGTACTTCACGCCCACTTCGTACTGCCTGCCTGTCTGCGGTGTTACGCCAACCTGCGGCGGCGAGACGGATTCGACCATGCTCACGTAGGTTGATACTTCATCGTTGACGATATAGGTCAACGCACCTCGGTAGGAGGTTTCGGAGAAGGTGTCTTTCTCAGTGGATTGCAAGCCTTTGCTGGTCAGGTCCATCGAGTCGTTGCGCACGCCTCCGGTGACGATGAAACGCTCGTAGAACGACAGGTTCTGCTGAAGGAAGACGGCCTTGGTGGTCGCGTCTCGCTTGTTGACGGCATACGGCGCGATTGAGCGTGGAACGCCAGTAAACACAGGGTTGGCAATATCGATCGGTGTCGTCAGGGCGTAGACCGAGCTTTCCTTGGTGGTCGAATCGAGGTACTCCACGCCCACCAGGCTGCTGCTGTCGATGTTCTCGAAGCGGGCATCGTATTGCAGCATCAGATTGCCGTTGAACTGGTCAGCTTCGGTGTCGGTGCCAAACAGGTATCGATCGACGGTGGTACCGACACGTGCGGCGCTGTCGCTGAGGTACACGTAGCCGAAATCATCGGTCAACTTGCTGTAACGCAGATTGCTGCGCAGCACGAAACCGTTGTCGAAATCATGGGTGATATTACCGCTGAGGCTGGTGCGCTCGACATCGTGGAAGTTGTAGCTGGGCTCGCCATAAAACTTGCTGCGGTCGTATTCCCGATCCAGTGGATAGCCGCCGCTGTTGGGCGAACTCTCGGTTTTCAGGTAATCCAGAATCATCGTGGCGGACGTGTAATCCGTCGGTGCCCAGGTCAGGCCACCCATAAACAACTGGTTGTCGTCCTGCGAATGATCGTACTCGCGATCGCTATTCTGGCCTTTGGCAGTAAAGCGGCCAGCCAGGGTTTTCTCGTCGTTCAGCGCATCGCCGACATCGATGCCGGTCTCGACATGGTCAAACGAACCGTAGGTCACATAGCCTTGGCCAAACTTCTCGAAGCGCGGCTGTTTGGTCACGAAATTTACCGAACCGCCCGGGTCCGCAGGGCCAAACAGGGTGGAGTTGGCGCCACGCAGAATCTCGATGCGCTCATAGGCGAAAGGATCTTCGCGTACGCCGCGCATCGAACTGAGGGTCAAGCCGTCACGGTAGGTGGTGGCCTGGAAGCCGCGGATCTGGAAATAGTCGTTGCGATCATCCGTACCATAAAAGTCACTGACCACGCCCGGCGTATATTGCAGCGCTTCTTCCGTGGTGCTGACGCTGCGTTGCTGCATTTCCTTGTTGGTCACCACCGACACCGATGCCGGTGTATTGAGAATGCTGGTGGCCACCTTGCCGCCCACCCAGAGCTCCTTGGCAACCACCGAGTTGGCGTCGTCGTCGGCACTGACCCGGACCTTGGCATTGATGATGAGCGGGGCGAGGCGGTAGTCCTCGACGGCCGTTGCGTCGAGTTCCAGCGGGCCGGCGGTTTTTGCTTGAGGGGTCAGCAGGTAAGCATTCGCGCCTTGCTGTTCGACCTGCAATTCGCTTCCCTGCAGCAACGATGACAGCGCTGTCGATGTATCGAGCGTGCCATTCACGCCAGCCGTGGTGCGGTTCGCCACACTCGAGGCGTCGAAGGAAAGACTGATGCCAGCCTCGCGCGCAAAGCGGTCAAGCGCCGGCGCCAGTGGGCCGGGGGCGATATTCCACTGTTTGACTTGATTGCTGTGATCAGCGCCCGAGGTTTGCGCCAGCGATGGCAATGCGTAGCTGCTCACGATCAAACCCAAGATCGCACCGTGCATGGCACGACTTAATGGATGGCGCTGTGAAACCGGGGACGAACTCATTTTCTCGCTCCAAGAAAGGACATCGGCAGACTGGCCTGTATTCCGGCCTTCCTTACAGGTCGAACGAGAATGAGAAACCACCTCATTATTTTTCAGGTAGCGAAAAAATATTCGGGTGGAGTCAGGTGGCAGCGGTTACGGTGACCCAATAACGGGTTCGGTAATCAATGTGCAGGCGCAGTGACTGTGCGATCAATGCCAGGACCCGATCGTTGTCGGCGAGCTGGAAGGTGCCGGAAACGCGTCGATCAGCGACCTCTTCGGCGCAGCGCAAGACTCCTGGGCGATAACGCGACAACTCTGCGATGAAGTCACCAAGGCGCATATGGTTCGCACTGATCACACCGTCACCCCAACCCCATAGATCAAGGCCGTTGTCCCTGAACGTTCGGGCGTCACTTGAGGTGAAGAGCAGTTGGTTTCCTGCCAGGACGTTGCGGCTCGCAGGCGTGTGGCTGGAGCCGGGGAAAACCGTGACTGATCCCTCCTCAGCTGCGACCAGAGTACCGTCGTCACGCTCGCGGACCAGAAAGCGCGAGCTGTGGGCTCGCATGATCCCGTCGCGTGATTGCACCCACAACGGTCGTGCTTGCGGCGAGTATTGATCTGCACCGACATTCACGATGATTTCACCACGGCGCAGGATGATCAGGCGCCGCTGGGCGTCGAAATCGCTGTCGACGGCGCTATCGCTATTGAGCTGGATAAGGCTGCCATCATCGAGTTCGAAACGTCGTTGCTCGCCGGTGCTGCTGCGCTGCTGTGCAAGCATGGAGGGCAGGGGGGTGTAGTCGCGGCCGAGCCAGGCTGCCGTGCCAACCGTTGCCAATACGCCCAGTAGCTTCAGGCTTTCCCGTCGGCGCATTCCATGCTGGGCGCCCTTAAGGGTTTGTCGAGCCAGTTGAGGCGGCACGCCTTCGAATTCATCGCCAAGCGTTTCCACACGCTGCCACGCCAACCCATGCTCCGGGCGCTGCTGCAGCCAGTGCTCGAAAGTGCGCTGTGTCTGTTCATCGGCTTGATTGAAGCGAAGGCGCACCAGCCATTGGATCGCCTGCTCGACAATGGCCGGATCCAGCGCCTCGGGCTCAGGCCTCGACATAACGCAAGCGATAGCAATGTTGCAGGGCCGTGGCCAGGTCGCGCTCCACCGTCGCGCGGGAGATTCCGAGCTTTTCGGCGATTTGCGCGCAGGTCAGACCGTCGAGTCGGGCAAATAAAAACGCCTGACGAACTCTTGGTTTAAGCGAGTCAAGCAGACGGTCTATGCGCTCGAGCGCATCGAGAATCATCAGCCGGCTTTCTTCCGATGGAACCTCGTGTTGCGGCAGCAAGGTGATGCTTTCCAGGTAGGCACGTTCCAGTTCGCGACGACGATACTGATCAATCATCAGACCGCGGGCAATGCTGCTCAAATAAGCACGTGGCTCGCGCAGGGCGCCGGACTGATGACGGTGTTTGAGCACACGCACAAAGGTGTCCTGCGCCAGATCTGCGGCGTTGTCGCGACAGCCAATGCGACGGACCAGCCAGCCCTGTAACCACGAGAAGTGGGTGCGATAGAGCAGCCCTGGATCTGCAGTACCTAGTGTTTCGTCGCTACGCATCGGCATCCCGGGACATACATGATTGATAATGAATCGCATTCTACTCAGGCGATTGATCTTAGGCAAACATGCGCAGCTCAGCGCCTGCATGCAGGCGAATGGCATGGCTGTGCCGGAACTACGAGTGGAAGATGCGTCCGGCAATTGGATCGATTGAACGCTCGCCGTCCCGAGTGGCTTGCCTTCTAAAGGGAGTGGACGTTGACCGGGCTCACATCTGCAAACCAATCGACCAGGATGTCCGTTAGCACCCGTATCTTTCGCGCAGGGTGCTGGCTTTGGGGGCGAACAATGTAAATACCCGCCGGAACAGGGGGATATCTGTGCATGACGGACACCAATGCGCCAGATTTGATGTGCTCGTCGATGACGCTGTCAGAAAGGTACCCAAGGCCCAGACCTGCAACGGCTGCCGCGGCGAGCGCGACAGGATTGTCAGCCTTGAAGCGCCCTTGGGGATTAACCATGATGGACTTTTGGCCATCCATAAACCGCCAGGTTTCCGCACCTTGCATAAGAGATTCATGCGCAAGAATCTCGTGGGGAGCCTCTGGCGCTCCATGTGTACTCACATAGCCTGGGCTTGCCACGAGTTTGCCGTGAATGCTGCCCACACGCTTTGCGATGAAATTGGAGCTCTGTAAATGGCCGACCCGAATAGCACAATCGAAGCCCTCGCCAATCAGATCGACGATACGATCGCTGTAACTTGCATGAATGTGCAGGAGAGGGTGGCGTCGCCCCATTTCAGCAAGCACGGGGGCAATATGTGTCGGGCCGTACGAGATCGGTGCTGCGATCCGGAAGCGGCCTCGAAGGTCTCCATCTGGAACAATGGCGTCCCTGGCCGCGTCAAACTCAGCGACGATCCGCGCCGCATACTCTCGCAAGGCGGCTCCCGCTTCGGTGACAGCAGCACCACGGGTTGTCCTGGCCAATAGCTGCACACCCAGTTGGGTTTCCAGCTTCAGAAGCCTGCGGCTTATTATCGATTTCGCAACACCCAGTCGCCGGGCCGCCGACGAAACACCACCCGCGTCGGCTACCTCGACGAAGGTTCGAAGATCATCAATATCCAATGCTTCCTGCCTCTGCAAATGGCCATTAGTGCGTTTCAACCCCTGACCAACAGTCCATGGCAGGCGTCCACTGCGGACAGCTGCCTGAGCGTTAGTCAAGCGATCGCACCGCCGTCCACGGTCAGGATGGCGCCAGTGATCAGGCTCGCGGCAGGACTGGCCAGATAGACCACCGCACTCGCAACCTCGCGAGGCTCGCCAAAACGTCCCAAGGACGACAGGCTCCGCTGAAAGTCGCCGGCGGGGCCGTCGGCTGGATTTGCGTCGGTGTCGACCGATCCCGGCTGAACAAGATTAACGGTTATGCCGGTGGGGCCGAGTTCACGCGACAAACCCCGGGTGAATGCGAGCAACGCCGACTTGGACATTGCATAGGCTGTTACACCCGCAAAGGGCACCCGCTCTGCCAGTCCCGAGCCAATTGAGATGATTCTTCCGCCAGCGGGCAGATGTGGGATGACCGCCTTTGCGAACAGGACGGGGCCTCGCACGTTGATATCCATCAGTGCTTGATAGTCGTCTACATCAATGTCGGCGATCATTCCGTTCAAGCCGATAGCCGCGCTATTGACGAGAATATCGAGGCCGCCCAGCGTCGAGATGGCCTGCGCGACTGCGCATTCAATGGCTTGCGGGTTGGCACTGTCGGCTTGAATTGCGATAGCACGACGCCCTTTATCAGCGATGAATTTGGCCACTGCCTCAGCTTTTTCCGTCGACTGCTGGTAGGTGAACGCAACATCGGCGCCATTCTCTGCCAGTGCCACTGCGATAGCGGCGCCGATCCCGCGAGCTCCTCCCGTCACCAACGCACGTTTTCCTTCCAAATCGATCATTACTCACCTGTCTGGCATGCAGTTATTTGGCCGCGCGCATTCACCAGGGATGGTGCAAGCGTGCCGATACGGGGGCGGATATTAGGGATCCAGTTCCTTGGTTTGTAGTCTCGTGGGTTGTATTACTGTGTCGCACAAATCGGAACATCCAACCGGGTGTTGGCGTTATTCGCGAGTGAGGAATGAAACTTTGGAGAAATATTCGGGTGCGCTGATCAGGACTCGACGTATTAGCCGCGATAGCTCTGATGGATCAATAAGTAAGCCTGGTATCCATACTTTGCTTTCAGGACTCACTCGAAGGGAGCTTGGAATCGGGTCTTTCAGCTCTGTGGCGACTCAGGAATATGTGCCGCCTGGTCGCAGTATTCAAGCAGCAATTCGGTGAGCACCCTTATCTTTCGCGCAGGGTGCTGGCCTGGCGGTCGAACTACATAAGCGCCTGCTGGAGGCGGCGGATAATCCGTCATGATCGCTACAAGTGCGCCGCTCGCCAAATGCTCATGCGTGACCCAGTCAGGTAACCAGGCAATGCCGATGCCGGCCAAAGCTGCGGCCAGCAATGCGGTGCCATTGTCGGCTTTGAACGTTCCCTGCGGGCGCACCGTAACCATCGTGTCACCATCCATGAATGACCACGATTCATTGCCTTGCATCAGTGCTTGGTGGCTGACGACTTCGTCGGGTGTTTCGGGCGCTCCATGCGCCTTGATATAGACGGGGCTTGCTACCAATTGGCCAAAGATCGGTCCGATACACCGGGCGATCATGTTGGAATCGGGCAGGTAGCCCACCCGTATCGCGCAGTCATACCCCTCGGCGATGAGGTCAACGAAACGATCGGTGTAGTTCGTTTGCACATGAAGCTGTGGGTGACGCCTGGCCATTTCCGCGAGGATCGGCGCGAAATGTATTGGCCCCAAAGTCAGGGGCGCGGCGATCCGCAGGCGGCCACAAAGCTCGCCGGAAGGCAAGATCGCATCGCGTGCCGACTCGGCCTCAGCGCATATTCTGGCGGCGTAGTCGCGGAAGGTCGCCCCAGCTTCGGTAAGGGCCGCACCGCGGGTGGTACGCGCCATCAGTTGCACGCCCAGCTCTGCTTCCAGGCGGGCAAGCCGGCGACTGACGATAGATTTCGACGTGCCCAGGCGCGTTGCCGCACGGGAAATGCCGCCGGCATCGGCCACTTCTACAAAGGTTTCAAGCTCTTCTATATCCATTTCCACGTTCCTTTTTTTGCCACGCAGCTACGCACGGAATGCGACTACCAGAACGTACATCTGAACTGCACATTACGGAGTTCGCGCCTTGGCGCCAATAGCGGTTCCCGGGGACGTCCTGATCTGTGCGTACATGGGGCCGCTTTTCGAGCGGCCGGCAGTGCGTGCGAGTGTCGACAAGCTGCTACAGGATGTATTGCGGGAGCGTATACGGGTTGTCATTGAACGGGCCTTTACCCTATCGCAGGCTGCTGCGCATGACTTCGCGGAGCGAAGCAAACCGCTGGGGCGCGTCGTCATGAAGCCGTGAAGCCATCGCCAGAGAATGGCAGCAAAAACCGTGGCGTTCCTCATTGCGCGACACAGTTAGTCATTCGCTGCTACTACCCGAAGGTTTGAGGGCGCTGCACAGTGCATGAGGCATCGCCGCTCATAAGGCGCGCTGCACGGAAACTGATCCCGCAAATAAACGTGCCAACCCACGGCAACAAGAGGATGGATTAATGGCTTTTCGTAACGGTCTTGCTTCGCTTCTTCGTCCAGAAGACTCCGTACTTGTGTTGATCGACCACCAGCCTTTTCAACTCACCAATCTCAATAGCCACGATCCGCACGCAGCGGTCAACTGTGCGACAGCATTGGCGAAGGCTGCGAAGGCGTTTAACGTCCCGACCATTCTGACCAGTGTGATTGCCGAGCGTGGCGGTTGGATCTTTCCGCAAATCACCGACGTTTTCCCCGGTCAGGAGGTGATTGACCGAACGCTCATCAATACTTGGGAAGACAAGAAAGTAGTGGACGCGGTCAAGGCAACAGGCCGCAAGCAATTGGTCCTGGCTGGCCTGTGGACTGAGGTCTGCGTCGCCATGCCAGCGATTCAAGCACTAGGCGAGGGCTGGGACGTTACCGTGGTCACCGACGCGTGCGGTGGCGTTTCGGTCGAAGCCCATCAAGTCGCCATCCAACGCATGGTCGGCGCCGGGGCAAATGTCATGACCTGGTTGGCAGTCATGGCTGAATGGCAACGCGACTGGGCGCGCCTCGATACGGCAGGCGCTGTAACCGATGTGCTTCTCCAGCATGCTGCAGGTAGCGGCATTGCTTATCTGTGGGAGCAGCAATTGCTCGACACGCCGGTACCCGCTGAAGGTTGATCAGCACGGGAGTGAGGGGCCAGTGAAGTACCGCTTTGCCGGGGAGGCGCCCCATTCCCGCGTTCATCGACGGCCGATACTGAAGGCGTGCATTCGCAATCTGCCGGGATATTGCGAATGACCAATGCCTAGTCCAACACAGCACATGGCCGGCTCGGGCCAGATCACCAACATTAAGCCTGGCTGTGACTTTGGCGATTGGTAACTGCCTTCATCTGCCCGCGAAGCCCGTGCACCGTCATGTCTTTGCATCGGGAGCCCCGCTGGCTCTGCGTAGCAATGCACTAAAATCCCTTCATATCGCGATCGATTGTTTGGGTGCTTTCACTCGGCGCCACAGCTTGATCAAGACCGCTCAAAACAATAATCGAGGTCTCTCTCAATGGCTGTCAGTTACAACTCTGAGCTCCACTATTCCGGCTTTCACGACCTGAGCGACCAGGTTCGTTTTCAAAGCACGGAAGGCAAGATCTGGTTTGGCGAGCAGCGCATGTTGTTGATGCAGGTATCGGCGATGGCTAATTTTCGCCGTGAACTCATCAATAGCCTCGGCGTCGACCGCGCCAAGGGGTTCTTCTTGCGCCTTGGCTACCAGTCTGGACTCAAGGATGCGGAAATGGCCCGCAAGCTCAGACCAGACAGTCCGCAGTTGCAGATGTTTCTGGTCGGCCCGCAACTGCATTCCCTCAAAGGTATGGTCAATGCGAAACCCATTCAGTTAGAGCTGGATCAGGAGAGCGGCCATTTTTATTGCGAGCTCGAATGGATTGACTCCTTTGAGGTCGAGACTTGCCTGACTGAAGTCGGCCTGATGGAGGAACCAGTTTGTTGGTCTTTGTTGGGCTACGCCTGTGCTTACAGTTCTTCATTCATGAAACGCGAAATCATCATCCAAGAAACGACCTGTCGCGGATGCGGGGATGAGCGCTGCATCATTATTGGTAAACCTGCCGAGGAATGGGAGAACGCCGCAGAATTCAGACAGTACTTTCAAGCCGATCCAATCATCGAGGAGCTGTATGAACTGCAATCACAGATCAGCTCTCTGCGTAGAAGCCTGGAGAAGCAGGAAGCTCAATTCTATGGAGTAGGGCGCTCGCCTGCCTATTTGAAGGTATGCCGGATGATCGACAAGGCTGCCAAAGGAAAAATTTCCGTCCTGCTGCTCGGAGAAACTGGCGTCGGCAAGGAGGTCATCGCACGGAGCGTGCATCTGCGCAGTGATCGCGCCGAGCAAGCGTTTGTCGCAGTGAACTGCGCTGCCATTCCTCAGGACCTGATTGAAGCCGAATTGTTTGGTGTTGAGAAAGGCGCTTTTACCGGCGCCAATCAAACCCGCCCAGGACGCTTTGAACGGGCCAACGGAGGGACGATTTTTCTAGACGAGGTGGTGGAGCTGACGCCCAGAGCGCAGGCGACATTACTTCGGGTACTTCAAGAGGGTGAACTGGAACGGGTAGGCGATTCCCGAACCCGCAAGATCAATGTGCGAGTCATCGCTGCTACCAATGAAAGTCTCGCCGACGCCGTCGAAGCGGGCCGGTTTCGCGCCGATCTTTATTACCGCTTGAATGTGTTTCCGGTGCAGATTCCCCCACTGCGCGAGCGACTTGAAGATCTGCCACTGCTGGCCGAGCACTTTATAAGCAAGTTTCACTTGCAATATCACAAGCGAACGCTGGGTTTATCAGACAAAGCTCTTGAATTGTGTCGCCGCTACGCCTGGCCGGGGAATATTCGCGAATTGGAAAATACGATTGAGCGTGGCGTAATCCTGACCGACAGCAACGAGACCATAGGCCAGGATGCACTCTTTGCAGTCTTCCCAAAAACAGACGATTCGCACGGTGATCGTCTCAACTCTGATGGCGCGTTGGTTCAGGCTGGCGGTGAAGAACCTTGTCCCGATTGGGTTACGCAGATCTTTGATAAAAACATCAGCCTGGATGCTGTGGAAGAACGGCTGATGCGCCGCGCCATGGAGCTTTCACACCAAAACGTCTCGCAAGCCGCTCGCATGCTCGGCTTGACCCGGCCGGCACTGGCCTATCGCCTGAAGAAAAGCGGCTTGTTGCATGACGAGAGTCTTGAGTGACTTTGCGTGGCCGCCTGGCGGTTCACCGTGGACCACGCTCGAGCTGGATTGATCAAATCAACAAAACCTCGCCGAGACTTCATCAAATGATCAAACAAGCCCTTCGATAAACTCCGAGCCCGATACTCGCGACATCACATTAAGTTATATGTCATTGATAAATATCGATTTATATAAGTTTTATAAAATTGGCATAGCCCTTGCTCCAGTACCAATTGTCGCTTTTCGACACGTAGCAATTTGCAACATGGGTTGGATGACCGCGAATCGCAAAATCGTACTCATAAATGGAGAGTTCATGAATACTCGAAGCATCAAATTGATCACTGCAGCAATGGCGCTCGCCTCATGGTTAGTAACAATCACTCCAGCGTCGGCGCAGTCAGCTACTGAAGCGCAATCTGCTGCTTCACTCGCGGTTGTCGTGGAATTCCTGGCCAATACCGCACCCGATAAAGTCGAAGCCGCGGCAATGAGGTTGGCAGCTCCAGACGCCACCTATGTTTCTCTAAACTTTGACAATCCAGAACTGAGAAAAATCATGCCGTGGACCGGCACAAACAAAGGTCCCAAAGCCTTTAGCTCTTTGTTTTTGCAGGTCTCAAACTACTGGAAAATCGAGGACTTTACGATTACTACCAAAATCGCTTCCGGCGAAGATGTCGCGATCTTCGGTAAGTTCACCTACCGCTCCGTGGCGGTCGGACATCTGTTCACATCACCGTTTTCCATCCATGCGAAAGTTCAGGATGGAAAGATGACCTATTTCCAGTTCATGGAAGATACCTACGCGTCTGCCAGTTCGTTCCGGCAGTCCGGTTCATGGACCGTGAAGACATCCAAAGATGCACTTCCCTTCAAGGTGGGAGCGAATTAGCCGCAGATGATGTGCACTTGCAAAAGCAGCTTGGCAGCGTTTTTCGGGCATTTAACTGAACCCCGCGAACGCGGCTGAACAATGCTGCATTCATAAATTCAAGGGGCTTTTCGGCACCCCTGAACTCGTCCGGAAAGTGGCTTTTAGCACTGCCAGGACGGGTAGCGTTCTGCTTGCGCAGCCACGCATAACGCCGCTTTCGTATTGCTCTGCTTACCAAAGGAAATCCGCCATGTCCAACAAGTACTTAGAAATACTGACCCCGCAAAACAGCCAAGTGATTTTCATCGACCACCAGCCCCAAATGGCCTTTGGTGTGCAGTCGATAGATCGGCAGGTGCTGAAAAATAATGTCGTGGGGTTGGCCAAGGCTGCCAAAGCGTTCGGCATACCTACCACCATCACGACTGTGGAAACCGAGGGTTTCTCTGGCAATACATACCCTGAGTTGCTAGCGGTATATCCGCAGAACAAAATCCTCGAACGTACTTCAATGAACTCCTGGGATGACCAAAACGTTCGTGATGCCTTGGCAGAGTCCGCCATTGCCGGCCGTAAGAAGATCGTCGTATCCGGCCTGTGGACCGAGGTCTGCAACACGACCTTCGCACTGTCCTGCCTGCGCGATACAGACTATGAAATCTATATGGTTGCCGACGCCTCGGGAGGCACCTCGGTCGACGCGCACAACTACGCCATGGACCGCATGATTCAGGCCGGTATCGTACCGGTTACCTGGCAACAGGTGCTGCTCGAATGGCAGCGGGATTGGGCGCGCAAGGAGACCTATGAAGCCGTGATGGGGATCGTGCAGGAACATTCCGGCGCCTACGGGATGGGTGTGGATTATGCCTACACCATGGTGCATAAGGCGCCTGAGCGGGTGCAACATGGCGAGCACATCGGTCCAAACCCTGCTAAATAAATCCGTTATGCAAGAGCTGTCGCGCAGGGCTGACGCGATAGCTCCACCCATCGGCGTTATTGTCCAAAACACGAGGTGGAGCATGAGGATGTATGCAGTTTAAAAGTCCAGTCAGACGTGAGTAACCGGTTCGCAAGGTTCGCTATTCCCTGAAGGCCCTGGAAACGGGCTTTATATCTGTGAGGCCTCTACCTATGACATCGCGCCGAAAACTTCTCCAGGCCGCCTCCACCTTAGCGTTAGGGGGTGTCTTTGGACGCAGCGCTTTTTCCGAAACGCTAAGTAGGGAAGGGCCCAATATGACCGATTCAATTCCGGACATCATTTTCCACAATGGCGAGATCACTACACTGGATCGCGCCAACCCAGTCGCCCACGCCGTTGCAATCAAAGACGGCAAGTTTCTGGCTGTAGGGTCAGACCAGGAAGTCATGGCGCTGGCTGGCTCAGCCACAAAAGTTGTCGACCTCAAGCGCCGTTGTGTGCTCCCTGGCTTAGTCGATAACCATACCCACATGGTCCGCGGCGGCCTTAACTACAATCTGGAATTGCGCTGGGACGGTGTGCGTTCACTCGCTGACGCCATGGACATGCTCAAGCGCCAAGTGGCTAACACTCCAGCACCGCAGTGGGTTCGCGTGGTAGGTGGCTTCACTGAGCACCAGTTCGTTGAAAAGCGTTTGCCAACCATAGCCGAGATCAATGCGATCGCGCCCGATACACCTGTATTTCTTCTGCATCTCTATGACCGGGCCTTGCTCAATGGTGCGGCCTTGCGCGCGGTCGGCTACACCCGAGATACCCCCGAGCCACCAGGCGGGAAAATTTACCGCGATGCCAATGGTGCGCCTACGGGCCTGCTGTTGGCCACGCCCAACGCGACGATCCTTTACGCCACGTTGGCCAAGGGACCGAAGTTGCCCTTCGACTATCAGGTCAACTCCACTCGCCATTTCATGCGCGAGCTCAATCGCTTGGGTGTGACAGGGGTTATTGATGCGGGCGGCGGTTTCCAAAACTATCCCGACGATTACGCAGTGATCCAGAAGTTGGACAACGATGGGCAAATGACGGTCAGGTTGGCTTACAACCTGTTCACTCAGAAACCCAAGGAAGAGAAGGAGGACTTCCTCAAGTGGACCTCCAGCGTTAAGTACAAGCAAGGAAACGACTACTTCCGTCACAACGGCGCGGGCGAAATGTTGGTGTTTTCCGCTGCCGACTTCGAAGATTTTCGCCAGCCGCGACCGGACCTGCAGCCCGAGATGGAGGGAGAACTGGAGGAAGTTGTGCGCATCCTCGCAGAGAACCGATGGCCGTGGCGGTTGCATGCCACCTACGACGAAACCATTACCCGAGCGCTGGATGTATTTGAGAAGGTCAACGAGGACATCCCCCTCGCCGGCATCAATTGGTTCTTTGATCATGCCGAAACCATCTCGGACAAATCGATCGACCGTATCGCCGCGCTCGGCGGTGGCATCGCTGTACAACATCGTATGGCTTATCAGGGGGAGTACTTCGTCGAGCGCTACGGCGCCCGTGCGGCGCAAGCGACCCCGCCCGTAGCGCGCATACTGGAAAAAGGGGTGAAAGTGTCTGCAGGCACCGATGCCACCCGGGTTGCCTCCTACAACCCCTGGGTTTCGCTATCCTGGATGGTAACCGGTAAAACGGTGGGCGGTCTGAATCTGTACCCTCAACGAAACCTGCTTGATCGCGAAGCGGCGTTGCGGATGTGGACAGAGAATGTCGCCTGGTTTTCTAACGAAGAGGGCAAACGTGGTCGCATCCAGACCGGTCACTTTGCTGACCTGATTGTGCCAAGTAAGGACTACTTCTCTGTGCCTGAAGACGAGATTTCATTTCTTACCGCCGATATGACCGTGGTTGGCGGGCGCGTGGTTTACGGGGCCGGCCAATTCGCCAGGTTTGACGACAACCCGCTACCGCCCGCCATGCCTGACTGGTCGCCGACGCGTACCTTTAAAGGTTATGGCGCTTGGGGAGACCCAGACGGAGCAGGCAGAAACTCGCTGGCTCCGCTGCGCGCCCAAGTCGCGGCCTCGTGCGGCTGCGCAAGCTTTTGCGGCCTGCACGGTCACGATCATGCCGGTGCATGGGGATCCAATGCTCCAGTATCGGACCCTCGAAGTTTTTTTGGTGCCTTGGGCTGCTCCTGTTGGGCCGTGTAAAAATGGGCCGGTGATCGATCAGCTATCCTATGAGGGTCATCGGCCATTACTCCTGCACTGCCAGCGCCTCAATCAATTCTTGGGTGGTCACGATTGAATGAGCGAAGGTCGGCCCGTTCAACTCGTGGGGTGCTACGTGTTTGACGCTTTTGGCTGGGAGAATGGCGGCGAGGACGTTGCGGACCATTGCGCACGCTTTTGGCCGAGTGCGCTCTAAAGAGATTACAAGGAACTATGCAGCCACAAACTCGATCACCGTCTTGCCCTTGCCGCGGCCTTCGGCGACTTGGCGAAATGCCTCGTTGACGTCTTGCGGCGCAAAGTGCTGTTGATCCACGCGGATCGTCAGTTGACCCGCATTGGCCAGCGCAGCGGCCTCGCGCAGGATAGCGCCGTGGTGTTCGCGTCCTTTGCCGGTGAGCAGTGGCGCCAGGGTGAAGACGCCCGAGTAGGTGGCACTTTTGAACGATAACGGTGCCAGGCTGTGCTGGCCCCAGCCCAGGCAGCTCAGCACGTGCCCGGTATAGGCTTTCACGGCTTTGAATGATGCATCCAGCGTGCTGCCGCCGACGGTGTCGTAGACAATGTCGAACCCTTCGCCGGCGGTGTAGTGTTCGACATAATCCTCAACGCTCTGTGCCTGATAGTCGATCGCTGTAGCCCCCAGCGAGCGTATGAAGTCGAGACTGCCCGCCGAACCGGTGGCATAGACATCGGCACCGCGTGCCTTGGCCAGTTGCACAGCCACTTGGCCGACCCCACCTGCGCCCCCATGAATCAGGACACGCTGACCAGAGCGGACATTGGCGTGATCGACCAGACCTTCCCACGCGGTGATGAATACCAAAGGCAATGCAGCCGCCTCACGCATGCTGAGGGTGTGTGGCTTGACCGCGATCAGGCGGGCATCCACGGCAATGTACTCGGCCATGGTGCCTTGGGCACCGCCGATCCCGCCGGGCATGCCGAAGACTTCCTGGCCCGGGGTGAACCCGTCGACCGCTTCGCCCACTTCGACCACCGTACCGGCAAGATCAAGGCCGAGCACGGCCGGCAGCGTTTGGCGGGCGTGAGCCCCTGCGCCGGCGGCAATTTTGGTATCGAGCGGATTGACCCCTGCGGCGTGAACCTTGACCAGTACTTGCCCCTTACCGGGAACAGGGCGGTCGATGTGACGGATGGCCAGAGGGGATTGAGCGGACTCGGCGATGGCGGCAAGCATGGAATGTTTCATGACGGGAACCTGTGTTGGGATGGACGCTTACAGATTGCCGCGCTTTAATCATTCCGATAAGAAACCCAATTTGCATATGACTTATTCCCCAAAGAGAACCAATCGTCGATGGATCTGTTCGACAGCATGCATGTCTTTGTTCGCGTCGTGGAGCGCGGGTCTTTCTCGGCGGTCGCCCGTGAACTGAACATGGGGCAGCCAGCAGTGAGTAAGCAAGTGCGCGCGCTGGAGCAGTACCTGGGTGGGCCATTGTTCGCACGCAGCACTCGGCACCTGGCCCTGACCGACCAAGGTCAACGCTTCTACGACCACTGCCAGGAAATTCTCGGCCACGTCGAAACTGCCACGCGAAGCTTCACCAGTGGCCAGGAGCAGATCGCCGGCCCTTTACGAGTCGCCGCCCCGGTCAGTTATGGAAGGTTATGCATTGCGCCGCTCATAGGGATTTTCCTGCAACGCCATCCTGATGTGCGGATTGACCTGCGGCTGAGTGACCACAATGAAGACCTGCTCAAGGAAAACATCGATCTGGCGATCCGCATTGGCGTAGTGAAGAGCGAGGGATTGGTGGCACTGCCACTGGGCAATAGCCCACGGCGTGTCTATGCGGCGCCCGGTTATCTGGATCTATACGGCGTGCCACGTGAGCCCAGCGAACTGTCAGGACACAACTGCATCGGCTTCACGTTGCTGGAGCATTACGACCGTTGGCACTTTACGCACCTCGGCCAGGTGTTCGATGTAGGTATCCAGGGCAACGTCACCAGCAACAGCAGCGAGGCCATCCGCGAAATGGTGCTCTCCGGCCTGGGTATTTCCCTCTCACCGCAATGGCTGTTCACAGCTGACGTCGAGCAGGGCAGGGTGAGTACCGTACTCGACAACTATCAAACCAGCGCGCTGCCTGTCAGCGCCGTACTCAGCCGCGAGCGACGACGTTCAGCGCGGACGATGGCGTTCATCGATTTTCTACGCGAGCAATTGTTGTAGAAGCGCCTTGTGATACGCCGTCCGCTGCTTTCTTCTCCGGGACCCTGAAACTGTCTGATGACAGTCCCAAGTCGATTACTGCCGTATTTTTCCATCTACCAGACATTTGATGCGGCCGAGTATTGGCACGGCAGCACGTGCCGCGGAGATCAGCTCATGAGCGTACGCCTGCGGCCTGCTGCAACCGCCGCACCGCGTCTCGGGCCTGGGCGCCGAGTTCGGCCAGGTCGAAGTCAGGCAACTGGTCGTCGTGTACGGTCAACCGGCCACCGACCAGCAAGGCGCGCAAGGTCGGGCGTCCTCCGCCCACCACCGGCCCGATCGCCGGGTCATGCAGGCCGAAGTATCGCGGCTGGTCCAGGCGGTAGATCGCCAGGTCGGCCGCCATGCCCACTTGCACGCTGCCCACGGCGTCCAGCCCCAGTACCCGAGCCCCGCCAGACGTACCCCAGCGCACCACGTCTTCCACCGTGGCCGCGCTGGCACCGCCTTCCTCGTCACCGCCGGCATAACGCGGGCGGGCCTGTTCGCCAAGTCTGGCCCGTTGCATCAGCCAGGCGGCGTGGGTTTCGCTGATCATGTCGCAGGCCTCGTTGGAGGCGGCGCCATCCACGCCAATCGACACCGGCATTCCCGCAGCCTCCATGGCCACCACATCGGCAATGCCACTGCCCAGGCGGCCATTGCTTTGCGGGCAATGGGCAATGCCCGTACCGCTGGCCCCGAGCATGCGGATTTCCTCGGCATCGAGTTTCACCAAATGCGCGAACCACACGTCCGGGCCGAGCCACTCGTGCTCGGCACAGAACGCCACTGGCGACATGCCGTGGCGTTGCTGCACCTCATTTTGATATTCGACGGTTTCGCTCAGATGGCTGTGCAGGCGAATGCCCAGTCGCCGTGCGACCCGGGCGGTTTCGCGCAGGTGTTCGGCAGGCATAGAGTAGGGCGGGCTGGTGGGCGCCATCACCACCCGCCGCCAGGCATCGGCGGCCGGGTCGTGGTAGCGCCGCACCAGACGCTCGACGTCGTCCAGATATTGCTCCAGGGTCTCCGGCCCAGCCACGGACTTGCCTTCGGCTTGCCGTGCTTGTGTGGCGCCGCCACGGCAGAGGACAAACCGCAGCCCCAGCCGTTCGGCTTCCTCGAACAGCACCTCGGCACTGTCAAAGTCCATGCCCGGCAAGTACAGGTAATGATGGTCTGCGACGGTGGCGCAGCCGGATCGTGCCAATTCGACCAGGCCAATGCGCGCGGCGAGGCGAAAGCTTTGCTCGTCAAACGCGCCGCGATAGCGATAGGGCACGGCGCCCAGCCAGGCTCCCAGGCTCTGGTCGATACCTGCGGGAATGCCTTTGAGCAGCGACTGAAACAGGTGATGGTGGGTATTGACCCACGCCGGGTAGACCACGCAATCGGTGGCATCCAGCACTCGCTCGCCGGGCTGGGGTTGCAGGGCGCCGATGGCGCTGATGCGGCCGTCGACGATACGGATATCAGGCCCGGCGTGGCGCGCCGCCGCGCCGGACAAACCGGTGAGGATGGCGCTGGCGTTACGTACCAGCCAGCTGTTTTGAAACTTCATGTGAGGCTCCATACGCCGCATCTGCGGCAGATTCAAAGGGTCAGCCGAGTTCGCTTTCGTGCCAGTTGCGCAGGCTCAACCGGGCCAGCACGGCCATCAGGCTGAATAACGCGACACCGGTCAAGGCGATCAGCAGCAGGGCAGCGAACAGCCTTGGAATATTCAGTTGAAAGCCGGCCTGGAGGATCTGATACGCCAGCCCTGCACCGGTGCCCCCGGTGCCGGCAACGAACTCCGCCACCACCGCGCCGATCAACGCCAGCCCGCTGGCAATGCGCAGCCCGGCAAAAAAACACGGCAGGGCACTGGGAATGCGCAGGCGCAACAGCACCTGCCAGCGGCTGGCGCGGTTCAGGCGGAACAGATTGAGCAGGCCGGGGTTGACGCTGCGCAAGCCGAGTACGGTGTTGGCGATGATCGGGAAAATCGCCACCAGGGTCGCGCAAATAATCAACGCCAGCGTGGTGTTGCTGCACCAGATGATGATCAGCGGTGCCACGGCCACCACCGGCGTCACCTGCAACAGAATGGCGTAGGGAAACAGGCTGGCTTCCAGCACGCGGCTCTGCACAAACACAAACGCCGCCAGGGTGCCGATAAGCACCGCCAGGGCAAACGAGAAAAAAGTGATCTTCAAGGTCATCCACAATGCACCTAACAGCATCGGGCCATCGCTGATCAGCGTACGGCCGATATCGACCGGGGAGGGCACCAGATACACCGGCACCTTCCAGGCCACACATGCCAATTGCCACAGACCCAGCAATACCGTGCCGAGCAGCAGCGGCGAGACGATGCGCAACACCGTGGGATGACGTAACCAGGGAGTAAAGGACGGGTTCATGAGCGGGCTCTCAATAAAGTCAGCAAGAATCGCCATTGGCCTCGGCCAGCAGCCGGGACAGGCGTGCGCACTGCGCGATAAAGGCCGGGGAGGTGCGGTAGGCCTCGTCTCGTTCCAACGGGCCGTCGATTTCGATGTCGGCGATTACTCGGCCCGGGCGCGCACCCATCACCACCACCCGCGATGACAGGTAGACGGCCTCGAAAATGCTGTGAGTGACGAACACCACGGTCAGGTCGCGGCTAGCCCACAGCTGACGCAGGTCGCTGTCGAGCTTGTTGCGGGTGAACTCATCCAGGGCGCCGAAGGGCTCGTCCATCAGCAGCAGATTGGGCTCGGTGGCCAAGGCCCGGGCGATGGACGCGCGCATTTGCATGCCGCCGGACAGTTCCCGCGGGTACACCTGGCTGAAGCGGTCCAAGCCGACAAGGGCAAGGGCGGCGTCGACCTTTGGCTGGCTCTGGGTTTTGGGCACATTGGCCAGGTCCAGCGGCAGGCGCACGTTGTCGCTGACCTTCGCCCAAGGCATCAGGGTCGCCTCCTGGAACACCATCGCCAGGCTTTGCCCTTGGGTCGGGCTGGCCGGGCTGTCTTTGCCCCACCAGCGCACGTGGCCGGCGGAGGGCTTTTCGAGGCCGGCGAACATTTTCAGCAGGGTGCTCTTGCCGCAGCCCGAAGGGCCGAGCAATGAAACGAACTCGCCGCGCTGAATGGCCAGCTTCACCCGGCTCAAGGCCTGGGTGCCGTTGCTGTAGGTTTTTTCCACCTGATTGGCGAACAGCGGTGTTTGCACGCCGACGCTGTCGCCCCGTGGCAACGCCTGTGGCAGGGCGTTGGCCGCAGTTATGGTTTGCATCAACATAGCGCTCTCCCCTTGGGTCATGAGCGTCCGGTAAAGCCCCGGCACACCGGGGCGCTGACTTCAATGGCTGAGGAACACTTCACTTTCACCGTGGGCTTCGAGCAGGCCCAGCAGTTGCCGGCGAATCACCAGGCCAGGCTTGTCCGACGGCATGTGCAGTTCCACTCGCCGGCGAGTATCGACACAGGCGTCGTAATCGGTGGCTTCGAGGATGTCGCGGTCTTCGGCGGTGATCGCTGCGTCCCAGTCGATCAGTTCCTGGGTCGAGCATTGCTCTTCGCTGTCATTGCGATACAACCACTGGACCAGCATCAGGCGCCCGTCTTCCATGGGCGTCGCGCAGTTGTAGATGATGTGGTGGATGCCGCTGTCCGGGTACATGCAGCCAAAGCGCCGGGAGAACGGCAGGTAATAGCGGTTGATCAGGTGGCGCTGGGTGATCGGCTCGCGGGTGCCGGTGATGCGATAGCTTTCCTCAGGATTGCGGATCGGCACCCGAGTCTCCGCCTCGAAGCCGTAGTCGGTTTCGCGAAACTCGTAGCCGGCCGGCGCGGGCTGGTCGAAAAGGCCGAAGTTGGCTTTGTGGACGAAGGAAAAATGCGAGTTGTCAAAGGAGTTTTCCATGACCCGCAGCGGGCTGGTTTTCCACTCTTCATAAAACTGGAAGATGCGCCGGTAGCCCGGGGCGCCATCCTCGGGAAACTCAGGGATTGGTTGCAGAGGATCGTCGAGGGCAACCCAGGCGTAGCCGTATTTTTCCTGGCAGTGAAAGGCCTGGACCGAGGCGCCCGGCGGAATCATGCCAGCGGGGTTTTGCGGGATCTTCACGCAGGTGCCGGTGCAGTCGTATTCCCAGCCGTGGTAGCCGCAGGCGATGTTGCCGTCCTCGCTGACAAAGCCTTTCGAGAGCTTGGCGGTGCGGTGGCAGCAACGGTCGCGCATGGCCACCGGGGTGCCGTCGGGACGCTTCCACAGCACCAGCGCCTCACCGAGTAAAGTGAAGGGCTGCGGGCCGGCATCCAGCGAGGTCATGGGCAGCAGGGCATACCAGAAACGGCGCAATACAGGTTGTTTGGTGACCAACATAACAAGTGTCCTCACGGTAATCGTTCAGCCGGCTCTTGGGCTCGGGCTCTGGGTTCAGCAGTCTTGCAATCAGGCTCAGCGGCTGGCGGACTGTTCGGCGCCAGGCAGTACCTTCAAGTCCTGCACGAAGCGCGTGGTGTAGGCCTTCTGCCAAGGCGCATCGGCACCGAGCAGGCCGGCGTCGACCATGAAATTGCGCGTGGCCTGCCAGCGCGCATCGCTCATCACGCCGATGCCTTGGGTGGCGGCATCACCGCCGGTGACCAGGCGATATTGCTTGAGCGTCGACAAGCCCCAGGCGAGCAATTCATCGCTCATGTTCGGGTTGTCGGCCTTGATCAGGTGGTTGGCGCTCGGGTTGTCGAGGTAGCGCTTCCAGCCCTCCATCGAGGCGCGAACAAAGCGCTGGACTCGCTCAGGATGCTGATCGATCACGTCCTGGCGAGTGGCCAGGGTCGAACCGTAGGGCGGGTAACCGGCGTCGGCAAACAGGAAGAAGTTGGCTTTCTCCCCGGCCTTCAACGCCTGGAACAACTCGGAGCTGGCATAGGCCTGCTGCGTGGTGTTGGCGTTCGCGAGGAAGGGTTGCAGGTTGAAGGTGTAGGGGCGGGCCTGGCTGTCCTTGAGCTGATATTTTTCCTTGAGCCAAGGCCACCACGTTTGCTGGCCCGAGGTGGACACCAGCACCTGTTTGTTCTGCAACGCATCCAGGCCGCTCACATCGGCATGGGTCAGCAGACCCTGAGGATCACCTTGAAAGGGCGCGGCCACGGCCACTACCGGAAGGCCTTGCTCCACACTTTTGAGAATCTGCAAGTCGTAGTTGACGATGAAGTCGGCCTGCTTGTTGAGCAGCAGCTGCATGCCATTGACCTGCGGCCCACCCATGCGAATGGTCACGTCCAGGCCTTCTTTTTCATACAGTCCATCCGCCAGGGCCTGGTAGAAACCACCCTGTTCGGCTTGGGCATACCAGGAAGTAAGCAGCACCACCTTGTCATTGGCCAAAGCCAGTGGAGACGCGATCAAGGCGGCGGGCACAAGCGCCATGGCCAGTAGCGAGCGAAGCGGTTGACCCAAGGCAAAGCGAATTTTCATGATGTGTTCTCCACAACGATTCGAAAACCGCCGCGCGCCAATCGGCACGCCAGCGAGGGACCGATTGGAGAGAACAAGGGAAGGAGAGAGGGCGTATATGCGTAGTTACACGGCTGACACTTCTCTCTTGCCCGGGGCGCTGGCGCCGCGTTCAAGCATCCAATCGGACGTACGCCCACAGGGAGGGGCGCAAGAGCAATGCCCGGTGCCATTGCTGGCACTGACCGCTTCTACTCGAAAGTGGTAATAGCCAAAAGTGTGCCAAGCCGTCGCAGGCCCGCCCTCACGGGATCCGGCGGGCGAGGCAATCAGCAGGAGGTGGGCAGGCGAATCGCAACGGTGCGAATTCAAGTGGGCGCGCCTCAATCTAGTGCGCAACCGATGGCTGCAAAGTATTCAGTTTTGCGTAGGGATTGTGCTGAATGAGAGTTGAAGATTGTATTCGCTCAGTTGGCACAACCCCTGCTTAGTCCGGAATCGAGTAGAAGCGGTCAGCACAGAGGGCTCTCAACAGAACCCGAGGTGCAGGGCATTGCTCTGGCGGCATTACGCCGCGTACCCGGCAAGGGTCGCCCCTCGTTAATTCGAGGGCCAGAGCAGTTGTCTGATCGCAGCTCGGGCATGCCTTGCCGGTGATATCCGCCAATCACCTGACAAGGGCAGCCCATGAAAGCATCGCGTATTCCATTACTTGCACCCTCACTGCTGCGTCGCAGCCTGGCGCCGCTGTTAGCTCTGGCCAGCGCCGGCGCCGAAGCTGGCCCTCTGTTGTGGAACGACAACAGCTTGAGCTACCTCTACGGCGAGCATTTCAAAGTCGACGGCACTGGCGACGATACTCAGCAAACGCTGAGCTTCGAACACGCCAGCGGCTGGACATGGGGCGATATCTTCATGTTCATCGACAACAAATGGTCCAGCGGACTCTCGGGTGCCGACGGCCATTCCTACTACGGTGAATTCTCCCCACGGCTGTCGCTGGGCAAAATCACTGACCGCTCCCTGAGCTATGGCATCGTCAAGGACGTCCTCATCGCTGCCACCTACGAGCGCGGTGAAAACCGCAATCGCAAATACCTGCTGGGTCCCGCTGTCGACCTCGTGCTTCCAGGCTTCGATCGCTTTTCCCTGAATACCTACTACCGCAAACCCGACGGCATCACCGGTAAGGCGTCAGGTCAATGGCAGATCAACCCGACCTGGTCCATGACCCTCCCGGTGGGTCGCTCCGACATTCTTTTCGACGGCTATCTGGAGTGGTACGTCAACGACGTCGGCAGCAAAGGCACCTCCAACTATGTGGCCAGGAGCTTTCACTTCAACCCACAAGTCAAATACGACGTGGGCAAGGCGCTGGGGCAACAGCAAAAACGTTTTTATGCGGGACTTGAGTGGGATTACTGGTCGAATAAATACGGGATTGAAGACACGAGCGGATTCCCTACCGACCAGAACGCGTTGAGTCTCTTGCTCAAGGTGCATTTTTGACGGGGGCCGATCGCCAATTGCAGAAAACGGCCTTGACGCACCACCTCGGCAAACTGGCGAAATCGGTGTTCATCGCCGCTACTCCTGCGCTGCCAGCGCCTCAATCAATTCCTGGGTGGTGACGATTGAATGAGCGAAAGTCGGCCCGTTCAACTCGTGGGCGGCGTGCATCATTTCTGCACGGAATGCGGCGGTCGCATCGCGCACCAGCGTGACGTGGTAGCCCAATTCCGAGGCGTAGCGGGCGGTCGCTTCGATGCAGGTGTTGGCGAGCAGGCCGACGATGATGACGTGGGTGATGCCTTTCTGCTTCAAACGAAAATCAAGGTCGGTATTGGCAAAGCCGCTGGAGCCCCAATGTTCCTGCACGACAATGTCGCCGTCCTTCGGCGCGAAATCGGGATGCCATTCGCCGCCCCATTCACCGCGTGCGAAGTGGTGCATGTGCATGATTTTGCATTGGGTCGGTGTTGGATGGTCCCAGCCTTCGTAGTCGCCATGTTCCCAGCGGTGATGCGGCACGATGACCACCGGAATGTTCTGCGCTCGTACGGCGCGATCGAGGGCTCGCAGGTTGTCGAGCAGCCCGACCTGCTCGGCAATCGGCTTGATCAAGGGGAAGACCTTGCCGTTTTCCGAGAGAAAATCGTTGTACGGATCGACCAGCAGATAAGCGGTGCGGTTCAGCGGATAAGCGGTGTTCGACATGACGATGTACTCCACGCAAGTTGAGTGACCGATGCCGTGGGCTTGTCCGGGCATCAGTTTTTTATGACGACGAAAAAGCTCAAGTCAGTTGAAGGCGCTGCGGTAGGCAAAGAGGCCAGGCAAGCCGCCGGTCATCACAAACAGCAGATTGCTTCCTGGCGGGTAGTCACCCCGGCGCACGCCAGCGAGCAACCCGGCGAAGGCCTTGCCACCGTAGACCGGATCCGTCAGCAAACCCTCAACGGAGGCCAGCAGCCGAACCGCTTCGAGCATCGATTCGGTGGGGGCGCCATAGGCGTCGCCACGTTGGCTGCCATCCACAGTGATTGCGCTTTCCACAAGGGTTGCGGACGGGTTCAGGAGCTGCAAGGTTTCCCGGGTTTTTTCCAGTGTCGTCGCCGTGGCCTGCTCCTCAGTTGCCAACACCGAATAGCCGATAACTTCGGTTGATGATCGAGCGAGTGCCAGACCTGCTTGCAGTCCTGAATGGGTTCCGGCGCTGCCATTGGGGATGATGATCCGCTCGAAGTGAACGCCGAGCGCGTCCGCCTGACGGAGAACCTCTCCCGCACAAGCGGCGTAGCCCAGACTGCCCCTGGGGCTGGAGCCGCCCAATGGTATGAGGAAGGGTTTTTTGCCTTGGTTTTTGAGCGCGCAGAGCAATTCGCCAGCGTAGCTGTCCGGCGTCAAACCCCGCGGCAGTCGATGAACCTTTGCGCCAAACAATCCATCGAGCAATACGTTGCCGTTATGACAAAAATCGTCATCGCTGCGCACCGCCGACGGGGTCAGGATTAGCTCGCAGGCCAAGCCGTGGCGGGCCGCGACGGCGGCGGTCAACCGGGCGTGATTGGATTGAAAACCGCCCCAGGTAACCAGTGTGTCCGCGCCTTCGGCCAACGCTTCGCCAAGCAGGAATTCAAGTTTGCGCAGTTTGTTACCACCGCCGCCGAGGCCCATCAGGTCATCGCGTTTGACGTACAGATTGCAGCCATGCAGTTCGGCGGCCCGGCTCAGGCGGGACAGCTTCTGAATCGGTGTCGGGCCTTCCAGCAGCGCCACTCGGGGGTAGCGAGCGAGCGCAGTTTCCAGTTGATTCAAGTCGTGAGGCATGACGGTTCACTTGACGTAGATGAAAGGAAGTGGGGCGGTCACTTCACCAATGCCCCAGCCAAATGGTTAATCACTGGTAATGCAGTTAAGTCGCTTTGTCAGGCCGGGGCGGACTCTCGTGCCACTTGCCTGAGGATTTGTTCGTACTCCTTGACTGATAGCGATCCGGACACCAATTGGCGACCGTTCAGCACCAAGGCCGGGACCGAATTAATTCCGCGCTCAAGGTAAAAACTCTCAAGTTCACGGACCTCGAGAGCGACCGCCTCGCTAGTCAAAATCTCTCGGGCGCGGGTGGTTGAAAGTCCCGCTTCACCGGCCAGGCGCACCAGTGTTTCGTGGTCGCTGGGGTTCTCGCCATTGGTGAAATAGGCCTCGATCAGGATTTTCTTCAGCGCGACCTGGCGGCCTTCCTGCACGGCCCAGAGCAGAAGGCGATGGGCATCGAAGGTATTGTAGAAATGGCTGCGCTTGTCCAGGTCGAACTGAAAACCGATGGCTTTGCCGCGCGCGACGATCATTTCATTGCGCGAGGCGACTTCTTCGGCGCTGCGCCCGTATTTGCGCATCATGTGCTTGATGGCGTGCTCGCCCTCGGCCGGCATGTCCGGGTTCAGTTCGAAGGGCTTGAAGGTCAGTTCCACGGCAACCTCGCCGGCAACATTGGCGATGGCTTGTTCCAGCGCTGTGGCGCCGAGTGCGCACCAGGGGCACACGACATCCGACACAAAGTCGATACTGACGGGGAAAGTCATTTCTTCGACTCCGTCAGTTGTTGGCGGTACTCGGTGGTGGTAATTCCCGCATAGCCCCAGTTGTCGGTGTCGACCTCTTCAATAACGATGTGGGTGAGGTGCGGGTCCTTGTTGAGGACGGTTTGCATGGTTTTGGTGATCTCGGCGATGACTTGAGATTTCTGTTCTTTGGTAACGCCGTCGCGAGTAATACGAACGCTGATGAAAGGCATGGGATAAGTCTCCAGTAGCCGCCCCATCGACATGATGAGGGGAGCAGTGGGATGGACTTTAGAGTGTTGCGTTCAGGGGATAAATCAGGGGCGGAGAACATCACTTATAACGCGATGTAATCAATACAACTGAGGGCTTTGCAGAAGGTAAATCGCCCTCCCTGGCTGCAGGCGCGGGGAGGGCGAGTGCTACGGCGGGAGGAATCAGTTCTGCGCTTTGCTCATGCGGGTAAATAGCTCGGTTGGTACTTTCTTGCCGTTGGAAATGTACTGGTTGGTTCTGAACTTGTAGACCTCACCTTCCGAAAGAAAACCATCGTGGTTGGTGTCCATCGCTTTGAATTCTTCACCGCCCTGAGGTGCTACAGCCAGCAGTTCTTTAAGAGAGACGAGGCCATCATGGTCGGTGTCTGTGCGAGCGAAAGAGTCGTCGCCACATTTGCCTTCACCGCACTTGCCTTCGGCAGTAGCGGACTTGTCGCTGGTTTCGCTGGCCCCGCATTTGCCTTCGCCACACTTGCCTTCGCCGGTTTTATCTGCCGATGCCAGTTGGTAGCCTTGGGGCAATGGCTCAACAGCAAAAGCGGCAGACGATGCCAGGCTCATGCCACCGGCTAAAGCAATTGCGGCCAGGCCAAGACTGGTTTTGTTCGACATTGGTTTACGGTACATAGTGCTTCTCCAGATGCTTTGCGCGGCGAGGCCGCGGTTCATGCCACAGGGCGGATAGACCCTCAAGGAAGTTCGAGGCGAAAGGCGCAAGCGTCTTCCACTTCGATACAGCGTCCTTGTTCGGGTAGGCCTATTTAGCGGCAGTCTTGTATCGGCGATGTATCGGCGAGCGGAGCATTTGTAAGCCAATCCCAAGACTTAGCGTTTGGGTACATAGAGATACAAAAACCAACCTCAGCCTTTGCTCGTCGGTCAGGACAACAGCTTCAAAACGGGTGTCGCGGCTACGCCGACGGCAGCTTGCGCATGCAACTGGCGCAGCAGCACCAGTGCGTCAGCGACGAAGCCGGTCACGTCTGTTGCACCAGCCTCCGCAGCCAAAGCCTGCAACTGCGCTCGACCATCCATGTCAGGGAACTGCTCGATCCGCTGCAACAAACGGAACGCGAGAGGGCTGACCTGGGAGAATTGCACCTGGCCACTCGGCACACGGCTGATCAGCAGCAACGTTGGTTGTTCTGGCGGTTCAGAAGGCAGATGACCTGGCCCGAGACGATGTACGGCCCAGGTGTAAGCCAGCGGCCAGACGAGTGGGGAAAGCCTGAGGGGGCGGTCGAGTAAGTGCGCCGCATCACTGGCCTTTAACGGCGCAGCGTCCAACTGTTGCAGCGCCATTTCCACCCACTCGTAATGAGCCAATTCGGGCAAGAACGGGTACCAGGGGTGTTCGTGACCGGGCGAGTCTTCCAGGCTCGCTACGAAGTCTACAAACTCACGAGCAATTTCTCCGAAGCGTGGTGTTTGCGCGCGGTAGTCACGCAAAAAACGTCGTACCAGTGCACGCCAACCGGCATCACCCAGCACGGCAACCAGCACCGGAAACGTCCCACCCAGCAACCCCAACAGATTGTTCAACACCAGGTTGAGATAGACCTGCGCTCTCTCGGGATTCATCTGCGCAGGCGGCGCATAACTGTCCGGGTCACGCAGGTACCGGGTGAGCGCGAGCTGCTGACTGTGCAAACTTGAAGGGGAGTCAGCCATCGACGGTCACCCGCGCCAAAGCACCCGCGTCGCGTTGCAAGCGCCTGATGGTGTTCAGCTCAGCCACCAGTTCGTCGTAGGACGGAAAGTTGAAATCGCGCTCCAGCAGGGTTGGCTTCACGCCGAAAAGGTCATAAGCCTGCCCCAGCAATGACCAGACTACCGGTTTGACCGACGCACCATGGGTGTCGATGATCAGGTCATCAGCTTCGTCATAATGGCCAGCCACATGCATGGCGACTACGCGTTCGGGTTCCAGGCCGGCGAGGAAAACCGCTGGATCGAAGCGGTGGTTCACCGAGTTGACGTACACATTGTTAACGTCGAGCAACAGGTCGCAATCGGCCTCGCGGAGCACTGCATTGGTGAACGTCAGTTCGTCCATATCCTGATGAGCAGCGGCGTAGTAGGAGACGTTCTCTACAGCAAGACGACGACCGAGAATGTCCTGTGCACGGCGGATGCGCGCAGCAACGTGATGAACGGCCTCCTCAGTGAATGGCAACGGCAGCAGGTCGTATAAATGGCCATCGTCACTGCAGTAACTCAGGTGTTCGCTATAAAACGGCACGTTGAAGCGATCAAGAAACCCGCGGACTTGCTCAAGAAAAGATTCGTCCAGCGGTGCACTGCCACCCAGCGACAGTGACAGGCCATGGCATGACAGCGGGTAGCGTTCAGCCAGCAACTGCAAGGCCTCACCATGAGCGCCGCCGATGCCGATCCAATTCTCTGGAGCGACCTCTAGAAAATCGAAATCACCGACTGGAGCGTCACGAAGCGTGTTGAGCAGCGCACGGCGCAACCCGAGCCCGACTGTCGCCTCCAGGGGGAGCTGTGGATCTAAATGTGTTGATGATGAAGTGTTCGTTTGCATGAGCTCAATACTCCGATTCGACGTCTGGAACCCCCGATCCACAGCACCCCACGGTTACCGCTGGCAGCCGGGGGTGTGAATCGGGTGATTGAAACCCGCCACGGTTCTGCTCAAACGAGGTTGATCACCACGTTGATGTTGTTCCGCGTCGCTTTGGAGTACGGGCATGTCTGGTGTGCGGTGTCGATCAGCTCTTGAGCGACGTTGCGATCCAGCCCGGGAAGGAAGACGTTGAGGCGAGCCTGGAGGAAATAAGCGCCATCGGTTGTGCCTAGATCGACTTCGGCGTCGACAGCAAGGTCACCCGGGAGGGTGACTTTCAGCTTGCTCGCCGCTAGTCCCATTGCACCGATAAAACAGGCCGACCAACCTGCGGCGAACAACTGCTCTGGGTTGGTACCGGCGCCAGAGGTGCCAGGCGATGACAGTTTTATATCCAGTCGGCCGTCGTCACTGAGAGCGGTGCCATTACGACCACCCGAGGAGGTATGGACTTTGCCGGTGTACCGCACTTTATCAATATGGGTCATGGTGAAACTCCTGATTAACTAGCGGGGGTTGAGAGCGATAACCTCGGTGACGCGATAACACTCAGCGTGCATTCAAACGCTTGAGATACCGACCGATGCATGCATCCAGGCTCAGCTTGCCGGCGCCTGTGAACACCAGTGGGAGAAGGGCTACGAGGTAGATCAAAGGAAGTTTGAAATTGCCGTAGCCTTTGTTGCTGATGGAGTACCCCATAGCCAGTTCACTCAACGTCGACCACTCTGCTGGCCAGTGAACTGCGGCAGTTGCCACGACGGTGACCACGATGAGGATCAGTGCCGAGAGGCGTGTTCCCAGGCCTACAAGCAAAGCGATGGAACAGAGCAGTTCTGCCCACATGGATAACTGCCAATTGAACGTAGCCGGCAGCTGATTGAAGGGAAAAGGAAAGGCCCCTTGAATGCTGGGGAACCAGTTCTCACCGTTCCACTTTTCCCACCCCGCTTCAAAAAATTCCCAGGCCAGAAACACGCGCAGGCTCAAAGGGGCGATCCAGTCTCCAACGCGATCAAGATTAAGGTGCAGGCGATTCAAGACCGATAACGCGTTTGTTTGCATGGGTTTAATCCTCCGACTTGTCGTCAAGAAAGTGGAAGCCGTTCAGGTGCTCCTGATGAGAGGTTTCAGGCACAGGAGCACTGCGCTGGCCGTGAGCGCAGTTCATCGTGCTGGTGTATCTCGCTTGTGTCTGAGGGGGCGGGAAGATCAATGTTGTGTAACGTGTTTGCGTCCGTACACACTTGGATACAGAGCGATACCTGTCGAAGACGCTATTTTGGAGTTGGGATATACGATCGGCTGCGTTCTGCCGGTGGCTGGCGGGAGAATTTCTGGCAGGGCGTAGTCATTTTCTGCCCGCCAATAATCTGTATTGGCAGAGGAATGTCCCGAGGATTTGGTCAGTTGTAGCAGCGGTGTGCTGGCCAACCCGTGCGTGAACAGCACGTGAATGCGAGTCTGCCAGGCTTTGAATGCAGCCGCGGCATGACAGATATTTTGCTGGAGTGAAGGGCTAAGCCTGGCCCAGCCCTGTAAATCAGTGCTGTCGCAGTTATCTGCGCCTCATTTATCCTCGGCGCTGACCTGGCCGGTATATCTGGGGAGGTTGATTTCCACATCGGCTTTTTGTTGCAGGCCTAGTTCCATGAGCCGGCCGATATGGTGCTGAGCTGCGGGGCGCCGAACCGAGTTGAGAAAACCTGTCCATTCCTTACCGATGTCTTCGTTTGGGGGCAGGGAGGCTATGTTCACCAGATCCTTGATCTCGCCCAGGGACTGCTTGTCGAAGGTGGCAATGCGGCGAGCGAGAGTGTCGACAAAACCGTTCAGTTCACCTTCGGGGAAACTGCGGTTTACGTAGCCATAACGCTCGGCCAGCTTGCCGTCGATGTCGCTACCGCTCAGCAAGACCTCTAGTGCGCGGCCGCGGCCGATGAGACGCGGCAGACGTGCCATTGGGCCTCCACCAGGGACGAAGCCGGCGCCAATTTCAAATTGGGACAGCACTGCCTTGTCGCTGGCAAAACGCATATCGCTGGCCAGGGCCAGTTCGCTGCCTACGCCTGAGGCGCGGCCGTTGATCATCGCGATGGAAACCACTGGGGACTTACTCAGGCGTACCAGCATGTCCGGAAGTGGCGGTAGGCCGGTCTTCCCGTTAGGCATTTCCAGGGTCCGCTCCAGAGGCTCCGCAAAGTCGTAGTGGGTCAGGAAGAAACCAGGAACCTTGCTTTCAAAGACCACCACCTTGAGCTTGGTGTCGCTTTCGATCGCGCTGATCACCTTCTCGAGCTGAAAGGTAGAGTCAGGGCCATATATGTTGAAAGGCGGGTTATTGATCTGCACCCGCCAGTATTCCGGGCTGATTTTTTCAAGGAGAAACTGGTTGGGTGAGGAGCTGGCAGATTTAGGGGGGCTGGCAGAGTCGGCTGCCAGGGCTTGACCCGCCATGGCAGTACCGCCAAGCAGCATGCTGACGGCGAGAGTCGCGCTTACGATACGTCGTAGTTTCATGGGAGAACTCCAACTTAATCGAATGAACTGCGATGAATTGACCTGAATCCTGTTCAGGATCACGAGCACCGGATGATGCTCGACTCAGCAGTATGATCGGCAGCCGCGTTTTGGCAAATTCAGGCGCCACTACCAGCGGCAGCCGTGGCGCAGCCAAGATTTCTGGTCATGGAAGCCAGTTTTGCAAACGAGTCAGCCGAGCCGAATTCACTCCCTCATATGCTTACGAAGAAATGCCCCCACCAACCCGGCAATCTGCCCAGGCTGCTCATCCAGCGCGAAATGCCCGGCCTCCAATACATGAATCTCTGCATTCGGCAAATCCCGGCGATACGCCTCGGCCTCCGCCACATCAAAAGACGGATCAAACTTGCCCCACACCACCAGGGTCGGCGGTTGATGTTCGCGCAACCACGCTTGCCACTTCGGATAGCTGGCCACGTTGTTGCGATAGTCGTAGAAAAGATCACTCTGTATATCCGCTTGCTGCGGCTGGTTCAGGAAGTTGAACTCATCGGTCCACAGATCCGGGTTGAAAACCTCGATATTCGGGTTGGCCCCCACATGCCGTTGTCGAGTGGTCGCGAAGGAGAAAAAACTTGCCCGCAGTCCCGCCTCGTTTGCCGTCCGATTGGCCCAGAACTCACGACGTTTTTGCCACAACGGCCCCAAACCATCCTCATGGGACACTGCATTCTGAACAATCAGCGCCTGCAACCGTTCAGGATGAGCCAGCATCATCCTGAAGCCCACCGGGCCGCCGTAATCCTGAACATACAGCGCATAATTTTTCAGCCCCAACGCTTCAGTGAAGTGCCCCATTACACTGGCCAGATGATCGAAGGTATAGGCAAACGCCTTGGGGTCGGGCGCATCGCTATGACCAAAGCCCGGATAGTCCGGCGCAACCAGATGGTAATGCTCAGCCAGCCGCGCCAGCAGCGGGTCATACATGCGCGAAGAACTGGGGAAACCGTGCAGCAATAATAAGGTAGGCGCATCCGGCCGACCGGCTTCACGGTAGAAAATCGTCAGGTCATCGACCTTGATACTTCGGTAGGCGACGGCCAGTTGCGCGGTGGAATATCCCGCCGAATCGGCAGCTTGGGCAGTGCCGGATAGAGACAAGCCCAAAGCGCAACCAAGGGCCAGGGCAGACAACAATTTACTCATCGCAGGGTTCCGACAGAAGGGTGGAAGGAGGTGTCTGATAACGGTGCCACCTCGATGTGTCCACCCTGTATCGGCTTTGTAATCGCCGGTATGTTTCCCGGGGAAACTTACACAGCGATACACACCCCGCAAGTCCCCGCGCGCTCTTGTTGGAGCGCGGTGTACTTGTAATGGCGGGTCTGGAACCGCCTAAGGTATCAAGCGCATTTCCCGCAGCCTGTCGAACACGTCGAAAAATGCCTGATCACTCGCCTGATAGGCAGTGAAGCCCATCAGGCGGCTTTTCGACATGTCCGTGACCACTTCGATGGGGCGACCAAGGTCGGCATCGGTATGCCATGGGGAAATCAGACGTCCAATGTCGGGCTCTTTCAAACCGTGCTCGGCGACTATTTGCTTCCATACGGCTTGATCGTCCGCCATCTGCTTCTCTAGAGGCGAAGGTGACGCAGGATAGTCAGCAGCAGGCAGGTCGAAGTATTCGGCAATTCGGCTCCACATCCATTTCCAGCGGAATACATCGCCATTGGTGATATTGAATGCCTGATTTGCCGCAGCCGGCGTGGTGGCCGCCCACAGTTGCTGTTTCGCCAACTGCCGCGCATCGGTCATGTCGGTGAGGCTGTCCCACTGCACTCTGGATCCGGGAAACACAAACGGGCGATTGGTGTGTTTGCAAATCGAGGCATAGACGGCGAGGGTGGTTGCCATGTTCATCGCATTGCCCACGGCCACCCCGGTGACGGTATGCGGGCGATGCACGCTCCAAGTGAAGCCGTCCTTTTCAGCTGCGGCGAAGAGTTCGTCTTCCTGAGCGTAATACAAATTCTCGACATCCAGACGACCCTGTTCTTCGCGAAACGGCGTCTGTGGCAGGCTGCCCTTACCATAGGCTTCGAAAGGGCCGAGATAGTGTTTCAGGCCGGTAACCAGTGCTACGTGTTTGACGCTTTTGGCTGGGCGAATGGCGGCGAGGACGTTGCGTACCATGGCCGCATTGACGCGAATGTTCTCGGCCTCCGTGGCTTGCCGCGACCATGTGGTAATGAACACATGCGTGGGTTTCACATCCCTCAGCGCCTGTTCCAGAGAAGCAGGATCCTGAAGGTCTGCCGCGACAGGGATCACGCCTTGCGCTTGCGATGGATGCCTCGACAGCGCAGCGACCTGCCACTGGTTGTCGATGAGTAACTGAGTGATGGCGCTACCGACGATGCCGCTGGCGCCCACGACTAGAGCTGTCTGGGTCATAGGTTTCTCCTGGATTTGAGTTTGGGAGTCCGTCTGAGCAGCAGAGGTTCAACCTGAAAATCCGTTAGAGTGCGCGCTACTCCCCGTTAAAGCCTGTGAGAAAAATGACTCGTCCGCTGTTTGTCGCTCTGGATGGCCCCAAAGGCGTCGGCAAAACCTCGCTGTTGGAGGCCATCACTGAAGTCCTGAGGGCAGACAACCAGAAAGTCATCCGACTGTGCGAGAAAAAAAGCGACCCTTTCAGGGGCGAGACAATGCATCTGGTGAATCGACTCGTCCGACATCCCGACCGGAATCTGGAGCTGGAAGTTTGCCAACGCCTGGCTGATAGCCGCAGTTGGATTTCCCGAAACGTGCTGACCAAACAACCCGCCGACAGCATCATCCTGATCGATCGCTGGTACCCGTCCGATGCCGCGTTTCGCCGTATAGTCCCGTTTGCTGAAATCCTGCAATTGAACATTGACCGCAACGTCCAGGTGCCAGACCTGCATGTCGGGGTGGTTACAGCGGCGGAGATTTCGTGGGAGAGGGCAGGGGCACGCCGGCGTGGCTTGAGCAGCACTGTGCTTCGCGGTCTGGAGGAGCATGTCGCTTGTACTGAGGCGTTTGAGCTGGCCGCTACCGATCAGGGTTGGTTTTTGTGCCGGAATGAGGGGACGATCGAGGAAGCGACGGGGCGGGTGGTAGGGGAGATTAATCGGGTGATTAGACGCCTCCATGTCGGAAGTGTCAGTCCGCCATGCTGAGCTGGGCTGAGCTGAGCGGCGCGGATCGGATCTAAACCCGCTGTCCTGTCACTTGATAGCACGCTCGGCGCCGTTGAGGATCGGTTCGCCGCGAGATGGGTCGGGCCTGGTAGGATGTGGCGCTTTCTGGTTCTGGATCGCGGTAACCGTGGCGATTTCAGGCGGGGGGATCCAGCAGGGAAATCAGGCGCGGCTCGATGCTGTCGGGTTGTATCTCGAGTATTGCCAGCGTGACCGGCAATTTGAAACGCCGAGGGCCGGCGCTACCAGGGTTCACGTATAGACGATCGCCGCGCCATTCTATGCGCGGTTTGTGGGAATGGCCGGTGATGATGAGCTTTATGTCTGGATCTAGATCGGCGGGGACGTCGGCGATGTCGTGGATAAGGAGAGTGTGCCAGCCGTTGAGAGTGCAGGTCAGAAAGTCGGGGAGGTCTTTGGCCCATGGGCTGCTGAGATCATTGTTGCCGCGCACGGCGTGGACGGGAGCAATTTCGGACAATTGGGCGAGAATGTCCGGGTTGCCGATGTCGCCGGCGTGGATGATCAGGTCACAGCCTTGGAGCGCGCTGATGGCTTCGGCGCGGAGGAGATTGTGAGTGTCGGATATTAGGGCGGTTTTCATGGGCCAACTCTCCGTGGACGTTTCGGGTGGGAGTGACTGTTTTCGACCCAAAGCTGACTTTCAGATGGGTAAATTTTTTTATCTCGTGAATGGCATCTTCAAGGACTTTGCGATCCGAGCTAAAATTTTTATGCATTTTTCAGAAACAACGAGCGGTGGTTCGTTAATCATGTAAAGCAAGTGTTCGAACGCTACTCCAGCCTCGTTGTGATCGACATAATCCAGAACTATTTCACCACCATTCTCTAAACCTGCCTGAGCTAATGCATGGTTTTCCGGTACAGGGCCGAGCTGGTCGTATGCAATGGACATCAGCGTCGAAATCTCCTCTAGTGCCTCAACGAAATCGGCCCTCAAGTCGTTGTTAAGGTGGCTCATAACAAACATCCCTCCGATTATGGTGACCTGCGTTCCGTTCCCGTCTGGTCGATTGTTGCCAAAGACCTGATCTTTGCGCACGCGCTTGGGAAGCCAAGGTCGACCGTCCGCTATGGGGTCAAGCTTTACCCATTTCCTCGTACGAAGCATCGACGAATGTGATGTGCTCATCCCAAGCAGCTTCAGCTAGATTCCTGCTTCGGTGGGTCAGCTTCCCCCAGTTCCAAACATGGCGTACCAGCCAGCTCACGAGCAGTCTTCTCGATCACCACGCTGAATTTCTGGCGAAGCATCCATGGATCGGCTTTCGCCAAGTCCATGGCGGTCTTGATGCCCATTGTTTCCAGATGAGCCTTCATGCGCTTGCCAATGCCCCAGACTTCGCCGACGTCGGTGTTGCGCAGCGTCCAGTCGTAGCGATTGCCGCATTAGGAGTGGTGGATCTGATATCTAAAGCCTGAGGCCATTCGCATACATGATTTAACATAATATACATTACACGTAACAAAGTATTACAAGGTTAGCGTGGTCGCCCAGGAGATTTGAATCTGCGTTGGCCGCTTCAAGACCAGCTTTCCCTACAAACTGCATTTGTGGCCCCCCCTTAAAGATGGCGCCTTAAGTGGCGCTACCATTTTTGTTTCGAAAGCCTTGTAGGTCATGCCTTTGAGAACATTCCCCACTCTCGGAGACGCCATTTCAGTGCTTTTTAATCTGGCGGAATAGGCCCTAACACGTGGTATGACTCCTTTTTCTTTGGTTCGGGATGCCGTATGCCGCGTAGAAATGCTTCCACACGTCCTAATGAGCGCCCATTTCGAGCATGTTGCACCAGTGCAATAAAGAGCCCGAATGCACGACCACTTTTAAAACTGGCTAAAACCTTTAAAAATGACCCCGTCTGTAGCCCAATGAAAACGATGGTTGCGATTTTCTGAAACCTAAAAATCGCTTTCAATATGTGCTTGGCCGCGTAGGTTCGATCGTTCGCATCAGAATATTCCAGTCTCATCGACCGGTACGCGAAGATCCAGAAAGATCGAATATCAGGGCAGCAACCCGGAACTACACCTAGGTAGTCTAAACCTCGCCTCCGCCATGAAAGCTAAGCTTGGTTGAGGGCGTGCAACACTGGCGCGCGTTGCGTGGATAAACATTGGAGTGAGCGACCGATATTTCGGCTCGGAGAGATTCAATTGGGAGGGTTAGCGCTATATAGGCGAAAGAAGCGTATCGAAAGGTGTATCCCGGGCTGAAGCTTCGAAGAAGCTTCATTATAAAATCACTAACTGTTCTGAATTTCAAGAGTATTTTTCATGGGCTGATTACTGGCTGTTCAAAAAAGACTTTAATCTGAAACAGCTTTTAAAAATGATTGAAGCCTTTAAAACTTGTCAGGCCCACTAATTATGGCGGTTGATGCCGGACAGCCCGCATTATTAGGGCAGTGCAGCTAAAACACTTTTAAAAATGGCTGAATCTTTTAAAAATGGCCCTTGGATTATGGTTGTCACAAAGCCCTCCATCTAAAGCGTTATGGGCACCTCTCAATAGCTGGGTAATTTGAGTACAAAACCCTCAAAGCCTCGGGCCTTCGGCCGTGCGGTCGGCGTTTCTCAGCAGGGCTCGGTCAAAGCTTGTCAATATATAACTAATTAGTCTTTAGTTGCCTGATCATCAGTCAAGCTTTGTAGAGAAATCTTGCAAAGACATGTTTGCCATGTATAACCTACATGCCATCAATCAAATGGTTAGGGCTATGCGATGAACGACTCATCCAAGCAGACGAGCACGCTCGCCTCGAACAAACGGAAGAATACGCACCCTACTTCCGATAACTCCCAGAATCGGAAGTGTGCAATCCAGCATTCAAAAAAGGATGGCGAGATGCCGAGCCCATATCCGCTGTTTAACACCTATAAAGAATTCATCAACCACACTAGCGATGAGCCCGACCCGAGCCTACCGCTGGTGATGAACTATCTGGCGAACTTTGATGCTTTGCTAAAACCCATAGACGGTTTCGAAGCCGTCTGTGGTTTTCTGCGTTCATACTCCAATGTTGAGGCTACATTCGTTTCGTATCGCACACATGCCGAGCGCCTGCTGCTTTGGGCATTGTTGATCAGAAAGAAGCCCCTCATGGAGCTGCGTCGCGCAGATGCCGAGGCTTTCTTGGAATTCTGCATGAATCCACCCACGGACTGGCTTGGCCCCGTGACACGCAGCAGATTTCTGATCAAGGCGTCAGACAAAGATTCAGGGTTGTGCACAAATCCACGCTGGCGACCATTCTCAGTGAAGTCAGCGAATCGCACGCCTGATGCCGCTGATCTTGACCGCCCGGGTACCGGCGCTCCTTATCAGCCGTCCCGAGGGAGTATTTCCCAGATTTTCTCGGTTTGCAGCAGCTTGTACGAATATGGTCTCGATGAGGGTCTGACGTCGGCGAATCCCTTCAGAGCGATCAAACAGAAGTCGCGCTTCAAAGCGTCGCGCTCAATGGAGCAAACCGGACGCGCCCTTACGCCTCTTCAATGGGACTTCGTACTTACCACCGCTGAAAAAATGGCAGCAACGGCTCCTGAGCGCTATGAACGCACCCTGTTCATCGCCGCGACGTTGTTCTCGATGTACCTACGCGTTTCAGATGTCTGTGGTCGAGTGAATTGGCAGCCCACAATGGGCTCATTCAAGGCAGATCATGAAGGCAACTGGTGGTTCCACCTCATTGGTAAGGGTGACAAAGCCGCCAAGGTAGCGGTTAGGCCGGAATATATTGATCGGTACCTAAAGCGCTACCGGCGGTTCATGGGGCTGTCCGAACTGCCACTACCTCATGAACAAACCCCTCTGATTGCGACCTTGAATGGTCGTCCAGGGTTATCCACTCGAATGGTTCATTCGATCATCAAGGAACTGTTCGACCGAGCCATTGATGAGATGGTGAGCGAAGGTCGTCAGTCGGGCGAAATCGAGGCTCTGCTACTGGCCTCCACTCACTGGTTGAGGCATACGGCTGCGACACTTGATGCCCCCTGGCGAGACGCGAAGGACTTACAGATGGATCTACGTCACAACAATTTGTCGACAACTCAGGACATCTACTACAGCAGTTATGAAGATAAGCGCTCGTACTCTCTTAAAAAATTGGGTTTGAAAAATCGCGACTAATTTTCAGAGACAAAAATCAAGCGCCAAAAGTGCCAACTAACGTTTCTTTGCGTGGCGTGGTTAGGATATAGCAGGCCTGCCCTACTCTTTGCAGGTTGTTTCTAGCAAGTCATTATAGCTCAACTAAATAGTTATTTAGTGTAGTTAACGTATTTTCGAAGACGATCGACGCACTTGCCCCGCTCCATTAGAAGTCTACCGTCGCCGACAGCAGATACGTTCGCGGTGTCGAAAGCGTCAATCCCGGTTCGCTGTCATCCGAGGCGCCTGCCGAGCTCCAATAGCGTTTATCCAGCACGTTTTCGACATTGGCGCGCAAGGTAATCGTCTTCTCGTCCAGCTTGAAAGCATAGCGTGTGCCTACATCGAACCGCTCCCAGGAGTCGATTTCCTTATCATTCGCCTGATCCAGATACTGCGAACTCGAATAGATTCCACGACTGGTCAGTGTCAAACCCTGCACAGTCGGTACGTCCCACTCCGCGCCGAGATTGACGTTGTATTTCGGTGTCGCAGGCGCGCGGTTGCCGTCGAATGTGCCGTTGGTGGTGTGGGTCAGTTCGCTGTCGATGTACATCACACCGCCGAGCAATCTGAAGCCTTTGAGCGGTTCGCCGAACACGCTCAGTTCTACGCCGTTGTTCTCACGCTTGCCGTTCGGGCCGAAGACTCTTGTGGTCGCATTGGTTTCGTAGGCAGGTTGTTTGATGCGAAACACCGCTGCTGTCAGCGCGTATGAGCCCGCGTCGTACTTTGCGCCGACTTCAACCTGGCGACTGATGAATGGCGGGAAGATTTCGTCTTCGTTGATAGATGTCGATGGCGCGATTTTGCCTTGGCTGAGGCCTTCCATGTAGTTGGCGTACAGCGAAAGTTTGTCCGTCGCCCTGAACAGAATGCCGCCCGACGGCGAGACTTTTTCCTCATCGTAAGCCGTGTCGCCCTTGATGCCGTCGCTCCAGTCATCGACTTTGACCCGCTGCCAGCGCGCGCCCAAAGTCAGCAACAGCCGATCGTCGAAGAAACCGAGCGTGTCGGACAAGGCCACGCCGCTGAAGCGATTTTCGGTGTAGACCTTGGCGTCATTGCGGGTCGGCGTGCCGGGTCTGGCTATTTCCACCGGGTCGTAGAGATTGCTGCGCCCGGCCGCGTAACGGGCGCCGCCGTTTTCGAAGTCCATATAAAAGTAGTTGGCCGCCAGGTTCACTTCATGGCTGACCGGTCCGGTCTGGAACCAGTTACGAACGCCAGCGGTAGCCGTGCGAACGTTTTCGTCGCGAGTGAAGTCGCGCGGCTGGACGCTGAAGTCGCCGGCGTCATTGGTCACCGAGACCGCATGGCGCAAGAAGTCGTGATTGCTTTTACGTGCGCCGACGCCGCCATACAGCATGACCGAGTCGCTGACATCGAACTCGCCGTTGAGCGTGCCGAAAGTGTCTTTGGTTCGCGCCCGGCTCCAGGGTTGGGCGTAGTTATCGCGCACATCATTGGCGTTCGGCACCTTGGCACCGGCCGCGACTTGCACGCGTTCCTGCGGTGCGTCGGTGTCGCGTTCGGTGTGGCCAATATCGGTGGAAAGTCGCAAGCGTTCACCACGGAAATCCAGACCGAGTACTGCCATGTCGCGATCGACACTCTGGTGATCCCATTCCGTATCTCCGGACTGTTTGACCCCGTTGAAGCGCAAACCGAATTGGTTTTCGTCACCAAAACGCCGTCCGACATCCACCGCGCCGCCGACTTGGTTGTTCGAGGCGTAATTGGCCGTCAGCGAAGTAATCGGCTTGTCGGTCGCACGCTTCGGCACGACGTTGATCCCCCCTCCTACACTGCCCCGTGGCGAAATCCCGTTGATCAATTGGCTCGGGCCTTTGAGGATGTCGACGCGATCGGCCATTTCCATGTCGATGGTGTAAGTCGGCAACACACCGTAGAGGCCGTTGTAGGCAACGTCACTGTTGAACAGGCTGAAACCGCGGATGGTGAATTGCTCGTAGCGTCCACCGGCCGGGTTGGTTGCGCGTACCGAAGGGTCGCTGCCGATCAAGTCGCCGAGGGTGCGCGCCTGTTGGTTTTTCACCGTTTCGCTGGTGTAGGTGGTCATGCTGAACGGGGTTTCCATGAAATCCCTGGAGCCCAACAGCCCTTGCGAACCGCGCCGTGCTACCTGACCGCCGGCGAATACATCGGCATCCGCTGAACCGCTCGCGCCGAGAATCGATGTCGGCGCTAGTTGCAAGGTGCTGCCTTGCGCTGCGGGCACCAGCGTATAAGCCTGATCACCGACCGGTTGCAGCTGCAAACCGGAGCCCAGCAACAACCGGCTGAACCCCTCCTCCACACCGAACTCGCCGGACAACCCACTGCTGTTGCGGCCGCTGACCAGCGCCGGATCCACCGAAAGATTGACTCCGGCGAGACCTGCGAAACGCGTCAGCGCGGCACTCAGACTACCGGCCGGCACCTGATAACTGCGGCGGCTGCCATCGTCGGCCCAGCTCGATTGGATCAACACGGGGCTGGCACTCAGGCTCAGCAAAAGGCTCAACTGCAACAACGGACGCAAACGACCTGGAAATACTGCGGGCATTGGAAGAAGCTCTCGATTTTGTTCACTTGCCTGGAATGACCAGCGAGGCGAAAAAAAGGGACAGGCTTCAGCCAGTTTTTTCTGCACGCGGTACCAGTGACACCCAAAATCGCGTTCGCGTATGCACGTCGACGGGCAAACTGGCTGCCAGCAGTGCCAGCACTTGATCGGTATCGTCGAGGCGGAAACTACCCGTGATGCGCAGCGATTCCAGCGCCGGATCCCAGCGCAGCACGCCCGAGCGGTAGCGACTCAGCTCGCGAAGGAAATCACCCAGCGGCTGGTTTTGCGCCATCAGCACACCGTCGCGCCAACCGGGCATCAACGCATCGAATGCCGTCACCGCCCCCGCGCCCGAAGCTTGCAGGCTGACTTGCTGGCCCTGCTGCAATACCAGCGCCGGGCCGTGCAGCGGCTGCAATTGCACCGAACCGCGCAGCACGCAGACCTGGCAATCGCGCGCATTGAGGCGCACCGAGATGTCGCTGTGATTGACGATCATCCGCCCATAAGGCGCGTTGACGATAAAGGCTGAATCGCCCGCCACGTTGAGCGCCATCTCGCCACGAATGAGTGTCAGCTGACGTGCAGGCAGATCGACATTCACCGCGCTGTCGGTGTTGAGTTGCAATGAAGAATCCTGGGCCAACTGCACTTTGCGCCGCTCGCCGGTGCTGGTGTGCAGGTCGGCGCGCCAGACCTCCAGCGGCAGCTCCCGACTGATCAACCACGCCGCCGGCACCAGCGCCGCCACGCCCAGGGCACGCTTGAGTGCCGCGCGCCGCGCCGGATCCGGCCGATCCAGCGTGGCCATGGCCAGTGTCGGCGGCAAACCTGCGAAACGCTGGCGAAGCTGCTGGATTTTCTGCCAAGCGTTCTCGTGGCGACTGTCACTGGCGCGCCAATGCTGCAACCGTGCGTGATCTTCATCACTGGCACCACCGGACTCGAGCAGTGCCAGCCATTGCGCCGCTGCCCGCGCCACTTCCCGCGTTTCCTCGCTGGGGGCAACGCGCATCACAGCTCCGCCAGCAGGCAATGCTCGTAAGCCTGGGCCATGTAGCGTTTCACCGTGCGCTCAGAAACCTGTAAACGCTCGGCGATCTCGCGATAGCCAAGGCCCTCGAGTTGACTCCAAAGAAATGCCCGACGCACCGCACGCGGCAAGCCATCGAGCAATTCATCCAGCGCCTGCAAGGTTTCCAGCAGCAACCAGCGCTGTTCCGGCGACGGCGCGCACGCTTGCGGCAATTGCGCCAAGGCGTCGAGGTAGGCTTTTTCCAGATGGCGCCGCGTGTAGAAATTGCTCAGCAACCGTTTGCCGACGGTGAGCAAATACGCGCGCGGCTCGCGCAACTCGGCCAGTGGCGGCGCGTTGCACAGGACGCGCAGAAAGGTGTCCTGACTGAGGTCCGCCGCATCCCACGCATTGCCCATGCGCCGGCGCAGCCAGGTTTCCAGCCAGCCGCGGTGCTCGCGATACAACTGCTGCAGGCTCTGCTCCGACGGTGACGTAGCTTCAATCATCTCAAGAGACCCTGCGCGAAGGTAGATTCAAATGAGACTGATTCTATTTAACTTCTCGAAGGACACAAAGCCTTTTTCTGCTCAGCGCTTGAGCGTTTCGCTCGGCAGCTCCTTGAACAGCGCGCGGTAACTGCTGGAAAACCGCCCCAGATGCCAGAACGACCAGCGCATCGCCACTTCCGCAACGGTGGTTTCCGTGGGCCTGCGCTTGAGCAATTCACGGTGCGCACTGTTCAGCCGCCGCAGGCGTAACCAGTGACTCGGGGTCATTCCGGTGTAGGCCTTGAAAGCCTGTTGCAACTGGCGCAACGGTACGCCGGCAACGTGAGAAAGTTCGAGCAGATTGACCGTGTCTTCCGGCGAATCCGCCGCCCACTCCCCTACTCTTTTGATGATTTGGCGTTCGTTGTTGCGCCGCTGCAATCCGCTGCGATCGAGGCTGGTGTGAGCGTTATCAAGGATGAACAGGCAGTCCTCAAGCAACTGTTGAGTCAGGCGATCTTTATCAAGTGGATCAGCAGCTTGCGACAACTTCGTGAGAATCGAGCTTAACCAGCCACTGAACAAAGCGTTCTGGCCGCAGTTCAGCGGCGCCATGAACAACCCTTCGAGTTTCGCCACTTGCAAACCGTGCTCGCGGACAAAGTCCGGACCGAATACCACGGCGATTTCCCGGTAGTTCTCCGGGGTGATCCAGATGTTGCGGCTCTCTTCGTTGAGCAGGTACAGCGCGTTGTCGCTGCGATCAAAGCAGAAAGCCAGAGCCCCGGATGGCGCACTGAAATTCTGCTCGACCCGAGTGTTCATCTGTTCTTCGTAAACCTCGACGCCCTGCAGATCGAGATAGCGAATCTGCCCGGCGAAATGTCCCGGCGACATCTGCTGGTAGTGCTGGACCCAGCCCGGTGTGGCGCGGATTTGCTCGGCCACGTCGGCGGTATTGAACGCTTGTACCTGGAGCGGATTGCACGTTGTCATGGGGTGACCTTGCGCACTCTTTTGGTGCGCTTTGGTGCTGCTGAAAGTGGATAGATGGAATCGCAAGCCGCGCCCAAGATAGTCGCCAACGCGCCACAGGGGAAGGGGCGGAAGATGAAACCCGCCCTCCCCGGCGTCTACAAAACCAATAACGAGGTCTTTATGAACGCCCCTTTCGATCAGCTGTTCACCTGGCTGAAAGATCACAAGATTACCGAAGTCGAATGCGTGGTCAGCGACCTGACCGGCATCGCCCGCGGCAAGATTGCACCGACCAACAAGTTTCTGCATGAGCGCGGCATGCGCCTGCCGGAAAGCGTGCTGCTGCAAACGGTAACCGGGGATTTTGTCGACGACGACATCTACTACGACCTGCTTGACCCGGCCGACATCGACATGGTCTGCAAACCGGTTTCCGACGCCGTGTACGTTATTCCGTGGGCCATCGAGCCGACCGCCATCGTCATCCACGACACCTTCGACAAGTTTGGCAATCCGATCGAACTGTCGCCGCGCAACGTGCTGAAGAAAGTCCTGCAGCTCTACACCGACAAGGGCTGGAAGCCGATTGTCGCGCCGGAAATGGAGTTCTACCTGACCCAGCGCTGTGAAGATCCCGACCTGCCGCTCAAGGCACCGCTGGGTCGTTCGGGCCGTGCGGAAAGCGGGCGCCAGTCATTCTCGATCGATGCCGCCAACGAATTCGATCCGCTGTTCGAAGACGTCTACGACTGGTGCGAACTGCAAGGCCTGGATCTCGACACGTTGATCCACGAAGACGGCCCGGCGCAGATGGAAATCAACTTCCGCCATGGCGATGCATTGGATCTGGCCGACCAGATCACCGTGTTCAAGCGCACCCTGCGCGAGGCGGCGCTCAAGCACAACGTCACCGCGACGTTCATGGCCAAGCCGATCGGCGACGAGCCGGGCAGCGCCATGCACCTGCACCAGAGCGTCGTCGAGATCGCTACGGGTCAGCCGATCTTCGCCGATGCCGAGGGCAACATGAGCGAGCTGTTCCGTCATCACATCGGTGGCTTGCAGAAATACATCCCGAAAGTCCTGCCGATGTTCGCGCCGAACGTCAATTCGTTCCGCCGCTTCCTGCCGGACACTTCGGCGCCGGTCAACGTCGAATGGGGCGAAGAGAACCGCACGGTTGGCCTGCGTGTGCCGACTTCGGGGCCGGAATCGATGCGCGTGGAGAACCGCTTGCCCGGCGCCGACGCCAATCCGTATCTGGCGATTGCCGCAAGCCTGCTGTGCGGCTACATCGGCATGGTCGAGAAGATCGAGCCGAGCGCGGCGGTCGAAGGCCGGGCCTACGAGCGCCGCAATCTGCGCCTGCCCATCACCATCGAAGAAGCCCTGACGCAGATGGAAGAGTGCCCGAAGGTCGCCGAGTACCTGGGCAGCAAATTCGTCCGTGGTTACGTCGCGGTCAAACGCGCCGAGCATGAAAACTTCAAGCGCGTGATCAGCTCGTGGGAGCGTGAGTTCCTGCTGCTCAGCGTCTGACCCCGCCCCGTTACTGTGGGAGCGAGCCTGCTCGCGAAGACGTCGGCACACTCACCATAGATGTCGACTGAAACACCGCTTTCGCGAGCAGGCTCGCTCCCACATGGGATTGTGCAGCGCCTGAGAATTCCAATAAATCCAAGAGGTGTCGATATGCGTCTATTGAAATCCGTACTCCCGGTCGCGCTGAGCGTGCTGTTCAGTGCCGTAGCCCACGCCGAGCCCCAAGTGAGCGTTTACAACTGGACCGACTACATCGGCGAAACCACCCTCGCCGACTTCCAGAGCAAGACCGGGATCAAGGTGATCTACGACGTCTTCGACTCCAACGAAACCCTTGAAGGCAAACTCCTCGCCGGTCGCACCGGATACGACGTGGTGGTGCCGTCCAACCACTTCCTCGCCCGTCAGGTAAAGGCCGGCGCGTTCATGAAGCTCGATCGTTCACAGTTACCAAACTGGAAGAACTTGGACCCGAAACTGCTTGAATTACTTGAGAAAAATGATCCCGGCAATGCGCACTCGGTGCCTTACCTGTGGGGCACCAACGGCATAGGTTATAACGTCGACAAGGTCAAGCAAGTGCTCGGCATCGACCACATCGATTCCTGGGCCGTGCTGTTCGAACCCGAGAATCTGAAGAAGCTGAGCCAGTGCGGTGTGTCGATGATGGACTCCGCTGACGAAGTCTTCCCGGCCATCCTCAACTACATGGGCATGGACCCGCGCAGTGAAAACCCTGAAGACTACAAAAAGGCCGAAGCCAAGCTGCTGAGCATCCGTCCGTACATCACCTATTTCCATTCTTCCAAATACGTGTCGGACCTGGCCAATGGCGACATCTGCGTCGCGTTCGGTTACTCCGGCGATGTGTTCCAGGCGGCCAACCGCGCCAAGGAAGCCAAGAACGGTGTGAATATCGCTTACGCCATCCCCAAGGAAGGCGCCAACCTGTGGTTCGATCTGCTGGCGATCCCAGCCGACGCGAGCAACGCCAAAGAGGCGCACGCCTTCATCAACTACCTGCTAGATCCGCAAGTGATCGCCAAAGTCAGCGCCACCGTCGGCTACGCCAATCCGAACCCGGCGGCCAAGCCGTTCATGGATCAGGAACTGGTCAACAACCCTGAGGTTTACCCGCCGCAGTCTGTGCTCGACAAACTCTACATTTCCTCGACCCCGCCCCAGGCGATCATGCGTCTGATGACCCGGTCGTGGAGCAAAGTGAAGTCGAACAAATGAATCAGCACAGCGCACAACACGCCCGCTCCTGGTACGCAGCTTCTGCACGGACGAGCACGCCCTACCCTGCGCTGGATGGTGATTTGCTTGCCGACGTCTGCGTAATCGGTGGCGGCTTCACTGGCGTCAACACCGCGATTGAGCTGGCCCAGCGCGGTCTGTCGGTGGTGTTGCTCGAGGCGCGACGTATCGGCTGGGGCGCCAGCGGGCGCAACGGTGGTCAGCTGATTCGCGGTATCGGCCATGAAGTCGAGGGTTTCGCCCGTTACGTTGGCCAGGACGGCGTGCGCTATCTGCAGCGCGCCGGTATCGATTCGGTGGAGCTGGTGCGCCAGCGCATCACTGAAAACGCCATCGACTGTGATCTGCGCTGGGGCTTTTGCGAACTGGCCAACACCGCCGCGCAATTCGCCGCGTTCAAGCAGGAACAGGCCAGTCTCGCCGAACTCGACTATGCCCACGAAACCAGGCTGGTCGGGCCGGAGCAGATCCGTCAGCAAGTGGTCGACGCCGGAGTGTACGCCGGCGGATTGATCGACATGGGTTCGGGCCATTTGCATCCGCTGGATCTGGTCCAGGGCGAAGCGCGTCTCGCGGCATCGCTAGGCGTGCGTATCTTTGAGCAAAGTCCGGTGCTGGAAATTCTCCATGGCCCGACCGTCGAGGTGCGCTGCGCCACGGGTTCAGTGCGCGCCGGCAGCCTGGTGCTCGGCTGCAACGCGCATCTGGATGAACTGGAACCCAAACTCAGCGGCAAAGTGCTGCCCGCCGGCAGTTACATCATCGCCACCGAGCCGTTGGACGAAAGCCGCGCCGCCCAGTTGATTCCGCAGAACCTGGCGCTGTGCGATCAAAAGGTCGGACTCGATTATTACCGACTCTCGGCTGATCGACGGCTGCTGTTCGGCGGCGCTTGTCATTATTCCGGGCGCGATCCGGCGGACATTGCCGCCTATATGCGCCCGAAAATGCTCAAGGTGTTCCCGCAACTGGCCGACGTGCACATCGACTACCAATGGGGCGGCAAGATCGGCATTACCGCCAATCGCTTCCCCCAGGTTGGCCGACTCAAACAGCACCCGAACGTGTTTTACGCGCAGGGTTATTCCGGTCATGGCCTCAACGTCACGCACTGGTGCGCGAAGCTGTTGGGCGAAGCCATTCATGCCGGGCACAGTCAGGGCATGGACGTGTTCAGCGGCGTGCCGCACATGACCTTCCCCGGCGGCCCGGCCTTGCGTTCGCCGCTGCTGGCGCTGGGCATGTTCTGGTATCGTTTGCGCGAAATGCTCGGTTAACAGGCGCTTACACATTCCTGAAGTTAAAACGGCTTCTGATTTGCTCTATCGCAAGGCACTTCTATATTGATGAAGTGCTTTTGCGTTCCTGACGCTCAGTGCCCGATAAATTGAGGAGGACATGGATGAAGTCGTCAGCCAGCGATGAGCCGCTAGCACCCGGTCAAGCGCCGATCAAAACCCGCCGTTTCGCTATTTCACTGGTATGGATCGTGCCGATTGTCGCGGTGCTGGTCGGCATTTCGCTGGTGATTCACAACATCCTTCAGGAAGGCCCGGTCATCACCGTCACCTTCAAGACCGGCGATGGCCTGACCGCGAACAAGACCGAAGTCCGGTACCGCAACGTGGTCATCGGCCATGTCTCCGACGTCGAACTGGCCAACGACCATAAACACGTCAACGCCACGATCAAACTCGCCAAGCAAGCCGAAGCCTTCACCCGCGAGGACTCGCAATTCTGGGTGGTGCGTCCACGCATCGGCGCCGGCGGGGTCTCGGGCATCGATACGCTGCTGTCGGGGGATTACATCGGCGCCGACATTGGTCAGGCCAATACCCGCTCAAAAAACTTCAAAGGTCTGGAGAACCCGCCGCCGATCACCTACGGCGAACCGGGCAAACGCTTTACGCTGCACACCGCAGACCTTGGCTCGCTGGACATCGGCTCCCCCGTTTATTACCGCAAGATTCCGGTTGGCCAGGTTGTGTCCTACGCGCTGGACCCGGACGGCAAAGGCGTCAACATCGAAGTCTTCGTGCATTCGCCCAACGATGCCTACGTCACCGAAAACACCCGCTTCTGGAACGCCAGTGGCATCGACATCAATGTCGGCGCCAACGGCTTTGCGGTGAAAACCGAATCGCTGTCGACCCTGCTGGTCGGCGGCATCGCTTTCCGCGCCCCGGACTACAGCCCCGACGATAAGCCGGCCAGCGACGACAAGAGTTTCGAGCTGTTTGCCAACCAGACCGCCGCCCTCGCCCCGCCCGACGGCAAGGCGCAATACCTGGCGCTGCGGTTTGATCAGGCCTTGCGCGGCCTCAAGGTGGATGCGCCTGTCGAGTTCCTCGGTATCGAAATCGGCCGGGTGGTGGCGGTCAATCTCGACTTCGACGAGGTCAAGCGCACCTTTCCGGTGAACGTTGGCATCGTCATTTATCCGCAGCGACTCGGCCGTGCCCACGCGAAGATTCTCAAGACCTACCATGGCGACGAAAACGATGAGGCCACCGGCGCGCGCCTGATCGGCACGTTCATCGAAAATGGCCTGCGCGCCCAGGCCCGCAATGGCAACCTGCTCACCGGTCAGTTGTATATCTCGCTGGATTTCTACCCCAAAGCGCCGAAAGTCGCGTTCGACCCCAAGGCACGGCCGGTCACCATTCCGACCGTCCCCGGCAGCCTCGAACAGTTGCAGGAAAAACTCGAGGCGATGGTCAACAAGATCAACGCATTGCCGGTTGAACGCATCGCCAGCAACCTCGACGGCAATCTGGTCGAGCTGCGCAAGGGCCTGAAGCAGTTCAACGCCAGGACTCTGCCGGGGGTGCAGAGCACCCTCGCCGATGTCAGCAAGACGTTGCAGTCCGCCAATGCGACCCTCGCCGAGGATTCACCGCAACGCGAGCAACTCACCGAGACCCTCGACGAGCTCGGGCGCATGTCGCGCTCGTTGCGAGAGCTGTCGGATTACCTCGGTCGCCACCCTGAGTCGCTGATTCGCGGACGCCCCGACAACGCCGCGCCGCTGGACCTCAAAGGACCGCCACGCAATTGAGCACAGGAGCTGCATCCATGGCTTTACCGTTGAAGATCACCGTGCTCGCTGCCTTCGTGCTGCTGACTGCGTGCCGTAGCGACCCGATCAGCTTTCACACACTGACTCCGGCGCAACCGGGTGCCAGCCGCAGCGGCGCCGACATCGCCATCGAAAGCATCAGCGTGCCGCCACAGGTCGATCGCGCGCAGATTGTGATTCGCCAGGGCAATAGTGGCGTGGCGATTCTGGAAACCGATTGGTGGAGCGCCACTCTTGCCGATGAGTTGCGCGGCGCGCTGATCGACCAGTTGAGCAGCGGTGTCGGCCAGCAGCGCGCCTCCGTGCGTATCGACGTGCAGCGCTTCGATTCGATTCCCGGCCAGTACGCCTTGATCGACGTGAAATGGCGAGTGCGCCCGCTGGGTGCGGCGGACGCGGCGCTACTGACCTGTCGCTCGGTGTTGCAGACGCCTTCAGGGCCAAGCATCGAAGAGCTGGTGACTGCGCAACAGAACAACGTCAAACGTCTTGCTGCACAAATCACTCAGGCGTCAATGCAAGCGCGCAATTGCCCTTCATCGGGCTAATCGCTTTATAAATCGAAGCGATCCACCGCCCGCCGCCGCTCGTTGTCATCGCGCACATCGTAGTTGGCGGTCGTCTGGATATTGCTGTGATGCGCCAGTTTCTGCGCGATCGACAGGTCGTGCTCTTCGATCACCCGGGTGATGAATGAACGCCGAAAATCGTGGGGCATGATTTTCACCCCGACCTGCGTACCGCGCTGGCGGGCGATGTAGTAAATCGCGTGCTTGGTGATGCGCTCGCGGGTGATGTGGCTGCCCCGGCGTATGCGATTGAACAGGAATGCATCGTCGCTCTCGCCTTCCTTGAGCTGTGAACGACGCAGTTCCAGCCAGGCGTCGAGCTTGGCAAAGGCCCAGGCCGGCGCGTACTTGATCAGCTGTTTGTTGCCCTTGCCGGTGACGGTCAGGCTGCGTTCGTTGAAGTCGACCTGACTCAGATCCAGATCCACCGATTCCGACTTGCGCATGCCGGTGCCGTACAGCAGCGCTATTACCGCCGCATCACGCAAGCCCTGCGGGCGCGGGTCGGCAGCGCAGACTTCCATCAGTTCGTGAATCAGCGTGCGCTTGAGGTTGCGCCCCTGGGACAGCCGTGTGCCGGCTATGCCCTTGACCGAACGCATCTTCAACAGGTGATCCTGGCTGATCAGGCTCATGCGCCACGCCTCGTTCATGACCCCGCGCACGGCGTTGACGTACAGCGAAGAGGTGTTCGGTGCATAACCATCGGCACGCAAAGCGGCCACCAGCGCTACCACGTCTTCCGGTTGCAGGCCGTGCCAGGGGATTTCTTCGATATCGACGTCCTCGAAACCGAGGCGGTCAGCGGCATCTTGCAGCACATAGCGCATGGTCAACTGGCTGGAAGGTGCCAGTCGCGCCAGGTAAACGGTCAGCGGATTGCTGGTGGACGGTGCAGGTTGGGTACTCGACAAATCACTCAAACGAAACGGCCTTGAAATAAAAAACGATTCAACAAAAACAATAAATGCATGAAATGAAAAGCAAAAAAACGGCGTGACGCAATGACAGGGGTTGCCGCGAAAGGCCGACAACCTGCCGTTCGAGGCCATAAAAGTCAATCGGGCATTCCCCGAACGGTCTGTTTGCGGCTTTATCGGCACGGTAGGCGAACTGAAACATCGCGCTCTTATCTTCAAAGCACGGAACTGCAAGCAGGAGTGCGGCATGAAGATCACGGTGTTTGGCAGTGGTTATGTCGGTCTGGTGCAAGCGGCGGTGCTGGCTGAGGTCGGTCACGACGTCGTTTGCATGGATGTCGACGCGCAGAAGATCAAGCAGTTACGCCAGGGCCACGTCAGTATTTTCGAGCCGGGGCTGGCCAGCCTGGTGCGCGAGGGCCTGGATTCGCAGCGCCTGCAATTCACCACTGATGAGCGGCTTGCGGTGTTGCATGGGCGGGTTGCGTTCATCGCGGTGGGCACGCCGTCACGCGAGGACGGCTCGGCGGACCTGCGCTACGTGTTGTCGGTCGGCGACGCGATTGCCCGGCATCGCCAGCAGCCGTTGATCGTGGTGGAAAAATCCACGGTGCCGGTGGGCACGGGTGACGCTTTGCGCAGCCACATCGAAAAGGCCCTGATCAAGATTGGCCGCCTGCTGCAGTTCGATATTGTCTCCAACCCGGAATTTCTCAAGGAAGGTTCAGCGGTTGCTGATTGCCGGCGGCCGGATCGGATCGTCATCGGTTGCGAAGGCGCTGAAGTACGCGATGTGATGCGCGATCTGTACGCGCCATTCAACCGCAACCATGACCGCATCCTGTTCATGGACCTGCGCAGCGCCGAGCTGACCAAATACGCCGCCAACTGCATGCTGGCGACCAAGATCAGTTTCATCAACCAGATCGCCGAACTCGCCGAGCACCTCGGCGCGGACATCGAATCAGTGCGCCAGGGCATCGGTGCCGATACGCGGATTGGCTATCACTTTATCTATCCGGGTTGCGGCTACGGCGGTTCGTGTTTTCCCAAAGACATGCGCGCCTTGATTCACAGTGCCGAACAGGCGCATTGCTCCAGTGATCTGCTGCAAGCGGTTGAGGCGGTCAACCAGCGGCAGAAGCACAAGCTGTTTGAACGCATCAACGCGTTCTACCGTGGTGACTTGCGCGGCAGGACCTTTGCCCTATGGGGCCTGGCGTTCAAGCCCAACACCGACGACATGCGCGACGCGCCGAGCCGGGTTCTGCTCGAAGATTTATGGGCTGCCGGGGCCAGCGTGCGCGCGTTTGATCCGGAAGCCATGGTGGAAACCCAGAATCTTTATCCAAACGAATCAAAACTGATGCTGATGGGCACGCCGGAATCGGTACTGGCCGGCGCCGATGCGTTGATCATCTGTACCGAATGGCAACAGTTCAAGGCCCCGTATTTCGAGCTGATCAAACAGCGCCTCAATAGCCCGGTGATCTTTGACGGCCGCAACTTGTACGACGCCGAGCGTCTGGCGCGCAATGGTTTCCAGTATTTCCCGATGGGGCGCGGTGAATCGTGCAAGTTGCCGATCACCTTGCGGCAGTGGCCGGCGGCTTCGGATGTGGCTTGATTTGCGCCTGTGGGAGTCAGTGGTAATCGTGAGGTTCAGACCCTGTGGGAGCGAGCCTGCTCGCGAATACGGTATGTCAGCGACATTGGAGGTGACTGGTCCGCCGCCTTCGCGAGCAGGCTCGCTCCCACAGGGAAATCATATGCTCCGAGGGAAGCTGGTGTATCAGCTTGACCGGTGGCGGCTGCCCAGAGAGGATGGTGTTCGCCCAGGCTTTCCGAATAAGGACATTCCCCTTCCGTGGCCATCTATTCGCCGTTCATTCGCCGGTTGATGATCAGCTCGCTGACCGTGGTCATCAGCCGCGCCCTGGTCAGTCCGTTGCTGACGCTGTTCCTCAGCAACAAGCTTGGCCTCAATCCGCAGGATGTCGGCTTGCTGCTCGGCATCGCCGTGTTCAGCGCCACGCTGCTGTCGCTGTACGGCGGCTACATCATCGACAAGCTGGACAAGCGCCAGTTGCTGATTGTGGCCATGCTTTCAAGCGGTATCGGCCTGATCCTGCTGACCTTCGCGCAGAACCTGTATCTGGTCACCCTGGTGCTGATCATCAGCGAAACCGCGTCGGCGCTGTTCCTCATCGGCTCCAAGGCGATCCTCAGTGAAAACCTGCCGGTGGGCCAACGGGTCAAGGCGTTTTCCCTCAATTACACGCTGACCAATATCGGCTACGCCGTCGGCCCGATGATTGGCGTGGTGATTGCCGGGGTGCAGCCGTCCGCGCCGTTCATCGTTGCCGGTGCGATCGCCATTGGCAGTATTTTTCTGCTGCTCGGCGCGACCAGGGATGCCAGTCCGATAACTTCCGGCAGTGCGCCGCAAAGTTTCCTCAACACGCTGATGATCCTGAAAAACGACCGCACCATGGTGCTGTTCACCCTCGGTTGCCTGCTCAGCACATTGGTGCACGGGCGCTTTACGCTGTACCTGTCGCAATATCTGCTGGTCACCCACACCCAGCAACAGACCCTGGACACCATGGCCGCCCTGCTCGCCTGCAACGCAATCACAGTGATCCTGCTGCAATACCAGGTCGGTCGCTGGCTCAGTCGCGAACACCTGCGTCACTGGATTGCCGGCGGCACTGCGCTGTTCATCGTCGGGTTGATTGGCTTCAGTGTGGCGGACAGCCTGCTCGGCTGGTGCGTGGCGATGTTCATCTTCACCTTGGGCGAAATGATCATTTACCCGGCAGACTTCCTCTTCGTCGACACTCTCGCCCCGGAAACACTGCGCGGCAGCTACTACGGCGCGCAGAACCTGGCGGCACTCGGCGGTGGGGCGAGCCCGGTGCTGTGCGGGTTTCTGCTGATGCACACGCCGGCGCCGAGCATGTTCTATGCCCTGAGCGGCTTGGCGGCGCTGGGTGGCTATCTATGCTTCGTCAGCGCGCGGCGCACCACTTCAATGCAAAAATAGTGCACTAAAACTGCATTTATATGAATTTGTCAGCATCGACTTTGACCGGCAAACTACGCGCGTTCCTCCCCCAATGTTGGAACGCTTCTAGGGCTTTCCGGATATGCCGGACAAGTCCTTTTTTTTGCCCCGGATTTTGTAAAGGATCAGTTCTACATGCTTGCTCGCTGGTTGCCCGCTGCCATCAACACCCGCCCCACTGAATGGAGCCGTGCCGCGATCGGCATGGCCTTGGGCACGCTGTTCAGCGTGTGGATGTGCGCGCAGGTGTTCGGCCATGACGTTGCCTTTCACTTGGTCGGCCCGCTCGGCGCTTCGGCGGTGCTGCTGTTCGCCGTGTCCTCCGGCGCCCTCGCCCAGCCATGGTCGATTCTCGGCGGCTACCTGTGCGCCGGCGTGGTCGCCTTGCTGGTCGCCCATGTGCTTGGCCGTACGCTGGGCAGCGCCTGTCTCGCCGCCGGCATGGCGGTGATTCTGATGTGCTGGCTGCGTTGCCTGCACCCACCGGCCGGCGCATTGGCGTTGACACTGGTGCTCGCCGACCCTGCAACCATCGCCATGGACTGGAAAGCCATGGAGCCGGTGATGCTCGGCGCGCTGTGCATGCTCATTAGTGCGCTGGCCTATAACAACCTGACCCGCATCCGCTATCCGAAACGCGCTGCCGACCCGGCACCGCCAGTGGTCCCGGTCGACCGCCAGGCGATCACCGCCGAAGACTTGAAACTGGCGCTGGCCGACATGGAAGCTTTCATCGACGTCACCCCCGAAGACCTCGAACGCCTGATCCACGCCAGCGAACTGCACGCCAAGCGCCGCAGCATCAGCGAAACCTTCCGATAACCACGCAATTTCGAGGCATGTAAAAACGCAGATTCCCCCTGCACATATCCCCGTTGTACACGACAAATTTGCACTGTTACGATCCGCTAACGCCCGCGCGCGGGCTTTTCGAATAAAGACAATAAAAAGCAGGGAGTTACAGATGACAGCTCAGGCTTCATCCCGGCGGACCCCGTCCATGGATGCCATACCAAACGACGTGCTGGCCGAGGTGCGCAACCATATCGGCCACCTGACCCTCAACCGCCCTGCGGGCCTCAATGCAATTACCCTGGACATGGTTCGTCTGCTGCAACAGCAGCTCGATGCCTGGGCGTCTGACGCCGATGTGCACGCCGTGGTATTGCGCGGTGCCGGGGAAAAGGCTTTCTGCGCCGGCGGTGATATTCGTTCGCTGTACGACAGCTACAAAAGCGGCGACACGCTGCACGAAGATTTCTTCGTCGAGGAATACGCCCTCGACCTGACCATTCATCACTACCGCAAACCGGTGCTGGCCCTGATGGACGGTTTTGTCCTCGGCGGCGGCATGGGCCTGGTGCAAGGCGCGGATCTGCGCGTGGTCACCGAGAAGAGCCGTTTGGCGATGCCGGAAGTGGCGATCGGTTACTTCCCCGACGTCGGCGGCAGCTACTTCCTGCCGCGTATTCCCGGTGAACTGGGGATTTATCTGGGCGTCAGCGGCGTGCAGATTCGCGCGGCCGATGCGCTGTACTGCGGCCTCGCCGACTGGTATCTGGACAGCAGCAAACTGGCCCTGCTCGACGAAAAACTCGATCAGATGGAGTGGCAGGACACGCCGCTGAAGTCGCTGCAGAACCTGCTGGCCAAGCACGCCGTGCAAACCCTGCCCGATGCGCCCCTCCAAGCGTTGCGCCCGGCCATCGACCACTTCTTCGCCCTGCCCGACGTGCCGAGCATGATCGAGCAATTGCGCGCCGTCACTGTCGCCGACAGCCACGAATGGGCGGTCACCACGGCGGATCTGCTGGAAACCCGCTCGCCGCTGGCCATGGCCGTGACCCTGGAAATGCTCCGTCGCGGCAGGCACCTGAGTCTGGAGAATTGCTTTGCGCTGGAGCTGCATCTGGACCGCCAGTGGTTTGCCAGTGGCGACCTGATCGAAGGCGTGCGCGCCCTGCTGATCGACAAGGACAAGTCACCGCGCTGGAACCCGCCGACCGTCGCTGAGCTGGACGCTGCACAGGTTGCGAGCTTCTTCCATGGTTTTGATGAGAGCGGGAGCTGAGTCATGCACGATCTCGAACTGACTGAAGAACAAGTGATGATCCGCGACATGGCCCGGGATTTTGCCCGTGGCGAAATCGCGCCCCACGCCCAGACCTGGGAAAAGGCCGGCTGGATCGACGACGCGCTGGTGGCGAAGATGGGCGAGCTGGGCCTGCTCGGCATGGTTGTACCGGAGGAATGGGGCGGCACCTACGTCGATTACGTTGCCTATGCGCTGGCGGTTGAGGAAATCTCTGCCGGCGATGGCGCGACCGGCGCGTTCATGAGCATTCACAACTCGGTAGGCTGCGGCCCGGTGCTCAACTACGGCAGCGACGAACAGAAAAAGACCTGGCTGGCCGATCTGGCCAGTGGGCAGACCATCGGTTGCTTCTGCCTGACCGAGCCCCAGGCCGGCTCCGAAGCGCACAACCTGCGCACCCGCGCCGAACTGCGCGACGGCCAATGGGTGATCAACGGTGCCAAGCAATTCGTCAGCAATGGCAAACGGGCGAAACTGGCGATCGTCTTCGCGGTAACCGATCCGGACTTGGGCAAGAAAGGTCTATCGGCATTTCTGGTGCCGACCGACACGCCGGGTTTCATCGTCGATCGCACCGAACACAAGATGGGCATCCGTGCTTCCGACACCTGCGCGGTGACGCTGAACAACTGCAGCATCCCCGAGGCCAATCTGCTCGGCGAGCGTGGCAAAGGCCTGGCGATTGCCCTGTCCAACCTTGAAGGCGGACGCATCGGCATCGCCGCGCAGGCATTGGGTATCGCCCGGGCAGCGTTTGAAGCGGCGCTGGTCTACTCGAAAGATCGGGTGCAATTCGACAAGCCGATCATCGAGCACCAGAGCATCGCCAATCTGCTGGCTGACATGCACATGCAGATCAACGCCGCGCGGTTGCTGATCCTCCATGCGGCGCGGCTGAGGACGGCGGGCAAACCATGCTTGTCCGAGGCTTCGCAGGCCAAGCTGTTTGCTTCGGAAATGGCCGAGAAGGTCTGTTCGTCGGCGATCCAGATTCATGGCGGCTATGGCTATCTGGAAGATTACCCGGTCGAGAAGTACTACCGCGATGCGCGGATTACTCAGATCTATGAAGGGTCGAGCGAGATACAGCGGATGGTGATTGCGCGGGATTTGAAGAACTATCAGTTGTAAAAGCTTCGCGAGCAGGCTCGCTCCCACATTGGACGGTGCAGATCCTGTGGGAGCGAGCCTGCTCGCGAAAGCGTCAGCTTAGGCACCGCATCTATTTGCCTTGGAATGCAGCCTCACGCTTGGCAATAAACGCCGCCATCCCTTCCTTCTGATCCTGCGTCGCAAACGCGGCATGGAACACCCGGCGCTCAAAGCGCACGCCCTCGGTCAGGTTGACCTCGAACGCGCGGTTGACGCTCTCCTTGATCATCATCGCAATCGGCAGTGACTTGCCGGCGATCACCGCTGCAACTTTCAGCGCCTCATCAAGCAGCTCATCGCTCGGCACGATCCGCGCGACGATGCCGCAACGCTCGGCTTCCACCGCGTCGATCATGCGCCCGCTCAGGCACATTTCCATGGCTTTGGCTTTGCCCACGGCGCGGGTCAGGCGCTGGGTGCCGCCCATGC
>Ga0308163_10000171_pt1 | contig 178559 bp, 160 predicted proteins | sample PhyTR1_FD_201037 | JGI IMG/M metagenome (GOLD analysis project Ga0308163, IMG submission 201037) | Phyllosphere microbial communities from UC Gill Tract Community Farm, Albany, California, United States - DLSLT.R1 | ecosystem: Host-associated > Plants > Phyllosphere > Unclassified | place... | reverse complement strand
TCGACCCGGTGTGGTTGGCGGCCCTGATTACCGAACTTGGTCAATTGGGGCTGCGCGTGGCGGTCGATACCAGCGGCGCTGCGCTGCAAGCCGCACTGCGGGCCAAGCCCTGGCTGGTCAAGCCCAATGCCGAAGAACTGGCGCACGCGCTGGGCCAGCCGGCCGACGACGAAGCCAGCCTGCACACCCTGGCTGCGCAGTTGCGCGCGCTGGGCGTGCAGCACGTCGTGGCCTCGCAAGGCGCCCAAGGCGTGTGCTGGTTTGGCGAAGGCATTGCGCTGAGTGCCAAGCCGCCGCGCGTGACCGTGCTCAGCACCGTCGGCGCCGGCGACTCACTGCTGGCCGGCATGGTGCACGGCATGCTGAGCGACATGCCGCCTGAACGTGCGCTGGCCCTGGCCACTGCTATTGCTGCCCACGCCGTTACCCAAGTCGGCGTAGGCGTGCGCGATGCCGCCAGAATCACTGAACTCGAACAGCAGGTAAGCGTCCGGCCGCTGGCTCGCAACACTTATGCGAGTCGCCCATGAACGCCGCTGATACACCCGCTGATCGCCAGTCCGAACCCCTCACCCAGAGGTCGTCCATGCACGTCGCCATCATCACATCCTGCCCCAGTGGCAAGGTGACCTCCATCCTGAGCGCCCGGCTGCTCGCCGCAGCCGCCAGCCGGCTCGGCTGGCAAGCCGAGGTCGAAACCTTGGGCTCGGGCCAATCCACCAGCGCGCTGTCCGACGCGCAGATTGCCGCTGCCGACCTGATCGTTGCGGTCTACACCGGCCCGTTGCCGCTCGTCCGCTTCCACGGCAAGCGCGTGTTTCGCGCCACCCCGGCCGACGCACTGGCCGACCCGGCCGCGTTCCTGCAACGCGCCGAACGTGAAGCAACGATCTGGCAAGAAAGCGCGGCCACGTCTGCCGCAGCACCGTCGACATCGGCCACGCCACGCATCGTTGCCGTGACCGCCTGCCCGACTGGCGTCGCCCACACCTTCATGGCCGCCGAGGCCTTGCAGCACACCGCCGGGCAGATGGGTGTCGACATTTCCGTCGAAACCCAGGGCTCGGTGGGTGCACGCAACGTGCTTGACGCCGCCACGATTGCGGCAGCCGACATCGTGCTGCTGGCGACCGACATCGAAGTCGACCTCTCGCGCTTTGCTGGCAAGCGGGTGTTCCGCTGCGGCACCAGCGTGGCCTTGAAGCAGCCCAAACAGACCATCGAGCGGGCGTTGGCCGAGGCCAAGGTGCAGGACGGCGGCGGCGCTGCGTCGAGCGCTGCGGCAGGCGCAAGTGCAGGTGGCTCCGGCGAAAAGCGCGGCGTCTACAAACACCTGTTGACCGGCGTGTCCTTCATGCTGCCGATGGTGGTGGCGGGCGGCCTGCTGATCGCCCTGTCCTTCATCTTCGGCATCGAAGCCTTCAAGCAAGCAGGCACCCTGCCCGCCGCGCTGATGCAAATCGGCGGCGACACCGCCTTCAAGCTGATGGTGCCGATGCTGGCGGGTTACATCGCCTACTCGATTGCCGACCGGCCAGGACTTGCGCCCGGCATGATCGGCGGCATGCTGGCCAGCACGCTGGCTGCCGGCTTCCTGGGCGGTATCGCGGCAGGCTTCATCGCCGGCTATGCCACCTTGGCAATCACCCGCTGGGTGCGCCTGCCGACCAGCCTGGAAGCGCTCAAGCCGATCCTGATCATCCCGCTGGTAGCCAGCCTGTTCACCGGCCTGGTGATGATCTACATCGTCGGCAAGCCAGTAGCCGCCGCGCTGGCCGGCCTGACGACCTTCCTGGACACCATGGGCACGTCCAACGCCGTGCTGCTGGGCCTGTTGCTGGGCGCGATGATGTGCGTGGACCTGGGTGGCCCGATCAACAAGGCGGCCTATGCGTTCTCGGTAGGCCTGCTGGCTTCGCAGAGCTACGCGCCGATGGCCGCCGCCATGGCCGGTGGCATGGTGCCGCCGATCGGCATGGGCATCGCTACCCTGCTTGCCCGCCGCAAGTTCGCGCAAAGCGAGCGGGATGCGGGCAAGGCAGCGCTGGTGCTGGGCATGTGCTTCATCTCGGAAGCGGCGATTCCGTTTGCCGCCAAGGACCCGATGCGGGTGATTCCGGTCAGCCTGATCGGCGGCGGCCTGACGGGCGCGCTGTCGATGCTGTTCGGCTGCAAGCTGGTCGCGCCGCACGGCGGTTTGTTCGTGCTGCTGATCCCGGGTGCGATCAACAATGCCTTGATGTACCTGGCAGCGATTGTGGCAGGCAGCGTGGTGACGGGCGTGTTGTATGCCATCGTCAAGAAAGGGCCGGAGACTGCCGAACTGGCGCCGGTGGCGGCGGCTGCCTGAAAGCTGCACCGGGCCTCAACCAACAGGCCCGGTGGCTGATCAGCCCAAGCGTCCAGGACCAAGGGCCCGCCATCCGGGCGCCACACGGTCATCGCGGCTTTGGCCAATACGGCGGCAAACTGGCCATCGAGGCGGGCGTAGCCTGGGCTCGGGAACACGGACGCTGCATCCTCACGGTGCAGACTATCCACCACCTGGGCCGCATGGGCCATTTCGGCGAACTCGCCGCGCACGCTAGCGTCTGGCAGCTGGCCTTCACCAACATGATCGACCGCACGCCGGTGATGGCGCTTTTTGGCGGCGCCGAGGTGCGCATCACCACCAATCCGCTCTGCTTTGCCGGCCCGCTGCCGGACGGCCGACCGCCCTGCTGCTGGACATGGCGGCCAGCGCGATCGCACCGAACAAGGCGCGCGTGCTGGCGGCAACCGGCAAGGCCGCGCCAGAAGGGGCGATCATCGATGCCACTCACTGGGCATGCGACGACCGATCCGGGGGTGCTGTTCACCGATCCGCCGGGGGCGCTGCTGCCCTTCGGGGCGCACAAAGGCAAAGCCTTGGGATTGGTGGCGGAGCTGTTGGCCGGTGTCTTGTCGGGTGGTGGCACGATCCAGCCGGAACACCCGCAGCCGGGTGGGCTGATCAACAATATGTTCGCGGTGCTGTTCGACCCGCGTGCGCATGGCAGCGAAGCCGCGCAGGCGCGCCAGAACGCGGCGTTCATCGAGTACCTGCTCTCCTGCCCGCCGCTCAAGGGTGGCGAGGCAGTGCAGTATCCGGGGGAATTCGACGCGGCCAACCGGGCTCGGCACGGCGAGCACATCGAGTTGGACGAGGGCCTGTATGACGGACCGAATGACTTGGCGAAGACACTGGGCGTTTCCCTGAAGCAGTGATCTCGCGCATCGGGTCGCATTCCTTCGCTATTTCCGAGCAACTTCTCATCCATCTGAATATTGTCGAATAGCTGAATTGGGTGTTACACAACTTGGTTCGAAGGCCCGCGCGCCTTGAACTCGGCCAGTCCGTTGGAGACCTTCAGCATGCAATCCCTGGTAGCGTCGTACTACATTGCAGTGCTCGGACGGCTTCCCGACGCTAGCGGACTGGCATTCTGGACTGACGCCCTGGCGCGCGGCGCAGCAAGCCCGCTCTCGTTGCTGCAGGCCTTGCTGGCCAGCAGCGAACGCACCGAGAAATTTCCGGGCGCGCTGGCCGACCAGGCTTTCCTGGGCACGTTGTACCAATCCGCGCTGGGCCACACGCCTGACGAGAACGGATTGCAGTTCTGGCTTGGTCGCATGGCCGCCTTGTCGGGTTCGAGCGATGCGCGCGCCCGCGTCACCGCCGAGTTCATCACGGTGCTCTCCGGCACCGGTGGCAGCGCTGACCAGACCCTGCTCGCCAACAAGATCACCGTCGGTCTGCGCCTGGCCGACAGCGTGCGCGGCGACGACAAGGTGTTCGCGGCGCAGGTTCTGAGCTTGATCGATACGACGCCGGCATCCGTGCAAGGAGCTATCCAGGCCGTGGACAACGGCGCGAAGTCGCTGGTCACGGCGTACTACGTCGCCGTGCTTGGTCGCCTGCCGGATACCGAGGGACTGGCGTTCTGGAGCAGCGCCTTGACGGGCCGCCAGGCGACCCCGCAGACGATCCTGCAGTCCTTGCTGCAAAGTTCGGAACACAGCACCAAATTCCCTGCCACGCTGTCGGATCGCGATTTCCTGCTGTCCGTCTACCAGGCAGCGCTGGGCCGCGCACCCGACGATGCCGGCCTGCAATTCTGGCTGGCCCGCATGGCGGCATTGGCACCAGCCGGCAATGCGCAGCTGCGCGTGAGCAGCGAAATTATCGATGCGCTGTCGGGCAACAGCGGCAGCAACGACCAACTCTTGTTCGCCAACAAGCTCGCGGCCGGCCTGTATCTTGCCGCATCGCCTTACGGAAGCAACCAGCCTTTCGGCGCCCAGGTGCTGGCACTGGTGGATGCCAGCCCCGCTTCTCTTCAGCGCGCCAAGGCAGCGATCGACCGCGGGTCCATCGATACGCCGACGCCGCCGGCACCGACACTCGCGCTCACCAATGCCGACAGCGTGCCGGACATCACCAGCAAGCTCGCCGCGTACTCGGGCCTGGCCGGCACTGCCGATGCAAGCGGCATGAATGCCGCAAAACTGGCTGCCGTGGCCGCGGGTATCGCAAAGATCGGCGCGGGCGGCATCACCAATTTGACGCTGACACTGAACGATGCCGGCGTGGACGAGACCCTCACGCAGACGCTGCTCACCAAGGCGACCGACGCGGCAGTCGTCGTCACGGGAGCCAGCACGCTCGAGGTGGATGCGGTGATCGCAAACATCGCGCGCGTCGCCAACACCGGCATTTCCGGCAGCCTGGCGCTCACGCTCGCGCAGCTGGGCACGGTCACGACGGTTGCGCTCGCGCCCAAGCTCGCTGCGGGATCGACGCTGGGCGTCACCGGGACGGGCATCGGCGAGACCATCGACCTGGGCGGCATCGGCAATGCCTCATCCCTGTTTGGTTTGGGCGGCGGCGACACGCTTGTCGGCGGCGCAGGCGCCGACTTGCTGGATGGCGGCGCCGGCAACGACCAGATGTCGGGCGGGGCAGGCAACGACGTGTATGTCGTCGATGCGCTGGGTGACGTGGTCACCGAGGTTTCAGGCCAAGGCACGGACAGGGTCGAGTCTGCGATCTCCTACACGCTTGCCGCCAACGTCGAGGTGCTGTCGTTGACCGGCTCAAGCCCGGTCAATGCAACCGGAACCGGCGATGCCGACACCTTGATCGGCAATGCCGGCAACAACAGCCTGATCGGCAATGCCGGCAACGATCTCCTGAGCGGCGGTGCGGGCAGCGACACCTTGGTGGGCGGCACCGGCGTCGACACGATGAGCGGCGGGACAGGCGACGAGACCTATTACGTAGACTCGGCGACCGACATGATCGTCGAGATTGCCGGCGAAGGCACCGACACGGTCGAGGCTAGTGTTTCCTACACGCTGAGCGCCAACGTCGAGGTTTTGTCGCTGACGGGCTCGACCGACATCGATGCCACCGGAACCGCCAGCTCGGACACGCTGATCGGCAACAGCGGCTACAACCTGTTGCGTGGTGGAGCGGGCAACGATCTGTTGATCGGCGATGCAGGCAACGACACCCTGGACGGCGGGATCGGCAATGACATCATGAGCGGTGGTACGGGCGACGATGTGTATGTGGTCAATGCGCCGGCCGACTCAGTCGTGGAAGCCGCCGCATCAGGCACCGACACCATCCAGTCCAGCGTTTCCTACACCCTGGCGTCGAACGTCGAGGTGTTGTCGATGACCGGCTCGGCCGACATCGATGCCACCGGGACAGCAGTTGCCGACACCCTGATCGGCAATAGCGGCAACAACAATTTGAGCGGTGGCGCCGGCAACGATGTACTCAGCGGCGGCGCGGGTAACGACAACCTGGATGGCGGTACCGGCACCGACACCCTGTTCGGCGGCACGGGCGGCGATCTGTACATCATCGATTCGCTCGCAGACGTCGTCACGGAGCTCACCGGCGAAGGCACGGACACGATCCAGTCCGCCATCGCCTACACCTTGATGGCCAACGTCGAAGTGCTGTCGCTGACCGGCTCAGCCGACATCGATGCCACCGGAACCAGCAGCGCCGACACGCTGATCGGCAATAGCGGCAACAACAGTCTGAACGGCGGCGCGGGCGATGACGTCCTCGTAGGCGGCGCCGGCAGTGACACGCTGAGTGGCGGCGCCGACAACAACACAATGAGCGGGGGTGCAGGCGACGATCTATACACCGTCATTATGCCCAGCGATGTCATCGTGGAGCTGGCGGGCGAAGGCATCGACACGGTCCAGTCCAGCACCTCCTATACCTTGTCGAGCAACGTCGAGGTGCTCTCGCTGACCGGCGTCGCGAACATCAATGGCACCGGGAGCGACGACGCCAACACGCTGATCGGCAATACCGGCAACAACACCCTGAGCGGCGACGCGGGCGACGATGTCATCAACGGCGGCGCGGGCAGTGACAGCCTGAGTGGCGGTGCCGGCAACGACACACTGGACGGCGGCGCGGATAATGACTCCTTGATCGGCGACGCCGGCAACGACAGCCTGATCAGCGGTGATGGCGCCGATACCCTGATCGGCGGCGCGGACAACGACACGCTCGACGGCGGGATCGGCAACGACCAGATGTCCGGCGGAGACGGCGACGACCGCCTGTACGGGGGTGATGGCGTCGATTACCTGCGCGCCGGTGCAGGCAGCGACCTCATAGAGGGAGGCGCCGGTGCCGATACCATCCACTATCGAACGGGTGATTTCGGCGTCGGGGTGGGCTTGGACACGATCGTCGGCTTCGTGTCCGGTACCGATACACTTGCCTTCCAGATCCCCGCACTGCCGGCCGGATCCCTCAATAGTGCCCAGTTCATCATCGACCCTGCCTCCACGGGAAGCGGCGGCAACAACGGATCCGGGACGTTCTTCCTCACCAATTGGAACGGCACCGGTTACGACGGCAACAACTACATGTGGTTCGACGCGGACGGCAATGGCGCGGGCGCGGGCTTCATCATCGTCAACCTGGGCACCGCGACGGTAAGCAATGCCGACATTGTGATCACCTAGTCATCGCGCAGCCGTATCCCCAGCCGGGCACCGACCGCGCTGATCTCCCCCCCTGTTTTTGTGCCGTCCCGGTTCTTTTCTTGAACATCGTCTTCATCCACCAGAACGCGCCGGGACAGTGGCGCCATGCGGCGAGGCATCTCGCCGCGAGCGGCCGGCATCGCGTGATTCTCATCGGCAAGCACAAGCGCGCCGAGGTAAGCGGCGCCGAGTATCGCCTTTACGAGGTGGATACCAAGCATGCGCGCTGCGATGCCGCCTCCGCCGTCGAAGCCTATGCGAGTTTCGTTGCGCACGGCCAGGCGGTCGCCAAGGTATTGCAGGACCTGAAGCGCGAGGGCGTGGTCCCCGACGTGATCGCGGCCCATCCCGCATGGGGCGAATCCCTGTTCGCCAAAGACGTTTTCCCGGACGTACCGCTGCTGCATTACTGCGAGTTCTATTACCGCAAGCGCGGTGCGGATCATGGTTTCCTGGAGCCGGTCTCGCTGGAAAGCGATATGGGCCTGCGCACGCGCAACAGCGGTCTGCAACTCGGCCTGGAAGCCATGGACTGGGGCGTGTCGCCGACGCATTGGCAAAAGTCCGTGCACCCCGCTGCTGCGCAGGCGCGGATCTCCGTGGTGCACGAGGGTATCGACACCGAGACCTTCAAACCTGACCCACAGGCGCGCTTCACCTTGCCCAGCGGGCTGGTGCTGACCCCTGCGGACGAGGTCGTGACCTATGTGGCGCGCAGTCTGGAGCCGTATCGCGGCACGCCCACCTTCCTGCGCGCGCTGGGCCGGCTGCAGCGCCTGCGGCCGGCGGCGCGGGTGGTGATCATCGGCGGCCATGGCACCGGCTACGGTGCACTGCCGAACGACGGGCGGAACTGGAAGGACACGCTACTGGAGGAGGTCGACCTCGATCCCTTGCGCACGCACTTCGTCGGCGGGCTGGCTTACGACGATTACCTGCGGGCGCTGCAGGTATCCTCGGCCCATGTCTACCTGACGGTGCCCTTTGTGCTGTCGTGGTCGATGACAGAAGCCATGAGCACCGGATGCCTGATGGTCGCCAGCGATACGGCGCCGGTGCGCGAGCTGCTTCGGCATGGCGAGAACGGCTTGCTGGTGGACTTCTTCGATGCCGATGCGCTGGCGGATACCCTGGCCGATGCCTTGCAGCGCCGCGAGGCATTGCGGCCGCTGCGCGAAGCTGCCAGGGCAACCATCCTGGCGGGGTATGACCAGCGACAATGTGTGCCGGCGCTGTGCCGCTTGTTGGAGAATCTCGCAACAGGCGCCCTGCCCCGCGGCGAGAATGAAGAGTTTGCACAGGTCGGTGTGCGATGAGTCAGCCCAGCAAGAATGTTGCGCTGCCTCGCGACATGAACGAACTTGACCGGCGCTTGCGCGCCTTTGCCGACACCGGCAAGCACGCCGATGCCTATGCCTTGCTGCAACGCGTGCTTGCACGTCAGCCGGACAATCTGAAGGTGGTGGCGCGGGTGGCACGCTATGCGATAGCGGCCGGCAAGATCGACGATGCCAACACCGCGGCGCGCAAGGCGATCGACCAGGGTGCGGGCACGCCCTGGTGTCATCGGGCGATGGCGATCGCGGCGCGTCGGCGGGGTGACATGGCACAGGCCTTGTCGCTGATCGATCAGGGCCTGGCGATGCCGGGCATGTTTGCCGACCTATACTTCGAACGCGGAGAGATCCTGCGAGCGCTGCGCAAGCCCGCGGAGGCGGCGCTGGCCTACGAGGCGGCACTGAACCTCAGCCCCGGCAGTTGGCAGGCGCAGCAGCACCTGGCCAACTTGCTGCATGCGCGTGGTGATACGACGCGTTCCAATGCGCTCTGCGAGGCAGCGATCGCGCGTTGCCCCGCGAATGAATCTGCCTTGCTGCGGCTGAGCAAGATGCTGCTGTCGGTGGGACGCATGGACGACGCACTGGCCGCCTGCGAACGCGCGGCGACGCTCGCGCCCAAGGGGACCGGCGCGCACGTCAACCGGGGGGCGATCCTGCGCCGCCTGGGCCGCTTCGACGAGGCGCTGGCGGCCTACGAGCAGGCGATCGCGCTGGACGCGAAGCGGGCGGCGGCGCACTACAACCGTGCCAACCTGCTGAAGTTCCTGGGTCGCCTGGACGAGGCCGTGCAAGGCTACGGAGAGACGATCGCGCGCGAACCGCAGAACGGCACCGCGCACTGGAACCTCGCGCGTGCGCTGTTGACTCAGGGCAAGCTGGCCGAGGGCTTTCGCGAGTATGAATGGCGCTGGCGCCATCCCGGTTTTCCGAGCAAAGAACGTCGCTTCGCGCAGCCCGTTTGGGCCGATGAGGCACTGCCTGGCAAGACCCTGTTCGTTCATTCGGAACAAGGCCAGGGCGACGTGATTCTGTTCCTGCGTTTCCTGCCGCAGTTGCGCGCGCTGGGCGCGAGGATCGTGCTGGAAGTGCACGACGCGCTGCATGCGCTGGTCGCCGCGCAAGGCCTCGCCGATATCGTCGTGCGACGCAGCGACACGCCACCCGCTTTCGATCTCCATCTTCCCATCGGTTCCCTGCCCCACCGGCTTGGCACGACGGTCGAAAACCTTCCCCGCGCACCCTATCTACGCGCTCCAACGGGTGCCATGCCGGTACTCACGCCTTCCCATGGCGCAGGGCCGCGGGTGGGCATAGTTTGGGCCGGCAATCCGAACTACGCTGGCGACGCGCAGCGCTCGATGCGCTTTGCGCAGGTCCAGCCGCTGCTCACCCGGCAAGACGTCGCCTGGTACTCGCTGCAAAAAGGCGTGGCCGAGGCGCAGTTGCCCGCCGATGCGCCGATTACCCCACTGGGACCGAGCTTGGACGACTGGGCGACGACGGCGGGTACGTTGGACGGGCTGGACCTGGTGATCACCACCTGCACCGGCGTCGCCAATCTTGCCGGCGCAATGGGCACGCCTGCCTGGGTCATGCTGGAATGGGATGCGGACTGGCGCTGGCTGGCGCGCAGCGAGGAACGCAGCCCCTGGTGTCCGCACATGCGGCTGTTCCGCCAGCAGGCGCCGGGCGACTGGGCAGGGGTGGTGGATCGGGTGCGCGAGGCGCTGCGGGGCCACCGCTTCGACTGAAGCGACACCGGCCGAACGCCTCGACGACACGTCTGCATTCCCAGAAACAGACCGCAGCGTGGATGGACGATCGCGCCATCAAACCGCAGTCGTACTGCAGGACGCAGCATTGACAGCCGCTTCCTGGGACTGTCACCCCCGCAGCCGATCCAGCGCCGCATCCAGCCGATCCACCGCCCAGATCTCCAGTCCCTCGATCGGCACACGCGGTGCATTGGCCTTCGGAATCAGCGCAATGCTGAAGCCCAGCTTGGCCGCTTCGCGCAGCCGCTCCTGACCCCGCGGCGCAGGGCGGATTTCCCCCGCCAGGCCTACTTCGCCGAATGCAATCAAACCACGCGGCAACGGCTTGTTGCGCAGGGACGAGACAATGGCCGCCAGCACGGCCAGATCGGACGCCGGTTCGCTGATGCGCACGCCGCCCACGGCGTTGACGAACACGTCCTGATCGGCAGCCGAGACGCCCGCATGGCGGTGCAGCACCGCCAGCAGCATGGCCAGACGATTGCCTTCCAAACCCACCGACAAACGGCGCGGATTGGGCATGTTGGCGGTGTCGACCAAGGCCTGCACTTCGACCAGCAAGGGGCGTGTGCCCTCTTGCGTGACCATCACGCAGGAACCGGGGACCTGTTCTTCATGCTGCGACAGGAACAGCGCCGACGGGTTGGCCACGCCGCGCAGGCCGCGGTCGGTCATGGCGAACACACCCAGTTCGTTGACGGCGCCGAAGCGGTTCTTGATGGCGCGCACCAGGCGGAAGGACGAGTGCGTGTCGCCTTCGAAATACAGCACGGTGTCGACGATGTGTTCCAGCACGCGCGGGCCGGCCAGCGCGCCCTCCTTGGTCACGTGGCCGATCAGCACCATGGACGTGCCGGTCTGCTTGGCGATGCGCGTCAGTTGCGCGGCGCATTCACGCACTTGCGACACCGAGCCAGGCGCCGAGGTCAGCTGGTCGGAATAAATCGTCTGGATCGAGTCGATCACCGCCACGGCCGGCGCTTCAGCCGTCAGCGCGGCCTGGATGGCTTCCAGCCGGATTTCCGGCAGCAAGGACACGTCGCCGCTTTCCAGGCCGAGCCGCGCGGCGCGCAAGGCCACTTGGTCGGCGGATTCTTCGCCGGTGACGTACAAGACCTTGCGGCTGGCCGACAAGGCGGCCACGGCCTGCAGCAGCAGTGTGGATTTGCCGATGCCGGGGTCGCCGCCGATCAGGATCACGGCGCCGGCCACCATGCCGCCGCCCAGCACACGGTCGAACTCTTCGATGCCGGTGGAAAAGCGCGGCTCTTCGCGCGCGGTGATCTCGGACAGCTTGCGTACCGGGGCGCTGGCGACCAGCGGCGCGTAGCGGTGTGCGGCACCCGCGCCGGACGCTTCTGCAATGCCTTCGACCAAGGTGTTCCAGGATCCGCAGTGCGGGCACTTGCCTTCCCACTTGGGGTTGGTGCCGCCGCACTCGGTGCAGGTGTAGACCGTTTTTACTTTTGCCATGTCTTCAATCCACGTCGCGCACGGGAACGCGCGGCGCCAGGGCGCACAGAAGTTCGTAGCCGATGGTGTCGGCGGCGCGCGCCACCTCGTCCACCGAGGGGCCGCCCTCACCCCACAGGGTGACGGAGGTGCCGACGCCTGCGTCGGGTATGTCGGTGAGATCAACGGCAATCATGTCCATCGACACACGTCCGACCGTGTGCGTGCGCACGCCGCCAACCATCACCGGCGTGCCGGTGGGCGCGTGGCGCGGATAACCGTCGGCATAACCGCAGGCCACGACCCCAACCCGTGTACCGCGCTCGGCGCGGTAACGGCGGCCGTAGCCGACCGTCTCGCCGGCTTCCAGTATCTGGGTGCCGATGAGTTCGGAGCGAAGCGTCATCACTGGGCGCAGACCCAGTTGCTCGGCGCTTTCGTCATCGAAGGGCGACGCGCCGTACATGGCTACACCGGGGCGCACCCAGTCGGCGCCATATTCGGGGAAACGCAGTGTGCCGGCCGAGTTGCACAGGCTCAGCGGGCCATCCAGGCCGGCAACGGCAGCATGGAAGGCCTCGGCCTGGTCGGCGACGCCTTCCGGCCCATCTGCAGAGGCAAAGTGGGTCATCGAGCCCACGGAACCCACCACGCCGCTTTGCTGCAAGGCGACCAGGCGGCGCCGGGCGGCCAGGAAATAGCCGCCCTTGAATCCAAGCCGGTTCATGCCGCTGTTGAGTTTCAGGAACACGTCCACGGGGCGGGTGAAGCGCGCCGATTCCAGCATGCGCAACTGTTCTTCGCAGTGGATGGACACGGTCAGGTGGTAACGGCTGACCAGTTCCAGGTCGGCGGGCTGGAAGAAGCCCTCCAGCAGCAGAATGGGCCCGACCCAGCCAGCCTCGCGGCAACGCACCGCTTCGGCCAGGTCGAGCATGGCCAGGCCATCCGATCCCGTGAAGCCGGCGACCGCGCGCTCGATGCCGTGCCCGTAGGCATTGGCCTTGATCACCGACCAGATGCGCGGTGGCGCAACGCCGGAGGTGGCGGCAGTGGCCGCGAGACGGCGACGGACGGTCGCAAGATTGTGCGCAAACGCAGCACGCGAAATGGAGGCGGTAATGGGACGAGGCATGGTCGGGAAGTTTACGCCGTCTTTGAGTGGGGTCGCCCGGATTTGTGACCGTCCGGTCCTGGTGATTGGGTTTACGCCGCCTTGGTCTGCTCCGGTCGCTTGACCCGGAACCAGGCCGCGTACAGCGCGGGCAGGAACAGCAGCGTCAGCAAGGTGGCGACGATCAGCCCGCCCATGATGGCCACCGCCATCGGGCCCCAGAAGATGCTGCGCGACAAGGGAATCATGGCCAGCACGGCGGCAGCCGCCGTCAGGATGATCGGCCGCGCGCGCCGCACGGCGGACTCGACGATGGCATGCCAGACGGGCTCGCCTTCGCGTACGTGCTGTTCGATCTGGTCGACCAGGATCACCGAGTTGCGGATGATCATGCCCAGCAGCGCAATCACGCCCAGCTGCGCCACGAAGCCGAATGGCGCACGCATCAGCAGCAGCGCCAGCGCGGCGCCGATGATGCCCAGCGGGCCGGTCAGGTAGACCATCAATGCGCGCGAGAAGCTGTGAAGCTGCAGCATCAGCAAGGTCAGCACGATGAACAGCATCAGCGGCACGTTGGCGACGATGGACGCCTGGGCATTGCTGGACTCTTCCGTCGCACCCGCCACGGCAATCTGGTAGCCATCGGGCAGCTCGGCGCGCAAGGCCTCGAGCTTGGGATCGATCTGCGCGGTCACCGTAGGCCCCTGGATGCCCTGGCGAACTTCGCTTTGCACCGTGACCGCGTAGTCGCGGTTCTGGCGCCATATCACGCCCGGCTCCCAGGCCAGCTTGATGGTGGCGACTTGCGTCAGCGACACGAAGCGGCCGTTGGTCGTGGGGATGCTGGCATCGGCCAGGCGCGTCATGGCCGCGCGTTCGTCGGCGGGCTGACGGATCACGATGTCGATCAGCTTGTCGGCTTCGCGGAAGGTGCCGATGGGCGCGCCCGACAACAGGGTTTGCGCCGTGCGCTGCAAGGACTCGGTGGTGACACCCAGCGCGCGCGCCTTGTCCTGGTCGATGTCCAGGCGCAATACCTTGACCGGCTCGTTCCAGTTGTCGTTGACCCCCACGGTGTTGGGGTTGTCGATCATCACCTGTTTCACGCGGTCGGCCATCTTGCGCACCACCGTCATGTCAGGGCCTTGCACGCGAAACTGCACGGCGTACGGCACCGGCGGGCCGCTGGACAGCAGCTTCACCCGGCCGCGCAGGTTGGGGAAATCTTCCTGGAACAGTTTTTCCAGCTTGCCGCGCAGGATGTCGCGCGCTTTCAGGTCATGCGGCGTGACCACCAGTTGCGCCAGGTTCAGCTGGTTGAACTGCTGGTCCAGCGGCAGGTAGAAGCGCGGCGTGCCCACGCCCAGCCAGCTGATGTAGCCCTCGATTTCAGGCTGCGCCGACAGCCATGTTTCCAAGCGCTTGGTCTCGGTTTCTGTCGCAGCAAAGCTGGAGCCTTCCGGCAGCCACAAGTCGACAACGAGTTCCGGCCGGTTGGAATCCGGGAAGAACTGCTGTTCGATGAACTTGAAGCTGAAGGCGCCCGCCGCCAGCGCGATGATCGTGACCCCGATCGTGATCCACCGGAAGCGCACGCACCAGTCCACGGTTCGACGCAAGCCGCGATAGAACCGGGTGTCGAACACATCAAGGCTGTGGTCGCCCGCCTGATGCGGCTTGACCCGCAGCAACAGGAAGCCCAGGTAGGGCACGAACACCACGGCCGCCAGCCAAGACAGGATCAAGGCCAGCGCCGTCACCGCGAAGATCGAGAAGGTGTATTCACCGGCCGTGGACTTTGCCAGAGCAATCGGCAGGAAACCCGCCACGGTGATCAGCGTGCCGGTCAGCATCGGGAATGCGGTGGATTCATAGGTGAAGGTGGCTGCCGACATGCGGTCCATGCCCTCTTCCATCTTGCGCACCATCATTTCCACCGCAATGATCGCGTCGTCGACCAGCAGGCCCAACGCGATGATCAACGCGCCCAGCGATATCTTGTGCAGGTTGATGCCCATCACGGACATGAACAGGAAGGTCACCGCCAGCACCAGCGGAATCGTCAGGCCCACGACCAGGCCAGGACGCACATCGATGCGGAAGGGTTTGGTGTGCAGGCCCAGCGCCAGGAAACTGACGGCGAGCACGATCACCACGGCTTCGATCAAGGTGTGGACAAACTCGTTGACCGAGGACGCCACCGTGCGCGGCTGATCGGAAATCTTGCGCATCTGGATGCCCACCGGCAAGCCGGTGTTGATGCGTTTTTCTGCGGCGTCCAGGTTCTTGCCCAGACCGATCACGTCGCCACCGCGCGCCATCGACACACCCAGGCCGATGACTTCCTGGCTGCCGGCAGAGGTGCCGAAGCGCATCTTGTTCAGCGGCGGGTCGACGAAGCCGCGGCGGATCTGGGCAATGTCGCCCAGGCGCACGGTACCGGTGGTGGCGTGAATGGGCAGGTTGCGCAAGGTGTCCAGCTGCGTGACTTCGCCGCTGACCCGCACCCACAAGGTCTCTGTGGGCAGCGTCAGCGTGCCGGATGCGCCGATGGCATTTTGCGCATTGATCTGGCTGGCGATCTGGTCTACTGAGACGCCCAGCTGCGCCATCTGGCGGCTGGACATCTCGATGTAGATCTTCTCGTCCTGGACGCCGAAGAGTTCCACCTTGGCCACGTCTTTGACGCGCAGCAACTGCTGGCGCACGTCGTCCACGTAGTCCTTCAGTTCGCCGTAAGTGAAGCCGTCGGCAGAGAACGCGAACATCACCCCGAAGGTGTCACCGAATTCATCGTTGAAGAAGGGGCCGACGACGCCAGCAGGCAAGGTGCCGACGATGTCGCCCACTTTCTTGCGCGCCTGGTACCAGCTCTGGCCGACTTCGCTGGCTTTTGAGGACTCCTTCAGCTGCATCACGACGAAGGTCTCGCCCGGCTTGGCGTAGGTGCGGATCTTGTCGGCGTAGGGCACGTCCTGCAGCGCGCGTTCGATGCGGTCGCTGACCTGCTCGGCCACTTGCGTGGCGGTGGCGCCTGGCCAATAGGCCCGGACCACCATGGCGCGGAAGGTGAACGGCGGGTCTTCGTCCTGGCCAAGCTGGAAATAGGAGAACACGCCCGCCAGCAGCAGCACCACCATCAGGTAGCGCACCAGCGGCTGGTGTTCCAGCGCCCAACGAGAGAGATTGAAATGGCGACGGGGAGCTGTGCTGGCAGAAACAGTATCAGACGCGACCTTGCCTGATTCAGGCGTTTGCTCGCTCATTTCGCGCTGCCGGTCGACGGTACGGACGCCGGTACTGCGGTCGTCAACGGCGCCGTCACGCTCGGCACGCCTGCCGGCGGCATCAAGGTCGCAGCAGGTGCCGCCGGTGCATTGGCATCCTGCGTCTCGGACGACAGACGACGCACGACCTGGCCTTCATGCAGCAGGTGCACGCCAGCCGTGGCGATCTCGGTGCCTTCGGGCAAGACCTCGGCCAGCACCACATCGGTGTCGCCGACGGTGGCCACCCGCACCGGGCGGCGATGCACCGTCATGTCCTTGCCATCCAGCGTCCAGACCCAGGTCTGGTCTTCCGCACGCAGCAGCGCCGACAAGGGGATGCGCGACGCCGGTTGCGGGTTGCGCGCACTGAAACGCACGGTGGCCGTCATGCCAAAGCCCAGTTCGGCCGGCGCCTGCGGCAACGCGAGGCGCGCCGCAAAGCTGCGGGTTGCCGGATCGGCTGAGGGCGACACTTCACGCAAGGTGCCGCGCAAGGGCGCGCCGCCGGACCACATCTGCACCTCGCCGGTGCGAATCGCCTGCACCTGGGCAAGACGGTTCTCGGGAATCTGGAAGGCGATTTCCTTGTCGGCGGTCTCAGCAATGCGCACCACCACCTGGCCCGCGCTGACCACCTGCCCGGCTTCGGCATCGATGCCGGTAACCACACCGTCGGCGGTGGCCTTCAGACTGGTATAGGCCGACTGATTGCGCTGCACGTCGAGGCCGGCCGTGGCCTGGGCCGAACGGGCAACGGCGGCATCTGCCGTAGCCTGGTGGCGTTCAAACTCGGCGGCGCTGATGAAACCACGATCACGCAGTTCGCGGTAACGCGCCAGGTCGGCCTGCGCCTGCTTGCGGTCCACCTCGGCAGCCGACAATTGCGCCCGGGCCGAGCTTTCGGCCAGACGGACATCGGCGGGATCGATGCGCGCCAGCACGTCGCCACGACGCACGCGCTGACCCACCTGTACCGATCGCGCCACGATGCGCCCTCCCACCTGGAAGCCCAGACCGGACTCCACACGCGGCTGAACTTGCCCCGGAAACTCGCCGACCAGGTCGATTTGTTGCGCGTGCAACACAAGCGTGCGCAGCGGACGTGGTGGTTCGGGCGCCACCGGCGTTTCCCGGCTGCACGCGCCAAGCACTGCCAGGACCAGCACGGCAAGCATGCCGCGCACCCCATATCGGCCTGAAACGCCACGTAGCAGTGGCTGGGGGGTCAAGCGGCGGGACGGCGTGGAGGTCATGGGTGCGGGTTGGGTGAACGTGTGTGGGGCACGTCGGGGTTATGTAGGTGGCGTGCGGCAGTCAACCCAGGTCTGCGTCAACAGGCCGTCGGTCGCTCAAAAAAGCGCAACGCAGAACCGCGGGATTATAACTGACCGGTGAGTCATTAAGGGTTTATGAAGACTGGATTGCCGTCTTGCAGCATCCAGCCAGTATCATCGCTTTCCTAAGTCCAGCAGCGTTTTATGGCCGTCGATCATTACGAGAATTTCCCGGTTGCTTCCGTCCTGATGCCGGCGCGGTTGCGCCCTGCCGTGGTCGCGCTGTACCGCTTTGCACGCAGCGCCGACGACATCGCGGACGAAGGCGATGCCATCCCGGCCGTGCGGCTGGCTGCGCTCGAGGAATACACCCGGGCGTTACACCGGATCGAGGCGGGCCAGGCACCGGTAGAGCAAGACCAGGCAAGCGAACTGGCATTGATCTTCTGTCCGCTGGCGCGCACCGTGCGCGAGCACCGGTTGCCGGTCGCGCCCCTGCATGCCTTGCTGTCGGCCTTCAGCCAGGACGTGGTGACAACGCGGTATGCCGACTTCGCCACGCTGCGCGATTACTGCGCGCGCTCGGCCGACCCGGTTGGCGAGCTGATGCTGCATTTGTACGGCGCGGCCACGCCCGACAACCTTGCGGCGTCCTCGGCCATCTGCAGCGGCTTGCAGTTGGTCAACTTCTGGCAGGACGTTGCCATCGATTGGGAAAAACAACGTGTCTACCTGCCGCAGGAAGACCTGGCGCGCTTCGGCGTCACCGAAGCCGATATCGCCGCGCAACAGGTTGACGACCGGTGGCGCGCATTGATGGAATTCGAGGTCTCGCGCGCGCGCACACTGTTACACTGCGGCGCCCCACTGGCGCGACGCCTACCGGGCCGAATAGGCTGGGAGTTGCGCTTGGTGGTGATGGGCGGTTTGCGGATTCTCCACCGCATCGAACGCGCCGGTTACGACGTGTTCCGCGCCCGCCCTACGCTTGGCCCCCGCGACTGGGCCTGGATAATCTGGCACGCGTGGCGCTGGTTGCCCGCATCGCCTCACTCACGCCCCCAAGACGTTCAAGACGCCTCACCATGACGCCTGATGAATACTGCCAGGACAAGGCCGCCAAAAGCGGATCGAGCTTCTATTACAGCTTCCTGTTCCTGCCCACCGAACGTCGCCGTGCCATCACTGCGCTGTATGCCTTCTGCCGCGAAGTCGACGACGTGGTCGACGAGGTCAGCGACGAGTCGGTTGCGCACATCAAGCTCGCCTGGTGGCGCAGCGAAATCGACCGCATGTTCGAGGGTGCACCCACCCACCCGGTGACGAAGGCCATGCAGCCGCACATCGAGCCCTGTGGCCTGACGCGCGCACGCCTGCAAGCCATCATCGACGGCATGGAAATGGACCTGAGCCAAAGCCGGTACCTGGACTATCCGGCGCTGCGCAAGTATTGCTGGCATGTGGCCGGCGTGGTGGGTGAACTGTCGGCCAGCATCTTCGGCTACAGCGATCCGCGCACGCTTGAATTCGCCGACAAGCTTGGTCTGGCCTTCCAGCTGACGAATGTGATCCGCGACGTGGGCGACGACGCGCGCCGTGGCCGCATCTACCTGCCCGTGAACGAACTGCAGCAGTTCAACGTGAAGGCCGCAGACATTCTGAATGCCCGCTATGCCGACGGCTTCCCGGACTTGATGCGCTTCCAGGTGGCGCGTGCGCGCGAGGCCTATCGCGATGCCATGCGTGCGTTGCCAGACGCCGATATCCGCGCCCAGCGCACCGGGCTGATGATGGCCGCGATCTATTACGCCCTGCTCGACGAGATCGAGCGTGACAACTACCAGGTACTGCACCAGCGCATCTCGCTCACGCCCGTGCGCAAGCTGTGGCTGGCCTGGAAAACCTATGTCAGTGGCGGCAAGCCGCTGGTCAGGAAGCTTCGCACATGAGCCGCCACAACGCTGACATGACCGATGAGGACCTCGCCATTCTGGCGCGGATGTCCGACGCGGGTTCAGCCGATGCCAACGCCTTGCTGGCAGAACAGGAAGCAGCAGCAGCCCCGGAACCGGAGCAGGAAGAAGCGCCACCTCCGGCAGAAGAGGAAAACGCGCATCGCCCGATCAGCGTGGGCATCATCGGTGCCGGCTGGGCAGGCCTGGCGGCGGCATCCGACCTGTGCGATGCCGGTATCGAAGTGACCGTCTATGAAGCCGGACACACTCCTGGTGGCCGTGCACGGCGTGTGGACAACCACAGCAACGCCAGCGTGCGCCCGATGGACAACGGCCAGCATCTGCTGCTGGGCGCCTATAGCCAGACCCTGGCGCTGATGCGTCGGCTGGGCCAGGACCCGGACAAACTGCTGCGCCGCATTCCGCTGACCCTGCAGGCGCTCGATGGCCGCTTCCGGCTGCACGCGCCCCGCATGTCCGCGCCGTGGCACGGCGTGATGGCCCTGGCGACGGCACACGGGTTGGGCCTGGGCGACCGCTTCAAGGCGATCCTCGGCATGGCCAAGCTGCGCCAGCGCAGCTGGTCCGTCGACAAGACCCATTCCGTGGTCGACCTGATGCGCAGCCTGGGCCAGACCCCGCGCAGCATGCAATTGCTGTGGGAACCGCTTTGCCTGGCCGCGCTCAACACGCCGGCCGCCCAGGCCAGCGCCGTGATCTTCGCGCGGGTATTGCGCGACAGCCTGGATGGCGCCACCGAGAACAGCGACTTGCTGATTCCCCGCACCGACTTGTCGGCGCTGTGGGCCGATGCCGCCGCCAAGCGCTGCAACATGCGTTACGGCGTCAAGGTGCAGAAGCTGCACCTGATCGAAGGTGGCGTCGCCGTGGAAACGGTGACGGCCGAGGGCGTGGACTACATCGGCCACGATGCGGTGATCGTCGCCACGCCGCCTGTGGCCACGCGCCGCATGCTGGTCGACATGCCGGATGCCGAATTCCTGCTGGAACAGTTGGGCGCCTTCCAGTACCTGCCGATCGCCACCTTGAACGTGCGCTTCGCGTCGCCGGCCCGCCTGCCGTTGCCGATGATGATGCTGAACGAAAACCCGGCCCGCCAACATCTGGGGCAATGGGTGTTCGATCGCGGCGCATTGCTGGGATTGCCGTCGGTGAATGGCGAATTCACCGTCGTCGTCAGCGCACGCGAACAACTCAACAGCCTGTCACGCGAAGAAGTGATCGGCGGCTTGCTGGCGCAGCTGGGCGAACAGTGGGCCGCGTACGCCCGCAGAGCATTGCCAGCAGTGGCTGCCTATGAGTTGTTCGTGGACAAGCGCGCCACGTTTGCGTCGGTGCGCGGCCTGGGCCGGCCCGGTGTCAGCAGCCCGTGGGAACGCATCATGTTCGCCGGCGACTGGACCGACACGGGGTATCCGTCGGTGCTGGAAGGGGCGGTACGCAGCGGCGTGAAAGCCGCGCAGAAAGCGCTGTCGCGCGTGCAGTAAGCCCTGAACCGCATCATCGAACTGAGTCTGCGCGGGACGCAGTGTCAGCGAGCTTGCGGCGCTCGTTGATCTGCCTGGTTTTGTAGAGCTACTTGGTTTTATCGATCCATTCCGTCTTGTTGATCTGGCTGATCCGCTCGACCCCGTCGCTTCACCGCGTACATGCGTTCGTCGCTGCGCCTCAACAGCTGCGCCACCGTATCGCCCGTGCAGGCCTCGACCACGCCGATGCTCAGCGACACCGCCAAGCCCGCAGCCAGCGCTTCCCAGGCGTGTTCGCGCACCGCCAGATCAATGCGCGTGCACGTCTGACGCGCAGCATCGATCCCGATGCCTGCCAGCACCAATACAAATTCGTCGCCGCCCAGGCGACCTGCCAGGTCGTCCTTGCCCAGGAATGTTTCCAGCAAGCGAGCAATCGCCTTGAGCACTGCGTCGCCGACGTGATGCGAATGTTCGTCGTTGACCTGCTTGAAGCGGTCCACATCGAGCAGCGCCACGCACAAGGGTTCGTTGCCTGAGACCAAACGGGCGCTCAGCACGCTTTCGATATGCCGACGGTTGGGCAAGCCGGTAAGCGGATCTTCCATCGCCAGGCGTTCGTACAGCCGCGAGTCGGTTTGCGCACGCGCCAGGCTCAGGCGGTTCTGGCGCAATTCGAACTGCCAGTCGATCACCTCGGTGCGTGCCTTCAGGCTTTGCGCGCGCGCAGTTCGCTCGCGTCGCAATAGCTGCTGCAGCGCGCCCAGGGCCGCGCTGTCGTCACCGCGCACACGGCAGATATGACTGAGGAGTTGCAGACCGACCGAGGTCTGGGATTCATAACGATCCGCCTTTGCCGCGTCGACCATGCCGACGGCAAAGGCCTGCGCCTGTTCAAGACGGCCCTCGGCAAGCGCCACTTCGGCTTCCACCCACTTCACACTGGATTCCAGCCAAGGCAGCCGACAACGCTGCGTGAGCGCACGCAACTCGCACAGCGCCTGATTGGCCTGCGGCAGCTGGTTTCGCCAGGCCCGCAAATGCGCGTCGGCTTTGGCGACCATCGCCAGATTATTGCCATGACTGCCCGGCGTCAGGCTGATATCGCCGTCGTCGGACGCCAGCAGGCGCCGACACGCGGCCACATGATGTTCGAGCGCATCCAGTATCTGCGGCAAGGAGCCCTCCTCGTCCAGGCAGCGTACCGAGAAATAATGCGCGGCCTCGTTCGACGCCAGGCCGACGTGGAGTTCGAAGGCATTGATGGGCGGCTCGCAGCCCGGCGCAAGCGCAATGGCCAGCGCATAAGCCTTGCGCGCTTCATCGACATTGCGGCCGTTGAAGGCGACCAGGCCGACGGCCCGATACGCCAGGAGCTGCTCGCGTCCCAGGCCCTGCCACCGCGCCAGTCGCACCGCCAGCAACGCGTTTTCCATCGCGCGACCGTAATGGCCAAGGCGCGCGGCGGCTACCGCGTGGGTGGCCAAGGCCTGGCACTCGCGGCCAACGAGGCCGGCGCGTTCGAATTCCAGCGCCGCGCTTTGGGACCATTCCAGCGCCCGCATGAAACGGCCGAACAGCCGCAGTTCGATACCGGCGAGGCACAGCATGGCCTCGGCCTTGGCGGTGGCATCTTCCAGCAGGCGTGCCTGGTCGAGCGCCGCCTCGGCGCAGGCCCGCGCCTCGTCGCCCAGACCGGCCTGCAGCGCGGCCTGGGCGTGGGACAACAGATCGACCAGCGTGGCGTGCTTGAGGCGATGCATCATGGGCGAGGCGAAGTCGAATGGGCAGGCAGGACAGGCCCCATCAGGAGCCCCGCAGGAACTGCAGCGCAGCAGGCAGGCGTTGTGCGGTGAAACGATCATGCCATAGTGCAAGGCCCGCGCAAGCGCCATAATCGCGGCTGCCCGCGCACACGCTGCCGTCCGCCGCTTCACAGCCCTGCCAACATCTTTGTCACTTTCATCGCCATTCATGCCTCACGCCGCTTTCCCCGCCCTGCCCGCCACACCCGCCCCCTCGCACCAGCCGGCGGATGCAGCGCCATCCGGCGGCCCGATCGAGGTGCATGAAGCCACGATCGCCTCGCTGCAGGCAGCCATGCAAAGCGGTCGCACGACATCGCGCGCGCTGGTGGATGCCTACCTGGCGCGGATTGCGGCCTACGATCAGCACGGGCCCGCCATCAACGCCATCGTCACCGTGAACCCGCAAGCCCAGGCCATTGCCGATGCGCTGGATGCCGAGCGCCAGGCCACTGGCCCGCGCGGCCCGCTGCATGGCATCCCGCTGCTGGTGAAGGACAACTACGACACGATGGACATGCCAACCTCGGGCGGCGCACTGGCGCTGGCCACGCTGCAACCCACGCGTGATGCATTCCAGGTGGCCAAGCTGCGCGAAGCGGGTGCCGTGATTCTCGGCAAGACCACCATGCACGAACTGGCTGCCGGCATCACCAATGCATCGTCGCTGACCGGGCCGACCCGCAATCCTTACGACCTGCGCCGCGTACCGGGTGGATCGAGTGGCGGCACGGGTGCGGCCGTGGGCGCATCATTCGCCGCCGCCGGCATGGGCACCGATACCAGCGGATCGATCCGCGTGCCGGCCGCCAACCAGAACCTGGTCGGCATGCGCGTCACGCGGGGACTGTCCAGCCGGGCCGGTGTGATCCCCCTGTCCAGCACCATGGACAGCGCCGGCCCCATGGCGCGCTCGGTCAGCGACCTGGCTGCACTGCTCGATGCAACGGTAGGCGGTGACCCGGAAGACGCATCGACCCTGGACGCAGATGCCCATATCCCGCCGTCCTACCTGGATGGCCTGCGTGATGGCGCCTTGAAAGGTGCGCGCATTGGCGTGGTGCAGGAATTGTTCGGCTATCACGCCGACGAAGACGAAGTGTCGATGATCGTGCGCCGCGCGATCTGGGCGATGGAGGCGCTGGGCGCCACGGCAGTCGATGTGGACATCCCCAATCTGTCGGGGCTGATGCACGACAGCAACGTCATTCACCACGAGTTCAAGTTCGACCTGGCCGACTACCTGGCTCGGCACGAAGATGCACCGGTGACCTCGCTCACACAGATTCTGGATCGGAGCCTGAATCAGGAACAGCTCGACGGCATCTTCCGCCGCCGCAACGTGGCAACGGTACGCGACGAATCTGCCTACCAGACGGCCCTGGCCAAACGTATCGAGCTGCGCCACGCGGTGGACGCGGCCATGCAAAGCCATGATGTGGACGTGCTGGTGTACCCGATGCTGCGCAAGAAGCCGGTGATCATCGGCGAGATCCAGTCGGAACTGAACTGCCCGCTGAGCCCCGCAAGTGGCCTGCCGGCGCTGTGCATTCCCGCGGGCTTCACGGCGGACATGGTGCCGGTCGGCATCGACCTGCTGGGCAAGGCCTACGCCGAACAAGACCTGCTGAACTACGCCCTGCATTGGGAACGCGCGATCCAGCCTCGCCGTGCGCCCTTCTCGACCCCGCCGCTGGTCGATGGATGTGCGCCCCTGCCCCGCAGCGGCACGGCACACATCCAGTCGAGCAACGAGGCATCGGCCGCGCTGCGCTATGACATCGACACCACCACGGGCGTACTGCGCTTCAATGCCGCCGTCAACCACGCGGACGACGATGCGGTGATCGCGCTGACCTTGCAGCGCTGGGTGGACGGCCATGCCGGTCCGGTGCAGCTGACGCTGATGAAGGCAGGCAAACAAGCCGCCAGCGGCGAAGTCGCGCTGCGCGGCGACCAGCTGGCCGCGCTGGCGCAGGGCAAGCTGCATCTGCACCTGTACACGCGCCGTGCGCCGCTGGGTGCGGGACACGCGCCCCTGGTCACGGCGGGCTGAGCCTTCCGTACCGCTCAGGCAGCCGGCTTGTCCCAGCGCGCCGCTGCATCATCATCGGACTCGCGCGCCTCGACCCAGCGCGAGCCTGCGGGCGTGTCTTCGCGCTTCCAGAACGGTGCGCGCGTCTTCAGGTAGTCCATGATGAACGCGCAGGCCTCGAATGCGTCGCCGCGATGCGGGCTTGCGGTGGCCACCATCACGATCTGATCTTGGGCGTGCAAGGTGCCCACCCGGTGGATCACCCGCGCCGCCGCCAGCGACCAGCGCTCGCCAGCTTCGACCACGATCTTTTCCAGCGCGCGCTCGGTCATGCCCGGATAGTGTTCCAGCGTCATGGCCGCCACCTGCGCGCCGTCATTGCGGTCGCGCACCAGGCCGACGAAATTCACCACGGCGCCGATCGAGGCATCGTCGGCGCGAAGCGCAGCAAGTTCTGACGAGACATCGAAGTCTTCAGTCTGCACACTGATCGAAATACGAGTGCCCATTCAGCCCCCCGTGACCGGCGGAAAGAACGCCACTTCCGCGCCTTCGTGCAGGGGCGCGTCGGCGCCCACCATATCCAGGTCGATCGCGGCGCGCACCGACTTGCCCGCACCCAGCGCGCGCGCCCAGGTGTCGCCACGCCCGGCCAGCCAGTCGCGCAAGGCGCCTACTGTGGCGACTTCTGCAGGGACGTCGACGGATTCTGCATCGCAGGACAAGGCCTCACGGACCGAGGCGAAAAAACGCAGTTCGAGCTTCATGACAACAGATCCGAAAACGCAATGAATTGCACCGTGTCGCCCGGCGCAATGGTCTGGCCCGGCGGGTTGTCCACGATACCGTCAGCCCAGACCGTAGACGTCAGCACCGCCGACAACTGGTTCGAGAACAGGTCGAGCCCGCCTTGCGCATTGCGACGCGCGCGCAGAAATTCGCGCCTGCGGTCGCCCCGCGTCCAGGCGAAGTCGGCGCGCGATGCGACGCGCACGGGTGTCACATCCGCAACGCCCGCGAGGCGCAGCAGCAACGGTCGCACGCACAGCGCAAAAGCGATCAGGCTGGACACCGGATTGCCCGGCAGGCCGATGAACAGGGCTTCCGCGCCGTCGTCGCGCCGAATGGCGCCGAAGGCCAGCGGCTTGCCCGGCTTGATCGCCAGCGCCCACAGATCGATGCGACCTTCGGCCTCGACCGCCGGACGCACATGGTCCTCTTCCCCCACCGACACGCCACCGGTGGTCACGATCAGATCGTGGTCGGCCGCTGCCCGGCGCAAGACCTCGCGCGTGGCGTCCAGCGAGTCCTCGACGATGCCCAGGTCGGTATGCAACACGTCCAGCCCGGCCAGCAGACCACGCAACAGGAAGCGGTTGGAGTTGTAGATCTTGCCCGGCGCCAGCGGCTCGCCCGGCATCACCAGCTCGTCGCCGGTGGAAAACGTGGCGACCCGCACGCGCGGCCAGACCGGCAAGCGGTCCAACCCAGTGGACGCTGCCAGCGCGATGTGCGCGGCGCCGAGCCGGTCGCCCGCCTTCAGGATGACACTGCCTGCCATGATGTCGCAGCCCACCTGGCGCACGTGCGCGCCGGTCTGCGGCACGGCATCGAAGCAGGCCAGGCCGTCGACCAGGCGCACGTCTTCCTGCATCACCACGGTGTCCGCCCCTTCCGGCAGTTGCGCACCGGTGAAGATGCGCGCCACGGTCCCGGGGGTCAGCGGCGTGGGCACCTGGCCGGCCGCGACACGCTGCGACACCACCAAGCCGGCACCGCCCGCCACCACGTCGGCAGCGCGCAAGGCGTAGCCGTCCATGGCCGAATTCTCGGCCGAGGGCACGGACATGGTCGATGCGATATCAGTCGCCAGCACGCGGCCCAGGGCGTCGCCCAGCGGGACCGAGGCCGGCACGCGCGCCGCGTGCGGCACGGTCTGCAGATAGGCATCCGCGCCCGCCAGCAGGCGGACCAGGGCATCGTCCAGGGACATCAAACTCATAAAGCACTCCGTAGTAGCGACTCGGCCCCGTCTTCGGGCCACGCCAGATAATCGAGAATCCAGGCAAGCACGGCGTCGGGATCGTCCAGGTCGAGCAAGGGCAGCCGGGATTCATTGGCGGCAGCCGGCGAATCGGTCACCAGCGCCACGATGTGCGCATCGTCATGGGACAGGCGCGGCTTGCCGTTCTCGGCCCGCCACACTTCCAGCTTGGGGATGGGCGAGGCCTTGTAGCCCTCGACGAAGACCAGATCACAGGGCGCGAGCTTGGCAATCAGTTCGTCGAGCGCAGGCTCGGCTGCGCCGCGCAGTTCGTGCATCAGCGCCCAGCGTTTTCCCGACACTACCATCACTTCCGCCGCGCCCGCCTTGCGATGGCGCCAGGAGTCCTTGCCGGGCTGGTCGATATCGAACTCGTGATGCGCGTGCTTGATCAGCGACACACGCAAGCCACGTGCGACCGCCCGCGGGATCAGTTGCTCGATCAAGGTAGTCTTGCCCGAATTGCTGAACCCGGCAAAGCCGAATATTTTCATCTGCCCCTCCTGCGTGTCGCGCGCCTGCGATGGAGGGGAATTATTGCTGATATCCAGCCCTGCCATCAGGGGGCCGCCCCGGGCGGTCTTCCAGGGCTGGCATCCGGCTGCGGCGCGACGCAAGGGAAACGCGTGGCAGCGACCGCCAACCGCTCATCGATTGGCGGGTTATTCACACCTACATATCGATGCGCTGCTGCCGTTAATCTGATCAAACAAGGCCCCGGTGGCCACACGCACCAGACAATCCGTCACCTAAGGTTGATGGCGCATCGCGCTGTCGCCCTCTGCCCAGGATCCACGATGTCACGCGAAATTTCGACTGCCTCCAGATTGTGGATCACTGCGGTGGCCGCCGTGGCCTTACCCCTGCTGCTCATTGCCATTGCCGCCGTCTGGCAACTTGCCCCCATCTCTCTGCTGGCACTCGGCGTGACCACCGCAGTCGTCAGCGCCTTGCTGCTGGGATGGTCAATGCATGCCGCAACGAAAGCCCTGCATCTCGCGAGCGCTACGCTGCACGGCTTTTCCCAGGGCAAGTTCGACCCCGTGCTGCCGCTCGTGGCCGACGCGCAAGCAAGCGAAGTACTGCTGGCCTTGCGCAGCGTGCAGACCAGCATTCGCCGCGTGACCGCCGACCTTGCGCGGATGGCGCACGAACACCAGGCTGGCGACATCGACGCACGGATCGACAGCAGCGCGCTTTCTGGCGAATTCCAGGGTCTGGCCAACAGCGTCAACACCATGGTTGCCAGTCACGTCGCAGTAAAGAAAAAAGCCATGGCGTGTATCGCCGAGTTCGGCCGTGGCAACTTCCATGCGCAGCTGGACGTGTTTCCGGGCAAGCAAATATTCATCAATGAGACCATCGAACCGGTCAGAGCCAAGCTGCTGGATCTGATTGCACAGATGAACCAGATGTCTGGCGAACACAATGCCGGCAACATCGACGCGGTGATCGATACCAAGCGCTTTGACGGCGACTTCCACCGCGTGGCTGAAGGCATCAACCGGATGGTGGGTGATCACATCGCCGTGAAGAAAAAGGCCATGGCGGTGGTGGCCGAGTTCGGGCGGGGCAACTTCGATGCACCGATGGAAGCGTTGCCCGGCAAGAAGGCGTTCATCAACGACACCATCGAACAGGTTCGTGGCAACCTGAAGGCCTTGATCGTCGACACGGATCGGCTGGTCGATGCGGCAGTGGCCGGCCGACTTGGCGAACGCGTCGATGCCAGCCAGCACCACGGCGACTTCCGCCGCATCGTCGACGGCATCAACCGGACACTGGATGCGCTGATCAAGCCGATCGAAGCCTCTCAGCAAGTCTTGCGAGCAATCGAAGCCGGTGACCTGACCGGTGCTATCGAAACCACCTACCAGGGACAGCTGGGCGAGCTGTGCAGCAGCATCAACAGCACCTTGGCGCAGTTGTCGCGCGTGGTGAAAGAGGTCAACGCCAACGCCGACGCACTGGCAAGTGCGTCGGAAGAGATCAGCGCCACCTCCCAGACGCTCAGCCATGCCGCCAGCGAACAGGCGACAGGCGTCGAAGAGACCAGCGCCTCCCTCGAGCAAATGACCGCCTCGATTGCCCAGAACACCGAAAACGCGAAAGTGACCGACGGCATCGCTGCGAAAGCCGCCAGTGAGGCCAAGCTGGGCGGTGAAGCCGTGCGGTCGACCGTGGCCGCCATGAAGCAGATTGCCCACAAGATCGGCATCATCGACGACATCGCCTATCAGACCAACCTGCTTGCCCTCAATGCCGCGATCGAAGCGGCGCGCGCCGGCGAGCATGGCAAGGGCTTTGCCGTGGTCGCAGCCGAAGTCCGCAAGCTTGCCGAACGTAGCCAGGTTGCGGCACAGGAAATCGGAACAGTGGCGAGATCCAGCGTGGAGCTCGCCGAGAACGCCGGTCACCTGCTGGACGCGATCGTGCCGTCCATCCGCCGGACCTCTGATCTGGTGCAGGAAATCACCGCTGCCTCGGAAGAACAAAGCACCGGTGTGAGCCAGATCAACACGGCAGTCAACCAATTGACACAGACCACCCAGCAGGCTGCCGCCAATGCCGAGGAATTGGCCGCTACAGCGGAAGAAATGAGCGCGCAGGCAGAACAGCTGCAGATTTTGATGGCGTTCTTCAAAGTCGAAAAAAGCGCACCGTCGGCTGCCCTGCGCCGCCCGGCACGCGCAGCGCCAGCCCAGCGCAGCAAACGCATGCTTGGTCAGGCACGCACCGAGGTGGCGCGACATGGCGACATCGACGAAACGAACTTCGCTGCATTCTGAATGCCACGTCCGTGTGATGCGCTGATCGTCGATTACCCCAATCTGCTCGCGACCGCGATCCCGTATTCGGTTCATGGTCCTTATAATCGGGCATGACCTTTTCACATTTCCCAGCCGCCTTGCGCGCCGCGCGGCGTCAGACGCCTCGCATCCAGATCACTTTCCTGCCCGCCACCGCGCAACCGGTGCTCGCATGAAGGTACCGAAGCGGCTCGAGCCTTTGCTCGAGGAAGGACTGATCGACGAAGTCCTGGGCCAGTTGATGAGCGGCAAGGAAGCCACCGTGTACGTGGTTCGCTGCGGCGACGCGAAGCGTTGCGCCAAGGTCTACAAGGACGCCAAGCAACGCAGCTTCAAGCAGGCGTCGTCCTATCTGGATGGCCGCAAGGTCAAAAACAGCCGTCAGGCGCGCGCCATGGAAAAAGGCACGCGCTACGGCCGCCAGATGCAGGAAGAAATGTGGCAGAACGCCGAGGTCGATGCCTTGTTCCGCATGGCCAACGCCGGCGTGCGAGTGCCGCAGCCCTACATCTGTACCGACGGCGTGCTGTTGATGGACCTCGTCACCGACGAGAACGGCAACGTGGCGCCGCGCCTGAACGACGTGGACATGAGCGAGGAACGCGCGCTCGAGATGCACGCCATGCTGCTGGGCCAGGTGGTGCGCATGCTGCTGGCCGGCATGATTCACGGTGACTTGTCGGAATACAACATTCTGCTGGCCGCCGACGGCCCGATGATCATCGACCTGCCGCAGGCGGTGGATGCCGCCGGCAACAGCCAGGCAGAGCTCATGCTGCGACGCGATGTCGACAACCTGGCCGCGTACTTCAGCCGGTTTGCGCCACAGTTGCTGGCCTTGAACTATGGCAAGGAAATCTGGACGCTGTACGAGGCCGGCACGCTGACGCTGGAATCGCCGCTTACCGGCATTGTTCCCGTCGATGACACGCCGGTGGACCTGGACGAGCTGATGCAGGACATCGAAGACGCCCGTTTCGAAGAGGAAGCCCGCCTGCGTGGCGAGCACGATTTGCGCAACGGCGACGACTGACGCCCCCGCCGCCGATGCCTGACTTCTTCCTTTTCTTGCTCGCCTCGCTTGCGATCACGATTGCCCCCGGCCCGGACAACCTGCAGGTGCTGGCACGCGGAATTTCGCAAGGCCGCGCTGCCGGGGTGACCGCCGCGGCGGGCTTTGCAGCAGGGGTGCTCTTCCACACCGCATTGGCTGCGCTGGGCGTGGCGGCATTGATCAAGTCGTCGCCGCTGGCCTTTGATATCGTCAAGATCGCAGGCGCGCTTTACCTGATCTGGATCGGTTTCAAGGCACTGCGCAGCAAAGGCCTGGGTAGCGCACACGCCGGAAGTGAGCAGAAACTGTCGTCGGTGTTCTGGCAAAGCGTGCTGGGCAACATGCTGAACCCCAAGGTCACCTTGTTCTTCATCGTGTTCCTGCCGCAGTTCATCGACACCCAAAGCGGACGCAGCGTCATGCTGCAGATGTTTGCGCTGGGCGGTGTGTTCATGCTGCAGGCCTTCGTGGTATTCGCCGCGTTCGGCTTGTGCGCAGGCGTGATCGGTGCATGGCTGAAGCGCCGCCCCCGCGCAGGCGTATGGCTGGATCGACTGGCTGGTGTGACCTTCGTGGCGCTGGGTCTGCGGGTTGCGCTGTTCGCCTGAAGTTCGCTTGAAGATGCGGTGCTACTGCGCCGCCACAATGATCGCCACCCGCCGGTTTTCGGCTCGCCCGGCAGCCGTCCGGTTGTCGGCCACCGGCCGGCTCATGCCCCAGCCGTGCACCAGGATGTTTTCCGGGCGCATGCCGACGGCCATCAAGGCCCGCGACACCGACTTGGCGCGCGCCACAGACAGGCGATGGTTGTAGCCGGCCGTGCCTTGGCTGTCGGTATGCCCTTCCAGCCGCAGCCGGTCTATTCCGACCGTCAGCAAAGCCTTGCCCACCCGCTCGAGCGCGGCGCGGCTTGCGGCCGTCAACTGCGCGTTGTCACTGTTGAACAGGACCTTGCTGGACAGGTCGAAAGTCCAGCCCTCGTCCTTCAGCTCGAAACCCTGAACCTTAAGTGCCTCGATCTGATCCAGCGACAAGCTTGCCTGGGGCGGCGTCGTCGACATAGCCAGTGGCGGCTGGCTTGGTGTCTGGCATGCGCTCAACACCAGGGCCAGGCCCAATAGGCACGGCACGAGCAGTCGGGTCGGGGGAAAGCGAGTCTGAAACAAGAACGATCTCCTGTTGTCGAGGGTCTTTGCCTTCGGCCTGGTCTGCCAGGCTGCGGGTGCCGCGAGACCGACGCTTGGCGTGGTACATGGCCTGGTCGGCGCGTTTCAGCAAGTCATCCGGGCTGCGGGCGTGCTCGGGATAAATCGCGATGCCAGCCGTCAGCGACATGACTACGCTTGTACCATCCGGCAAATGGATGGGTTGAACCATGCTGGCAAGGATGTCGTCGGCGATGCGTGCGGCGTCCTCGGCCTGGCCCAATGGCGCGAGCAACACGGCGAACTCGTCGCCACCGAAGCGAGCGCCCACACCCTTGCCCCGCAGCTGACTGCGGATACGTGCAGCCGTTTCGATCAGCACCACGTCGCCCGCCGCATGGCCGTGCTGGTCGTTGATTGCCTTGAAATGGTCGCCGTCCAGGAACAGCACCGCCACATGCCAGTCTTCGTCGGCGGCGTTGCGCAGCGCAATGCTCAGGCTCTGCTCGAAGGCCGCGCGATTGGACAAGTGCGTCAGGCTGTCGTGGCTGGCCTGATGCGCCAGGTTTTCGTTCTCGGTTTTCAAGTGGGTCTGCCAGGACGCCAGCTCGTCCAGCAAGACGTTGAAGTCTTTGCCCAGCTCGTCCAGTTCGGCAATCGGGGCCGGGGGCACGCGTTGCGCAAAGTCGCGGTCTCGGCGCACGGCGTGCGCCACATGGGCCAGGCGCTCCAGGGGACCGACGATGCGGCTGACCATGCGCCGGGACAGGTAGAACGCCACCAGCGCCGTCAGCGCCAGGCAGGCCACCATGCCCGCCGTGCCCGCCAGCAGGAAGCGGGTCAAGGGCCCGCCCGAGCCAATCAACCTGACCTCGCCGACCTTGGCACCGTCGTGCATGACAGGTTCGATATTCTCGGGCGGCAGCAGCCAGGCGGCGACCAACTGCTCGAGCCGGCCGCGCGCGCCTTCGGTCGATCGAGTCCAGACGGCCATGCTGCGACCTTGATCGTTGTAGACCGTGACGCGGGCAACCTCGTCACCCGACGCGATCAGTTCCAGCGCGTCACGCACGGCACTGTCGTCGTTGAACACCACGGCCGCTTCCACGGTGTAGGTCAGCGACCGCGCCGTCAGCGCCAGGTTGTGCTCGGTATAGGCGCGCAGTGTCAGCAGGCACACCAGGCTGACGGTGAGTCCGGCCAGAAAAATGGCCACCAGCGCCATGCCCAGATGCCCGCGATACAGGATCTGGCGCAGGGGCAGCCGAAACTGGTGCTTGGGGTGTTTTCCGGGCCACATGGTCAGGGCCTGGCGCTTCGTTTGGCCAGCTGCAATACGCTGGGGTGGACACGCAGGCCGCTGCGGGCCATCGAGTCCAGGTTCACCTCGAAGCTGACGCGGGGGCTGCCCACGTTCAGGCAGAACACGCTGCCCACGCTGCACCCCAGGTCACGCTCGCTGATCGACAGCACCGCATGCCCGTCCAGTGTCTGGAACAAGGTCTGGCGCTCGGCGTCGGTCAGCAGGCCAAGGTAGACCGCATTGCACTGGTCACCCAGCTGCGCATCGTCATAGGACCGACGTTGCGACAAGACCTTGCGGCCGCTGGCCTGCACCATGCCGCGCATCACGCCGTCTGCGTAGGAAGTCGGACCGACCACGCACACCTGGATGCCGGCAGGCTCGGTCGGCCAGCGCACGTAGCTGAGCAGGCCCAGGACCACATCCTTGACGGCGGCAGTCTGTTGGTCGATCAGGGGAAGCGTCTCGGCGACAGGCTCGGGGACGGGCGCAGGCAGCGCCGACTCTTGCGCCCCGGCGGTCGCCGTCAACAGGGAGGCGAGCAGCGCCATCACGCATGGCAGAGACCACCGACGCAGCCGATACAGGACTAGCCGACAGCGGAAAAGAGAAGACAGAGGCAAAGGGCGAATTCCGCGGCGCGCCCATGACCGATCTGCGAGGCAGACCGAGCAGCTGGACAGTCGAGAGACAGGATTGGCTCCAATATGGACCATATCGTGCGTCGGTGGCAAAAACTCCTGCCAGCGTCGATTATTCTCGACGCTGATGTCGGTTCTGCACGTCAGTGTGGCATGTCCCCAATCAGTCTCATTTAATGAAGTATTTCCCCCTGGCGCCGTTCTTCTTTTTGACCTTGTTCCCGTTGGCAGGCCATGCGTCCCCTTGCTGATCCCGGATCGCGCGGGGCAGGCATTGCCTGTTTGCTCGTCACTGCGGTTGGCTGGGGCCTGAACTGGCCGGCCATGAAACAGCTGATGCTGGAACTGCCGCCCCTGTTTGCGCGCGGCGTCGCCGGGCTGGGCGCCGCAGCCATATTCACGCTGATCGCGCTTGCGCTGCGGCAGAACCTGCGTATCCCCGCAGCCTTGCGCAGCCGCTTGCTGGCGGCGTCGCTGGTCAACATTTCTGCGTGGATGGGGTTTTCGACCCTGTCGATGCAGTGGCTGACCGCGGGCCAGGGCGCCCTGCTGGTCTACACCATGCCGGTCTGGGCCACCTTGTTCGCCTGGCCAGTGCTGGGTCACCGCCCGAATGGCTTTGCCATCGGCGGCCTGGTGCTGAGCCTCGCAGGACTGCTGCTGTTCTTCGGCGGCCATGGCGACGCGCTCGATACCAGCCGCCTGACCGGCGTGGTCTTCGCACTGGCCGCCGCCCTGATCTTCGCGCTTGGCACGGTGGGCTTGAAACCGCTGAACACGGTTGCGCCCTTTGCCTTGCTGGCATGGCAACTCTTCCTGGGCTCCCTGCCGATCATGCTGGTCAGCGCGTTGTTCGAGCGGCCCGACCCGGCCAGCATGAGCAGCACGGGCTGGCTGCTGTTGCTGTACATGACGGCGGTGCCGATGGGCTTGTGCTACCTGACCTGGTTTGCCGCATTGCGCCGCCTGAAACCCGCGCTGGCGGCGGGCGCCACGCTGCTGACACCGGTGGTGGGCGTGTGTGCCGGCGCGGCAGTGCTGGGAGAGCCGCTGGGCTTGCGTGAGCTCCTCGCGCTGGCCATGACCGTAGGCGGCGTAGGATTGGTCATCTTCAAGGGAGATCGGTAATGGACGCGGCAGACACGGATATGACAACGGCAGGCACCTTGGATACTGGAACGCCTGCGGCAGTCCGCACCCTGGCCAAGGCAGCAACGGGAAGCGTCGTGGCGGTCCACGTCAATGCGCGGCACGTGTTCTCGAAGGAAACCGTGTCCGCCATCACCTTGCTGGACGGCCTGGGCGTCGAGGGCGACGCACATTGCGGGGTGACGGTAAAACACCGCTCGCGCGTGGCGCGGGACCCGTTTCAACCCAACCTGCGCCAGGTGCACCTGATCCACGCGGAACTCTTTGACGAGCTGGTGGAAAAAGGCTTCGAGATCCTGCCAGGCGATCTGGGCGAGAACATCACCACACAAGGCATCGACCTGCTGGCCTTGCCGGTCGGCACGCAGCTGCGGCTGGGCAAGCATGGCGTGGTGACCCTGACCGGTTTACGCAACCCCTGCGTGCAGATCGATCGCTTCAAGAAAGGCTTGATGAAAGCGGTGCTGGACCAGACCCCCGACGGCAAGTTGGTGCGCAAGGCCGGCGTCATGGGCGTGGTCAGCGCGGCGGGCGAAGTCAGCGAGGGCGACCGGATCACGGTGAAGCTGCCGCGACTGCCACATCGACCCTTGGACGTGGTCTAGAAAAGCTCTGCGCTTACGCGCTGGCGGTTTTCCGGGCGGCTTTTTTGACGGTCGCTTTTTTGACGGTCGCTTTCTTCGCAACTGCCTTCTCCACCACGGCTTTCTTCGCCGCTGACTTTCTGACCTTGGCTTTGGCTGCTGCCGCCATATCCAGCGAGATCCAGGTTGGCGCATGGTCGCTGGCGTGGTCCTCATCGCGCACCCAGCGATCAACACCGGCGTCCACAAGCTTGGGGGAGAGATCTTTGCTCAACAGCAGATGATCGATGCGCAGGCCCGAGTTCTTTTGCCAATGCTGGCGGAAATAGTCCCAGAAGGTGTAGATGCGCTCGTCGGGATACTTCGCGCGCAAGGCATCGGTCCAGCCTTGCGCCAACAGGCGCCGGTAGGCCTCGCGACTTTCAGGCTGCAACAGCGCGTCTTTCAGCCAGGAGCGCGGGTTGTAGATATCTTCGTCAGTAGGCACCACGTTGTAGTCACCCGCCAGCACGACCGGGTGGCCACTGTCGAACAAGCCTGCCGCGTGCGTGATGAAGTGCTCGAACCACGCCAGCTTGTATTCGAACTTGGGACCGGGCTGAGGGTTGCCATTGGGCAAGTACAGACATGCCACCAACACGCCGTGCACGGCAGCTTCCAGATAACGGCTGTGGGCATCGTCCTCGAAACCCGGCAAGCCGCGCCGCACTTCCAGCGGCTCGGTCCCCTTGGCCAGGATCGCCACGCCGTTCCACGACTTCTGCCCATGCCAGATGGCACCGTAACCAGCGGCGCGAATCTCAGCGATCGGAAAGTCTGCCTGCGCACATTTCAGTTCCTGCAGGCAGGCCACGTCCGGTGACTCGCGCTCGAGCCAGGCCAGCAAGGCAGGCAGGCGCGCGCGAATGCCGTTGATGTTGAAGGTGGCGATCTTGAGGGTTTTCACGGCAGACCTCGGTGATATGAGCCGGTGTGCCAGCGGAGCCCGGCGGTGCTCGACTGTCGCCGTGCGCTGCAAAGCACGTGCCTAGTTGGCGTCGGCCGCCGCCACACAATGCGCGTTGGCCTGCGGCCGGTACTGATTGCTGGCCGCCCAGGACTCATCTTCCAGGCACCGGACAATCGGATCGGAGAGTTGCGGCCAGACATTGTTCGCCGTGCACAACATGGCATGGGCGCCCAGCGAAGCGATCAACGGCGGATCGTCGAACACATGAGGTTCGCGCTGGTGCAGGACAACATGGGTGGCCGCGCAAGCCTTCCTGTCGACCTTGCCCGGCAAGCTTTCCAGCGGCATCGGCACGTCCTGCCCTGCCGCCCGAGGCGCGGGCGGCCCCGCGCGCTCGGCGTTCGCATAGGCCAGCCGCATCACATTGTCGGACACCCGTTCGGCAGGCGTGCGGGTGTCTTCGCCCCCCACGAAATGCACGACAACCGACAGCGCCATGATGGCCAGCATGGTGCGCGACAGCCAGTTGTCGAACAGGCCGACCGTGAATCTGATCGCGCGCCAGAACCACTTCAGGCTCTTGATTGCCGCCTGCCGCGCTTTCACCCGCCGCACATGGTCCGCAGGCAAGGCCTCATACGCCTCCCGCCAGGCATCGATGCGCTCGACGGGTAAAGACAAAGCGGTCCATGCATGAAAGTCGTGGGACAGCGCGCTCAAGGCAGCTCGATGCTGCAAGACCTGTGCAGGCGATGGCCGATCGGTCGCTGAAGCCGCGTCGATGGCAGCGGCATAGGCGGCAGCCGTCGCGGGTTCCAGGGACGCCCACAACAGGGACTGGTCAATGACCTGCGACACCCACAGCTGACGCGGATGATGCCGCTGGGACAGCGCACCTTGCGCCGCCCAGTCAAAGTGCGCGGCGGCAGCCGCAAACAGTTCCCGCTGCCCCAGCGGCGCCCGATACAAGGCATCCATCAGCATGGAATTCAGGTGTTCCCGGGCATCCAGGTGATGCAACTGCGGATCGCGCAGCGCCTGATCCAGCAAGGACGCATAGGACACCCCTTGCGGATTCATCAGGCGCGCAATCCATTGCCGGATGGTCAGCCAGGCGATTTGCTGTGCAGGCCCCGGCCGGTCTTCGCCGGGGTACCCAGGGTCGTCTGAATCGGGCGAGGCCTCGTCGAGGTTTATGACGGGCGGGTGCCGCTCTTGAGTCGTGTGCCGCTCTTGAGTCGTGTGCTGCTCTTGAGTCGTGTGCTGCTCTTGAGTCGTGTGCTGCTCTTGAGCCGTGTGCTGCTCTTGAGCCGTGTCCTGCTCACGGATCGGCTGCTCGTGAGTCGGAGGCGGCTCGTGGGCCAAGTCCTGCACGATCGACGCGCCACCCGCGGCGTCATCAGCCAGCGGGAGGTGCGTGCGCCGATCAGCCGCCCATGCCAGTGCCTGCTCGTAGGCGGCGCGCAGCCGCTCGAAGGCTTCTCGCTCGGCTTGCTGGTCGATGGCCTTCAAGGCCTGGGCATAGGCCCGCTTGATCTGCTTGGCGTCAGACGTGGCGGCAATGCCCAGGCGTTCGAAAAACCAGAATGAATGCATGGACAGGCGAGCGACCTTATCCGCGCCCTGCAGCCGGCTTCCGGACTTCCTGTTTCGCTGCGCACGCGCCCGGAGATTCCAGCCGCCCTGCCGTGAATGCTGCGCCCCGCTCAGTACGCAGGCAGTCCATCAAGGGGTCGCTCGCCTGTGGCCACAGTTTGCGGTCCTGGCACAACATGGCACGCGTACTCAGCAGTGCAACCGCGTCGGGGTCATCGACCTCCAACCAGTTCGACTGGTGCACAAACTCATTTGTGGTCTCGCAGCTGTCCTTGGTCACTGGCCCTATGATTTCGTAGGCCAGAACGGGCGCTTCGACCGCCGGCGGTTTGCCCGCGCCTGCATTTGCCTGCGACGTCGGCGCGTTGCCGGGCGTGTTGACGCGCGAAGGCTTCAACATCCCGTACACGATGCTGCCCACGATGATCAGCAGAATCAAGGTGGCGACGAATTGAGAAAAATTGCGTGGATATCGCTGGCGGAGTCGGGCGGCACGCAACCAACCTTCGGACAGGTTGTCGTAAGCCTGGCGCCAGATGCCGACCCGTCCCGCCGGCAGCACCAGCTCGGCCCAGCTTGGAAAACCGTCGCTGAACGCTTGCAGTGCCGCGTTGTGCTCGAATGCCTGACGGCGCGTCGGCGTCGTGGTGGCGACCGCCGCGTCGATGGCCGCGCGCTGCGCCGTCAATATCTCGGCAGGCTGCATTTCCCAAGACAGCTGCTGGTTCACCGCCCCGTATACCCATTCAGCCTGGTAGCTCGTGCCGGCAGGCCGCGCATTGCGCTCGGCCCAGCCGAAGCGGTCGGTCGCCAGTTTGAACAGGTAGGCACGACCGGCAGGATCCTTGTGCAAGGCTGCGACGATCTCGGCTTCCAACTGCACCCTGCTGTCGAGGTGCATCAGGCGCGGGTCGTTCAAGGCCTGATCAAAGATCTCTTCCAGCGGCGTCTGCTGCGGCTTGAGCAGGCGGCCGACCCACTGCCGTATGGCCACCCGGCTTGCGCCGTAGGACTCGTTGGAAATAACCGTCGATGCGGCGGGTCGGGGGGAGACGGGCGCAGCGGTGTCGCCGGCCGGCTCGGGCCCGCGCAGGTCACTGACAGGGTCGACGGCCTGGGCATCGATGGGGGGACCCTCGGGATCGGCATGCGGCGCAACCGGCACAGACGCATCGCGCTCAGGTGCAGACCTGGCATCGCCACCGTCCAGACCCGCCCCGGCAGCATCGGGCAGCACACGGCTCGGCGCCGCGTCGGCAGACCGGTCAAGCGCCGGGTAGTCGCCTGCTTCGCCCGACTCGCTTGCCCACATCAAGGCCGCGTCGTAGGCCTTGCGCAAGGTCTCGGCGGCCTCGGGTTCGGCCCGTTGATCGATAGGCTTCAGGGCCAGTGCGTAGGCGCGTTTGATCTGCTTGGCGTCGCGCACGGGGGCGATGCCCAGACGGTCGAAAAACCAGAGTGCGGACATGGCGGCGGGGAGCGGCACGCTGCTTGGCGTTTGATCTGGCGTCCTATCAGGGGTCTGATCTGGCGTCACATCGGGCGCTGAATCATGCAAGCCATCAGGCACCCCGTCAGGCGCAACCCGGACAGGCCGCTCAGGCGCCAGATAATCGTTCTCGTAGCCCGGCTCTCTTGCCCATGCGAGTGCCGCTTCGTAGGCCTTGCGCAAGGTCTCGAAGGCCTCGCGTTCAGTCTGTTGATCGATGGCCTTCAAGGCCAGGGCATAGGCGCGTTTGATCTGTTTGGCGTCGCGCACGGGGGCGATGCCCAGGCGGTCGAAGAACCAGGGTACGGACATGGTGGCCTTGCGCTCAGAAGACGAAGTCGGGGTCGAAGAAGCTATCGTGCTCGAAGAAGCCAATCGCCTTGCGCAGTCGTTCGCGCGCCGCGCGAATATCGCGGTCTTCCTGCTTTTCCAAGGCCTGCTCGAAGCGCGAAATCTCGTCGCCCAGCTGGTCGCGCGGCTCGCCACGCAGTTGCTGATACAGGCGCTCGGACTGTGCCATCAGCGCACGGTTTTCGGCTTTCTCGCGCGGGTGGATCTTCAGGTCGGCCAAGGCCGCCAGCCGACTGGCGATTTCCAATTCGCTCAGCACGCCACTATTGCCCTGGATCACCAGACGGTGCACCTCACGTGTCGCCCGCACCGTGGCCTCGACTTCCAGCAGGCCGTTCACGTCGTAGGTGAAACGAACTTCCACCCCGGTGTCGCCATTGAGCACGCCAGGCAGCGACACCTCCAGTTCGCCCAGCTTGATGTTGTCGCGCACCAGGCGCGCCTCGCCCTGGTAGACCTCCAGCGCCAGCACGCGCTGGCCGGGTTCGACGGGAACATAGCTCTTCACGCGGCTGGCGGGCACCACGGTATTGCGTTCGATGATCGGCGAAAAATAGCCGTCGACCTTTCCCCCGTTGGGCATCCGATGCACGGTCTCTACCCCCAAGGTATAGGGACAGACATCGGTCATCACGACCTCTTTCAGATCTTCGTTGCGTGCCTTCAGACCCGCCATCACGGCTGCGCCCAGCGCCACCACTTCGTCGGGGTTCAGCTCCATGGCGGGAAAGCGTCCGAACATGCGCGTGACCATCTGGCGCACGATCGGCGAGCGCGTGGCGCCGCCGGCCAGCACGATATTGTCGATTTCGTTGGCGCGAATGCTGGCGTCGCGCAGTGCTCGCTCCACCGGCGACCGCAGGCGCGCAAGCAAGGGCTCGCTGACCGTGCGGAAGCGCTCCTGGGTCAACTCAAAGCGGTGTTCCTTGCCCTGCCAGAAAGCCACGATGGTGGCGGAATCGGTGGTCGACAGCAGTCGTTTCGCCGCCTCGGCGCGTGCCACCACCTGCTGCATGAACGCGCCGTCGTCGCGCGCCTGTGGCGGCAGGCCCGATTCGGTGAAGAACAGATCGACGATCTCGTTGACGAAGTCTTCGCCGCCCAGGAAGTTGTCGCCGGCCGTGGCGCGCACTTCCATCACCCCGTCGAACATCTCCAGAATCGACACGTCGAAGGTGCCGCCGCCCAAGTCGAAGACCAGGAACTGCGTGGCGTCCTCGTCCTGATGCAGGCCGTAGGCAAGCGCTGCCGCCGTGGGCTCGTTGACCAGGCGTTCCACCGTCAACCCGGCCAATTGTCCGGCAATGCGGGTAGCCCGGCGCTGGCTGTCCGAAAAATAGGCCGGCACGGTGATCACCGCCTCGGTCACCGGTTCGCCCAGCATGGCTTCGGCGTCTTCCTTCAAGGCACGCAGCACCAAGGCAGACAGTTCCTCGGCGCGGAACTGGCGTGCACCCAGCTGGAAGGTCTTGTCGCTGCCCATGTAGCGCTTGAACAGCGACGCGGTCGCTGCGGGATGCGTCTGCAGGCGGTCGCGGGCGGCCTGGCCAACCAGTACGCTGCCGTCTTCGTCGATGCTGATGACGGAGGGCGTCAGATAGGCACCCAACGCATTGAGCACCAGATGCGGTCGACCGTCTTTCCAGATCGCCGCAAGACTGTTTGTCGTGCCGAGATCGATTCCGATGATCATGGAGCTTCCTTGGGCCGCGCGCAGATGGGTGGCGGAGCGCGATACGGGCGGCGATGGCAGCAGATCAGACAATATGCATGCAGGTCAACCGCTGTATCAGTCCTTGTACGGATGAAACGATAGGTCGCAAAAAAAACGCCCGGATCAATTGCTTGAACGAAGAGGCTCGCGCCAAGCTTTGCTACCCTGCCCAGGCCGTTATGCAACCAGGGAATTCTCAATGACCATCTCCGATCACACCGAACGTTTCGCAGGCAAACCCGTCAAGGACTACAAGCCGGGCGAAGCGGTCAACGCCGGCCAGTACGCTTATCGCCTGACCGTCGAGTACGAGAGCGAGACCGGCATGGACGCGCTGCTGGATCAGTTCCTGGCCGCCGCCGACCCTGCAAGCGTCGACGCCCTGGTGATCGGTGCCTGGAACGAGCCCTTCGACGCCTCTGCCCAGACCGTGCTGGACGCGCTGGTCGCCAAGGCAGGCAGTTTGGTGAACCTGCGTGCGCTGTTCATCGGCGACATGACAGTGGAAGACTGTGAGATTTCCTGGATCGTTCAAGGCAACTACGACGGTCTGATGAACGCCTACCCCAAGCTGGAAGAACTGGTGGTTCGCGGCGGTACCGACCTGGACCTGGGACCGTTCAAGCACGAGCACCTGAAGCGCCTGACGGTGCAGACCGGCGGCCTGCCCAGCCAGATCGTGCGCAACATCGCCATGTCGATCCTGCCCGCACTGGAACACCTGGAACTCTGGCTGGGCGACGAAGGCTACGGTTTCGACGGCGACCTTGCCTTGTTCCGCGACGAACTGTTCGCGCAAGGCAAACCGGCCAAGCTGCGTTCGCTGGGCCTGGTCGATTCCGAAATCGCCGACGAGCTCGCCGTGTGGCTGGCCGCGACCCCCTGGGTGGCGGAACTGGACGCCCTGGACCTGTCCATGGGCACGCTTGGCGACGAGGGCGGCGAAGCCCTGGCAGCCAGCCCCTATGTGCGCGAACTGGCCGAGCTGAACCTGTCCCACCACTACATCACCCCGCCGGTGCAGGCCAAGCTGAAGGCATTGCCGCTGGCCGTCGACCTGAGCGACGCCCAGGAAGAAGATGAGGATGGCGACCGTTACGTCGCCGTATCGGAGTAAGTCGGTGCCCGCCCTGCTGGTGCTCGGCGTGGCCGGCGGCAAGCGCATGCGCGGGCTGCAGGACGCCGCACAACAGCACGGCGGGCTGGTGCTGCACTGCGTCGACTATGCCGATGCAATGCGCGACCCCACGCATTTCCATGCGCTGGCGGCCTCCGGCATGCCGCTGAAGATCGACTCGCCTGGCGACGATGCCTGGGTGCAGCACCAACTGACGCTGCGCGGGTGGCAGACCCGTTCAGACGAGCCATCGCCTGGGCGCGCCGCCCTGCCCCCCGGTCCAGTCGCCCGCGGCGAACTCATGCCCACGCGCGACTGGTACACCGGCTTTGCGCAGTTCCTGCGGGCACTGCCTGCCACAGCCGCGCCACTGGCACCGGTCGAAGACATTTTGCTGATGACCGACAAGCTGGCCTGTCAACAGCACTTGCACGCGCACGGCGTGCCCACGCCGTCCTTGCTGGGCGCCATCGACAGCCATGCTCACCTGATCGAGCTGCTTGATCAGGCGGGTGTGGACAGCGCCTTTGTGAAACCGCGCTACGGCTCGTCGGCGGCGGGTGTCGTGGCCTACCGCCGCAACCGTCGCGGGGCTGAACTGGCTGTCAGCACCGTGCACCGCAAGGACGGACGACACTTCAATGCCAAGCGCATGCAGCGCTACACCAGTACGCGCGATATCGCCGCGCTGATCGACACGCTTGCTGCCGATCACGCCTACGCCGAAGCCTGGGTGCCCAAGCCGCGCACCCAACACGGCAGCTATGACTTCCGGGTAGTGACGCTGGACGGCGAAACGCAGCATCGCGTTGCGCGTGTGAACGATGCACCGATGACCAATCTGCACCTGGGTGCCCAACGGGCGTCTGCCGATGCACTGCTCGATGAGACCGGCATGCACGCCCTGCTGGACACAGCACACGCCGCTGCTCGCGCATTTCCGCGCAGCCGCATGATCGGGCTGGACATCGTGGTGCGCGGCTCGCGTGCCTGGGTATTGGAAGCCAATGCTTTCGGCGACCTGTTGCCGCGCCTGCACTGGCAGGGACGGGATACCTACGAAGCGCAGCTGCACGCCTTCTTTCCGCGCGACGCGGACGGCGAAACAGCCAGCCACCCGACCTCCTTGCCTGTCACGGAGGCGAGCCCCACATGAGCCGCATCCCAGACATGCGCCAGGTGGTCGGCAGCCACGACATCGTGTTCATCACCCTGGACACCTTGCGCTTCGATGTGGCGCAAGCCGAATTCGAGGCTGGCCGGCTGCCCGTGCTGCAGCAATACCTGGCCCCCGAAGGCTGGGAACGCCGCCACACGCCCGGCAGTTTTACCTACGCTGCGCACCATGCGTTTTTTGCCGGTTTCCTGCCCACGCCCGCTGCGCCCGGCCGCCATCCGCGTCTGTTCGCCACGGCGTTCGGCGGCAGCGAAACCACCGTGCCGCACACCGCCGTTTTCGAGGAAGCCAGTTTCATCGAAGGGCTGGCCGCACGGGACTACCGCACCATCTGCATTGGTGGGGTGGGTTTCTTCAATCCTGAAACCTCCCTGGGCCGTGTCTTGCCGGCCTTGTTCCAGGAATCGCACTGGTCGCCTGCGATGGGCGTGCAAGGACGGCACTCGACCGAGGTGCAGGTAGCACTGGCCTGTGAGCGGCTGGCCGCTGTTGATGCCCGCGTGATGCTGTTCCTGAACGTGTCCGCCATTCATTCGCCCAACCGAATTTTTCAGGCGAAGCAAGAACGCGGCACGCGCGATTCGCTGGCCAGCCACGCCGCTGCGCTGCGCTACGTGGATGGCGCGCTCGCCCCCTTGTTCGACGCCTGCGCACACCGGGCGCCCACCTTGTTCATCGTCTGCGCCGATCACGGCGGCGCGTATGGTGAAGACGGCTATCACGGTCACCGCATTGCGCACGAGTCCGTCTGGACCGTGCCCTACACCCACTTTTTCGTAGGCCGCTGATGCCACTGTCACTTTCCCAACGGCTGCTGCAGAACCCGTACGAGGCCTACTCGTACTCGTATCCGCACAAGACCGCCTACCGCAGCTTCACGCCGCCGCAGCCGCTTGCGCCGCTGTGGGCACAAGAAGACCGCAGCTCGCTTTTCCTGTACCTGCACGTGCCCTTCTGCACCATGCGCTGCGGCTTCTGTAATCTGTTCGCGCTGGCCCAGCCGCGCGACGAGATGGTGGACCGCTATGTCGATCAGATGGTCGCGCAGATGGACGTGTTGGACGGCGTACTGGGCGAACGGCAGTTCTCGCGCCTGGCTATCGGTGGTGGCACGCCGACCTTCCTGGAAGCGGCCCAGCTGGAACGCTTGTTCGAGGGCGCACGCCGTCTGACCCGGCGCGCGCCGCATGAAATTCCCGCCGGCATCGAGGTCTCGCCCGAAACGGTGACGGCCGATCGCATGGAAGTCTGTCGTGCAGCCGGCATCGACCGGGTCAGCATGGGCGTGCAGAGCTTCCTGCCGCACGAAACCTCGGCACTGGTGCGACCGCAGCAAAACCAGCAGGTGGAAGACGCGATTGCATTGATCCGCAAGCATGGCTTCCCCACGTTGAACCTGGACTTGATCTACGGCATTGCCGGCCAGACCGTGGCCAGCCTCATCGCATCCCTGAAAGTGGCGCTGGCCTACGCCCCCGAAGAGCTGTACCTGTACCCGCTGTACGTGCGCGAACTGACCGGGCTGGACAAGCGTCAGCGGCGCAGCGCCATCCCGCTGGTGCAGGCCGGCGACCCGCGCCCTGCCCTGTACCGCGCAGCCCGTGACTACCTGGCCGAACAAGGTTACGTGCAAGTGTCGATGCGCATGTTCCGCGCCCCGCATGCACCGGCCCAGAACGGCCCGGAATACTGCTGCCAGGACGACGGCATGATCGGGGTCGGCTGTGGCGCACGGTCGTACACGCGCAGCGTGCATTACTCCGAGGAATACGGCGTGGGCCGCATGCGCATCAACGACATCCTGCAGTCCTACAACACGCGAGACCCGAAGGAATTTGCGAACGCCTCCTACGGCTATGCGCTGGACGAAGAAGACCAGCGTCGGCGCTTCGTGATCCAGTCCCTGCTGACCTGGCCGGGCCTGGACATGGCGGCGTATCGCGAGCGCTTTGGCGACGAGGTGCTGTCGACCATGCCGCAACTGGACGAATTGCTGAGCCTGAACCTGGCCGCCTTCCAGGGCGAGCTGCTGGCATTGACACCGGAAGGCATGGCGGCCGCAGACGTGATCGGGCCGTGGCTGATCTCGGCACGTGCAGGGGCCTTGATGCAGGCGTATGAGGCGGCATGAAGGTGGCAGCCGACGCGCCCGCCGTACTCTCGGTCCTGTATCGCGGCCGCCTGGCAAGCTGCAATTACGCCTGTGGCTACTGTCCCTTTGCCAAGCGCCGCGATTCGCGCGAGGCGCTGGCACGCGACGCCGCTGACCTGCAGCGCTTCGTCGACTGGGCGCTTGCGCAGTCCCGCCCCTTGCAGATCCTGTTCACGCCCTGGGGCGAGGCGATGATCCGCAAGCCCTACCGCCAGGCCATGCTTGCCCTGGCGGCCAGCCCGCACGTGCGCACCGCGTCGATCCAGACCAACCTCAGCGGCCCGACAAACTGGCTGGCAGACGCCCCCGCGGGCAAGCTGGGCCTGTGGTGCACCTACCACCCAGGCGAAACCACAATGGCGCGTTTTCTGGATCGCTGCGCGCGCGTCTCGGCCAGCGGCGCCCGCTATAGCGTCGGCGTAGTCGCCCTGCGCCACCACTTCGAGGACATCCGCGCCTTGCGTGCCGCCCTGCCGCCCGAGGTCTACCTGTGGCTCAACGCTTATAACGACCTCGGCCCCGGGTATTACACCGAGGAAGAACAGGCCTGGTTGATGGCCATCGACCCGTGGTTCGACTTCAACGCTCACCCCTCGCGCAGCGCCGGCAGGCCGTGCCGCGCGGGCAGTGATGCCATCAGCGTCGATGGCGATGGCAGCGTGCGCCGCTGTCATTTCCTGCCGCAAGTGCTGGGCAATCTTTATGAACAGCCGATTGCCGAGCTGTTGAACGAACGCAGCTGCCGGCGCCGCATGTGCGACTGCTACATCGGCTATGCGCAACGGCGCGATCTGCCCTTTGTGGACGACTTTGGTGACGGCTTGCTGATGCGCGTGCCCAGTGCATGGCATTACCAAGGCGGTGGCAGCATCGAAAACATGCCAAGCGTGCCGCTTGCAGCACCGGCCCCGCGCCGCATCATGATGACTGCCTCATAAGCCCAGGAAGTCGGCCAGCTTGGCCACACACGCCTCGATCGAATCGCCACCGGTGTGCAGCACCAGGTCCGGCTGCGACGGGGGCTCGTAAGGCGCCGACACGCCAGTGAAGCCAGGCAAATCGCCTGCCATGGCACGCGCGTACAAGCCCTTTACATCGCGAGCCGCGCACACCTGGATCGACGCATCCAGATGAACCTCAGTGAAGGGCACACCGACGATCTGGCGCGCCATCGCGCGGTCCTCGGCGTAAGGCGAGATGATCGCCACGATCGCCGTCACGCCGGCTGCGTTCAGCAGCTTTGCCACCTCGGCCAGTCGACGCGCATTTTCTTTCCGGTCCTCGCGGGCAAAGCCCAGATCGCGATTCAGCCCTTGCCGCATCTGGTCGCCATCCAGCACCAATGCCGGCCTGCCAAGCTCGTGCAGGCGTGCGAGCAGCCCCTGGGCGAGCGTGGTCTTGCCGGCGCCGGACAAACCGGTGAACCAGAGCGTGCGTGCGGAGGGGACAGGCGGCAGGACTGAAGACATAGGTGAATGCAAACCGAAAGAAAGACGGTCCGCCATTCTGGCTGAGTACCCGTGCCTGCTTGAGCAACTCGGCAGAAGTTTCCGGGGCAAATCTGAAGATTGGCTCGATTTATGAAACAAACTATCCTGAATTCAGCGCTTTGTTCCCCACGTCATAGCAATTAAGCTTCGCGCTCGCACAGATGCCACAAATTGGCGGCATCCTGCCTCCCATTACTCCGATTCTCAATCATTCAAACGGCCAGCCTATGACCTTCACCGCTTCCCCGCTCCTGACCCAGCGCGTCCTTTCCATTCTGCGCATCGTCTCGGCCTTCCTGCTGGTCCAGCACGGTAGCGCCAAGCTGCTGAAGTTCCCGGTCGTGCCCTACTTTGCCAACCTGGAAATCTTCTCGCTGATCGGCTTCGCCGGCATTCTGGAACTGGTTGGCGGTGTGCTGCTGTTGATCGGCCTGTTCACCCGTCCGGTCGCCTTCGTGCTGTCGGGTCTGCTTGCTTTCGCCTACTTCATGGGCCACGCCACCAAGGGCTTCGTCTGGTCCCCGATGATGAACGGCGGCGAATCGGCCGTGCTGTTCTGCTTCGTGTTCCTGTACCTGGCAGTGGCCGGCGGCGGCGTGTGGAGCCTGGACGCCAAGCGCGGCGCGTGATCGACGGCTTGTCCTGAGATCAGCGGCACGCGCTGCACGGTGATAGCCACTCGACGGCTATCACCATGCGGGCAAGAAAAAACGGCGTATGCGCATCTCGCGCTTACGCCGTTTTTTTCGTCATGCCCTTGCTCTGTCTGCTTGCCCCAATGACCCCCGCCCGCACGGGCTGGATTAGCAATTATTCGAGGAACCTCATGTCACAACGCCCGCTCGCTGTCCTTGCTGCAACCGCCCTGTTCGGCCTGTCACCCGCTTTCGCCCAGACGCCTGCCCCGATGCCGGCGCATGCATCTGCCCAGGTCGTTGGCCACACCGCGCAAGAAGAAGCCAATCGCCAGACCGTGCTGGCCTTCTACGAAAAAGGCCTCAACCAGAAGAACGCCGACGAGGCATTGAAGTACGTGGGCAATCGCTACGTGCAGCACAACCCGGGTGCAGCCGACGGCCCGGAAGGCTTTCGCAAGTTCATCGCGTTCCTGCGGGAGAAATTCCCGCAGTCGCACAGCGAGATCAAGTCATCGTTCGTCGATGGCGATACGGTGATCCTGCATGTCCATTCCGTGCGCGAACCCGGCATGCGCGGCAATGCCATCGTCGACATCTTCAAGCTGGAAGGCGGCAAGATCGTCGAGCACTGGGATGTGGTTCAGGCCATTCCGGAAACCATGGCGCATTCGAACGGCATGTTCTGATTGCGGCGCTGGATCGACAGCCACTTGCGGGCTGTCGATCCAGGCGTGTCGTGCGGATAGTTCCGCTACTGGCGGTCGCAAGGGCTTAGGCCGGCGCCGCCGCAGAAAGACTGTCAGGGCCCGTCTCGACAGCCGCCGCCGGCACCCGACGATGCTTCGTGCGGTATTCCTCCAGGAACTTGGCGATGCGCCCGATGGCCTCGCGCAGGTCCATCTCATGCGGCAGGAACACGATGCGGAAGTGGTCAGGTTTGGCCCAGTTGAAGCCCGTGCCCTGCACCAGCATCACGCGCGTGGCCTCCAGCAGTTGCAGGAAGAACTGGCGGTCATCTGCAATGGGGTACACCTCGGGGTCGAGCCGCGGGAACATGTACAGCGCGGCCTGTGGCTTGACGCAGGTGACGCCCGGAATGGCGGTGATCAGCTCGTAGGCAAGATCGCGCTGGCGGCGCAGGCGTCCGCCCTCGCAAACCAGTTCGTTGATGCTTTGGTAGCCGCCCAGCGCCGTCTGGATCGCCCACTGGCCCGGCACATTCGCACACAGGCGCATGTTGGCCAGCATGTTCAGGCCTTCGATGTAGTCCTGCGCAGCAGGCTTGTCGCCCGACACCACCAGCCAGCCGGCGCGGTATCCGCAGGCGCGGTAGCTCTTGGACAGCGAATTGAAGGTCAGGGTCAGCACATCGCTCGACAGGCTGGCCATGGCGGTGTGCGTGACGCCGTCGTACAGCACCTTGTCGTAGACCTCGTCGGCCAGGATCACCAGTCCGAACTCGCGCGCAAGCGCGATGATGCCCAGCAGGATGTCATCGGGATACAGCACGCCGGTAGGGTTGTTCGGGTTGATGACGACGATGGCCTTGGTGCGCGGCGTGATCTTGGCGCGCATGTCGTCCAGGTCGGGCAACCAGCCCTTGGCTTCGTTGCAGATGTAGTGCACGGGCGTACCGCCCGACAAGCTGGCAACGGCCGTCCACAGCGGGTAATCGGGCGCCGGCAACAGCAGTTCGTCACCATCTTCCAGCAGCGCGTTGACCGCCATCGCGATCAGGTCGGACGCGCCGTTGCCCAGGTAGATGTCTTCCAGCGTCACGCCCTGCACGCCTTGCGCCTGGGTGTAGTGCATGACCGCCTTGCGCGCGGCGAAGATGCCCTTGCTGTCCGAATAGCCCGCCGAATTGGGCAGGTTGCGGATCATGTCGCGCTGCACTTCCTCGGGAGCGTCGAAGCCGAACACCGCCAGGTTGCCGATGTTGAGCTTGATAAGCTTCTGGCCCTCGTCCTCCATCTGCTTGGCCCGATCCATGATGGGGCCACGGATGTCATACAGAACATTGGCAAGCTTGCTGGATTTGCTGATGGTTTTCACAGTCGGTCTTCAATATGGGAAGGCAGTCAATCAGGAAGGCAGGAACGCAGTCAGCAGGAACGCAGTCAATCGGTCTTGTTGATGTCCAGCAGCGCGTCTCGACAGAAATCCTCGAGTCCGACGACCGCTTCTTCGAAGCCTGCGCCACCATAGGGAATGGCGCCGCGGCAACGGAAGTCGACGGCCACGGCGGGCCGCAACTTGTTGCCGGGCTGCTCGATGCCATTGACGACCACGTACTGCACGTAGTCGTAGCGGTCGGCACCTTCCAGCGCGGTGTAGATGAATTGCGTCCCGCCCGACACGAAGTCCAGACCGGGCATCGCGTCGACCTCGTCCACCATGTGCTGGATGGCCGCGTCGCGGGCAGACTCGACCGCGCCTTTTTCATCCGCGCTCAGGTCGGCGAACTTCACCGAGCGCGCAATGGTGTGCGCCATGACCCGCAGCACGCCTTGCTTGCCGCCGGCGTTGGGCTGGGGGAAGCGATATTCGACGACCTGACGGCCGTCTTTCTCGCTGCGCCCGATCTCGGTCCAGCCTGCCGCCCCGATGAACATCGGTTTGCCGGCCGCATCGAACACCACCTTTGGCTTGGGGCCGGGTTGTACCTCGCCAGCTGCGCGCGCCCCCAATGCCAGCGCGCCCGCGGCCAGGCCGCCAACCACCAGCAGGACGCGCAGCAGCGGGTTCATGCCGGGCTACCCTGATGCGCGATCAGGTAGGCCTTGACGGCAGCCGCCGTGGGGTCGACCGGCGACACGCGTTGCGGCAACTGCTCGATGCCTTCAAGCGCGGCAGGACGCGGCGCCACGATGCCCAGCGCTTCTTCGATGGTTTCACCGAACTTCACGGGCAAGGCGGTTTCCAGCACCAGCATGGGCACGCCTTCTTCGACGAAGTCGCGCGCGACCTTCACGCCATCGGCGGTGTGCGGATCGATCACCACGCCGGTGGCGGCATGGACCGCACGGATTGTGGCGATGCGCTCGGCGTGGTTGCTGGTGCCCCAACCAAAGCCGAACTTGCCGGTGAAATCGTCATGCATGGACGACAGGTCGAACTGGCCTTCGGTCGACAGCGATTCCCACAGCGCCTTCACCTTGGCGGCGTCGCGGCCGACCAGGTCGAACACGAAGCGCTCGAAGTTGGACGCCTTCGAGATGTCCATCGACGGGCTCGACGTCAGGTGCGTTTCCGCTGCGCCGCGCGGGCGATAGATACCGGTGCGGAAGAACTCTTCCAGCACATTGTTCTCGTTGGTCGCCAGCACCAGGCGCTTGATCGGCAGACCCATCATGCGAGCAATGTGGCCAGCCAGGATGTTGCCGAAGTTGCCCGAAGGCACCGTGAACGACACCTGCTCGGACTCGCTGCGGGTGGCCACGCGCCAGCCATGGAAGTAGTACACCACCTGGGCGGCGATGCGCGCCCAGTTGATCGAGTTGACGGCGCCGATGCGGTACTTGGCCTTGAACTCCAGGTCGCCCGCCAGTTCCTTGACGATGTCCTGGCAGTCATCGAACACGCCGGCCACGGTCAGGTTGTGGATGTTGGCGTCTTGCAGCGAATACATCTGCGCGCGCTGGAAGGCGCTCATGCGGCCCTGCGGCGACAGCATGAAGACCGAGACGCCCTTCTTGCCGCGCATGGCGTATTCGGCAGCAGAACCGGTGTCGCCGGACGTCGCACCCAGGATGTTGATGCTGGTGCCACGCTTGGTCAGCGTGTACTCGAACAACTGGCCCAGCAGTTGCATGGCCATGTCCTTGAAGGCCAGCGTCGGGCCTTCGGACAAGCCCAGCAGCGACACACCACCGTCGATCGGTTTCAGGGGCACGATGGCCTCGTTGCCGAAGACTTCCGGGCGATAGGCCGCACGGGTCAGCGCACGCAGATCGTCTGCCGGAATGTCGGTGACGAACAGGCGCAGGATCTCGTAGGCCAGGTCGGCATAGGACAGCGAACGCCAGGCGGCCAGTTGGGTGGTCGTGACCTGCGGAATGGTTTCCGGGACGGCCAGGCCGCCATCCGGCGCCAGGCCTTCCAGCAAGATGTCGGTGAATGCTTGCGGGGCCATGCCGCCGCGGGTCGAGAGATAGCGCATGTTCGGTTTCAGCCCAGGTTTTCGAGGCGCAGACGCGTGACTTTGGAATTGACCGTCGGCAGTGCTTCGATCAATGCGATGGCAGTGTTGACGTCACGCTCGACAGCCTCGTGGGTCAGGAAAATGATCTCGGCGCGCGGCGGTGCGTCGGCGGCCGGCTTCTGGATCATCGAGCCGATCGAGATCGATGCATCGGCCAGAATGCGCGCGATGTCGGCCAGCACGCCCGGCGCATCCTGCACTTCCAGGCGCAGGTAGTACGAGGTGCAGACGTCGTCGATCGACAGGATCGGCGCATCGGAAATCGAATCGGGCTGGAAGGCCAGGTGCGGCACGCGGTGCTCGGGATCGGCGGTATGCAGGCGGGTCACATCGACCAGGTCGGCAACCACGGCCGACGCAGTGGGCTCTTCGCCCGCGCCCTGGCCGTAGTACAGCGTAGCACCGACCGCATCGCCCTTGACCAGCACCGCGTTCATCGCGCCTTCGACATTGGCGATCAGGCGCTTGGTGGCGACCAGCGTGGGATGCACGCGCAGCTCGATGCCGTCGGCACGGCGCTTGGTGATGCCCAGCAGCTTGATGCGATAACCCAGCTCTTCGGCGTACTTGATGTCCACGGCCGACAGCTTGCTGATGCCTTCGATGTGGGCACGGTCGAACTGCACCGGAATACCGAAAGCAATCGATGCCAGCAAGGTCAGCTTGTGGGCGGCGTCCACGCCTTCGACGTCGAAGGTGGGATCGGCTTCGGCGTAACCCAGCGCCTGTGCTTCCTTCAGCACGTCGGCAAACGGCAGACCGCGGTCGCGCATTTCCGACAGGATGAAATTGGTGGTGCCGTTGATGATGCCGGCCACCCATTCGATGCGATTGGCGGTCAGGCCTTCGCGGATGGCCTTGATGATCGGAATGCCACCGGCCACGGCCGCCTCGAAAGCCACCATCACGCCCTTGCTGCTGGCAAGCGCAAAGATCTCGTTGCCATGCTTGGCCAGCAAGGCCTTGTTGGCCGTGACGACATGCTTGCCCTGAGCCAGCGCTTCCAGCACCAGGTCGCGTGCGATGCCAGTGCCGCCGATCAGCTCGACCACGATGTCAATAGAGGGATCGCGCACGATCTCGAAGGGGTCGGTGACCACTTCGGCTGCGTCGCCGACGCGTTCCTTGGCACGTGTCAGGTCACGGGCGGACACCTTGGTGACCACAATGCTGCGTCCGGCGCGACGCGCGATTTCTTCAGCATTTCGTGCGAGCACTTTGAAGGTGCCGCCGCCAACTACGCCAAGGCCCAGCAGGCCGACTCGAATGGGTTCCATCTGACTTCCGTAAGCTTTGAATCACAGCGCAAAACCAGCCTGCGCCGGTTTCACGAAAATTGGGATCGCGGGGTCGGACCCTGCGACAAATCACCTGACAGCCCGTCCTGCGCGGAACATGGCTTTGCTTCTGGCACCGCGCCTGTATGCAGTGTCTTGCTCGCTGTCGTTCCGCTGAACGCAGACAAGGCAGGCACGCGCGATGCTTGAAAATTCCCACACGGACGATTCTAGGTGCTTATTGACAGCCAATGCGCCAGGAAACGCAGCAAACACAGCGCCGCAGATAGCGTGCGGGGCTAACCCTATAATCTAGCGGAAGCACCTGGCCCCGGCAAATCGTCGCGCCGCCACCTACCGTCATTCATCGCGGAATTCAGCATGAGACTGCACGTCGACTCCAATCCCAACGCCAATACGATCACGGCGTATGGCCCAGGCTATCTGGACATCAACAAAGTGCGTCACGACTATGCGGTGACGTTTGCCAACAGTGGCGAGGTCGAGCGATGGCCCGTCACCTCGGTCGATGACATCGACGCCGATGCCCTGGCGCAAGCCGCCAAGGATCAGCCGGAAGTGTTGTTGATCGGCACCGGTTCGCGCCAGCGCTTCCTCGCGGGCCCCTTGATGAAACCCTTGCTGAAGGCCGGCATCGGCGTCGAGGTGATGACCACCCAGGCAGCCGCACGCACCTTCAACATCCTGGTGGCCGAAGGACGACGCGTGCGCATCGCGCTGATTCCCGAGCATGATGCTTGATGCACGAGGTCTGATGCACGAGGCTTGATGCATTTGAGCCTGATGCACTTTTAGGCCGGATGCACGCAAGCCCATTCCCTGCGCCTGATCCAAGCCCCCTTCCCGCTTTTCCGTCATCTTTCCAACAGGAAACCCGCATGCGTCCTCTCGTCGGCCGTCCCGCGCCGGACTTCACCGCCGCCAGCACCCAAGGCGACATCAGCCTGAGTGATTTTCTGGGCAAGCCCGTCGTCCTGTACTTCTATCCCAAGGACAGCACGCCGGGCTGCACCACCCAGGCCCAGAACTTCCGCGACCAGGCCGAGGCCTTCGAGGCCGCTGGCGCCGTGGTGCTGGGCGTGTCGCGCGACAGCATCAAGTCGCACGAGAACTTTCGTCTGAAGCAGGAACTGAAATTCACGCTCGTGTCCGATCCGGACGAAGCGGTGTGCCTGGCCTATGACGTGATGAAGCTGAAGAACATGTATGGCAAGCAGGTGCGCGGCATCGAGCGCAGCACTTTTCTGATCGACGCCAAGGGCCTGCTGGTGCAGGACTGGCGCGGTCTGAAAGTGCCGGGTCATGTGGACGAAGTGTTGTCGTCGGTGCGCTCGCTGGGCTGAATGCCGGGCTGATTCTTTGGCCTACTGCCAGGCTTGAAATGAAACAGGCGGGTCCGAAGACCCGCCTGAAAGCGAAAACACCGTTGTGATCAGGCAGCCTACTTCTGGGTGCCTGCTTGCTGGGTGCCTGCTTGCTGGGTGCCTGCTTGCTGGGTTCCTGCCTTGTCGGTGCCTGCCTTGTCGGCTTGCGCACCCGCCGCGTCCGCAGTTTCCTTCGGCTGGAACTTGGCCAGGAAATCGTCCAGGCCCTTCATCACCAGATCGTAGGTCTTGTCCACGTTGCCGGCGACGTCGCCTTGCAGCACGCTCAGGCTCTCGAGAATGCCACGCGCGTCCTTGAAGCCTTGTTCCACACCACTGCGAATGGTGTCGATGAACGAGGCCGCCGTTTCCGACTCGTCGTCGTTCGGGTGCTTGGCGGCAAACGCGTCGTAGAACGCGGTCGCCAGGCTGACGATGCGCCCCGCCGTGCCTTCGGGCGTATTGTCCTGCTTCGAGGCCGCGTCCAGCGGAGATGCGTCAGTACCGTCGCCGAGCAGCTCGTTCAGTTTGTCGACGACGCTGCGCAACACCAGTTGCTGCGGTTCGTTGCCGGCGCTGATCGACACCGTCAACGAGGCCTGCACGATCTGTGTGTTGAATTGCGCCTTGCTGCGCGCCATCGCTTCCGCAGCGGTGGGTGCAGGTGTGGCAGAGGCCGATGCAGTCGATGCGTCGGTGCGAGGGGCGTTCGTATTGGCGATATTGGATGTCTGGATGGCCATGCATGTCCTCCAAGAACGCGCGAAGCGAAAGGCAATCCTTGCCCTTCTGTGCGCATTGCATGATTAACGGCAATCTGAACCGAAGCTTAATCATTCGCCGACGAGCGGCGCATCGCAAGACTGGTTGCGAATTCCAACTTAAGCAGGGTGCTGGGCCATAAATCCGCCATGGAAGTGCAGTATCGTTAGGATTCCTGACGAGGAGACCAGTCTTCATGCCGCTTCCCAAGATGCCCACCCGTCCCGCCTCGATCCTGAGCGCACCCGACGGTGAACCTGCAGCAATCGTGACGCGCGCCAAACGCAAGCCGGCAGCCACCGAGCCGGAAGTTGTTGTCCCTACCGCCCCTCCTCTTGTACAGCCCGAACTGGCAGGCATGCGTGTCACGCCCGCCAAATCGTCGCGCCCACGCCGTGGCAGCGATGCCGTGCTGTTGCGCGGCACAAACGCAGCCGCGCCGATCACCGAACCCATTGCCGCCCTGCCCGCCGACGAAACCCCGGCGCCAGGACGCAAGTCCGCACGCACGGCCAAGGAAGCTGCCGCACCGGTTGCGGCCGTTCCCGAGAAAGCCAAGGGCAAGGCCGCCACAGCCAAGACTGGCACAGGCAAGCCCGCATCTGCAGCCGATCAGGCGCAGGCCACTGAACCTTGGCAGCCGGCCGCCGCCACCGCTGGCGCAGCCGAGGCCCGCACAGCGGCCCGCAGCCGCCCCGGCGTACAGACCACCCGCCGCGCTGCCCGCCCGCGGGCAGACGCCAAGCGCATCTTCGTGCTCGACACGAACGTGCTGCTGCACGACCCGAGTTCCTTCTTCCGCTTCGCCGAGCACGACGTCTTCCTGCCGATGATCACGCTGGAAGAGCTCGACGACCACAAAAAGGGCGTGTCGGAAGTGGCCCGCAATGCGCGTCAGGTCAGCCGCCTGCTTGACCAACTGGTCGTCAACAGCGATCAGATCGATGCCGGCATTCCGCTGGACAAGCTGGGCAACCGCGATGCGCTGGGCCGTCTGCTGTTGCAGACCACCAGCATGGCCGGCCAGTTGCCGGACAGCCTGCCGGTGGGCAAGGCCGACAACCAGATCCTGGGCGTGGTCAACGCCGTCAAGCTGAAGTACTTCGACCGCGAAGTGGTGCTGGTGTCGAAAGACATCAACATGCGCCTGAAGGCTCGTGCGTTGGGCTTGCTGGCCGAGGACTACTTCAACGACCAGGTGCTGGAAGATTCCGACCTGCTGTATACCGGCATGCTGCAGTTGCCGGACGACTTCTGGGACAAGCATGGCAAGGGCATCGAGTCCTGGCAGCAAAGCGGCAGCACCTTCTACCGCGTGACCGGCCCGCTGTGTGCACAATTCGCGGTGAACCAGTTCGTGTACTTCGAGGGCAGCATGCCCTTGTACGCACAGGTGCGCGAAGTGGTCGGCAAGACCGCCGTGCTGCAGACGCTGCGCGACTTCACACACAACAAGAACAACGTGTGGGGGATCACCGCCCGCAACCGCGAGCAGAACTTCGCGATGAACCTGTTGATGAACCCGGAATGCGACTTCGTGTCGCTGCTGGGCCAGGCAGGTACCGGCAAGACGCTGCTGGCGCTGGCGGCCGGCCTGACGCAGGTGCTGGAAACCAAGCGCTATACCGAAATCATCATGACCCGCGTCACGGTGCCGGTCGGTGAAGACATCGGTTTCCTGCCCGGCACCGAAGAAGAAAAGATGCTGCCCTGGATGGGCGCGCTCGAAGACAACCTCGACGTGCTCAACATGGGTGACAGCGAACACGGTGGTGGCAGCGGCGGTGGCGGTGACTGGGGCCGTGCGGCCACCATGGACCTGATCCGTTCGCGCATCAAGGTCAAGTCGCTCAACTTCATGCGCGGCCGTACCTTCCTGAACAAGTTCCTGATCATCGACGAAGCGCAGAATCTGACGCCCAAGCAGATGAAGACGCTGATCACCCGTGCCGGTCCCGGCACCAAGGTGATCTGCCTGGGCAACATTGCGCAGATCGATACGCCTTACCTCACGGAAGGCAGTTCGGGCCTGACCTACGTGGTCGACCGCTTCAAGGGATGGGCGCACTCCGGCCACATCACCTTGCAGCGCGGCGAGCGCTCGAGGTTGGCGGATTACGCAGCCGACGCGCTGTAAGCCACGGCGGCGCCTGATGGCGCCGCATTGGCAGTATCAAGAAGGCTAGGCAAGACCAAGAAAAAGGCGCCATGCAGATGGCGCCTTTTTCTTTTTCAACAGCGTGCTGGTCGGTCAGTACTGCGTCAGCCCCGGATCATGTTGAACAAACTCATGCCACCTGCCTGAATGATGGTGGCGACGCCGGTCACCTTGGCGAAGGTCGCCGCAGCACCCAATCCGTTTCTGAGCGCACCCGCCTGATCGGACGCCTTGGCATGGGCCATGACCGGTTTGGAGGTTCCCAAGGGCGCCAATACGTCTTCAGCCAGCTGCAGACCTTCAGGATCGTCGTGCGCGCCCTGGACATCGCTTTTGCGCAGGGAATCGGCGTCCATGGCTTTCTCGAGCTTGGCGGCTGCCGAGCGATCGATCAGCTTGCCAACGGCAGCCAGTCCCAGCTTCACCGCCGCCCCGCACGACTTGGTCACCGCAGTGGCAAGTTCAAGGGCTGCGGTTGCCTGCGTGGCGCCACCGCTGATCAACATGGCGGCGACCCCCAGGCCCAGGCTGACGCCGCGGCCAACCCAGGTGGCGGCGGTCTTCGCCGTCGAGTCTTTGACGCCGCAGAAGGTCAGCGTGCTGTGAATGCAGTTGTCGATGCAACTGTTGCCCATCGGCATCTTCGGATTGGTCTCCGGCCTGCCCTGGGACACGGCCACCGCGTTCTTGTAGTTGTGATAGGAACACCGAGCGTCGCCCGCAGATACGGCCAGATTCACGCAAGCCAAGGCAAGCAGGGGCGCCGTCGCGCCCGCCGTGGCAACCGTCAACGCAGCCGCCAGGCCCGCCACCACGCCACCGACGACCGTCGCAGCCAGCTTGCCGAAGAAGGAACGCTTTGCCGTATCGACACCGGCGTCGGCGCTCTTCTTCAGGTTCTCGGCCGAGATATTGAGGATCTCGGTACGCTGGGCCGCGCGCGACGGGGTCGTCGATGCCGTCACGTCGGCCGACAGCGCGGCACGCACGGAAGCAGCCGATACGGGCGCCTCGCTGCCGCTCTGCCGGCGCACTGCGCCTGACAGCGCAGCTTCGGACGGCGGTGCCGGCATGGTCGACGACATCGGCGCCTGGGTGGCAACGCTGGGCGTCGACACCTGGCTCGCCGGCGTGGCGCCATCGCTCGGCGGAATATGAATCGGGGTTACGCCGCCGCTGCCAGTGACCGAACTCATGCTGCACCTCCGCTGAGGACGGCCAGGCGCGCTTCGGCGTGGGCACGTACCTCGTGAAAATCGGGATTGAGATAACTCAGCTGGATACACGCGCGATAAGCGTCTTCCGCCTCGGTGGGGCTGTCCATCGCTTCCAGGCATTCACCCATGCGCATGACACACGCTGCATCGGTGGCGTCGAGTATCAGTGCCTGCACATAGTGCTGAGCGGCAGTCTCGTAGCGTCCGGCCATCTGCATGGCCAGGCCGTAGGCGAACTGAAAACGGCGGTCCCAGGGGTTGCTGGTGACCAGCAACATCAGGTCGTCCATGGCGTCGTCGAAGCGACCTTCGGCCAGATGGCCGTAAGCCTCGGCATACAGCACTTCGAGTTCTTCGTCGCTGACGCCCTTGGCAGAGGCCAGGGTGACGCCGTGATTGATGAAGGCGTCGGCAAGACCCTCCGGCGTACTGATATCGACGGTGACCCCGTCATGCTGGCTGCTCATGTTTCCCTGCTCCTGTGCGGATGATCTGGCGCACAAGGTAAGTAACGAGGTCCGTTTTTCCGTTCCAACGGAAATCGAATAAATCTCACAGGGCGCAAGGCGTGCAGCGGTATATCCGCGTTCGTCCTGGACCCTGAATGCAAAACACCCCGCGAAGCCATGCGACGGCTTCGCGGGGTGTTCTGGTTTGTCGTGCCCAACGCGCCTTGCGCGTCCACTGCGTCCGGCCCGCGACGCTCAGAAGATCAGCTTGCCGATCCACCAGGCAATGGCCGCGACGATGGCCGAGGCGGGGATGGTGAACACCCATGCCCAGACGATGCTGCCGGCCAGGCCCCAACGCACGGCGTTGAACTTGCGGCTGGCGCCGACCCCAACGATGGCACCGGTGATGGTGTGGGTGGTCGATACCGGCACGCCCAGGATGGTGGCCAGGAACAAGGTCATGGCGCCACCGGTCTCGGCGCAGAAACCGCCCACCGGCTTGAGCTTGGTGATGCGCTGGCCCATGGTCTTGACGATCCGCCAGCCGCCGAACATGGTGCCGGCCGCGATCGCCACGTAGCAACTGACGACCACCCAGATAGGCACCTGTTCACGGGCGCCCGGCACGTTGGCAGCGATCAGCAGCAGCCAGATGATGCCGATGGTTTTCTGCGCGTCATTGCCGCCGTGTCCCAGGCTGTACAACGCGGCAGACACCAGCTGCAGGCGGCGGAACCACTTGTCGACTTTCAGCGGCCGCATGCCCACGAAGATCCAGGACACCGCCAGCATCATCAGCCCGCCCAGCAGGAACCCCAGCACCGGCGAGATCACGATGAAGGCCACGATCCACAGCAGGCCCGAGGCGATCAGCGCGCTGGGGCCGGCGCTGGCAAGCGCCGCACCGACCAGGCCACCGATCAACGCGTGCGAGGACGAGGAAGGAATGCCGAAGTACCAGGTGATCACGCTCCAGGTGATCGCCCCCACCAGCGCGCCGAAGATCAGGTAGTGATCCACCAGCGACGCATCGATGATGCCGGTACCCACCGTGGACGCTACCTTCAGGTGGAACACGAACAAGGCCAGCAGGTTGAAGAAAGCGGCAAAGGCGACCGCCTGGTGCGGCTTGAGCACGCCGGTCGACACCACGGTGGCGATCGAGTTGGCGGCGTCATGGAAGCCGTTCATGAAATCGAACAGCAGCGCCAGCGCCACCAGGGCGACCAGGACGCTCATGCTCATCGTCAAGGTGTTCATGATGTCAGGCGTTCTCGAGGACGATGCCTTCGACCAGGTTGGCGACGTCTTCGCAGCGGTCGGTGATCTCTTCCAGCATTTCGTACACCGCCTTCATCTTGATCAGCTGGCGGGTATCGGCTTCGTCGCGGAACAGGCGCGCCATGGCGGAGCGCATCACGCGGTCGGCATCGGATTCGAGCTGGTCGATTTCGGCGCAGATCTTCATGATGCCGGCCGTGTCGCTCAGGTCATGCATCATGCCGATCACCATACCCAGGCGATCGCAGCACTGCACGCCGATTTCGGCCAACTGGCGCGCTTCCGGCGTGACGCTGCGGATGTCGTACAGATGCAGCGACTGGGCGACGTCTTCCATCAGGTCGAGGATGTCGTCCATGGTGATGATCAGCTTGTGGATCTGGTCGCGATCCAGCGGCGTGATGAAGGAGCGATGCAACAGGTCGACGGTGTCGTGCGTGACCTTGTCTGCCCGCTTTTCGCAGTTCTCGATCGCGGCCACCAGGGCGTCGCGCTCGTTGAGATTGCTCAGCAAGGCCAACAGGTCGCGGCTGCATTCCTTGGCCAGCGCCGCATGGGCGTTGAACAGGTCGAAAAATCGCGCCCCTTTGGGCATCAGACGTGAAAACATCGAATCCTCGTTACATATGCATGCCCGCGTGACAATACGATGACATGACATATTTTTGAAGGCGCGAGTTTAGCAGAGCAGCTGCGCGCCCCCGGCGCGCCGGGACGGGTGAAACGGCAGACGGTAGCTGTCTTGCCAACAGGCAGGAACTCTCGGACCGCTGGTGTTACTCACCCGGCATGACCGCCGCAGCACGCGGCACATTTCCCTTGCCAACCTCTGCCACCGGGCCCGGACCAAGCATGAGCCAATCCTACGAACAAGTCCTCACCGCCTTCGCCAACCATGTCGGACTGGAACCCGCTGAGCTGCTCAGCACCCAGGAAATCATGATCGACGGTTTGCCGATCGGCTTGCAGCTCGAGGGCGACGAGACGGTGGGTGACCTGATCTTCTTTGTCGTGTTGGGCACGCCCGACCCGGCGCAGTTCGGCAGGATTGCGCGCACGCTGCTGGAGGCGAACAACTTCTGGGTCGGCACCGGCGGCTGCACGCTGGGCGTGCAACGCGACAGCGGCGCAGTCACCTTGTGCGGCCGCATTGCGCTCGATGAGTTGAGCGGCAAGACCTTGGCCGCGCTGCTTGACGGCTTCGTCGACACGGCCACGTTCTGGAAGGCCTTCGTCAATGGCACGCCCGATGGCAGCGATGCGCGGCCGCCAGCCGGCTACGATTTTCTGATGCGCGCCTGAGGAGGCCCTGATGTCGAGCATCCACCCCTCGATGGGCGGCGGCATAAGTCCGCTGTACACCCCGACCAGTTCCCCCACTGTGGCCACCCCGCCCTCGGGCGGCGCTGTGCCCAGCGGCGTCACCCGCCAGGGTGCAGGCGACATGGCAAACCGCCAGATCAGCGTCGGCAGTGGCGAGGCGCGCAGCCAGGCCACCTCAGCGGCGGATCAGGCCAAGTCCTTCTTCAAGACGGCCGGCAAGGTCTTGGCCGGCATTGTCCTCGCGCCCATCGCCGTGGCCGCTGGCGTGGCTGCCGCGGGAGTGGCCATCGGCCTGGGCGGCGCGCTGCTGGCCACGCGCGCCGTGCTGCAGATTCCGCGCCTGATAAACCAGCACATCCTGGAACCCAGGTCGGACCGCCAGTTCGAAGTTGCGAACAAGCAGATGCTGACCCAGTTGCGCAATCCGATCGAAGGCAGCATCACCAAGGATGCCGCCGCGATGGCGCGGCTGGAAAAACACGCAGAGAACATGGGTACGCCCATCAGCAAGGAAGAGCTGCGCAACCTGGTTGCCGTGGGCGAGCGCCTGTCGCAAGGCCTGGCGGCGCTGACACCCACCGCACCGACACCAGACGCCAACGGCATGGTCGAGGTCAGCCTGTCGGACCCAGCCACGCCGCTGCCGCCAGGCGGCTCGCCGCTTACGCTCAGCATCGACGGCAAGCCGGTGCAGGTGGAAAGCAGCATGCACACCACGCGTGCACTCGCCTGGTACATGATGGCGGCCGCCGCCGGCCAGGACGAGGCCCGTGCGCAGGGTGGCGACAAGAGCGGCGTGAGCGACATGGTGAGTTCGGGCGCCTTCCGCATGAAAGACCCGGGCAACAACATTCATAGTTTCCTGTCGGCCGCACCGACGGCGGCGTCGCGCATGTCCACCCACTTCGCCGAAGTGGTGGACCACAGCGACAAGCACAAGGCGCTTGGTTTCATCCCCACCGGCAAGCCCGCGCAGCGCGGCATCGAGGACTACCGCAACCAGTTGCCCGGCGCGGGCGGCACCATGTTGTTCGACAAGCTGAAGGCCTCGGATGGCAGCCAGGACTTGTTCGTGAAGTTCGAGTCCGTCGGTTGCCCGCCCTTCTTCAAGACCGAACCGCACCAAGGCGTCGGCCAGGGCATTGCCCGCTTCTTCTCGGCGCTTGATCGCAATCTGGGACACGCCACCGATTTCATCGGCAGCAAGTTCGAAGGCGGCACTGGAGAAGGCGTGGTCAAGCGGCAGGAACATGTCTACAAGGGGGCACTGAAGGAAAGCGTCGCCAAGCCGTTTGCGAAGCTGCTGGATAGCGCCGTCCAGGCTGGCGTGGTCGATGCATCGGCGAAGGCCGTGTCGAAATCCGTGCACAAGTTCGGCATGCCCTTCGTCACCGCTGCGCTGGACAAGATGGAAGCGCATGCGCACGCGCTCGGCAACAAGGGTATGGAGGCTGAAATCCAGGCGACTCGCGCTGAAATCCAGACTGCGACCGGCAGCCTGGGTGCGCAGTCGGATCGCCACGGCGTGGATCGTCGCGGGGCCGAGGTGCATATTTCGATGACCCCGGCGGACAACAGCGAAGCGCGTCGCCTGTAAGACAGACGGTTTCCCTGCGCTTGCATGCAAGTACCCCGCCCTGCCATGCAGGGCGGGGTGACATCTCAGCCGTCGACCAGCGCCAGGCCCTCTGGCGTGTAACGCTTGCCCCGCGGCGGCAAGACCGTGGCAATGGCGTGCAGGTCGGCCGGCGACAAGACGATATCGTGGGCGGCGGCGTTGTCTTCCAGGTGATGCAGTTTGCGCGCACCCGGAATCGGCACGATGAACTCGCCTTGGTGCAAAACCCAGGCCAGCGCCAGTTGCGCCAGGGTGATGCCCTTGCGGGTGGCGATGCGGGCAAGCTCGTCCAGCAAGGCCTGGTTGGCGGACAGATTCTGTTGCTCGAAACGCGGCAGGCTCAAGCGCCAATCGTCGGCGTCCAGCGACTGCCGATCGGGAATCGTGCCGGTCAACAGGCCACGGCCCAGCGGGCTGTAGGGCACAAAACCAATGTCGAGTTCGCGGCACAGCGGCAAGACGTCTGCCTCGGGATCGCGGCTCCACAAGGAATATTCGCTCTGAACGGCGGCGATCGGATGCACCGCATGGGCACGGCGAATGGTGGCAGCGCTCGCTTCCGACAGCCCCAGTGCGCGCACCTTGCCGGCGCGCACCAGATCGGCCATCGCGCCTACCGTGTCTTCGATCGGCACCGCAGGATCGACTCGGTGCTGGTAGAACAGGTCGATGACATCCACACCCAAACGTTGCAGCGAGGCCTCGGCCACCGCACGCACGTGCTCGGGCCGGCTGTTCACGCCGACCATGCGGGCGGCGCCCTCGCCCGTCGGCGAGATGTCGAAGCCGAATTTGGTGGCGATCACCACGCGATCCCGATAGGCCTTCAGGCCCCGGCCGACCAGACGTTCGTTGTCGTACGGTCCGTAGACCTCGGCAGTGTCAAAAAACGTGATGCCAAGGTCTACCGCACGCGCCAGGGTCGACATGGCCTGCGCCTCGGGTTGCGGAGTGCCGTAGGCGAAGCTCATGCCCATGCAGCCCAGGCCCAGGGCAGACACGCTGAGTTCCGTGCCAAGTCGTCGTTGTTGCATTGCTTGCTCCATCAGTGAACGCGCCGTATATCGGCACATCGAGGTGAAGACAGAGCTTAGGGGTCTGCGATTGAACTGATAATCCAGCGATGTATGCACACGCTGTTCGATAAGATAGAACAATGAAACATACCGACCTGCCGAGCCTGTCCATTTTCGCCGCCATCTGTGAGGCAGGCGGCTTCCGCGCCGCTGCACGAGCGCTGGGCTTGTCGGTGTCTGCAGTCAGTCATGCGGTCAACGGGTTGGAAGCACGCATCGGCGTGCGCCTGCTTGCACGAACCACGCGCAGCGTGGCGCCTACCGAGGCAGGTGTGCGGCTGCTCAGCCAGCTGGGCCCGGCGCTGACTGCGATCGACGATGCCGTCGAAGCCGCCAGTGCCTCGCAGGCGCACATCGCCGGCACCATTCGCCTGAGCGTGCCGCGCTCGGCCGCCCAACTGGTGCTGGTGCCGCTGACCAGCCGGTTCATGCGCGTCTTTCCGGCCGTGACGGTCGAGATCCTGGTCGAAGATGGGTTCACCGATATCGTGAGCGCCGGCTTCGATGCAGGGGTGCGCTTTGGCGAAAGCCTGCGGCAAGACATGGTCGCCATTCACGTAGGGGCTGCGCAACGCGGTGCGATCGTGGCTGCGCCTGCTTACCTGGCGGATCATCCCGCACCCGTGCTACCTGCAGACCTGCATGTGCATCAATGCATACAGCGCCGCTTCGCCGGAGGTGGCATGTATAGATGGGAACTGGCCCGAGACGGGGATACCGTCGAAGTGACGACGGCCGGTACGTTGGTGCTCAATGACGATGACTTGGCCGCGCAGGCGGCGATGCACGGTGCCGGCCTGGCCTTTGTGTTCGAAGCGCAGGTGGCTTCAGCGCTGGCCGATGGCCGCCTGGTCGCGGTCATGGAAGACTGGTGGCCGCAGTTTCCCGGCTTCTTTCTGTACTACCCCAGCCGCAAGCTGTTGCGGCCGTGCATGCGCGCATTCATCGACTTCGTGCAGCAGGAAAAGCGGGATGCGAGCATGCAATAGGAAGGCGCAGGCCGCCGTGGCGGTGGGCGGACACCGTCCACCACGCTTACCTCGTCAATACTGCGAGGACGAGAAGTTCTGGAACTTGGTGTAGGCGCCCTGGAAGGTCAGGCGCACCGTGCCGATCGGGCCGTTACGCTGCTTGCCGATGATGATTTCAGCCGAGCCTTTGTCCGGGGTATCGGGGTTGTAGACCTCGTCCCGGTAGATGAACAGGATCACGTCCGCATCCTGCTCGATAGCGCCCGATTCGCGCAAGTCGCTCATGATCGGGCGTTTGTTCGGGCGTTGTTCCAGGCTTCGGTTCAACTGCGACAGCGCAATCACCGGGCACTGCAATTCCTTTGCCAAACCCTTCAGCGACCGACTGATTTCCGAGATCTCGGTCGCGCGGTTTTCACCGCCGCCGCCGGAATTGCCCGCCATCAGCTGGATGTAGTCGATCACGATCAGGCCGAGCTGGCCGCATTGCCGGGCCAGGCGCCGAGCGCGCGCGCGCAGTTCCATCGAGCTGAGTGCAGGCGTCTCATCGATGTAGACCTGCGCGTCCTGCATCTTCTGAATCGCATGGGTCAAGTGTGGCCAGTCCTCGTCCGTCAGCTTGCCGGTACGCATGCGGTGCTGGTCCAGCTGACCGACCGACCCCAGCATACGCATGGCCAGCTGCACCGCGCCCATTTCCATGGAGAACACGGCAACCGGCAAGCCCTCTTCCACCGCCACGTGTTCGCCGATATTCATCGAAAACGCCGTCTTGCCCATGGAGGGACGGCCGGCGACGATCACCAGGTCACCCGCCTGCAGGCCGGAGGTCATGCGGTCCAGATCAGCAAAGCCCGTCGGCACGCCGGTTACTTCGGAATCGCTGTCGCGGTGATACAGCTCGTCGATGCGCTCGACCACCTGGGTCAAGAGCGGCTGGATCACCTGGAAGCCAGCCGTGCCACGCGAGCCTTCTTCGGCGATCTGGAAGATGCGCGACTCGGCTTCGTCCAGCAACTGCCGCGTGTCCTTGCCTTGCGGGTTGAAGGCACCCGACGAGATCTCGTCGGCCACCGTCACCAGCTTGCGCAGCACCCCGCGGTCGCGCACGATTTCCGCGTAGCGCCGGATGTTGGCCGCCGACGGCGTGTTGCGCGCCAGCGAGTTCAGGTAGGCCAGCCCGCCCGTGTCCTCGGCCTTGCCCGATGTCTGCAGGGATTCGTAGACCGTCACCACGTCGGCCGGCCGGGCCAGGCCGATCAGCCGTGCAATGTGGTGGTAGATGATGCGGTGGTCGAAGCGGTAGAAGTCCTCTTCCTTGACCACGTCGGCAATCCGGTCCCAGGCAGCGTTGTCGAGCAACAAACCGCCCAGCACCGACTGCTCGGCCTCGACCGAATGCGGCGGGACGCGCAGGGATTCCAACTGAGGATCTTGGGGGGCGTTCATGGCTGACCTGTGTGAAGCAAGGCGCGACGGAGGCCGCTTGCCCGGCACCATGCGAGAAGCACGGGCGCATGATGCGCAGCGGACGGGCCACCGGTCGGCGGTAGGGACAGCGAGTTTATCGTATCCGGCAGGGCTGCAAACGTCAGCGACTGAAGTCTGGCGACCATCCGTCGACAGCAAGCCCAGCGACGCCGGAAAAGAAACAACCCCCGTTCCTCAGAGAGAAACGGGGGTTGTTTGCGGCTGGCGCACAGCCACCAAGCTTGCATCTTCCAAGCCGGCGAACCGGCCAGGCAGAGAAAGCTTAGGCGTTTTCGCCGACGACGATGACCGAGATGTTGGCCAGGACGTCAGTGTGCAGGCCGATTTCGACCGGGAATTCGCCGATGGTCTTCAGCGGGCCGTTGGGCAGACGCACGAAGGACTTTTCGACGGATTCAAAACCAGCTTTCTTCAGCGCGTCAGCGATGTCGAAAGTCGTGACCGAGCCGAACAGACGACCGTCCACACCCGCTTTTTGCGAGATGCGGATGGTTTGGCCTTCCAGGCGCTCGCCAACAGCTTGGGCGGCAGCCAGCTTTTCAGCTTGGGCGGCTTCGAGTTCGGCGCGCTTGACTTCGAATTCTTCCAGGGCACGCTTGGTAGCGCGACGTGCCTTCTTCTGGGGAATCAGGAAGTTGCGGGCGTAACCATCACGCACACGAACGACTTCACCGAGGTTGCCGAGATTGATGACTTTTTCAAGCAGGATGATTTGCATGTTATTTAGCTCCCGGCAATCAGTTGTGGTTGTCGGTGTAGGGCAGCAGCGCCAGGAAACGCGCACGCTTGATCGCGGTGTCCAGCTGGCGTTGATAATGCGCCTTGGTGCCGGTCAGACGAGCCGGGATGATCTTGCCGTTTTCCTGGATGAAGTCGCGCAGCACGTCGACATCCTTGTAATCGATCTGGTCAACGCCAGCAGCGCTGAAGCGGCAGAACTTGCGACGCTTGAACAGCGGGTTCTGCTGACCGAATTTCTTCTTTTCCTTGCGTTTGCCGAATGCGGCCATGATTTACCTCGAATTCAATCCGTTATATGACGACTGCGGCGCTTCAGACTGTGGCGTGTCGATGGAATCTGACACTGCGGCAAAAGCCTGAATATGCAACCTCAGTCGGCTGGAACCTTTTCTGGTGGCCGCCAGGAACCCCGTGACCTTCATCCGTTTGCCGAGGCTTGTGCGCTCCAGCATTCTGGCGAGGTCTCCCATGGCGATTGCAGCGATGGTCATCTCGATGCGGCGGCTCCTGCCCGCTTCGATCACCTCCGACTCGTGTGACAGCGTCATTTCCAGCACCGGCATTCCTGCCGGCGTGAATCTGAGCGGTGTGCACTCGACCGCTTGCGCGATCAATTCGATTCGGTTCACTGCAACACCTTGAGAAGCCGCTTGGCGCGCCCTGCCATCAGGCAAGACACGATCGTTGCGGCCAGGTGGTCACCGTTGGCCAGAAACTCAGACGGTGGTCGCGTTGGCCGGCGTAGCGGTGCCCGCTTCGGGCGCAGCCTTGCGAGCTTCTTCGCGCTCGACGATTTTCATCATCGGCGACGCAGCGGTTTCAGCCTTCTTGAGCTTGATGACCAGATGGCGCAGCACGGCGTCGTTGAAACGGAAAGCGTGCTCGAGCTCGTCCATGGTCGGCTGACCGGCTTCGATGTTGAACGCAACATAGTGCGCCTTCACCAGCTTCTGGATCGGGTATGCCAGTTGACGACGGCCCCAGTCTTCAAAGCGGTGGATAACGCCGCCTTGGCTGGTGATGAGCGTCTTGTAACGCTCGACCATCGCCGGGACCTGTTCGCTCTGGTCGGGATGAACGATGAAAACTACTTCGTAGTGACGCATTGGTGCTCCTTATGGATACTAACCGGCTCGCATTCCCATCCCGCCAGTGCCTCGAAGAAGCACAGAAAGAATGGTCTTAAGCCGATTTCAACCCGCCCAGGCGTCTAACCGGGATCGGGCAAGGGAAAATTTGGGCTTAGCCAGTGATTATGCACGGGCTATAGCAAAAAAGCAAAGCGGGATCAAGTTTGTGGTTAGAAGAACGCGCGGGAACCGGTTCAGCGGGCTGAGATAGCTTCGGCTTCCGATGACGCCCAATCAAAATTGCGCAAACGCCTCGGTCGCCGATATTCCCTGCCCCAGCGCCAGCATCAACAGAATGCGCGCCTGCACCGGATTCAGCGTGCCCGCATTCAGCAGGCGCTCGGCCTCGGCAACATCATGTTCCTGCTTGTGCACCGGTCCGTTGCCCGTTCTGCTGGCCCGTACCACCACCATGCCGGATGCCGCTGCACGGCGCAGTTCGACCAGCGCGTCGTCGCTTGCACTGCCATTGCCTGACCCCGCCCACACCAGCCCGGCTGCGCCGCCGGCGCGCACTGCGTCGATCAACGCCGGGCTTGAGCCGGCATAGGCCATCAGTATCTCGACCCGCGCCAAGGGTGTGTCGATGGTGAACGGCGTATTCGTCGTATGGGTATATTCGCTGCGCGCGCTCCAGTCGATCACCGCGTCATGCACCTGGCCGATCATGCCGTCGGTCGATGCAAAAGCGTCCGGCCGCATTGTGTGCACCTTGCGCGTGCCACGCGCGCCGAAAATCTGGTGATTCAACACCAGCATCACACCCCGCCCTGCCGCGCGCGGGTCAGCCGCCACCCGCGCGGCATTCAAGAGGTTCAGAGGACCGTCGGCAGACAGGGAACTGGCCGGGCGCATGGCCGCCACCATCACCACCGGTTTGTTGCTCTTGAGCGTCAGATGCAGGTACCACGCGGTTTCCTCCACCGTGTCGGTGCCATGCGTGACCACCACGCCGTCGACAGCGGGATCATCGAGCGCTTCCTGAACCGCGCGACCGACCGATCTCCAGAAGTCCGGTGAAGCATTGCGACTGTCGATGGCGGCAATCTGTCGACCCTCAATCTGGGCGACATCGCGCAGGGCCGGCACGGCGTCCAGCAGCGTATCGACACCAAGGGTGGCGGGCTGGTAATCGGTGCTGGAGGCGGCCGACGAAGCGACGCCGGCAATGGTCCCGCCGGTGGCGAGGACACGCAAGGACACGGACATGGAGGGTTCGCAAAGAGGTTGGTGCGCAATCATAAGACGCATTTCATCCAGTGCTTGCCAGCGGCCGAATACTGTATAAAAATACAGTCAATCAAGCGATGGAGCCCCCATGCAAAAGCTTACCGAGCGACAGCAGCAAATCTTTGACCTGATCCGCGAGTCCATTGCGAGCAACGGCATGCCGCCGACGCGCGCTGAAATCGCCCAGGCGCTGGGGTTCCGATCGCCCAATGCCGCGGAAGAGCATCTGAAGGCCCTGGCGCGCAAAGGCGCCATCGAACTGACCGCCGGCACCTCGCGCGGCATTCGCATCAAGCCACAGGCGCCCGGCGCAGACATGCGACCCACCGCACGTGTGCCCGACATTCCTGGCGACCTGCCCCACCCGGCCTCTACCCAATGGATGTTGCCGCTGGTTGGCCGCGTGGCTGCCGGCAGCCCGATTCTTGCCACCGAACATATCGATGCGCACATCGGTGTCGATCCGGTGTTGTTCGGCAACGAGCGCCCCGACTACCTGCTGAAGGTACGCGGCCTGAGCATGCGCGACATCGGCATTCTCGAAGGCGACCTGCTGGCGGTACGCAAGGCCACCGAGGCGCGCGACGGGCAGATCGTGGTGGCGCGGATTGGTGATGAAGTCACCGTGAAGCGCTTGCGCCTGCTGCCCGGCGGCGTGGAATTGCTTCCCGAAAACCCGGATTTCCAGCCGATCGTCGTGGGTGACCGCGATGACTTTGCGCTGGAAGGCATCGCCGTCGGCCTGATCCGCGCCGGCCTGATCCATTGAGGAGAACCATGATGAATGTTGCTGCTATGAGTGTTGCCACTTTTGCGCATGCATCGGCCGCGCCGGCCTTCCGCCCCTTCGTCGAGGCCAATCCGCAGTCGCGGGTAGACCCCTCGGGCAATCGTTGCCTGGCCACTGGCCACGACGAGCTCGATCGGGAACTGCCCGGCGGCGGCTGGCCGGTGTCGCGACTGAGCGAGCTGCTGGTGCCGGAAGACGGCCTGGCCGAATTGCATGCCATCGTGCCTGTGCTGCACATGCTCACGCGCAGCAGCCGCACCGTCCTGCTCCTCAATCCGCCCGCCGAGTGCGTGTCCACACTGGCCCGAATGGGCGTGGCTCGCTCGCGTCTGCTGGTCATCGGCGGCAACCGCGCATCCGAACAATTGTGGGCGATCGAACAAGCGGCAGCGCGCGACGACTTCGGCGCACTGGTTGCCTGGGCGCCGGCAGATGCCAACGACCAGGCCATGCACCGACTGGACCGCGCCATGCGCTTGTCCCAGGGCATTTGCCTGCTGTTCCGTCCGCTGTCGGCAGCACGTGACATCACGCCGGCCGCGCTGCGCGTCATCATGCAAGCTGAGGGTGTCGATCGCCTGCAGATGACCTTGCTGGTGCGCGCTGCACGCCGCATTGCAGTGACGCGCGAAGTGACGCTGCGACCCGGCATCGTGGTCCCGCGTGCGACCATCGCACGCGTCGAGGCCGAGCTGCCTGCAGATGAAGCCAACGAAGCGCTGCAAGCCAAGGCAGCAAGCCGCCGCCCCGCGCCCATCATTCCGTCGCGCACACCCATGCGCGCCCCCTGGCCCTTCAGCATGCGCCGCGCCTTGGCCTGAGCGACCCACAGGGCTGGCAGGTCGCAACAGTGTTGAAAGAGGGGCATGACGCTCAGATCGTCATGCCCCTCTTTCATGTCCAGAATTCGCAAAGTGCGATCATGGCCACTGCGTGAGGTCTCCTCGGCCACCGCGCGCTTCAAGGACCTCTGCATAGAGGCAAAAACGGACAAAAAAACGGGAGCGCTTTTACAGCACTCCCGCCGGGCCTTGCCCCCGCCCGCAACCTGCAGCACTGTCCGCCATATCTGCACACCTCGCGGACAGAGCGGACGCCCAGGCAAGCGGGGCGTCCGCCTTGCGTTTACTTCACCAGGATGGGCTCACCTGCATTCCTGGCGCGGCGCTCGTCAGCCGCGCGGCGAGCCAGCCATGCGGCACCCAGCACGCCAGTCAGCGCAACGGGATACACCACCCACTTGATCCAGTTGTTCATCTCGACCCAGTTCGCCAGCAACTGTTCGCCCAGCGCCATCTTTGCAGCGGTGATGACCAGCACGGCCGAGCCGATGTAGACGATGAAGCTGTAGCGCTCCATCAGCTTCAGCACCAGGCGACTGCCCCAGACCATCACCGGCACGCTGATCAGCAGACCCAGCACGACCAGCAGGAAACTGCCGTTGGCGGCGCCTGCGACGGCCAGCACGTTGTCCACACCCATGACGGCATCGGCAATCACGATAGTCTTGATCGCAGCGGCGAAGCTTGCCTGACCACCATGCGAGTCATGGCCGCCGTCGTCGGCAGTCAGGAGGCGATATGCGATCCACAGCAGCGCCAAACCACCCACCAGCAGCAGCCCGGGGATCTTCAGCAGCCAGACCACGACGATGGTCATCAGCGTACGAACCACGATGGCGCCGACGGTGCCCCAGACAACGGCTTTTTTCTGCAGGTCGGGGGGAAGATTGCGCGCTGCCAGTGCAATGACGATGGCGTTGTCGCCGGCCAGCACGATGTCGATCAGGACGATCGACAGCAGGGCAAATGCAAACTGTGTTGTGAATACTTCGGCGGCTAGCGCGGACATCCATTCCATGATCGGTCTCCAGTCGGTTGAACCTCGGCTGGCGACATGACGGGACGGGATGCGGGAGCAGCCGATGCAAGCCATGAAACCAGGCTGCAAAGGTCTTGTTCAACCGTGAGAGACGGTCCGTGCAACCGGAGGGGCTGTGTGCCCCACGTATTGACGATTGCACGCACGGGTAGGCCCCGCGAACTACTCCCCTTTGGAGGGACGGCGAATACGCCGTGCCGCTATTTTCCGGGTTGGCATATGAAAGTCAAACCCTGCGCAGGAAAAATCCTGGCCGCCGATGACTCCCTGTTTTGGGCGCCATGGATAACGCACATAAAAACCACACTGTTGCCGCGCGCTTGTCACTGCACAAGCACCTCGCGATAATGAGAATACGTACTATTCAGAATATCGTAGACGCTCACCACCTTGGCCAGCCCTTTTTTCCGCCCCGCTTCCCGTCGATCAACCCCCACGGCAGCCGTTACCGTGAGTCGGTGCGGACAGTGGCCGTCGACGCCATGCTGATCGGCAAGCTGGTCGACGAATTGCTCGACTGCTATCGCGACCTGCGCCGCTATCTCACCCGCGAACTTCGCAATCCCGAGGACGCCGCTGACATCGCGCAAAGCAGTTTCCTGCGCGTCTACAGCCACGCGCTCGACGCACCCACGCAAATCCATTCGCCGCGCGCGTGGATGTTCCGCACGGCGAAGCACCTGTGCATCGACCGCGCCCGGCACCAGCAGATCATCGACGCTTGGGCGAACGAGCGGGTGGCGCTGCTGGCTGACGCGATCGCCCCCTCGGCCGAGACCATCGTCCACCACCGTCAGTTGGCGGCGCGTGTGCTTGCGGTGCTGGAAGCGCTTCCACCACGTCGGCGCGATGTGTTCGTCCTCAGCCGCGTCTATGGGTATTCGCGCGAAGACATTGCGTGCGAGCTGCACATCACCGAGGCTGCTGTGGCCAAGCATGTGGTGCGGGCCAGCGTGGATTGTGCGCAGGCCTTGGCCCGACTGGCAGCCGACTTGCACGAGGACACGACATCGAACACGTCCCCCTGCCCATTTCAGGCAGCCCGACTTTGAACACGCCGGCATCCATGCTGCTGATCGCCGGAATGCCCCATGTCGGTTGACGAACAACGCGTGCGACGCGCGCTGACCCTGATCGCCACCGCCGAACTCGACCTGCCCGACGCCGCTGACGCGGCCCACGCCCAGCTGGATGCGTGGCGGCAACGGTCGGCTGCCAATGAAACCGCGTATGCGCAAGCACGCACGCAATGGCAGATGCTCAACGCCGTCGCCCCGCACTTGCAGGACCGGCTGCCACGCCCCGGTGCTGGCCGCGTGCGACGCCCGGCGCGGCGCGCACTGCTGGGGCTGGCGGCGCTCGGCGCGACAGGCATTTCCCTGCTGAGCTGGCGTCACTACCAGACGCCCACTTTCAACCAGCAACTGGCAACCGGCACTGCGCAACTGAATCACATCGATCTCCCCGACGGCAGCCGCATCGACCTGAGCGCACGCACGGTGCTGCAAGTCACGCTTTACCCGGGGCGGCGCGAGGTCTTGATGGAAAGCGGCGAAGCCCGCTTCCAGGTGGCGCGCGACGAAAACCGCCCCTTCATCGTGCGCGCCAGGCGTGCATCGGTGCACGTGCTGGGCACGGTGTTCACGGTGGCCGATCGGGCCGGGCGGACGTCGGTCGCGGTCGAGCACGGCCGGGTACGGGTGGAGCCGATCGAGGCCAACTCGCCGCGTTTCGAGCTCACGGATCGGCAAGGCGTGTCGTGGCGAGACGGGGAACGACCCGTCGCCGTCGCGCTGTCACGCGGTGCCAATATCGCTGCCTGGCGCGATGGCTGGCTGGTGTTCGACAACACGCCCTTGTCGGTGGCCTTGCCCGAGATCAATGCCTTCCGCGATCGCCCGATCACGCTGGCTGACTCCGCCTTGGGCGCGCTGACGCTGACTGGGCGCTTTCGCACCGGCAACGCGCCGCAACTGCTGGACGCGCTGGCGACCATGCTGCCGCTGCGGGTGTCGCGACGCGATGATGGCTCGGCGCTGTTGCAGGCGCGCTGACGCGCAGCAGGGTCAGGCAGTCTCCAGGGATAGCGGAGCACTGCAGGCTTGCCACGAGAACCACGCCTCTTTTTTGCAGACATCGTAAATCGGTGTCTCCATTTTTCTTCGTGATCCGTCTTTAGTCATGAGACCACCCTGCACAGGGCGCCCGCCGCCTGCCGCTCAGACATGACGAGATTCACCATGCATTCCACGCTTCGACCGCTTGCCCTGTTTGTCGCGCTGTACGCGGTCTACCCCGCGCCTGCCGCCATCGCCCAATCTGTCGCCGACAGCGCCCGCGTCCGAATCGAACAGCCCGCCCAGCCCCTGGCCAGCGCCATTGCCGCCTTGTCGCAGCAGACCGGCACCGAGATATTTGCGCCCGGCGCACTGGTAGCCGACCGGCAAGCACCGGCGCTCAGCGGCCAATACAGCGCCCGCGACGCGCTGGTCCGGCTGTTGGCGGGCAGTGGTCTGACTGCCGTGCACCAAGGCGCGAGCCTGGTGGTGCGCAAGGACGTGTCGGCGGCGACGGCGCCTGCAACGCTGGCCACCGTGACGGTGCAGGCCACGTCCGAGACGGCCACCGGCCCCGTCGGCGGCATCGTCGCACACCGCAGCGGCACCGCCACGCGCACCGACACGCCGCTGGTCGAGACCCCGCAATCGGTATCGGTGGTCACCCGGGAGCAGATCGAAGCCACTCGCTCTGTCTCGGTCGCCGACGCGCTGGCATATACGCCCGGCGTAGCCAGCCAGTCGCCGAATTTCACCCGCATGGTCGATGACGTGAACATCCGCGGTTTCAACGTGGCCAACGGCAATACCGGCATGCTGCGTGACGGCCTGAAACTGCAGTCCAACGTCTATGACGGTGGCCAGGAACCCTATGGCCTGGAGCGCCTGGAAGTACTGCGCGGCGCGGCCTCGGTGCTCTATGGCCAGCTCGGACCAGGCGGCGTCGTCAACGCCGTCAGCAAGCGCCCGACGCTTGACCCGCTGCACGAACTCTCGGTCGAAGCCGGCAGCTACGGACGGCGCCAGATCACCGGCGACTTCGCCGGCCCCCTCACCGACGACGGCGAGTGGTCGTATCGGCTGACCGGCCTGTGGCGCGACGCCGATGCCCCGGTCGACCACGTGCGCGACGACAAGCGCTACCTCGCCCCTGCCCTGACCTGGCGCCCATCGGCCAACACTTCGGTCACCCTGCTGGCCAGCCGCCAGGAGGTCCGTTCGCAATTCTCCCCGCCCATGCTCTACACCGCGATCTCGACCGGCACCATCCCACGCGACCTGTTCATCGGGGAGCCGAACTACGATCGCTACGACGCCGACACCACCACCGCCGGCTACTTCATCGAACATCGCTTCGACAATGGCATCAAGCTCAAGCACAGCCTGCGCCACTACAAGTCCGACGCCACCTGGAACTACCTGCAGTACGGTGGCCTGTCGGGCGTAAGCATCGTGCGTGGCGTCAGCGACCGGCAAGAGCACTCCACCGGCCTGGCGACCGACACGTCGGTGGAAGCCAACTTCCAGACCGGCCTGTTGCGCCACACGCTGCTGGGTGGCCTGGACGCCTACCGCAGCACGTACGAGACGCACCGCTACGGCGGCACGGTCACACCGCTGCGCAACATCTACGCACCGGTCTATGGCGCGATCCCGGTCATCAACCGCGCACGTGACAACGGCACCCGCACCGAGAGCGAACAAGCCGGGGTGTACCTGCAGGACCAGATCAAGCTGGGTGAAAAATGGGTGGTGTTGCTGGGTGGCCGCCAGGACTGGGTCGACAGCGAGTCGCTGGCCTTCGCGACGCGCCGTGAGCTCAAGCGCCGCGACCATGCGTTCACGGCACGCGCGGGCGCAGTCTATCTGGCCGACAACGGCGTGGCGCCCTATGCCAGCGTCAGCCAATCCTTTGCCCCCTTGAATGGCAGCAGCCGCACCGGCGATGGCTTCAAACCGACCGAGGGCCAGCAGGTCGAGCTGGGCATGCGATATCAGCCAGCCGGCACCAACGCGATGCTGAGCGCTGCGGTCTTCGACTTGCGCCAGCGCAATGTACTGACGCCCGACCCGCTCGATTCGACATTTTCGGTGCAGACCGGCGCGGTACGTTCACGTGGCCTGGAATTGGAGGCCCGCGCGGCCTTCGGCAACCTGGACCTGATTGCGGCCTACGCGTATACGGATGCGCGCATCCGCCAAAGCAACAACCGCGCGGAAGTGGGCGAGCGCATCGCACTGGTGCCGTACAACATGATGTCGGTCTGGGCCAACTACCGGCTGCGCGGCATGGGTCTGGATGGCTTGCGGGTGGGCGCGGGGGTGCGCATGCAGGGCGGTGCGAATCTGGTGGGCAGCACGGCGGGGGTGCCGGGGCGCACACTGGTCGATGCCGTGCTGGCCTACGATTTCGGGGCCATGCAACGTTCGCTGGCGGGCCTGGAGATACGGATGAACATCAGCAATCTGTTCGATCGCAATTACTACGCGTGCGCGGCCGTGGATGGCTGCCGATATGGCGATCCGCGGACCGTGTCGGCGACGCTCAGCTATCGCTGGTAGGCACGGGGCAGCATGTCGTGCATCAGTCAGTCGCGGTGCCGTCGCAAGGGCGCTCCGCGACTGAGCAAAGCACGACACCGCTGCAGGCGACAGGCTACGTAGCGCCATACCGCCGCAGCAATCGCAGCGGACTGGAGTACTCAATCCGCCGCCACAAATCAAACCACAGGCGTCAACACCGGCTCACCCGCGAAGTAAGCCTGCACATTGCGCAGCACCAGATCACCCATGCCCAGACGCGTTTCCAGCGTCGCGCTCGCCTGGTGCGGCAACAGCACCACATTGTCCAGCGCGAACAGCTCGGTCGGTACATTCGGCTCGTTGATGAACACATCCAGGCCCGCACCAGCAATACGGCCTTCGGCCAGAGCGTTCACCAGCTCCGGCTCATCGATGATGGCGCCGCGACCGACGTTGATCAGCACACCCTGCGGACCCAGCGCATCGAAGGTCGCGCGGTTCACGATGCCTTTGGTCGCCGGGCTTGCCGACGCAGCGATCACCAGAATGTCGGACCACGCAGCCAAGTCGTTCAGCGACGCGAAGAACTGGTGCGGGCTGCCCTCGACCGGCTTGCGGTTGGTATAGGCCACCGGCATGTCGAAGCCAGCAGCGCGCTTGGCGATGGCACCGCCGATTTGGCCCATGCCAAAGATGCCCACCTTCTTGCCCGTCACTTTGCTGCCCAGCGGGAACGGCGTCTTGCCCCATTGGCCGGCGCGCACAAAGCGGTCGCCCTGGGCCAGCTTGCGCAGGGTCGCCAGGATCAGGCCCATGCCGATGTCGGCCACGTCGTCAGTCAGCACGCCAGGGGTGGTGGTCACGCGCACGCCGCGGGCCTTGGCCTGGACCAGGTCGACCGCGTCGGTGCCGACCCCGTTGATGGCGATGATGCCAAGCTTCGGCAGTGCGTCGAACCACGCGGCCTTCATGCCCGAACCGCCACCGGTGACGACCGCGCGCACCTTGCTGCCGACGCGGGCCAGGAAGGCATTCTTGTCATCTTCCTTGAAGGCGCGGTGCACCACATAGGCGGCGTCCAGCGCGGCTTCGATCTGCGGCATCATGGCCTCGACCAGAATGATCTCGGGCTTGCCTGCATCTGCATTCGACATGGTTTATCTCTTCAAAAGGGCCGGGCTCGCGCCGGTTCCGACACACTCGTCACACCGTCACGCGGTCAGGCCGAAAAAAACAAAAGGGAGCGCACGCCGAAACGTCGCTCCCCCGAAAACATGACGGGCCCACCTGGGCGAGCCCGTAGTGCCGATCAGTGACCCGACGTCAGGATCTGGCCCAGGAAATTCCGGGTCATTTCGTGTTGCGGGTTGCTGAAGAAGCTTTCCGGCGCCGATTGCTCGATGATCCGGCCTTCCGCCATGAAGATCACACGGTCGGCGACCTTGCGGGCGAATCCCATTTCGTGGGTCACGCACAGCATGGTCATGCCGTCTTCGGCCAGGCCGATCATGGTGTCCAGCACTTCCTTCACCATCTCCGGGTCCAGCGCCGAGGTCGGCTCGTCGAACAACATGATCTTCGGGGTCATGCACAGTGCGCGCGCAATCGCCACGCGCTGCTGCTGACCACCCGACAACTGGCTCGGGTACTTCTTGGCCTGGTCGGGAATCCGCACCCGGGTCAGGTACTTCATGGCCGTGGCTTCGGCTTCTTCCTTCGACACGCCGCGTGCCTGGATGGGCGCGAGCGTGCAGTTTTCCAGGATCGTCAGGTGCGGGAACAGGTTGAACTGCTGGAACACCATGCCGACTTCGCGACGAATCGCATCGACATTGTTGCCCTTGTCGTTCAACTCGATCCCGTCGACCACGACCTTGCCCTTCTGGAATTTTTCCAGATGGTTGATGCAGCGAATCAGCGTCGACTTGCCCGAGCCCGAAGGCCCGCAGACGACGATGCGCTCACCCATCCGCACGTCGAGGTTGATGTCTTTCAACACCTGGAAGTCGCCGTACCACTTCTGGACCCCCTCCATGCGGATGATGGTCTGGTCTTGCCCACGCTCGGGGACAGATCCGTTGGGCTGGACTGTACTCATGATCCGCCTACCTCAAAAAATCAGGGTTGCTTCAGGTTGGGCAGATCCACGCCCAGCCACTTTTGGTGCAGCTTGTTCAGCTCGCCATTGGCCTTGTTGTCGGCCACGAACTTGTTCACGCGAGCCAGCAGTTCGGTCTGACCCGGACGCAGGGCGATGCCGTGGTATTGCTGGCGCAGCAGGAACTTGGTTTCGTACTTGTCCTTGCCACCGATCTTGGCGATCTGTGCCACGACCAGGGTCGAGGCGCCGATGGCGTCAACCTGGCCCGACAGCAGCGCTTGCGTGGCGGTCGCGTCGTCGTCGAAGCGGCGGATCTGCGTGCCTTCCGGTGCAATCGCGGTCACGGCCAGATCCTGGGTGCTGGCGCGGGTCACCGCAACCGACACGCCCTTCAGGTCAGCCGGGGCCTTGATCGCCTTGTCCTTCGGTGCATACAGCACGATGCTGGCGCCAGCATAGGCTTCCGAGAAGTCGACCTGCTTGGCGCGCTCGGGCGTGGTGGCCAGCGAGGCGATCAGCATGTCGACCTTGTTGGTAAGCAGGAAGGGAATGCGGTTCGGGCCGGCGACCGGCACGAGCTTGAGCTTCACGCCCAGGTCCTTGGCCAGCAGGCGCGCCACGTCGGCATCGTAGCCATCGGGTTCGTTGCTGGTGTTGAGAATGCCGTAGGGCGGGAAGTCGACCAGCATGCCGACGACCAGCTCACCCTTCTTGGTGATGTCGGCGACGCTTTGTGCCGATACCGACAGCGGGAGCGTGACAGCGGCAGCAACACCTGCTGCGGCAATCATGCGAGCGAACGAACGTCGCGAAAACGAGATAGCCATGAAATTCCTCTGAACTGTGTAAGACAGCATGAAGGCGGCGCAGTCACATACCTGCGCCATGGGGATGAAAAGGTCAGCGAGCCAGGGCCGCTGCGTAACGCCGTTCCATGCGGGCTGCAAGCAGTGACAAGGGCCAGCACAACACAAAATAGATCGCAGCAACCAGACCGAACACCATGAACGGCTCGAACGTCGCGTTATTGATGATCTGGCCGGCGCGCGTGAGTTCGACGAAACCGATGATGGCCGCAAGCGACGTGCCCTTGATCAGTTGCACCAGGAAACCCACGGTCGGCGGCAACGCGATCTTGAAGGCCTGCGGCAGCACCACGAAGCGCATGCGCGACTTGTAGTGCAGGCCCAGCGCTTCAGCCGCTTCCCACTGGCCACGCGGAATGGCCTGAATGCAACCGCGCCAGATTTCGCCCAGGAAGGCGCTGGCGTTCAGCATCAGGGCAATGGCGGCAGCCACCCACGGGTTCAGGTCCCAGCCCAGCAGCGGTGCTCCGAAGAACACCAGGAACAGTTGCATCAAGAGCGGCGTGCCCTGGAACACCTGGATGAAGGCCATGGCGGCGACGCGCAAGGACTTGATCTCGGAGGTGCGTGCCAGTGCGATCACCAGGCCGCCTGCGATCCCGCCGATGAAGGCGATGATCGACAGCAGCAGCGTCCAGCGGACGGCTGCGACGATGAACCAGACTTCGTTAATGCCAAATTCGCGAATCATGCCCGTCGCTCCTTATCGCCGGTCCGGATAGTTGAAACTGATCCGGTAAATGACGCGAAACAAAAAAGAAAACGCCATGGCCATCAGCAGGTAGATGCCGGTCACCACGATATAGATCTCGAAACTGCGGAAGGTCGTCGACTGCAGGTTCGCCGCGACCGAGGTCAGGTCATCGGCAGAGATGGCGGACACCACGGCAGAGGTCAGCATCAACAGAATGAACTGGCTGGTCAGCGCCGGATACACGGTGCGCAAGGCGGGCTTGAGCACGATGTGGCGGAAGACCTTGAACTTGCTGAGATTCAAGGCAAGCCCGGCTTCGATCTGGCCACGCCCGATGGACTCGATGCCGGCCCGGATGATCTCGGTGGCGTAGGCGCCCACATTGACCACCATGGCGATCAGGGCGGCAGTGTCGGCCGACACGCGGATGCCTGCAGCAGGCAAACCGAAGTAGACGAAGAAGATCTGTACCAGGAAGGGCGTGTTGCGCACGACCTCGATGTAGGCGTTGATCAACCAGCGGATCGGTCGCGGACCGCCAGTTTTACCCACGGCACAGGTGATGGCCACCAGCAAACCAAGGACCATTGCGTACAGCGACAGGCGAATCGTCAGCCATGCGCCCCGCAATAGATCCGGCCAAGCGGCGAATACATCGCCAAACTGAAAGGTGTAATTCAACCTGCTCCCCCGCGCACGCCGGCGCTGCGCCAGTCGCTTTGAAATGCTGGCCGCTCAAACAAACGGCCACGTGCCAAAAAAAATCCTGCATGAAGCAGGCTGGCCGCATTGTGATTAGATCGATCTAATTTCACAATAAGGAAAACCCTAGGTTGGTGTTCACCAAGCTAGGGTTTGTCGAGTGTTATTGCGGACTTTTGGGATCAGGTCAGTAGCAATTCGGCACGACCGATGCCGGGGAATTCGGCGATCACCTGCGCGCCCTGGGCCACGAAAATGCTGCCCGTGGTCGAGCCCGAGGTGATGAACTGACCGGCGCGCAAACCGCCCAGGCTGACCGCGCCTTCGTTGGCCATCCAGACAAGCAGACGAACGGTATCGCCGGCCGAATTGCCGCCCACGTGCTCGGCAGCGACTTCACCGTCGATCATCAGGCAAACCGGCTGGGTGGTCGAGCTGACGTCGCGAACGTTCTGATGGCCTTCGCCCACGATCAGCGCGCCGTGGTTGGCCTGGTCAGCAGTGCGGCTCCACTTGTCCTGCTTGGCCCATTCGGCAAAGCGGGTGTCGACCACTTCGATCGCAGCGTGGACCGAGGTGATGGCGTCCAGCACCTCGTCCTGCGAATACGGCGTGGCCCGCGGCGGCAAGTCCTTGCCGACCAGATAGACCAGCTCGGCTTCGACGCCGATCACATTGAAAGTATTGGCATCGAGCCGCACCGCACGGCCCTGGAACACCGAGTCGGTGGCCAGCGCACCGCGCAGCGGTTCTGCTTCCGGCGTATCGGCGCCGACCTTCCATCCTGCCACCTCGCCGCGACCGCGCACCACGATGTCCTGCACCAGATAGGCATCGACCAGGGTAGGCGGGCGCAACTCGGCGGGCAGTTCCAGCGGACGTGTGCCGGTGCGGGCAGCGGCCAGCACGGCAGCCGTGGCGGCAGGATCAAAGCCAGCCGTCGGCTGGTTGGCGAGAGCGGAAGAAGTCATGGAAACGTTCCGGAAAAACAGATAGATAAGAGATCAGGCACGAAGATCAGGCCCCGACGTGCTGCCGGACAGCATTGTGCGCGTTGGCACGATCCGCGCCAAGTGCAGTGCCGGCGCCGAGTGAGCCCCCAAGTGCGGCCCCGCAAGATTCCCGCACCACCAGTTCCGCCGGGAACACCACACGGTCGAAGGGCCGGTCAGGATTGGCCATGCGGGCCAGCAACATCTGCCCTGCCCGCTCGCCGATCTCGTAGGGCCGCGTCTTGATGGTGGTCAGTGAAGGACGGCAAAACGATGCCTCGTTCATGTCGTCAAAGCCCACCAGCGCAAAGTCCCGGCCGGCAAGCATGCCGCGGTCGGCCAAGGCGGTGATGGCCCCGTGCGCGACGAAGTCGTTATAACAAACCGCAGCGGTGGGAGGCTCGTTTGCGTCCAGCAGCTGGTTCAGCGCGTCGGCGCCTGCGCTGCGTGTAGTCGCCACGCCAATGAACCGCTCTTCAAGACCGGCGTGGCGCATCGCTTCCCGATAGCCCTCGCAGCGGGCGGTCGTGGCCGAATGCTGGCGATCGCCGCCAATCAGCGCGATACGCCGATGGCCCAGCCCGATCAGGTGTCTGGTCGCGTCATGCATGCCGCGCGCATAGTCGGTCGTGACGCAGTCGCTGCCGTCGAGCGACACATAGCGAGACGCCTGCACGCAGGGCAGGCCCCAGTCGGCAAGCTGATGGATCAGCCGCTCGTCGGACCCAGCTGCCGGGCAGACGATCACGCCGTCCACGCCGTGCTCGCGCATGCGTCGCAGCACGATGTCCTGCTTGGCTACCGACTCGCCGGTATTGGTCAAAAAGACTGCCCAGTCGGCATCCGACAAGGCGTTGTCCACGCCTGCCGTCATCTCGCCGAAGAAGGGGTTGCCCAGATCGGCGATCAACACGCCGATGACCTTGCTGCTGGAAGCGCGCAGCTTGGCCGCACCCCGGTTGTAGATGTAGCCAAGCTCGGCCATCGCAGCCTGCACGCGTTCGCGTGTGGCGGCCGCGACCAGCGGGCTGCCGCGCAAGACAAGCGACACCGTGGCGCGTGAGACCTGCACATGCTTGGCAACCGCTTCGAGCGTCACCGCTGCGCGACGACCGGGTCCGGGAGCCTGGCTCATGGGGGATTTTCCTGCCACAAATACACGATGCCACGCACTGTAATTTAGATCGATCTAAACGTCGCCCCGGGTAAACCCGCCGTCACGCGGCAACAGGCTCCTCGGGCAATCGACGCAGAATTTCACCGACGATCTGGTCGACGGATTGATCGATGCTGACCGCGATGGCGTTGATGGGCACTTCCAGCGCATCGAACTGGCTGCGCAGCAGCCTGGCGTCGAAGAAATGGTCGGTGCGGGCCGCAAGCCGGTCGTGAATCAGGTCGAACGTGCCTTCCAGGTACACGAAGATCAGCTTGTGATCGCGCCCGTGGTCCGACAACACATCGCGGTAGCGCTGGCGCAAGGCCGAGCAGCCGAAGATGTGCGTGCGCCCATCGCGATGACAGGCGTCGATCTCGTGGCGGATGGCCGCAAGCCAAGGCGCGCGGTCCTCGTCGTTCAAGGGGATGCCACGATGCATCTTGTCGATGTTGGCCTGGCTGTGGAAACTGTCCGCATCCTGGTAGTCACAGGCGAGCCGTTGCGCCACATTTTCGCCGATCGTTGTCTTGCCGCAGCCGGACACGCCCATGAGTACGAGGATCATGCAGATTTCCTTGTCTTGCAGATAACAGGATGGCGTCGAAGCCTTACTTGGCCGGACGCAGCGCGCTGGCTTCGCGCGCCAGGCGGGTAATGCCTGCCCAGTCGCCGGCGCGCATCATGGCCGCCGGCGTGAGCCACGAACCACCCACGCACACCACGTTCGGCAGCGCCAGGTAGTTCGGTGCGGTGGCCAGGCTGACGCCGCCCGTGGGGCAGAACTTCACGTCACCGAACGGGCCGCCGAAGGCCTTCAGCATCGCCACACCACCAACCTGTTCGGCCGGGAAGAGCTTGAGCGTGCGGTAGCCGTGTTCAAGCGCGATCAGGATTTCCGAGGACGTGGCCACGCCGGGCAGCAGCGCCAGGCCAGCCTTCTTGGCCGCGTTGGCGAGTGCGTCGGTCAAGCCCGGCGACACACCGAAGCGAGCGCCAGCCGATACCGCATCGGCCACTTGTTCGGGGCGCGTCAGCGTGCCGACACCCACCACCAGGTCATCGGCAAACTTGGCCATGCGTTCGATCACGCCCAGGCCGGCGGGGGTGCGCAAAGTGATTTCCAAGACCCGCACGCCGCCTTCATACAGGGCGCGCGCGGTCTGTTCACCTTGTTCCACCGAGTCGAACTGCAATACCGGAATGACCGGTCCGAGTGCGGCTACGTGATCGATGTCGAGCATGCTCATGCTTGTTCCTTGAGGGATGAGGGGGCGGGAGCGGCAGACGATGCCGCCACGTGATCCGCCGCAGAATACATGTTGAAGACCGAGGCGCCCTCTTCCGCCGGGCCCGCGGCCTGGCGGAACACCGAGAACAGTTCGCGGCCAAAGCCCCAGGTGGACGCTTCGTCCTGCGACGCATGGATGTCGCGCGTGGCCCAGACCTCGTCGGCCACGTGCGCCTTGAGCACACCTGCGTCGGCGTCGAGCTCGATCATGTCACCGGTGCGAACGCGGCCCAGCGGACCGCCCGCCAGCACTTCCGGCGACAGGTGAATGACCGCAGGCACCTTGCCCGACGCACCCGACATGCGGCCATCGGTGACCAGCGCGACATGGAAACCGGCGTCCTGCGCCACGCCCAGCAAGGGCGTCAGGCGATGCAGTTCCGGCATGCCGTTGGCCCGTGCGCCCTGGAAGCGCACCACGGCCACGAAGTCGCGATTCAGTTCACCCGCATCAAAGGCCCGTTGCACGGCTTCCTGGTCATCGAACACGATGGCAGGCGCGTGCACCTTGCGATGCTGTGCAGCCACCGCGGAAATCTTGATCACGCCGCGACCCAGATTGCCTTGCACCAGGCGCAGGCCGCCGTCGGGCGCGAACGGCGTGGCACGCGGACGCAGCACCTTGTCGTCCAGCGTCTGGGCCGTTGCCGGCACCCAGGTGAGCTTGTCCTCGATCAGGCGCGGTTCTTCGGCGTAATGCGACAGGCCGTTGCCGGCAACGGTACGCACGTCCGGATGCAAGAGGCCACCCTGGATCAGTTCGCGAATCAGGAAGGCCAGGCCGCCTGCGGCATGGAAGTGATTCACGTCGGCCTTGCCGTTCGGGTAGATGCGCGCCAGCAGCGGTACCACCGCCGACAGGTCGTCGAAGTCGGTCCAGTCGATGACGATACCGGCAGCGCGCGCGGCGGCCACCAGGTGCAAAGTGTGATTGGTCGAGCCACCGGTGGCCAGCAGGCCGACGATGCCGTTGACGATCGCACGCTCGTCGATCACATGACCGATGGGGGTGTATTCATTGCCGAGTGCAGAAATCTCCAGCACCCGTTCGGTCGCGCGCGCGGTCAAGGCGTCACGCAGCGGCGTGTTCGGATGGATGAACGCCGAGCCCGGCAGATGCAGGCCCATGACTTCCATCAGCAGCTGGTTGCTGTTGGCCGTGCCGTAGAAGGTACAGGTGCCCGCACCGTGATAGGCCTGCGACTCGGCTTCGAGCAAGGCATCGCGCCCGACTTCGCCCTTGGCGAACTGCTGGCGGATACGCGCCTTGTCGTCATTGGACAGGCCGCTGGTCATCGGGCCGGCCGGCACGAAGATCACCGGCAAGTGGCCAAACTGCAGCGCGCCGATCAGCAGACCAGGCACGATCTTGTCGCACACGCCCAGCATGAGTGCGGCATCGAACATGTTGTGGGACAGCGCAATCGCCGTGCTCATCGCGATGACTTCGCGCGAGAACAGCGACATTTCCATGCCCGGATTGCCTTGCGTCACGCCGTCGCACATGGCCGGCACGCCGCCCGCCACTTGGGCGGTGCCGCCGACCCGGCGCGCAGCCGCGCGGATCAATTCGGGGAAGCGCTCGAAGGGTTGATGCGCCGACAGCATGTCGTTGTAGGACGTGACGATGCCGATGTTCGGCTTGCGCAATTCCTTGATGACCAGTTTGTCGTTGGCCGGTGCCGCAGCAAACCCGTGCGCCAGATTGGCACAGGACAGCGCGGTGCGGGCCGGCGCGTGGTGCGCACGCGCGTGCTCGACGCGGGTGAGATACAGCGCACGCGACTGGCGGCTGCGTTCGATCACCCGGTTGGTGACGCGATCTAGGACGGCATGTAACGTGCTCATTGAACTCACCTGCAGAATCGATTGACATCAGTTTAGTAGAAAAACTACAGCTGCGCGGTAGTTTTTGTACAATCGGACGTGCTGTTGGCGCGCTGGGTCGCGCACGGGATGGGTTTCATATTCGACCCGCGTGTCTTACAAGGTTCTGTATATCGCGCGATAAATCGCAAGCAGCGGTTGCACGAACCATGCATCCCCAAGCACAAGCCAGTACCGCGCCTGTCGCCACACACCCAGGAAAACGTCCGCAACAAGCGTTCCGCCACCGCCCTCTTCTGTCTTTCTGCGCCTCCGATGATCACCAGCCTGCAATCCGTGCTGCCGCACCTGCGCCCTTCCGAGCGGCGTCTGGCCGATTACGTGTTGGCCGCGCCGCGCGAGGTCGTCCACTTGAACATGACCGAATTGGCCGAGCGGGCGCAATCCAGCCAGCCCACCATTGCGAGACTGTGCAAGGCACTGGGCCTGTCAGGCTTCAAGGAGTTCAAGATCAGGCTGGCGCAGAGCCTGCCAGCAGGCGTGGCCTACGTGCACGAGGACGTGCAGGCCGACGAGTCCGTATCGGGCATTGCCGGCAAGGTGATCGATCGCACGATCGCGGCGCTGCAAAGCGTGCGGGATTCACTGTCGTCGGATGCGGTCGGCGAGGCCATCGATCTGCTGGCGGGCGCCAGGCGCATCGAGTTCTATGGTGCGGGCGGGTCTGGCCTGGTGGCGCACGATGTGCAGCACAAGTTTTTCCGGCTGGGCATGCCGACGGTCGCCTATGTGGACCCGCACGTGTATTGCGTATCGGCCACGCTCTTGGGCGCGGGCGATGCCGTGGTGGCGATCTCGAACACAGGTCGCAGCCGCGAGATGCTGGAAGCCGCGACGCTGGCGCGTGCAGCGGGCGCCACGGTGATTGCGATCACGCGCAGCCATTCGCCGCTCGCGGCCTTGGCGACGGTCGCGATCGGCGTGGATGTGAATGAAGATCCCGATGTCTACACGCCGATGCGATCACGTATCGGCCATCTGGCGGTATGCGACATTCTCGCCGTGGGCGTGGCCTTGCAACGGGGGCCGGAATATGTGGATACGCTGGTGCGCTCGAAGGCGGTTACGCGGCGCCGACGCGACGACGCTTGAGCGCTGGATAGAGGTGGCGGGGCAGGCTCCACGATGCTGATTCCCCTACCCTTTCCTCGTCGCAGCTCAGCGCTCCGCTGCCACCGATCGTTTCCTGGGTTTGCGCGGCCTGGGCTCGACGCCGATGCGCGAATCCCGGTTGCGCACCAACAAGGTGATGGCCTGGACTGCGTCTTCAAATGCAGGATCACTCTGCGGCACATACAGCCACTTTCCGAGCACCGGGTGCGCACGCAATGCAGGGATTTCCGCGACAAGCGCCGCGTGTTGATCCTGTGCGGTACACACCAGCAAGCCATCCCATGGCGCATCGCGGTCCGCCGCGACCAGGCACAGGCGACCATCGACATAGGCAGCATCGCAGCCGAACATCTTCTTGCGCAGGTAGCTCGCATCCCGCTCGAACGCGTCGAATATCCAGACGAGTGAGTTGGGACGGGCAGATGCCGTCGCGTTCGGCATCGGCGCAAGAATATTCGTGTTGCTCACATGACCACCGGAAAGCGTGTCCACCGCACCTGCGGTGTGGAAAGCATCACTTTACAGACTGTCTGCAGGCTGTCGACTTGCTCGCGTCCGAAACACTTTCGCCTCTGGCTCGCGAGGCTTGGCCGTCGCCGCTTTTTCTGCTGCCGCCTTCGCCTCTGCGGCCCGCACACGCGCATTCTTCGGCGCGACTGCGCCCTTCACCTGATTGCGACCTGCCCCCTTGGCCGCATACAAGGCGGCATCTGCGGCCGCAATGACTGCCATCGGTCCGTCCGGTGAGTGCTTGCTGTCAGAAACGCCAATGCTCACCGTCACTCGCAAGCCCGGCCGGTCGACACCCGTTCCGCGTTTTGCCCGCCCTTGCGCCTCTGATTGCGGCCGGCTCGACTCGTCGCGCAGCCGCATTCGGGCCGACTCGATCACTACCCGCACGCCCTCCAGCGTCTCCAGGCATTCGTGGGCCAGCTTGCCGAAGAACACCAGCGCAAATTCTTCGCCACCGTAACGGTAGGCCCGGCTGCCGCCGCCTGCACGATTCAAGCGCGCCGCCACCAGTCGCAACACCTGGTCGCCCGTCTGGTGGCCGTGGGTATCGTTGAAAGCCTTGAAGTGATCGATGTCGACCATCGCAATGCTGTAGTTTCCATCGAGCCGCGTCAGCACATCATTCAAGGCACGACGCCCGCGCAGGCCCGTCAGCTCATCGCGGAAGGCCATGCGGAAGGTTTCCTGCACGATCGATCCGGCAAACAGCAGCAGAATGAAACTGCAGCCCACCGGCACCACCGCCGCATCGGCGAACACGCGCGGCAGCATCACGGCCAGGCACACGGCAGACAGAAACATGGCAGTGTGTTCGGTGCGCGGGGTCCATACCGCCTGGATGCCCAGCACCAGCACGGCAGCGTAGATGGCCAGCGTGGGCAAGGCAGGCAGCACACTCCATTGCAAAGGCATGGTGGGCAAGTGAACGCTCGCAATCAGGCTGACCATGTGCTCGGGGCGCCAGGCGGCCAGCAGCACGAACAGGCCAAAGGCCAGCGTCTGATACAGCAAGCGCTTGATCACATCGATGAGCGGCTGGCCGCGCTCGTGCCACAGCCCGTTCAACACGAACATCACCGGCAGCCACAGCGATGCGCCGTGAAACACCAGTGCCGCGTGGGGCGCAAAGCGGCCATCGCGCAGGTAGACGTCGGTCTGCCCGCTGAGCAGCAGGAAACCCAGGTAGGTGACAAGCACCATGAAAAGAATACGTAGACGGCCATACAGCAAGGCCAGGCCGCCCGCCACGCAGGCAAGCACGGACAACAGCGTCTGATAGAAAGCGCCCGCAGGAGCGGTTGCCGGCAACAGCAGCAAAATCAGCGCGAGCAACAAGGCCGGCACTACAAAAACGTGGTTTGCCAAGTTCGGCACAGCGCGATGCAAACAGCCCCCCGAGGCATGCGGAAAGTTCGGCCGGTGAGCAAAGCCCGGCACGCAACCGCAAAAGAAAGTTCAGGACCTCCTTGCTTACGGCAGAATTCCGCAGGACTTGAGTGGTTTCCGGTCGAAACCTGTCATACACGACAGCGGGAGGCTGTTTTCTTGCGGGTCGAAACCCTCAGTCGTCTTGCTGCAAGGCGGCGTCGATCAGGGCCGTGATCTGCTCCGTCTGCGTGCCGAAACCGCACACCAGACGAATAAATACTTCATCTGCAGCCAAGCTTTTTCCGGCAGGCAAAGCCGACGGATGCCAGTCGTAGAACACCGCGCCATTGCCACGCAGCCGCGTGGCCAGCGCAGTAGGCATCACTACGAAGACTTCATTGGCGTCGACCGGCCACACCGTGCTTACGCCCGGCACCTGGGCAAGCGCCGCAGACAGGTCACGTGCCATGCGGTTGGCGTGTTGCGCCAGGTCAAGCCAGTGGCCGTTTTCCAGCCAGCCGCAGAACTGCGCGCCAAACAGACGGCCCTTGGCGGCCATTTGCCCCGCCCGCTTGACGCGGAATGCGAAGTCCTCGGACAGCGCGGTGTCGAAGAAGACGATGGCCTCAGCCATCAGCGCACCGTTCTTCGAGGCGCCCAGACACAGCACATCGACGCCGGCACGCCAGGTCACATCGGCGGGCGAGCAGCCCAGCGAGGCCACGGCGTTTGCAAAACGTGCGCCGTCCATGTGGACGTGCAGGTCATGCTCATGAGCGAGCTTGGTCAGTGCGGAGACTTCGGCAGGTGTGTAGACCAGTCCGCACTCGGTGGCCTGCGTCAGGCTGAGTGCCCGCGGCACCACGTTGTGCGGCGGATGCGGCGCGGTGGCCAGCGCCTGCGTCAAGGCCGCAGGCGTGAGCTTGCCGCTGGCATCGACGATCGGCACCAATCGCGCACCGCCGCTGAACAGCTCGGGCGCGCTCGACTCGTCGTTGACGATGTGCGCCTGGTGGTGGCACAGGACCGATCCCCAGGGCGGCACCAGCGCCGACAGCGCCAATGAGTTGGCCACCGTGCCAGTGGACACGTAGAACACGTCCACCGGGCACTCGAACAGCTCGGCAATGCGCGCAGTCGCCTGCGCGCACCAATCGTCTGCGCCATACGAGGCCGCGAGGCCGGCATTGGCGCGCACGATTGCATCCAGCACTTGCTGGGACGCGCCCAGCATGTTGTCGCTGCCGAAGATCATCGCATCAGGCCTTTTTGGCGGCGGCGCGCTGGCGCACGGTTTCGTACAGGCACACGGCAGATGCCACGCTCACGTTCAGGCTCTCGACCGAACCCAGCATCGGAATGCGCACCAGTTCGTCGCAGGTCTCGCGCGTCAGGCGGCGCATGCCCTCGCCTTCAGCACCCATGACCCACGCGATGGGGCGGGTGCAGTCGATGTCGTGGATGGTCTTTTCGGCTTGATCGTCGGTACCAACCACCCAGATGTCGCGCTCTTTCAGCGCGCGCAGCGTGCGGGCCAGATTGGTCACGGTGATGTAGGCGATCGAGTCGGCAGCACCGCAGGACACGCGCTGCACGGTGGCGTTCAGGCCCACGGCGCGGTCGCGCGGGGCGACCACGGCGTTGACGCCAGCAGCATCGGCGGTACGCAGGCAGGCGCCCAGGTTGTGCGGGTCGGTGACGCTATCGAGAATCAGCAGGAAGGGCACGTCGGTCGCGTCGTCGAGCATCTCGTCCAGGTCGACGGCAAGTTCAACCTGGTCGGCGAGTGCGACGACGCCCTGGTGGCGCTGGCCGCGGGCAATGCCGTCGAGACGCATGGTTTCGACGGGGTGCACACGCCGGCCCGCTTGTTCGGCCTGTTCGATCAAGGTCAACATGCGGCGATCGCGCCGGGACGCCTCGACATAAATGTCTTTGATCGATGCCGGCGCGTGGCGAAGACGCGCGGCCACGGCGTGGAAACCGGCGAGTACCTGGCTGGCAGCCATAGGAAGTCCTTTTATTGCGGGTCGGGAATCCGACATTAAACCGCAATTGCTTGTTGGCTTGGGCCACGTGGGGTGAAGCACGCGCCCAGAAACGAAACCGCCGCTGAAATCAGCGGCGGTTTCGACTTGGAAAGCAGCTTGGCCGCGTATCAGGCAATGCAGTCATCCGCACTGCCTGATGGCGCCGACAAGAACCTGGCTTAGCGATTTTTGCGCTTGGACGCAGCAGCCCGCTTGCCGGTCTTGGCGCTGCGCGGCTCGCCGCCATAACCCAGTTGCGCGCGATCCGGCTTGGCACCAGCGGCCTTGCGCACGCGGTGCTCGGATTCGCCTTCACGCTGGCTTTGCTTGCGCAGGCCGTCGTAGCTCACGCCTTGCACCAGCTTGAACTCGATGCGACGCGCTTCCAGGTCGACCCGGGCAACCTGCACCTGGACCTTGTCCGTCAGGCGATAACGCATGCCGGTACGTTCGCCGCGCAGTTCGTGCAGCGAGTCGTTGAACTGGAAGTAGTCGGTACCCAGTTCGGACACGTGCACCAGGCCTTCGACATACAGCTCGTCCAGCGTGATGAACACGCCGAAGGTCGCCACGCCGGTGACAGTACCGGTGAAGGTTTCGCCCACGCGTTCGCGCACGAACCAGCACTTCAGCCACGCCTCGACATCGCGCGATGCGTCGTCTGCACGACGCTCGTTCGACGAACACTGCAGGCCCAGACGTTCCCAGATGCCGTGCTCGTGGTCCTTCATGTTCTTCGACGCGATGGCCGTGTCGCCAACGGGCTCGGGCACATAACGACGGCCAACCAGCAAGGCCTTGATCGCACGGTGCGTCAGCAAATCGGGATAACGACGGATCGGCGAGGTGAAGTGCGCATACGCCGGGTAGGCCAGGCCAAAGTGACCGACGTTGTCCGGGCTGTACATGGCCTGTTGCATCGAGCGCAGGCACATGGTCTGCAGCAACGCGTGGTCGGGACGGCCACGAATGCTTTCCAGGAAGGCCGAGTAATCCGCCGCCGTGGGCTTTTCGCCGCCACCCAGCGTCAGGCCGATGGTCTTCAGGAAGGTGCGCAGCGATTGCAGCTTCTCGATGGTCGGGCCTTCGTGGATGCGATACAGGCCGGGATGCTTGCTGCGCTCGGTGAAGTCCGCCGCGCAGGTGTTGGCAGCCAGCATGCACTCTTCGATGACCTTGTGCGCGTCATTGCGCACGTGAGCCACGATGCGCTCGATCTTGCCAAGCTCATTGCACACGATCTTGGTTTCGACCGTATCGAAGTCGATGGCGCCGCGCACCTTGCGCGCCGCCGCCAGCAACTGATAGAGCGAATACAGATTGTGGATCTGCGGCAGCACGTGGTCGTGCTTGCGTGCGGCCGGACCGCCCGGTTGCTGCAAGGCGCCCCACACCTCGTTGTAGGTGGTGCGCGCGTGTGAATACATCACCGCGTTATAGAACTGATACGCCTGCACCGTGCCGGCCTTGGAGCCAGTTGCCGGAATCACCATGTCGCAGACCAGCACCAGGCGGTCGACTTCAGGGTTGATCGAGCACAGTCCGTTGGACAGCTTTTCGGGCAGCATCGGGATCACGCGGCGCGGGAAGTACACGCTGGTGCTGCGCTCGACGGCGTCCTGGTCCAGCGCATCGCCAGGCGTCACGTAATGGCTGACGTCGGCAATCGCCACGATCAGGCGCCAGCCCGGACGCTTGCGCGTGCCGGTGCCAAGCTCGACGGGCTCGCAATACACGGCATCGTCAAAGTCACGCGCGTCTTCACCGTCGATGGTGATCAGCGGCACATCGCGAAGGTCCACACGGCCTTTCAAATCGGCGCGGCGCACGGCGTCGGGCAGGCGCGCAGCCTGATCGAGCGCGGCTTGCGAGAACTCGTGCGGCACGTCGAACTTGCGCACCGCAATTTCGATTTCCATGCCCGGATCGTCGATCTCGCCCAGCACCTCGACCACGCGGCCCAGCGGCTGCGAATGACGGGTCGGCTGCGTGACGATTTCGACTGAGACGACCTGGCCGTGTTCGGCGTCGCCCTGCTCGCCCGGCGGGATCAGGATGTCGTGCTTGATGCGCTGGTCTTCGGGCACGACGATGAACACGCCGCGCTCGTTCAGGAAACGGCCCACCAGCTTGTTGGTACGGCGTTCGATGACCTCGACGATCATGCCGTCGGGCTTGCCGCGGTAATCGCCGCCGGACAGCTTCAACAGCACCCGGTCGCCATGCAGCACTTTCTGCATTTCCTTGGGCGACAGGAAAACGTCCTGGCCGCCATCATCGCGGATCAGGAAACCGAAACCGTCGCGATGACCTTGTACGCGGCCAGCGATGAAATCGAGTTTGGTGGCCAGCAGCAGCACGCCCTTGCGATTGGGCAGCAATTGCCCGTCGCGTTCCATTGCATTGAGTCGGCGATCGAAGCCGATCAAGGTGGCGTCGCGATTGACGCCCATTACATCGGCCAGTTCATCCGGCGTCAGGGGAGCATCGGCCTTGCGGAGCGCCGCGAGAATCTCTTCCCGGCTGGGAACATCGGGGTCGTAATCGGGCGGTGTGCCAGGAGCGTTATTATTGGATCGAGTTGCCAAAAGTTTTTTTTCTCTTTAAGATGCGCAGCTTCTGTCGCGGTCAACGCGACGGGGCCCAGATGGCGGAATTGGTAGACGCGCACGGTTCAGGTCCGTGTGCCGCAAGGTGTGGAGGTTCGAGTCCTCTTCTGGGCACCAGAATGCAAGACAAGAGACGGGGTACTGCGAAAGCGGTGCCCCGTTTTTTCTTGCCTGCTCTGAACGCAAATGCGTCGACTTCATCTGGTGACCTTCAAACAAGGATGGAACCTCAACGTGTCTGACTGACTGGTCGCGCCATTTTTTATGCGACTGCAGAGACGACCTTCGGTGCGCTTTTGCGGGCTCGAGCCCGGCTCAAGCCCGCAATGCCACCAACACCGTGTGCAAACCTTGTGGAAACCTGCCGAAGCTTTCCACAAGGTTCGCACACCCGCCGAGGGGGTAAGAACGGGTGACTAGGATCAGTACACCCGGCGAACTACAACCGCTATCGAGACCATGTTCGTGGCTTGAGATGCCAACAACATGACACAAGGGCGGCGGACTTCCACTGCCGGCGACATGGGCCAAGGCAACCAACAACCCTGGACACAGACCACGCGGCGCACCAACGGGAACAGGCCATGCCTGCCATCAACCGCCGGATGCTTGTAAAACGTCCTGGGCAAATTCTACGTAAGTTTTCGCCCGGACCGGTCGAGCAATCGGCAGATCGACCGGCACAACTGAATTTTAGTCGGATTTACCCTGCCTGACTGCACAAGCTTCATTTTTATCCTATAATGCAGGGCTGCTGACGCGGAAACAAAGCGACACAGCAAAGCAAGAAAGAAGAAAAGTAAGACAGAAGAAAAGTAAGACGCAATGCCCAGATGGCGGAATTGGTAGACGCGCACGGTTCAGGTCCGTGTGCCGAAAGGTGTGGAGGTTCGAGTCCTCTTCTGGGCACCAAGCAAATGCACTGCAAGCAAAACATGCAGCGCCAGCAAGAAAACAGGTTCAGGTTTGCTCTATAATGCGGACCTGCTGATGAGAAAGACAAAGCGTCAGCGAAGAAAGAGTAGTACAGGCCTTAAGCAGGCTAAGCCCAGATGGCGGAATTGGTAGACGCGCACGGTTCAGGTCCGTGTGCCGAAAGGTGTGGAGGTTCGAGTCCTCTTCTGGGCACCAATTAAGTCGAAGCGGGGAATACTGGAAACAGTGTTCCCCGTTTTGCATTGGGGCGAGGGTTTTCGTTTGCAGCGGCACTCATCGATGCATGAAGCCCGCGCCGCCCGACGCAGGCAGCGGCCAGCATGGCCGCCACCGCACAGCAGGCCTCAGCCCTGCCCTCTGCGCAACCACGCATCCAGCTGCGCCGGCCGCAGACCGTCGTATTCCTCGAAAGGCTGATGAATCCAGGGATTGGTCGTCAGCTTGTCCACATAATAGTCCGGCACCACCGTCGAATGGGCCTTGAACCACAGCACAGCGGTACGCAGCTCGGAAATCGCCGGAAACTGCGACACCAGGTGCTTGCGCACGCGATCGTAGGTCAGGCCGGTATCCACCATGTCGTCAACCAGCAGCACCCGCCCGCCCAATGTGCCGCGCGTGATCGTGATGAACTGCGCAATATCCAGCTCGCCCTGCTGGGTGCCGGCCGCTTCGCGGTAGCTGCTGGTCGCCAGGATGCCGAGCGGCACATCCCAGATGCGCGACAACACGTCACCCACACGCACGCCGCCACGCGCAAGGCAAACGATCTGGTCGAACTTCCAGCCCGATTCATGCACCGTCAGCGCAAGTTTTTCGATCAGACGGTGATAGTCGTCCCAGCTGACCCAGAGGTCTTTGTCGGTGGATTGAGGCATGACCTGATCGCCGCAGCGCAAAAGAGATAAAGGCGGATTTTAAGCCGAAGCATCGACACCGCACTGATGCACGCCATGCTTGGATCAAGCCTCGACTCAATCCACTGACATGGACCGCACGGCACACCGGTTCCGGGCTTCCCGTCAAGATCAGCCTTGAAGTCCGGAAGGTCCTTAAGGTGTCGGAAGGTCTTTAAGGTGCAGTATCGCACCAGTGCTGGCGAGTGCCGCAAGCCGTCGTTCGGACTGAGTGGACCAAAAATACTGATTGGCGCTGTCGCACGTGCCACATCAACAGTAGTAGTCATTCCGCCTAAAGTCTCTGAAATATCGCATCAGAGCATGCCTTGTAAATGACTTTGCACTGGTTCTCTGGGTTGTCCCGCTCGCATGCTGCCATCGCAGATGCAGAGGCTTTCTCCACAGATTCGGCGCCAAAAAACTGGACATCCCCGATCAAGTTGGGTTTTCCGTTGATTTGCGGCTCTCCGATCGCCACGCACTGATTGAAATAAGCCAATCCGATCTGGCAGTCTTTCTCACCGTGCTTTGCGCAACGCGCCAATGCATCGCTTTCCGCCGCTTCTTTTGAGAGCTTGCCAGTCGTCACGCCGTAATTTCGCTCAAGGCCAAGCGATCCCATTGCAACAGCACCCCACGTTTTTATCCATCGGCCACTCGGGCGGGGTGCGGGCGCCGGCTGGGAGCCCTGTTGTTGTATGGGCGCGCACGCCCCCACGCCTTGTCCGCCAATAGGATACTGCCCGGGAGGACAGTTCCCCTCAGCTCGCGCGGAGCCGGCAAAAGCCATGGCGAAACTGAGCAGAACTACCTTCAGCATCATTTGCTTGCTCCTCAAAACGAAATACTGGCGAGACTCAGTACGGCCCGCGGTCCTTTGCTGCAGCTGCCGCCGACGCATCACCGCTGACTGACGGGCGATAACTCGCCGCCAGATTGTCCAGCGCGCTGACGAACACACTGGTGTCTGCCCCCACGGCCACGAACAAGGCACCCAGCGACAGGTAATGATCCGCCCTCGCCTTGTCGGCGTACAAAATGCCGGGGGCCTTGCCCGCCGCGCGGATCCGCTTGATCGTCTCGTCGATGGTTGCCTGCACCACCGGATGGCCGGGCTGGTTCAGGTAACCCATGCTGGCCGACAGGTCGGCCGGCCCGATGAACACGCCATCAACGCCCTCGACGGCCAGGATGTCGTCCAGCGCAGCCACGCCGGCCGGCGTTTCGATCTGCACCAGCACACACATCTGCGCATCCGCACTCGTCAGATAGTCGGGCACCCGATGCCAGCGCGATGCCCGCGCCAGTGCACTGCCTACGCCACGAATGCCATTGGGCGGATAACGAACGGCGGCCACGGCTGCTCGCGCTTCATCTGCCGATTGCACCATGGGCACCAGCACCGTACGCGCGCCCACATCCAAGACTTGCTTGAGCATCACCGAATCGTTCCAGGCCACCCGCACCACGGGCTCGACATCGGGATACGCCGCCAGGGCCTGCAACTGCGACAGCACGGTCGTCAAGGTATTCGGGCTGTGCTCACCATCGATCACCAGCCAGTCGAAGCCTGCACCTGCGCACATCTCGGCGCAGTACGCATTGGCCATGCCCATCCAGAGGCCGATTTGCGGCTTGCCTTCCAGCAAGTCCTGTTTGAAGCGGTTGTGCAGCATGGACATCGGGCGAGGCCTCGCGAAGCGTGGAAAGACCCGACAGCATAACCAAGCATTCAGGCAGATGCGCTGATTGCGGCCTGAAGCGCGCGCCACGCTCAGCTGTCGAAGCTGTGCTCGCGCCGGCGAGCAAGACGCAAAAAAACCTGCCGAGAGGACAAGCCCCAGGGCAGGTTTTTCAGCAACGGCAGTGGGTATTCAACGCCCACCCCCGCTGCGCATGCGTCAGTCCTTGAAAGGATGCTGCAGCAAGATGGTCTCGTTGCGATCCGGACCGGTGGACACCATGGCGATCGGCACGCCGCAGACTTCCGCCAGGCGATTCAGGTAACGCTGGGCGTTGACCGGCAGCTTGTCGAATTCGGTCACGCCGACGGTGGACTCGGTCCAACCCGGCATTTCTTCGAAGACCGGCTCGCAGGCAGCCACGGCGCAAGAACCGTAGGGCAGCACTTCGCGGATCTTGTCGCCATCACGGTAGCCGACGCCGATCTGGATGGTTTCGATGCCGTCCAGCACGTCCAGCTTGGTGATGCACAGGCCCGACACGCCGTTCAGGCGAACCGAGCGCTTCAGTGCCGCGCCGTCGAACCAGCCGCAACGACGCGGACGGCCGGTGACCGAACCGAATTCCTTGCCGACGGTGGCCAGGTGCATGCCGGTGTCGTCCAGCAGTTCGGTCGGGAACGGGCCCGAACCGACGCGCGTGGTGTAGGCCTTGGTGATGCCAAGCACATAGTGCAGCGACTGCGGTGCCACACCTGCGCCAGCCGACGCCGCACCCGCCACGCAGTTGCTGCTGGTGACGAAGGGATAGGTGCCGTGGTCGACGTCGAGCAGTGCGCCTTGTGCGCCTTCGAACAGCAGGTTGCCGCCGCTGGCTTGCACGGCGTACAGCTCTTCGGCCACGTCAGCGACCATGGGCTTGAGCAGCGGCGCAAGCGCCATCACTTGCTCGCGCACCATGGCGGCGTCGATGGGTGCAGCGCCCAGGTACTGGGTCAGCACGAAGTTGTGATAGTCCAGCACTTCGGCCAGCTTCTCGTCGAAGCGCGGCATGTCGAACATGTCCTGCACGCGCAGCGCGCGGCGGGCAACCTTGTCTTCGTAGGCCGGGCCGATGCCGCGACCGGTCGTGCCGATCTTGGCCTCGCCCTTCTTGGCTTCGCGCGCCTGGTCGATCGCCACGTGGTACGGCAGGATCAGCGGGCAGGCTTCCGAGACACGCAGGCGCGAACGCACTTCGATGCCGGCGGCTTCCAGTTCCGAGATTTCCTTCAGCAGCGCTTCCGGCGACAAGACCACACCGTTGCCGATGTAGCAGGTGAGCGACGGGTGCATGATGCCCGAGGGAATCAGGCGAAGAATGGTCTTCTTGCCGTTGATCCACAGGGTGTGGCCGGCGTTGTGACCGCCCTGGAAGCGCACGACGCCCTTGACCGATTCACCCAGCCAATCGACGATCTTGCCCTTGCCTTCGTCACCCCATTGGGTACCGATTACTACTACGTTCTTAGCCATATTCCTGCCCGATGTCGGCGCGCGATCTGCGCGTTTACAAGTCGTGGTCAACCGGCACCTTGCCGGCGAACCTGTCAGTTGAGCGTCGTAAGCTGCCAGGTGCCGTCGATCAGCACCAGCTCACGGTCGCAGATGAATTCCTGCTGGTCGTTGTCGTGACCGGGCAATGCCTGCACGACGATTTCGCCTTGTGCACGCAACGCCGCCACGGCGCTCGCCAGGGCGGCATCCTGCCCCCACGGCGCACGAACGGCCCGGCCAATGCTGGGCGGCGGCAACAAGCCCGCCAACACCCGCAAGTCCAGGCTGAATCCGGTTGCAGGCCGCGCACGTCCGAAGGCGCGCCCCACGTCGTCATAGCGGCCGCCACGCACCACAGCGTCGGGCCAACCATCGCAATACACGGCGAACATCACGCCCGAGTGATAGCCGTAGCCACCCACGTCGGCCAGGTCGATGCCGGCATCGACGCCAGGCAGCGCAAGCGCCACGGCGTCGAGCGCGTCCAGCGCTTCGGCCACCCGCGCAAGCGCCGGCAAGCGGGCACGCGCCTGGGCGATGACCTCACGGCCACCGTACAGGGTCGGCAGCGCCAGCAAGGCGGCGGCCGTGTCGGGACGCAGCCCCTTCACCAGCCGCTCCAAGCCAGGCACGTCCTTGTCGCGCAGCAGTGCGAACACGTCTTCGGCAAGCGGTGCAGCAGCCGGGTCATCATCGAGCAAGGCACGCACGACACCGGGGTGACCCAGGTCGAGGCGCGCGCCGACGATACCGACGCGGCTGACGCTTTCGAGCGCCAACTGCACCACTTCGATGTCGGCCTGCGGGCCGACATGACCATAGATTTCAGCACCGATCTGCAGCGGCTCGCGGGTCGAGAACAGACCGCGCGGACGGGTATGCAGCACGCTGCCGCAGTAGCTCAGACGGGTGACGCCCGACCGATTCAACAGGTGCGCGTCGATGCGCGTGACCTGCGTCGTCATGTCGGCGCGTACGCCAAGCGTGCGCCCGGAGAGTTGGTCGACCAGCTTGAAGGTGCGCAGATCCAGATCGTGTCGGGTACTGCCCGACAACAACGAATCGAGATATTCGACCAGCGGCGGCATGACCATTTCATAGCCATACGTGCGATACAGATCGAGCAGCAGACGGCGCAACTCTTCGATGCGTCGTGCCTCGGCCGGCAGTATGTCTGCCAGGCTTTCCGGCAACAGCCATTTGCCCATAGTCGGGACCGATATCCTGGAGAAAAGGGGTTCGCGCGCGGTGGAAAAAACCGCAAGAACAGGAACCTGGAACCGCGCTTCAAAACACGCGGACGAAAAAAAAGCGGCTGTGAGGGTGCATCGAGTGCAAGCCCATCCAACCGCCCGATCGGGTTGCTGCGCGGTCAGAACACGCGAGCAAAATCCCAAGCCTTGGCTTACACGCTATTGTCTACTCGAAAAGCCACAAAATCAAGAGGCCACCCAAGATCGCGGTCAGGCCGGCAAAACGGATTTGCGCATCGCTGCACTCCGCCAGCCGCCTGACCGCGCTGCGCCACCGAGATGGCACAGCAAACGGCAGCAAGCCTTCCAACACCAGCATCAGGCCCAGCGCAGCGCCGAGCCAGTAAAGCAGGCTCACGCGTTACCGGGCTGCTGCAGGTGCATTCACGCCCGCGCCCTTGAAGTACTTGAAGAACTCCGAGCTGGGGTCGATCACCAGGACATCGCTCTTGTTGGCGAAGGACTCCCGATAGGCTTCCAGGCTCTTGTAGAAGTTGTAGAAGTCGCGGTCCTGACCAAACGCATTGGCGTAGATCGCAGAGGCTGCGCCGTCGCCCTCACCCTTGGCTTGCTGAGCCTGACGATAGGCTTCGGCCAGCGTGACTTCGCGTTGACGGTCTGCATCGGCACGGATCTTCTCGCCTTCGGCAGCACCGATCGAACGCTGCTCGTTGGCCACGCGCTTGCGCTCGGCTTCCATGCGGCGATAGACCGATTCCGAGATTTCCGGCACGAAGTCGACACGCTTCAGGCGAACGTCCAGCACTTCCACACCCAGTGCCTTGGCAGGCACCGACACGTTGGTACGGATCTCTTGCATGATCTTGTCGCGTTCTTTCGAGGTCACGTCATTGACGGTACGACGATTGATCGACGCATTCATGGCATCACGCACCAGGGCCGACAGGCGTTCCTGGGCGCTGCGCTCGTTGCCACCGAAGGTGACGTAGTAGGTGCGCGGATCGGAAATACGCCACTTCACGAACGAGTCGATCAGCAGGTTCTTCTTTTCCGAGGTCTGGATGCGTTCGGCATCCGGATTGTCGATGGTCAGAATGCGCTTGTCGAAATAGACGATGTTCTGGAACGGCGGCGGCAGCTTGAAGTACAGCCCCGGTTCGCGAATCACTTCCTTGATCTCGCCCAGCGCGAACACGACCGCGTAGTCGCGTTCCTTGACGACAAACATGCATGAGGACAACGCGGCCAGCGCGATAAGCAGGCCGATTACAGCGGGAATCAGACGATCCATGATTGGCTTCCTTATCAGCGGGTACGGTCACGGTTGCGCAGGCCGTCGAGCATGCGATTGCTCTCGGGTGCGGGCGCGTTGGTAGACGGCAAAGATGGGCTGGGCGACGGAATGCTCGCCGAACCCGTGCCGCGAACCGCGGACAGGGACTCCTGGGAAGCCTGTTGCATGATCTTGTCGAGCGGCAGGTAAAGCAGATTATTGGCGCTGCTCGAATCCACCATGATCTTGCTGGTGTGCGTGAAGATCTGCTGCATGGTGTCCAGGTACAGGCGGTCACGCATGATCTGCGGCGCCTTGCGGTACTCGGCCAGCACCAGGCCGAAGCGGGCTGCATCACCTTGCGCGGTTTCGACCACACGCTGCTTGTAGCCGTCGGCTTCCTGCAGCAGGCGCGAAGCCATGCCTCGGGCACGCGGCACCACATCATTGGCGTAAGCCTGACCTTCGTTGATCTGACGCTCGCGATCCTGACCGGCCTTGACGGCATCGTCGAACGCGGCCTGCACTTGTTCAGGCGGCTGGGCATTCTGGATGGCCACGCTGCTGATCAGCACGCCGGTCTTGTACAAGTCCATGATCTGCTGCATCAGCGCGACGGCTTCGGCCGCCACCTGGGTACGACCTTCGTACAGCACGAAGTCCATGGGCTTCTTGCCGACGACTTCGCGCATGGCGGTTTCTGCGGCTTGCTGCACGGCTTCATCAGGCGAGCGGTGATCGAACAGGTAGGCACGTGCGCCATCTTCGCGCAGACGGTACTGCACGACGAACTGCAGGTCGACGATGTTTTCGTCATCGGTCAACATCAGCGCTTCACGACCGACCTTGGTACGGGCGTTGTTGCGGAAACCGACTTCGATGGTGCGCAGTTGCGACAGGTTCACGGTTTCGTGCGCCTGGATCGGATACGGCAGGCGCCACTGGAAGCCCGAACGCGTGGTGCGCTCGTACTTGCCGAATTGGGTAATCACTGCGACCTGACCTTCCTGGACGATGAAGAAGCCGCTGCCGAGCCACAACAGCGCAAGCACCACCAGCACCAGACCAAAGCCCATGCGGGTGCGACGCGGTGACGGCGGTGCGTGACGCGGCGCGCCATTGGAGCCGTCGCCATTGCCACCGCCCTTGCGGCCGAACATGCCACCCAGCTTGCGATTGAAATCGCGCCAGAGCTCGTCCAGGTCCGGCGGTCCGCCGTTGTTGTTGCCGCCGCCCGAAGGGCGACGTGGCGGCTCATTACCGGAATTGCCGCCGGAGCCACCGCGGCCCCAGTTCGAATCGTTCAGATTGAATAGTCGAGAAATGGAAGTCAGAAGCATCTTTTCTTGTACGCAGAGAGGCGGACGGGAATCCGGCACTCAGGAACGGACCCCACTAGGGGGGGCTGATGGATGAACGGCGTGCGTCGAACCGTGGGTCCTCTTCGGGAACCTCGGCGACGGCCGCGCGCTGACTGAACTCGACCATTGCCCCGCGCAATAAATCGAGTCCGGAGCGCTCGCTTGCGCTGACAAATACCCGCGAAATCGTACCATGCTCATCTCGCTCCACTGCGGGCTCGAGACCGGCCATGTCGATCTTGTTATAGACCAGGATGCAGGGCACGTGATCGGCCCCGATTTCCTTCAACACCTTGTTCACTTCGGAGATCTGCTCGTCGCGCTGCGGGCTCGAATGGTCGACCACGTGCAGCAGCAGATCGGCATTGATGGTCTCCTCGAGCGTCGCCTTGAAGGCTGCGACCAGCATGTGAGGAAGCTCGCGGATGAAGCCGACGGTGTCGGAAACCACGACCTGCCCTGCCCCTTCCACCCAGATACGTCGGGTGGTGGTGTCGAGCGTGGCGAACAGTTGGTCGGCCGCGTAGACGTCGGCCCGCGTGAACGCGTTGAACAGCGTCGACTTGCCGGCGTTCGTGTAGCCGACCAGCGACACCGACAAGGTGCCGCTGCGCGCGCGCGACCGACGCTGGGTCTGGCGCTGACGCGTCAAGAGTTCAAGGCGCTCGTGCAGCCGCTTGACCTTGTCGCCGATGATCCGCTTGTCCATTTCCAGCTGCGACTCACCCGGACCGCGCATGCCGATACCGCCGCGCTGACGTTCCAGGTGGGACCACATCCGGGTCAATCGGGTCATCAGATGCTGCAATTGGGCCAGCTCGACCTGCAGCTTGCCTTCGTGGCTTTGCGCACGCAGGGCGAAGATGTCGAGAATGAGCGCGACGCGATCGACCACGCGCACATTGAATACACGCTCGAGATTGCGCTGCTGGCCGGGCGACAGGGCGTGATTGACGAGCACGATCTCGGCCTGATGTTCCTGCACCGAGAGGCCGATTTCATCGGCCTTGCCGGTACCCACGAACAACTTGGCGTCTGGCCGGGGGCGGCGCGCGATGATCGTATCGACGATCTCGGCGCCAGCGCCCTTGGCCAGCATGAGGAATTCTTCGGTTTGCGGCTCGAAATCGGGTTTGCCGAAATCGATGCTGACTACTACTGCACGCATGATGTGCCCTCGACAATCGCCGCCGGCGTCACTCCGGTCGGCGGCGGGCAAGCGAAATTATTCAGCAGGAGCGTCTACCTGGAAGTTGACCGGGCGTGCCGGCACAACGGTCGAGATGGCGTGCTTGTAAACCATCTGGGTCACCGTATTGCGCAGCAGGACGACGTACTGATCGAAAGACTCGATTTGTCCCTGCAGCTTGATACCGTTGACCAGGTAAATCGAAACTGGCACGTGCTCTTTACGCAGTGCATTGAGAAACGGGTCTTGTAGCAATTGCCCTTTATTGCTCATCGTGTGGGCTCCTCTGTATGTTGTTTTTGGCGGACGCCAGCCCGATCACTCTACCGGGTTTCCCCGGAGGAGACTACTTGGCCATTGCACAATCCGTGCCCGCTCCCCTGCTTCACAGCTTGGGGCGGCGGCACGCAATATCAATCCTTGGGATCGTAGGGATTTTTCGACGCGCGGAATTCGATGCGCAAAGGCGTGCCGGCCAGCGAAAACTCTTCGCGGAAGCTCGATTCCAGATAACGTCGATATGAATCCGGGATCTGGTCCAGGGCCGAACCGTGGATCACGATCAGCGGCGGATTTTGACCGCCCTGGTGGGCATAACGCATCTTCGGGCGGAAAATACCCTTGCGCGGCGGCTGTTGTTTTTGCAAAGCAAGTTGCAGCAGACGCGTAAGCTTGGGCGTCGACAGACGCGCGAACGCGGCGGCGTGCGCCATGTTCACCGACTTCAGCAAGGGGCCGACGCCTTCGTTCTTCAGTGCCGAGATGAAGTGCACCTTGGCAAAGGACAGGAAACGCAGCTTGCGCTCGAAATCGCGCTTGATCTGGTCGCGCTGGTCCGAATCCAGGTCATCCCATTTGTTCACGCCAACCACCAGCGCGCGGCCGGTTTCCAGCACGAAGCCGGCAATGTGCGCGTCCTGGTCCGAGATCTCGGTCTGGGCGTCGAGCATCAGCAGCACGACGTTGCTGGCCTCGATGGCCTGCAAGGTCTTGATGACCGAGAACTTCTCGACCGCCTCGAAGACCTTGCCGCGACGGCGCAGGCCGGCGGTATCGATCAGCGTGTATTGGCGGCCGCCACGTTCGAACTCGATTTCGATGGCGTCGCGCGTGGTGCCGGGCTGGTCGAAAGCGATCACGCGCTCTTCGCCCAGCAAGGTGTTCACCAGCGTGGACTTGCCCACGTTGGGACGGCCGACGATGGCCAGGCGCACGCGGTGTTCGATGGCGGGACGGAAGTCCTTCTCGCCGTCGAGTTCAGGCGCAGGCGCCGGCGGTTCGATGATGTAGCCGTTTTCCGGCTCGTCACTTTCCGGCTCTGGCGGATAGTGTTCAGCCAGTGCGATGTCGATCAGGTCGACCACGCCGTCACCGTGCGCCGACGAAATCGCATACGGTTCGCCCAGACCCAGCTTGTAGAACTCGGCAGCAGCGGACGCGTGCTGCATGCCTTCGGCCTTGTTCACCGCCAGCAGCACCGTGCGGCCCGACTTGCGCAGGCGATCGGCGATCTCGCGATCGTGACCGGTCAGGCCCACGCGGCCGTCGACCAGGAAGATGATCGAATCTGCTTCGGCCACGGCCTGCATCGTCTGCTTGGCCATCTGGGCCAGGATGCCTTCCTTGACGATGGGCTCGAACCCGCCGGTGTCGACGACGATGTACGGATGGTCGCCGACCCGCCCTTCCCCGTAGTGACGATCACGCGTCAGGCCAGGCAGATCGGCCACCAGCGCATCGCGCGAACGGGTAAGACGATTGAACAGGGTTGACTTGCCCACGTTGGGACGGCCAACCAGTACAACCACGGGTTTGAAAACTGCGGGTTTCATCGAAAGTGCCTTATTCGCCGACACCGATCAGGGTCAGCGTTCCGCGTGAGGTCTGGACCACCACGCCTTGGGGGATTGCGAGCGGCCGGGTAACGATCGGGCTGCCATCGGTCGCTACGCGCGCCAACAGACGACCATCTTCACGGCCAAGGAAATGCACATAGCCCTGGTAATCGCCCAGCGCAACGGCGCGGCCGATGGACACGGGGCCGGAAAGCTTGCGATGCTGCAGCGCGTCCTGACGCCAGACGTTCGCGCCGGAATCGATCGAGAAACCGAACACCACGCTCTGGTCGTTGGGCGCAAACGCGAAACGCACATCGGCGGCGACGCCGGACACGCCGGAGAAGTCACGCGCCCAGGTGGAGTTGCCCGAACCGACGTCGAAGCAGCCGATACGGCCTTGATAGGTTACTGCGCAAAGTTCGCGACCCGAGATCACCGGGGCGCCCACCACGTCGGCCACGCGCTCCAGCTCGCTGGTACCACGCGGAACGGCAACCGTGCCTTCCCAGCGTACTGCACCTGAGTCGAGCGAGATGGCGATGACCTTGCCGCCCGGCAAGCCGGTGAAGACGTAGCCACCGGACAGCAGCAACTCGGCAACCGAGCGCAGCGCCAGCGCCGGACCCGGGCGTTGCACGCTCCAGCGGCGCTTGCCGCCTTCGATCTCGAACGCCTGGATGCGATAGTCGCCGCTGCGGACCACGACCATGCCGCCACCCACCACCGGCGGGATGGTGACTTCGCTGGTTGCCTGCGCACGCCACTTGATGGCGCCACTGTCGTCCAGCGCGATGATCTCGCCGCGCGTGGTGGCCACGGCGGTGATGTTGCCGTCGCTGCCGACACCGGCTGAAAGCTTGGCTTTCACCTGGGTCTTCCAGACCTCACGGCCGCTGGCCAGGTCGAACTTGCCGACGTTGCCGTCCGCATCGGACGCATAGACGGCGTTGCCGACCACGACGGGCTGGAAACCCAGACCAGCCTGACCGCCAGTGGAGGCGGTCCAGCTGGTGCGGGCGGCGATCGCGGGGGCAAATTCGGTCAGCGCTGCAGGCACGTTGCGTGGCTTTTCCTTGCTGAACCACGAGCAGCCGCCCAGGACCATGGCCACGCCGACCATCGCGGCCGTGCGCAAGGCCCAGTGACGATGCAACCCACGGCTCAACCCACGCCCCAGCACAAACGATTCACGCATACGAACTCCCGTCACACGCCACCCAGGGCGTCAAGCTTGAGTTGAACCACCGGACGCAAGGCGCTGCCCGGATCGAGTGTAGCGAGCGCCGACTTGTAGGCAGCGCGCGCGTCGTCGGTCTTGCCTTGCGCAACCAGAATATCGCCACGCCGATCGTCATAGAGACCGGCGAAGGGAGCAGGCGCATCCTTCAGTTGCGCGAGCGCATCGTCATATTGCTTGTCGTCGAGCTTGATGCCGGCCAGGCGCAGGCGCGCAACCGGAATCAGCGCGTCGTCCTTGCTCTTGTCGATGACCCACTGCAACTGGTCGGTGGCCGCTTTGCGGTCGCCGGCTTCGAGGAAGGCATGGGCAGCCAGCAGTGCAGCACGCGGCGCATAGGCCGTGCGACCGTACTTGTCCAGCAAGGTGCCCGATGCATCACGCACCTGGTTCACGTTGCCTTCGCGGGCGGCTTTTTCAAGCGCCTCGTAATGCACCATGGCGGTCGCGGCTTCGCGGCGTTGATACCAGTTCCAGCCGTTCCAGGCAGCGAAGCCCAACAACACCAGTGCCAGCACGGCAAGGATCGGGGTTCCGTATTTCGCCCACCACGCTTTCAACGCGTCGAGCTTTTCCTGTTCTTCAAAATCGTAGGCCATGCATGTCCCGGTAAAACGCGAGATGGAAAGGGGAAACCGTGCGCGGATCCGGAAATCGCGCGATCGAGCAACCGGGGCGCAGCTTAACGGATCGCGCCCCGGTCGTCGCGTATTGCGTCAGTCGAGGTCGGTATCGAAGCTTTGAATCAGCGTATCGGCCAAGGCGTCCAGGGCAACGCGGCGCTGGGCGCCAGGGCTGCCGTCGGCTTGGCTGCGCAGGGCCTTGACGCTGGCCTCATTGGCGGCGAGCTCGTCGTCGCCCAGAATGACCGCGATGTCGGCACCGCTGCCGTCGGCGCGCTTCATCTGCGATTTGAAACTTGCGCTGCCCGCATGGACGATGACGTCCAGGCCGGCGTCGCGCAGCTGCTCGCCTACGCGTTGGGCACGGCGTGCGGCTGCCTCGCCCTGGTGTACGACATAGACATCGCACTCCGGTTCGGTTTCCGCCGCATCACCTTGCGACCACAGGTCCAGCAGGCGCTCCATGCCGATCGCAAAACCGACTGCAGGTGCGGGCTTTCCGCCCAGCAAGCCGATCAGGCCGTCGTAGCGACCACCGCCGCAGACCGTACCCTGGGCGCCGAGGCGGTCGGTGACCCACTCGAAGACCGTCAGGTTGTAGTAGTCCAGCCCACGCACCAGGCGCGGGTTGATGGTGTAGCCGATGCCCGCATCGTCCAGGCGCTGTTTGACGCCATCGAAGTGTGCAAGCGACTCGGCACCCAGGAAGTCCAGCAGGCGCGGGGCGCCGTTGGCCATGTCCTGCAGGGCAGGATTCTTGGTGTCCAGCACGCGCAGCGGATTGGTGTACATGCGGCGCTTGCCGTCATCGTCCAACTGATCCTTGAAGCCTTCCAGATAGGCGATCAAGGCTTCGCGATGGGCAGCGCGTTCGTCTGAGGACCCCAGCGAGTTCAGTTCCAGGCGGATGTCGGTCAAGCCCAGGATCTGCCACAGGCGCGCCAGCATCACGATCAGTTCGGCGTCCACATCCGGGCCGGCAAAGCCCATGGCTTCGACGCTGATCTGATGGAACTGGCGATAGCGGCCGCGCTGCGGACGCTCGTGGCGGAACACCGGTCCCATCGAGAACAGGCGCTGCGGACGGTCATACAGCAGGTTGTGTTCGATCGCGGCACGCACGGTGCCAGCGGTGAACTCGGGACGCATGGCCAGCAGATCGCCGTTGAGCGAATCGGTGAAGCTGTACATCTCTTTTTCGACGATGTCGGTGACTTCGCCAATGCCGCGCGTGAACAGGCGCGTGAACTCCAGCACCGGAGTGCGGATGTTGCGGTATCCGTAGCTGCGCAGCCAGTCGCGGGCCAGACGTTCCAGGCGCTCCCAACGGGCCGAGTCGGCGGGGAGCAAGTCGTTCATGCCGCGAATCGCGGTGAGCTTTTGAAAGTTTTCTGCCATCTTTTTATCGTTGTGCGGCGGGCCGTTCAGGCATCCACCGTTTCCGCAGCGCCATAACGACGCTGCACGTAGCTTTCCACCATGCCTTGGAAAGTCTCGGCGATGTTGTCGCCCTTCAGCGTGACCACACGCTGGCCGTCGACGAACACCGGTGCAATCGGGGTCTCGCCGGTTCCGGGCAAGCTGATGCCGATGTCGGCATGCTTGCTTTCGCCGGGACCGTTGACCACACAGCCCATGACGGCGACGTTCATGCTTTCGACGCCTGGATACTTCACGCGCCAGACCGGCATTTGTGCACGCAGGTATTCCTGGATGCTCGATGCCAGCTCCTGGAAGACCGTGCTGCTGGTGCGGCCACAGCCCGGGCAGGCCACCACCACCGGCGCGAATGCGCGCAATTCCAGGCTTTGCAGGATTTCCTGCGCCACCACGACTTCGCGCGCGCGGTCGCCGCCGGGTTCAGGCGTGAGCGAGATGCGGATCGTGTCGCCAATGCCGCCTTGCAGCAGCAAGGCCAGACCAGCCGTCGACGCCACAATGCCCTTGCTGCCCATGCCGGCCTCGGTCAGGCCCAGGTGCAGCGGATAGTCGCAACGCTCGGACAGGTCGCGATACACCGACACCAGGTCCTGCACATGGCTGACCTTGCAAGACAGCACGATGCGGTCGCGGCCCAGACCGAGCGCTTCCGCACGCTGCGCGTTTTCGATGGCCGACAGCACCAGCACGTCGCGCATCACCGCCTGGGCGGACCACGGCTTCGAGCGCTGGCTGTTTTCGTCCATCTTTCGCGCAAGCAAGTCCTGGTCGAGACTGCCCCAGTTCACGCCGATGCGTACCGGCTTGTCGTGGCGGCAGGCGACTTCGATCATCTGCGCAAAATTGTCGTCACGACGCTTGCCGTTGCCCATGTTGCCGGGATTGATCCGGTATTTGGACAAGGCCTGCGCACAATCCGGGTACTGCGTCAGCAGCTTGTGACCGTTGTAGTGGAAGTCGCCGATCAGCGGCGTATCGATCCCCATGCGATCAAGCTGCTCGCGGATCGCCGCCACTTCACGCGCGGCTTCCGGCGTGTTCACCGTGATGCGAACCATCTCGGAACCAGCCAGCGCCAGTTCCTTGACCTGGATCGCGGTGGCGATCGCATCGACCGTATCGGTGTTGGTCATCGACTGCACGGCCACCGGGGCATCGCCGCCGATCATCACCGTACGGTCGCCCCAGCGAACTGCTACCTGTCGTGTCGGTCGCCGAAACGCGGGACCAACCGGAAAAGGCAGCGGTTCGGGGCAGGAACCAGACTGCATCGTGGACTCGGCCGACGCCGCACTCATCCGTTCATCCATGCACATTCACCAAGAAAAAAAGCCCCACGCGTGCCGCGTGACGGCGGCGCAGCCCCGAGGGGCGCTTTTTGTCCTGGGGCGGCACGGTGACAAAGACCGCATTGCAACATGCCATTGCTTCACTGCAGCGTCAGGCGCGCCACGTTGTCGCGCTGTGCGCTGCGCAGGTCCACGGGCTTGCCTTGCCACGACACGGTTGCGCCGCCGGCATTGCCGACGACCAGGCGTCCGGGCGGAACCACATCGAAACTGTGCTCGCTGCCAGCCGGCAAGACCTTAGAAACCAGGGTGCCGTTGGTCGCCTTCAATTCAACCCAGCTGTCGTTGACCACGCGCAGTACCAGTGTCGAGCTGCCTGCCGGCGCGGCCGCACGCGGCGGCGTGGCGGGCGTTGCCGCCGGGCTGGCCGGCGTCGTCGCAGGCGGCGTGACCAACGCGGTCGGCGCGGGCGTCGTGGACGGAGGCGTGATCGCGCCCGGCGCAGGCGTCGCGGAACCCGTGTTGGTATTGGCGGTCGGGCTCAGCGGCGGAATCACGGTGGTGGTGGTCGTCGTGGTCGTGCCCGACGAAGACCCTGAACTGGTGGTTCCCGCAGCACCCGGCGATGCCGGTGCCGGCTCGAGCGGATGCGGCACCCGCACTTCGGGCTGATTTGCCGCTGCGATCGGAGCGTTGCTGGACAAGGTGCCCGGCGAACCCGAAATGGTGGCAGGCGGCGTGATCGCGTTGCCGTTGTCGTTGCGCAGCATGCGCGAGATGCGCCACTGTTCCGGCAGGCGTTCCTGCATCACGGCGTAAGCCGCACCAGCCGCAATCAAGACCAGCACGATGCCGAATACGCCCACGCCACGGCGACGCTGCTGGCCGATCGAGGACCGGCGACGCGAGGTCGAGACCGGCACCGCCGAGGACACGGCCGCAACCGAACTGGCAACCGCATCGGTGACGCGCGGGGCGGCGGCAGCGTGCGCCGGGCCTTCGACAGCGGTCAGAAGCGGCTCGGGATCGATGTCGAGCAGGCGCGCGTAATTGCGCACCAAGCCACGCAGCGACGAGCCGCGCGGCAGTTTGCTCCAGTCTTCGTTTTCGAGCGCCTCGATCTGGCGCGGCGCAAACTTCAAGCGCGCCGAGACGTCGACGATCGACCAGCCACGCTGCACACGCAAGTCGCGCAGAGCGTGGCCAACAGACGGAAATGCATCGACTGCGCCAGGCGCAGTCGCGTTGTCACCGGGGTACGTCATCCATGAACCTCTACGATCCGTCCGAACTTGCTGTTCATTTCCTGCCGGGCCTTCAAGCGAGTGCGATCCTTCACTTCGCCGGCAAGCTGTCCACAGGCGGCGTCAATATCGTCGCCGCGCGTCTTGCGCACAGTCGTAACGATACCTGCGTCGATCAGACGCTGCGCAAATACCTTGATGCGTGCCGACGAAGAGCGCTTGAGCCCTGACTGGGGGAACGGGTTGTACGGAATAAGGTTGAATTTGCACGAGACCTGCCGTGCGATGTCGATCAATTCGTTCGCGTGCTGGTCGGCGTCATTGATGCCATCCAGCATGATGTATTCGAAGGTGATGAAGTCGCGGGGCGCGTATTCCAGATAGCGCTGGCACGCGGCGATCAATTCACGCAGTGGGTATTTCTTGTTCAGCGGCACCAGTTCGTCGCGCAAGGCGTCGTTCGGCGCATGCAGCGACACAGCCAGGGCAACCGGGCAATCCTGCGACAGGCGATCCATCATCGGCACGACGCCAGAGGTGGACAAGGTCACACGCCTGCGCGACAAGCCGTAGGCATTGTCGTCGAGCATCAGCTTCAGCGCGCTGACCGTGGCGTCGTAATTGAGCAAAGGTTCGCCCATGCCCATCATCACGACATTGCTGATCACACGCGGGTCAGCGTCGGCTGGACGCGGCGGCAGCTCGGCACGGGCGGCTTCAAGCGTGCGCTTGGCCCACCACAGCTGCCCGATGATCTCGTCGACGCCCAGATTGCGATTGAAGCCCTGGTAACCCGTCGAGCAGAACGGGCATGCCACCGTGCAACCGGCCTGGGTGGAAATGCACAGCGTGCCGCGATCGTCTTCCGGAATGAACACGGTTTCGATCGCGTTGCCGCGGCCGACGTCAAGCAGCCACTTGCGCGTGCCGTCGGCAGAAAGATGGTCCGCGACCACACCGGGGCTGCGAATTTCGCAGCGCTCGGTCAAGGTGGCGCGGAAAGACTTCGCGAGGTCGGTCATGACCTCGAAATCGCCAGCGCCGCGCTGATGAATCCAGCGCTGCAGCTGTTTGGCACGGAAGGGCTTGTCGCCCCACGATGCCACCAATGCGCCGAGCGCTGCACCATCCATGCCGAGCAGGTTGATGCGCGCATCGAGCGGCGCCGGGGGCGTCCCCGCTTCTGTCCTCTCCATGGCGTTCTCCTTGATCGGTTGGGAGGTGCTGCGAACGTCGCAGCAATTTCTTGTTCTTCAAACACGTGCGTCAGAACACTTGCTTCGGCCTTACGCAAAGACCCGGTGGCATGCGCCAACCGGGTCCCGGCAGGTCGAACGAGGAGCGCTTGCCCCTCCCTGATATCAACGCGAGTAGACGTTGATTTCAGGGAAGAAGAAAGCGATCTCGACGGCAGCGGTTTCCGGTGCGTCAGAGCCGTGAACGGCGTTGGCATCGATGCTGTCGGCGAAGTCGGCGCGGATGGTGCCCTTCTCGGCCTTCTTCGGATCCGTCGCGCCCATCAGGTCGCGGTTCTTCAGGATTGCGCCTTCGCCTTCCAGCGCTTGCACGAACACCGGGCCCGAGATCATGAACTCAACCAGGTCCTTGAAAAACGGACGGGCCGAGTGCACAGCGTAGAAACGCTCAGCGTCGGCACGCGACAGCTGGGTCAGACGAGCAGCGACGACCTTCAGGCCGGCGGTCTCGAAACGGGAAACGATCTGGCCGATGACGTTCTTTGCGACGGCGTCAGGCTTGATGATCGACAGGGTGCGTTCGATTGCCATAAAAACTCCAATAAAAACAATTACTTCGGGATTACCTCAACCCTAAATTGTATCACGGCGTCGTTTCACAAGGCAGGCACGGACAGATCATTCGCCATACCGCAACGGGACCCTGCGGTTTCCCGCGTATCCGCAGCACTGTCGCCGTTAGGCACAGAGGGGAACCCTGATGCATACTTGGTGTCTGAACCTCATGCCATCCTCGCGGGGGCAACTTTTGACAACGCCACAAAACAATAGGAGTCGGTCTCCATGAACGAGTTCCGTACGGCATCTGTCAGCACCGCCGGTGAAAGCCGGCAGGTCGCGGTACGCAATCGCGTACTGCGCAATACTTATTGGCTGCTCGCAATCTCGATGATCCCTACCGTGCTTGGCGCGATAGTGGGTCTGAACACCGGTATCGCCCAGATCATGGGCGCGAGTCCGGGCTTGAGCTCGATCGTGTTTCTGGTCGGTGCGTTCGGCATGATGTACCTGATCGAAAAGAATCGGGACAGCGCCGTCGGCGTGGGGCTGCTGCTGGCCTTCACGTTCTTCATGGGCATCATGCTGTCGCGCATGCTTGGCTTCGTGCTGGGCATGAGCAATGGCGCTTCGCTGATCACGCTTGCCTTCGGTGGCACGGCGGCAGTCTTCGGCACCATGGCCGTGCTGTCGAGCACGATCAAGCGCGACCTGTCGAACATGAGCAAGTTCTTGTTCATCGGCGCGATCATGCTGATCGTGGCTGCGGTGGCCAACATCTTCCTGCAGATCCCGGCGCTCACGCTGACGATCTCGGTGGTGGCTATCGGTATCTTCTCGGCCTTCATTCTGGTTGACCTGCAGCGCGTCAAGAACGGCAGCGAAACCAACTACGTGTCGGCCACGCTGGGTGTGTATCTGTCGCTGTACAACGTGTTCTCGAACCTGTTGATGATTCTCGGCATCACCAGCGATCGCGACTGAGTGAAGTAGAGCAACACAAGCTCGACGCAGGCCGACAGGCCTGACGAAAAAGCGGACCCTTCGGGGTCCGCTTTTTTTCTGGTTTTTCCATGTCAGACGCTGCTGTCAGGAGCGCAGAAAAGCTGGAACAGGGTCTCCATGAGCACGCGCACCCGTGCGTCGGCGATTCGATAGTGAATGGATTGCCCATCGCGACGCCCCGCCACGATGCCTTCGCGGCGCAGCACAGCCAAGTGCTGCGACACCACGCTTTGCGATTGCGCCAGGGCATCGACAAGCTGATTGACGGACCGCTCGCCCTCCACCAATTGACACAGGATCATCAGCCGGTTGTGGCTGCCCACCGACCTGAGCAGGGCCACGGCCTCATCGGCACGCTGGCGCATCACCGCAAGGGGCATCTCCGTGGGTTTGGAACCCTGTTGCGGCAATTCTGGCGTCTTATCCATGGCACCTCCCTTTTCAAGACGCTGGCGCAAGGCGATCCACCAGCAACCAGCCGGCAAGCATCGACGCGAACATCACCCACAGCCCGCCCTGCAGACCGGCAAGCGACACGATGACAGGCCCCGGGCAATATCCGGCGAGCCCCCAGCCCGTCCCGAACAGGGCGGCCCCCAGCAACAAGCGTCGGTCAATCCCTTTGGCGGTCGGCAGATGGAAATCCGTGTCGCACAGCGGATGAGCGCGCCTCAGGACCAAGCGATATCCGAGCGCCGTCGTGGCGACGGCACCGAGCATCACGAAGGCCAGGCTTGGATCCCAGGCGCCTGCCAGATCCAGAAAGCCCAGCACCCGGACCGGATCGGTCATGCCGCTGACGAGAAGCCCGAGGCCAAACACCAATCCCGCGAGAAACCCGATGAGCGGTTTCATGACACGGCTCCCGGGAAGCCATGACGAAGCACGTAGACGGTCAGGAAGCCGAATGCCATGAAGACTGCCGTCGCCACCAGCGAGCGCAACGACAGGCGCGCCATGCCGCACACTCCGTGACCGCTGGTGCAGCCACCACCCAAGGCTGTCCCGACCCCGACCAGCAGACCAGCCACGATCAGCACCGGCATGGACACTGACGACGCGCCCAGGCGGCTGCCACCATGTACGAGCTCCCACGACAGCCCAGCGCAAATCAAACCGGCCAGGAACGCCATGCGCCAACCACGACCGGCTCGGGTAGTCAGCATCGTGCGAGCGACACCACTGATGCCGGCAACGCGCCCCAGCCCGGCCATCAGCATTACCGCCGCGCTGCCGATCAGCACACCACCGAGCAAGGCTTGATACCAGATCATGGTTCAGTATTCGTATATTAGAATTATCTAATATACAGGTTTCTGATCGACGCACAGGGAGCGCGTGGTCAGATCTCGGCTGCTATGGATCAACGCGATTGAGGCGTACCGCGCCCGTCATCAAGACGGTGGCGCCATCGACAACTCCAAGCGCCGCCAGACGCCGTGCTCCGGCACCTACAGATTCGACGCGATCCATGCGTGAAGCACGGGCTTCTGTGCTGCCGTGCGCGCGAGCAAGTCCTGCTTTTGTGCCGGGCTGGCCCGATGGCCGAAATCCCGCAGAAGCGCCAGCGCCGCAATGCTCACCGTTTGCGCATCGACGCCCGCAGGCGCGAGGCAATTTACTGCTTGCGTGGCGATATCCAATCTTGCGCCGCCGTAGCGTTTGATCTCGGCATACGCATCAACAGATGCGCCAGACTCAAGCAGGATGCGCGCACGATCAAGTTCGCCGAACTTGATCATGACCGACAGGGGCGTGAAACCCTCATCTTGTCGGAATCCATCGCCCCTCCCCACTTGCAGCCGGCCTGGTGATTCAGGCTGCTGGCGCGTCCAGCAATCGCGGACCGGGCTCGAACACTGCAATCGACTCCACGTGCCCGGTGTGCGGGAACATGTTGACCACCCCGGCACTGCGGATCACGTAGCCACCTTCATGCACCAGGATCGCGGCATCGCGTGCCAGGGTCGAGGGATTGCAGGACACGTACACGATACGTTTCGGACCATCGCGCCCGATCGCAGCGAGCGCCTGCGCCAAGGCATGCGCGCCCTCGCGCGGCGGGTCGATCAACATGCGGTCGAAGTGCCCCAGGCTGCGCAACCAGCGGGCATCCACCTCGAACAGGTTCAAGGTGGAAAACGCCGTATGCCCGTCCAAACCATGGCGGCGAGCAGCTTCCTGCGCACGCTGCGTGAGCTTCTCCAGGCCTTCGACGCCCACCACTTCGCGACACTGGGTCGCCAGCGGCAGCGTGAAGTTGCCCAGGCCACAGAACATGTCGGCCACCCGGTCGGTCGGCTGCGCATCCAGCAGTTGCAGGGCACGCGATACCAGCACGCGGTTGATGCCGGGATTGACCTGGGTGAAATCCGATGGCCGATACGGCATGCGCAGGCCGAATTCCGGCAAGGTATACGACAGGCCTTCGCGGTCGGCACGCAGCAGCGGGTGCAGGGTTTCCGGGCCGTCCGGCTGCAGCCACCACTGGATCTTGTGAGCCTCGGCAAACTCGGCGAGCAGGATCAGATCACGCTTGACCAGCGGCACCAGGTGACGCAAGACCAGCACGGTCACGTCGTCGCCGACGGCCACTTCGATCTGCGGCAGCCGGTCGGGCTTGGACATCGCCCCGATCAGGGTGCGCAGCGGCATCAGCAAGTCGTTCACATGCGGCGGCAGGATGTGGCATTCGCGCACATCGGCCACGTGGCTGCTCTTCTTTTCGCGAAAGCCCACATAGACGCCGCGCGGCTTGGGCAAGGCGCGCACCGACAGGCGGGCGCGATGGCGATAGCCCCAATACGGCCCATGAATCGGCGGCAACACGGTTTCGGGCCGCAGTTTGCCCAGGTGCCAGAAAGTGTCTTCCAGCACGCGCTGCTTGATCGCCACCTGCGCGCCAGCGTCCACGTGTTGCATGGCGCAGCCGCCGCAGACCTTGAAGTGGGGGCAGCGCGGTTCCACGCGCAGGGGCGAACTGCGATGGACCTCGACGACGCTTGCCACTTCATAGGACGACTTGCTGCGGAACACGTTGATGCTGACACGCTCTCCGGCCAGTGCGCCTTCGACGAAGATCACCTTGCCATCGCGGCGTCCTACCCCGCGGCCGTCCTGATCGAGCGATTCGATCAGAATGCTGCCGTCGGACGGCGGCGCAGACGGCGGACAGGACGCATCGGGCGCGTCCAGGCGCGAGATCGCCACCTCGGCCATGGCGTCCGCGCGACGCGACGCACCGCCTTCGCGGGCGGCAAAAGGCGTGTCGTCATCGTCAGGCAAGCCGGACGCGATAAAGCCGGCGGAAGAGTCGTCGTGTGCTTGAATCATGAGAATTTGCCGTGTCCCACACAGCGCCGGGCATGCCGGCGCGCGCGGACAGTGTCGTTCAGGGTGCGGGGTGACCGGCGTCGGGCCAGGCAGCGAGATACTCGCGCCAGTGCGGCTCGTCGATGGCCGCCAGCGTGTCGCGGACCAGTGCGATCTCGTCGTCGTATTGCTCGCGGGTGAGCACGCCGCGCATCAGGCGGAACCGGCAGTACACCAGCCAGGTGTTGACCACGTCGGTTTCGCAGTAGGCGCGTACTTCGTCGGCCCGGCCGTCGGTCCAGGCGGTGTAGACCTGGCTGCCGTCCATGCCAAGCTTGCCGGGAAACCCGCAGAGCTTGGCCAACTGGTCCAGCGGCGCATTGGCCCGGCCATTGTATTTGGCCAGCAAGTCCATCAGGTCGACGTGACGCTGATGGTAGCGGCTGATGTAGTTGCTGTAGCGAAAATCGCGGTCATCCTCGCCCATGTCCCAGTAACGGGGGGCGGTGATGCCGTGAATCAGGCCACGGTAGTGCAGGACCGGCAAATCGAAGCCCGATCCGTTCCAGCTGACGAGCTGCGGCGTGTAGCGCTCGATGGTCTTGAAAAACCCATTGATGCGCATGGCTTCGCTGTCGTCCGGGCCGCCGATGCAGCGCACCCGGAACCCATCGTCGTCCCGAAACGCACAGCCCACCACCGCAATCTTCTGCAGATGCAGTGGCAGGAAGTCGTGCCCCACCGCCTCGCGGCGCGCCGCGAAAGCACGCTCGACCACTTCCGCGTCGGGCACATCCTGTGACCAGCCGTTGAGCGCGCGCAGACCCTCGACGTCCGGGATGGTCTCCAGGTCGAAAACAAGGATCGGCGTCATGCGAAACGACTCATGCCAAAGGAACTCAAGGAACAAGGCCTGGTGACGATCAACGCGCGGGCAGGAAACCAGCCGGGTCGACCGGCTTGCCCTGGCGGCGGATTTCGAAGTGCACCCGCGGCGTGGCGGCGTCGGTCTGGCCCAGTTCGGCAATGCGCTGGCCGCGCTTGATTTCCTGGCCTTCCTTGACCAGCAGCGCGCGATTGTGCGCGTACGCCGACAAGTAGGTGTTGTTGTGCTTGATGATGATCAGGTTGCCATAGCCACGCAGGCCGCTGCCGCTGTACACCACCTTGCCGTCAGCTGCTGCCAGCACCGGGTCACCCAGGTTGCCGCCGATGTCCAGACCCTTGTTGCGGGCTTCATTGAAGCCGTCGATCAGCTTGCCGTTGGCCGGCCATGCCCAGTCGATGCGCTCGTCCGGACCGTCGCCACGCACCACGGCCGCAGCAGGCGCCGGCGGACGCACGGCAGCTGCCGGCGCAGATGCTGCGCCGTCGCTTACGCCGGTTCCCGGGGCGGCATCCAGCGGACGCGCCTGAGTCGTGCCGCCAACCCCGATGGGGTTGGTCTGCACGGTGCCCGGTGCCGGCGGTGCGGCGCTGGATGCGACGGGCGGCACGCCACCCGCGCCATGCAGGCGCAGTTCCTGTCCCGGTACCAGATGATTGGCGTCAGGCAGGTTGTTCCACTGCTGCAGGTCGCGCCAATCCACGCCGTATACGGTCGCGATGCGGCGCAGCGAATCACCCGGCTTGACGACGTAGACGCCGCCGGTCGACGGCGTGGCCGCTGCGGCACCGCTGCTTGAAGTATCCGGCGTGCTCAACACCGGGCTCGACCCGGTGTGTTCGACGACCGGCGCGGCAGTGCGGCGGGTCGGCGTCGTGCAAGCCGCCAAGGCCAGGGCGGCCAGGGAGCAAACTGCGCCCCGATACACCAGTCCGGCCAGCCGTGCCGTTGCCGGCTTGGTTTCGTGCTTCTGACCAGGCGTACGCCGATTCAGCATCCTGCATCTCCCTCTGAGATTCATTACCAGATCACACCGGGACGCAAAGGAACGAAGCGAACCGATTCAAGCTCGGACCGCTTCCAGTTGCGTGCGCCAGTGCGCTCTATCAATATCAAACGTTGTTCGGTAGTGCCTTCGGGGGCGACGAGCCGCCCGCCGATGGCCAATTGTTCTGACAGTGCATCCGGAATCGCCATGCCCGCTGCTGCCACCACGATCGCATCGAAGGGCGCGGCACTGGGCAAGCCCAGCATGCCGTCGCCCAGCGCCAGGCGCACGCGCGTCAGGCGCAGCGGACGCAGGCGATCGCGCGCAAAGTCGTGCAGCGCACGGATGCGCTCGATCGAATACACCTCTTGCGCCACGCCACCCAGCACGGCGGCCTGATAACCGCAGCCCGTGCCGACTTCGAGCACCCGTGTCAGGGTCCGATTGGCGCGCGCGGCCTGGATCATCCGCGCCACGATCCAGGGCTGCGAGATGGTCTGGCCGTGCCCGATGGGCAGCGAAGCGTCTTCGTAGGCACGGCTGGCGAGCGCTTCGTCGATGAAATGGTGGCGCGGGATCGCCTGCATGGCGGACAGCACCAGTTCGTCGGTGATGCCGGCCTTGCGCAGGCGCGCCACCATCGCGTCGCGCAGGCGCGAGGAATTCATGCCCGGATTGTCGGTATTGCGCAGCACGGGCTGCGCCACCACGCCGCCGCGCGTCAAGACGCGGGTATTGCTGTTGGTCGCGCGAGCCGGCGCCTCGATACGAGACCCGGCGGTTTTCTTGGCCGTGGCGATGCGCCCTGCGGCCACCCGTGTGTTGCTGTTGGTGGCCGTGATGGGCGACGAGGATCGCCCCGATCCGCTGCTGCCGGGGGTATGGCCGCCGGCTGTGGGCGACGGCTTTCCTGAGGAAGACTTGGACGACGTCAACGACCGATATTCCAGGCTTGTGCGGTCCAGGCGCGCACGGTGTCGAGCTGCTCGACATGCGTGAGGTCCAGGCGTAGCGGCGTGATCGACACCGCACCTTCGGAAATCGCGTGAAAATCGGTGCCGGACGTGCCGTCGAACTCTTTGCCCACGGCGCCGATCCAATAGACGGATTCGCCATAGGGCGTGGTCGAGTGCACAACTGGCTCAGACGGATGGCGCTTGCCCAGCCGCGTGGTGCGAATTTCGGTCAGCTCGGACAGCGGCCGGCTGGGAATATTGACGTTGAGCAGCATGCGGTCCGGCAAGGGCTTCGCAATGAAGCCTTCCACGATGCGGCGCGCGACCGCGGCGGCGGCGTCGAGATGCTGCCAGTTGCGGTCGACCAGCGAGAACGCAATCGACGGAATACCGAACAGATAGGCCTCGGTCGCGGCGGCGACGGTTCCCGAATACAGCGTGTCGTCACCCATATTCGCGCCGTTGTTGATGCCGGACACCACCAGGTCGGGACGACGGTCGAGCAGGCCGGTAAGCGCCACGTGCACGCAGTCGGACGGCGTGCCGTCGACGTAGCGGATGCCATTGGCCGCGTTGCGCACGGCCAGCGGCCGCCGCAGCGTCAGCGAATTGGACGAACCGCTTTGGTTGACTTCGGGCGCCACTACCACGACATCGGCGAGCGGACGCAACGCGTCTGCCAGCGCCGCAAGGCCGGGCGCGTAATAACCGTCGTCATTGGAAACGAGAATCAGCATGCGTCGATCCGGAAAACCCTCGCTGAGGTAAAGAAGCGAAAAAAGCCCGCCAGGACAGGCTGCGGGCTCTTCGTCGCGAGGGCCTTCCGATTGTACATGACCGCCCCTGACGGATCAGTATGATCGCCCGTCATTGCTCTACGTGTGGTTCGTTATATTGTGCGTCGCCCTGATCGCCATATTCCACCTGGTCAAACGGGTAGATCGGACGACGAATGTGCTGATAGGGACGCGCCAGGAAATTGCGCGTGCACAGCGCACCCGTGTCGACTTCGAGAATTGCCCGGCTGATTGGCGCAAATGCTGCCCGGTAATGGTTCATGGACTTCACGGCAATCGTCCAGGCGCGCGCCGGGTCCAGGCCCACCGAGGATATCTGTCCCAGGTCGTTTGCCTGATTGTTGCTGCTGGCCACCACCACATCGATTTCGCCGATGCGCAGCACCACGGTCGGCCCCTCGTTGCGGGGCCCGCCGCCGCCCATGGGCCCGTAGGCGATGAAACATCCGTTGGAAATGCGCGTCACCGTCCCCTGCACCCGCAACGGCCCGCCCCCCAGACTGGGATCGGTCTTGCCACCGAGTTCGACGTCGATCTGACTGCCGATGCCGGCGGCAATCGCCGTCTTCACCACTTCCGGGTCATAAATGGCATGCAGGATGGCGTTGCGCAAACCACCGCGCAGCATGGCTGCCAGCAGCGCCGTACCGTCTCCGTAGGCGCCAGCACCCGGATTGTCGGCAAAGTCGGCAATGATCAAGGGCCGGCCGGCCCCTTCGCCGGCACGTGCCAGCGTGACGGCTTCATCGAGCGGGGTGAACGAAATGCTGCTGAAGTCGCGGGTGGCCCAGATCAGTTCGCTGAACACCTGCGCCAGCCGCTGGCCCGTCGCCGGGTCGCCGTCGGTAGTGACCGCCACGGACGGGCCGATGTCCGGCACGTCCATCGACGAAAAACCGGCCTGGATACTGACGACCAGCGCTTCGCCGGATTGCTCGGCCTGATTGGCGCGATCCAGCAGCTGATTCATCGGACTGCCGGTCAAGGTGCGTCCGCCGTCACAACCGAAGAGCAAAGGCGCACGGCCGACCGTGACCTGGGGGCGAATGGTGCCCGCCATGGCCCGCTCCAGCAGGTGGGCGGCCTGCCAGGTGCGGTCGTACATGTCGACGTGAGGATAGGTGCGATAGGAAATCAAGCCGTTGACCTGATTAGCCATGTGCTCGGTCACGGTGGCGTGCACGTCGACCACCACCAGGATGGGCACGTTCGGCCCCACGGCCGAGCGCAGGCGCGCCAGCAACTCGCCGTCACCGTCCTGAAAGTCCTCGGTGACCATGGAGCCGTGCAGGTGCATCAGCACGCCATCGAGCGGCGCAGCGTGTGCGGCATCCACGATGCGCGCCACGGTGGCATCGAAAAACGCCTGCAGCACGCGCCCGGATGGGGTGGCTTCGGCAGACACCGGGGTGTCCAGCGCCCAGCCGTAGCGGGCCGCGGCTTCCAGTGCAGCGCCTGCGGCAGTGTGCGTACCCGCGTATATGCGGGGCACTTCCGCCCCGAGATAAAAGCGACCCTGCCTGAACTCCTGCTCGCCGGTGCGACGCACACTGAAGGTATTGGTTTCGTGCAGAAATTCTGCGTACAACACCCTTTTACCCATCGCAAGACTCCCTTTCTCCTGTCTGCACCCGAAAGATCAACGTGTCGAATTGTTCTCGCTGGTCGCGAACAGATCCCATGCCGACATGAACAAGGCTGCCACCAGCGGACCGATCACGAAACCGCTGATACCGAAAAGCGCCATGCCACCCAGCGTCGAAATCAGAATGACCCAGTCGGGCATCCGGGTGTCCTTGCCCACCAGAATCGGGCGCAGGATGTTGTCCACCAAGCCGATCACCAGCACGCCATAGGCGATCAGGACCAGACCCTGCCAGAGCGCGCCGGTCAGCAGGAAATAGATGGCGACCGGGCCCCAGACCAGCCCTGCCCCGATTGCGGGCAGCAGCGACAGGAAGGCCATCAACACGGTCCACAGCAACACGCCCTGGACACCCAGAATCCACAGGATCAGGCCGCCCAGCAGGCCTTGCGTGATGGCGACCACCACGTTGCCCTTGACCGTTGCACGCACCACCGCCATGAACTTCTGCAGCAGATGGACCTTGTGATTTTCCGACAGCGGGATGGCCTGGCGGATACGGCGCGACAAGGCCGACCCGTCGCGCATCAGGAAGAACATCAAGTACAGCATCACGCCGAAGCTGACGATGAACTGGAAGGTGTTCTGGCCGATATTGACAGCCTGGGACGCAATGAACTGGCTGGCCTGCAGCGCAAACTCGGACAGGCGTTGCTGCACGCTGGCCAGGTCAGGCAGGCCATAGCGAACCAGCATGTCATGCACCCACGACGGCAAGGCATTGAAAGCCTGCTGCAACAGCGCACCAATGTTGAGCTCGCCGGAACGCAGGCTTTGATACAGGGCGCTGCCTTCCTGGACCAGCCCCCCCGTGATCGCCATCATCGGCAGAATCACCATGATCAGGACCAGCATCAGCGTCAGAAACGCCGCAAGCGAAGGCCGCTTCTGGCCGACCTTGCTCAATATCCAGCGATTGACGGGCGCAAACATGATCGCGGTGATCGCACCCCAGAACACGGCGCCGGCAAACGGGGCAAGTATCCAGAAGAAGGCAACGGTGACAACGGCAAGCAGCAGCAGGAAAACGCGTTCGTGCAGGGGGTTCTGAGTCATGGTGTGCAGGCCCGGCCATGCGGCCGGCCTTGCTGCTCCGAAATGGGCGCGCGGCGAATGCCGCGATGAAAAGATTCTACCGTCCGAAGACGGGCTGCTCAGAGATCAGAAGCAGAGTATTTGAGGCTGAATCAGGGATTCAGCAGACGCAGTACCGCGCGCGCAACGTCGGTCGACGAGGCAGGGTTCTGGCCGGTGATGAGCTTGCCATCGACCAGCACATAGCTTTTCCAGTCTTCGCCCTTCGAGTACTCGCCGCCCAGGCGCTTGAGCTCGTCTTCAAGCAAAAACGGCACGATGTCGGTCAGGCCTACCGCTGCTTCTTCCGAATTGCTGAAACCGGTGACCGATTTGCCCTGCACCAGCGGGTGACCATTGTGCGTGGCATGGCGCAGTACGGCGGGTCCGTGGCAGACCGCCGCAACCGGGCTGCCGGCGTTGTAGAAGGACTCGATCAGCGCCGTCGAGGTGCGGCTTTCTGCCAGGTCCCACAGGGGGCCGTGGCCGCCTGCGTAGAACACGGCGTCGTAGTCCTCAGGGCGGATGTCGGCCAGCGGGTAGGTGTGATCCAGCGCGTAGCGGGCCACATCGTCCTGGCGGAAGCGTGCGGTCGTCTCGGTCTGGGCGTCGGGCTCGTCGCTTTTCGGATCGAGCGGCACTTGCCCGCCGCGGGGTGATGCGATCGAGATGGTGGCACCGGCGTCGAGGAAGACGTAATAAGGCGCGGTGAACTCTTCCAGCCAGAAGCCGGTTTTCTTGTCGGTGTCGCCAAGGCGATCGTGGGAAGTCAGAACGATCAGAATTTTCATCGAGTGCTCGCAGAGATGACCGGGCCGCATGGTGGCGCGACGGATGGCGAATCGCGGCTTGAGCACTTTTTGTGCCCGAGCAGCCACGACGACGCCTTCGCGTGGTGGCACACGCCAGATCGCACGCTGAATCGAACGTCGAATCCAACGAGTGGATCAAACGATCGGATCGGACGATCTGTCGGGTGCCGGGTCTTCAGTATGAACGCAGGACTACTTGCAGGGAAACCCCGGCAGGATCAGCCGCGACCCACGAAGGGCATCTTGGTCGCCATCACGGTCATGAACTGCACGTTGGCATCCAGCGGCAGGCTGGCCATGTACTTCACCGCGCTGGCCACGTGCGCCACGTCCATCAGCGGCTCGGGGGCAATCGTGCCGTTGGCCTGCTTGACGCCCTTGGCCATGCGCGCGGCCATGTCGGTCAGCGCATTGCCGATGTCGATCTGGCTGCACGCGATGTCGTAGGGGCGGCCATCGAGCGACACGCTCTTGGTCAGGCCGGTGACGGCATGCTTGGTAGACGTGTAGGCAATGCTGTTGGGACGCGGGTCGTGGGCCGAGATCGAGCCGTTGTTGATGATCCGGCCGCCTTGCGGAGACTGGCGCTTCATCATGCCGAAAGCCGCGCGAATGCACAGGAACATGCCGGTCAGGTTGGTGTCGACCACGGCCTTCCAGGTCTCGATCGGCAGCTCGTCGATATCGACGGCGGGCGCGCCAATGCCAGCGTTGTTGAACAAGACGTCAAGGCGACCATAACGGGACTGGATCTGCGCAAACAGATTGTCGACGCTGGCCACGTCGGTCACGTCGGTCTGCACCGCCAAGGCAGACTGGCCTGCCTGCGTGGCCGCATCGGCAACGGCATTCAACAGCTCGACATTGCGGCCAGCCAGCACCACGGTATATCCGTCGGCCAGCAGCGCTTCCGACACGGCCTTGCCGATGCCGCGGCCTGCGCCGGTCACCAGCGCGATCTTCTTGGACATGAATACAACTCCATCAAGGGATTGGGTCGAGTGCGCATTATGGGCGCACGGCGCAAAAGCGGCATCGGCAAGCGCCCTGCCCTCTACACACATTCCACACACTTCGTCGATCAATACGGCAACTTGCATCGACACAATCCATTCCGTCGCTGCTTCGTGCGCAACCGTGCACCCGGCGACGCGATCCGATCTGATATGGGGTGTGGGAAATGAGCGCTGATATTCGCGCACAGCTGCTGGCCGACGAAGCCAAGTATTGCTCCTTCGGCGATACGGTTCACTATGTGAACCCGCCGAAGATCTTCACGGGCTGCGAGGGCAGCTATATGTTCGACGACGAGGGCACGCCGTATCTGGATCTGCAGATGTGGTACTCGGCCGTCAACTTCGGCTACAAGAACGCGCGCCTGGATGCCGTCATGCGCAAGCAGCTGGATGTGCTGCCGCAAGTGGCCAGCCAATACCTGCACCCGACCAAGATCGAACTCGCCAAGTGGATTGCGCAAGATGCGCAGGCCAAGTGGGGCAACGAAGGCCGCGTGCACTTCAACGTCGGCGGCGCCCAGGCCATTGAAGATTCGCTGAAGGTGGTTCGCAACGCCAGCAACGGCAAGAGCCTGATGTTCGCTTTCGAAGGCGGCTATCACGGCCGTACGCTGGGCGCGTCCGCCATCACGTCCAGCTACCGCTATCGTCGCCGCTTTGGCCACTTCAGCGACCGCGCGCATTTCATTCCCTTCCCCTATCCCTTCCGTCGCCCCAAGGGCATGACGTCTGAAGAATATTCGGAATCGATCGTCAAGGAATTCGCACGCAAGTTCGAAAACGAATACCACTCGGTCTGGGACCCGAAGACCCGCCAGTGCGAATACGCAGCCTTCTATGTCGAGCCCATCCAGGGCACCGGCGGCTACGTGGTGCCGCCGGCCAACTTCTTCACCGGCCTGAAGAAGGTGCTGGACGAGCACGGCATCCTGATGGTCGTCGACGAAATCCAGATGGGTTTCTGGCGTACCGGCAAGCTGTGGTCGATCGAGAACTTCGGTGTCAAGCCTGACATCCTGGTGTTCGCCAAGGCACTGACCAACGGTCTGAATCCGTTGAGCGGCCTGTGGGCACGCGAAGAACTGATCAACCCGACGGTATTCCCGCCCGGTTCCACGCACTCCACCTTCGCGTCCAACCCGATTGGTACCGCCATCGGTCTGGAAGTGTTGAAGATGACTGCCGAGATCGACTACGGCAAGCAAGTTTGCGAACGCGGCGCCTACTTCCTGGACAGCCTGAAGCAACTGCAGAAGCGCCACAAGGAAATCGGCGACGTTGACGGTATCGGCCTGGCACTGCGCGCCGAGATCTGCACCGAAGATGGCTTCACGCCGAATCGCGAACTGCTGGACAAGATGGTCGACATTGGCCTGTCGGGCACGCTGGAATACGAAGGCCGCAAGATGGGTCTGGTGCTGGACGTGGGTGGCTACTACAAGAACGTGATCACCTTCGCACCGTCGCTGGAAATTTCCTTCCCGGAAATCGATCAGGCCATGACCTTGCTCGACCAGTTGCTGACGCGCGCCAAGCGCGAAAGCTGAACCCAGCGCTGTGTCTGCATTGGCAAGTGAGCGTGTGGAGCCCGACACTCCACACGCCAATCAACTCGAACCCGCAGGATTGGTACGGGCATTCGCCCGTCACCCGCCTGCGGGTTTTGTCGCTCAAGAGATGGCCCCTGGCACCCCAGGGTTCATTGCTCCCTTTGACCTGCTGACCACAGCCGATCCGGCGCTCAAGGCAAAGGTCGCGAAGTTGCCTGGGTCCGGTCTTTGGTCGACCTGGCTGCGCATCCGCACGGCGTTCGTCGGCACCACGGTTTCCGAATATCTGCTGGGGCCTGCCCCCGGCACCACTGCGCCTGCCGACTGGGTACGTGCGGTATTGACAGGGCCTGCCAGCCGGCATCGGCTGCTGATCGTCAAAGACATTCCGGACAACTCTCCGCTGCTGGACGAGGCTACCCGCGCTCATGCTGCGGCCTTGACCGATGCCTGCCGCCAGGCCGGCATGGTGATGGTAGAAGGCCAGGCGCTGGCCTATGTGCCGATCGACTTCGACAGCGCCGACGGCTATCTGGCAAAGCTGTCTTCGTCACGCCGCAAGAACCTGCGGCGCAAGCTGCGTTCGCGTGATGATCTGCAGGTGGATATGGTTCGCACCGGTCACGCGCAGTTCGACGACCCGGCAACCATCGACCTGTACTACGCGCGCTACCTGGAGGTGTACGCGCAGAGCGACATACACTTCGACCAGTTGTCGCGTGCGTTTTTCGACGCCATTTTGCGCGATGGCGAAAACGGCGGCGTGGTGTTCGAGTATCGCCACGACAATGTACTGATCGGTTTCAACCTGTGCTTCGAGTACGGCGGCAACCTGATCGACAAATACGTGGGCTTTGCCTACCCCCAGGCCCGCGACCACAACCTGTACTTCGTCAGCTGGATGATCAACCTGGAATACGCATTGGCGCAGGGTTGCCGCTTCTACGTGGCAGGTTGGACCGACCCCGAGGTGAAAGCCTCGCTTGGTGCGCAGTTCACTTTCACCCGCCATGCGGTCTTGCCACGCAACCGGCTGCTGCGCGCCTTGGCCAAACGCTTTGCCTCGCACTTCGAAAGCGACCGCGCCTGGCGTGATGCGCGCGATGCGGCGGCGACCCCGGCAGCGGGCGTCACGCGGGAATCGGCATGAATCCCCTGGTGCTGGACATCGACGGGTCCGTTGGCGACCTGCCCGGCGCGCATCGGCTGGATCTGCGCGAGCATCACGAAACCCTGCGCCTGGGGTGTTCCCTGCCACGCATGCGCTGGCTCGCCAACAAGCTTGATCGGGCTGCGCCCGCATCGGGCGGCACCGTGATGCTGGGCAGCGGCGACTTCCATCACCTGAGCTGGCCGCTGATCGCGCGCCAGAACCAGCATGGGCAAATGCGCGTGCTGGTGTTCGACAACCACCCCGACAACATGCGTTTCCTTGGTGGCGTGCACTGCGGCTCCTGGGTGCGCCGCGTGACCGCCCTGCCTTTTGTCAGCCAGGTGGATGTGGTGGGTATTACGTCGAGTGATATCGGCGCCGGGCATGCCTGGGAAAATTACCTTCGCCCGCTGTGGTCCGGCAAGCTGCGCTACTGGAGCATTGGCGTGGATACCGGCTGGTCCCGCTGGATAGGGGCAAGCCGCGCGTTTCGCGGTTTTGCGAATGCCGACGCGCTGGTCGATGCGCTGGTGGCAGAGCTCCGCGCATCCTCGCAGCCGGCCTATGTGTCGGTGGACAAAGATGTCTTCAGCACCGAGGTCTTGCGCACCAACTGGGACCAGGGCGTGATGCAGGCCCATCACGTCGAGACCGTGATCGCCGCCTTGCGGGGCCGCGTGGTGGCCAGCGACATTACGGGCGAAGTGTCCAGGCATCACTATCGCACGGCGTGGAAGCGCTGGGTCAGCGCAGGCGACGGGCAGGATGCGGACTTGGGCGATGCGCAGATTGCCGCATGGCGACCCGACCAGCACCGGATGAATGTGCAGCTTCTCGACTGGCTCGCCCAGGCCCGACGCGCCTGAACTGGCAGACGGGGATCACCGCGTGGTCGCGTGTTGCAAGGGCGTTCGCACCGGCCTGGTACGCGGTGGCGACTGCAAGATCTTGGCTTCTGTTGCAGGACGATCCGCACAGGCAGCGGCCCGTCGCGCACTGATCCGGGCGTAACCGGATGTGCGGGTGATAAGGTCAAGGCTTCACCAATCACGGAGCCCCTGCTTGGACCATCCCACTCTTCCGGCCGAGATGGCCGACACCTATGCATTGCGCCCCATCTGCGCGACTGACGCCAGCGCCTGGTATGACTATCTGCGCGATCCCGATGTGGTCCAGCACACCAGCTGGAACCTGAGCGGCGAGGCGCAATTGGAGGCGCAGATCCGCGCGCAATATCTGAGTACGGCGCAAGATCATCCGATGCGCTTTGCCTTGGTGGATGTGGCCAGCGACAAGCTTGTCGGCACTGTGGGCTTCAATGGCATCGTGCAGGCGCACCGACATGCGGAGCTTGCTTATGATCTGGCGCCGGGACAATGGGGCCGGGGCCTGGCGGGCGTGGCCTGTATGGCCTTGGTGCGCTGGGGCATCGAACGCCTTGGACTGGTGCGGGTCCATGCGCATGTGCTGGATACGAATGTCCGGTCGATCCGGGTGCTGGAAAAATGTGGTTTCCGGCATGAGGGGACGCTGCGCTGCTATCGGGTGGTGCGGGGTGAGTCTCGCAATTTCGAGCTGTATGCGTTGCTGGCGAGCGAACTGCCTGATGCTGAAGAGGATGGTCCGTCGGCGATTTAGTGTGCCGATGAGTGTGTGCTTTTTGATGCGGTGTGTCGTGCTGTAGTCAGTCGCGGTGCCGTGTATCGGCCCGTGCGAAGCGGGTGGCCGCGCGCCTGCGTAATGCGACGACGGGCTCGGGGCGCTGGCGGCGTGGGCCAGCGAACGATCCTTTGGACGGCTTTAGGTCGTAACGTCCGTCAGCGCGCGTGGAGGAAATGGCGACTTGGTCGACGACCGCAATGCGCTGCCGAGAAACGGTGATGTGCTCAGCGAACGCCATCGCGCCTTGGCAAAACAGTGATCTGGTCGACAACCGCCGATGACCGTCGACGCCCCGACAATGAAGGTGGTGCGTCAACGTTCAAGTCGCTCTCTCGAAAAACGTTGGGGCCGTCAACGACCGCCAGCGCCCCGAGCCCGTCGTCGCATTAAGCTGGCGCGCGGCCACCCGCTTCCCAGTCACCACACCGGTCAGACGAGCATTGCTCTCATCAGTTGCCGGAGCGTAAAAGGCAATTGAAGGACGGTCAGAGCGGTGAGCCGCTGACTTGCTTCGTGGCGACCTGGTCAGCCAATCCCCAAGGCGAGTCGCTTGGCGATCAAGGACGGCGGCTGCCCAATAGCAGGGAGCCGCGAACAGCATCCAAGCAGCCAGAGGTGTTGGCTCGCCCAACGGCAGGGTTGGCTTTTAACCGAGAGTCTTTGAAGGCGCGGGGTCGTGTATCGGGTCGGGCGAAGATCGGGTGGTGCGGAGCAGGCGGGAGCCCTGCCCGCCCGGACGCTTCGCACGAGCCGATACACGACCCCGCGACTGGGTACAAAGCGCGAAACCGTCACGCCAAACTGTGAGTGGCTGCACAGCGCCACACCGGTACACCGAACCGCGACCGCCTCAAGAACGCCAGACCGCGTCAAAAGTTACTGAGCCTCAGCCAATAAGCAATCCCGCAATACCCCGCAAACCACGTCTCGATCCCTATCCGTCACCCACGGACTATTGCCGATCGCCAGCATCCGACTCGCCAGGCGGCGGGCGTTGGGCAATGCGTCGGGGCCGGCAGCGGGGACGATGCCTTGCAGATAGGTGTAGTCCGGGAGGGTGTGGACAAACGGAAGACTCAAGCCGTAGCCGCTGCCCCACAGACGCTTCAACACCGCGTCGCGCGCGGCATGACTTGGCAGCAACACCAACATCACCGGCCAGACGCCCTGCCCCGCCGCATCGTCCAGCAAGTGCACACCAGGAATCAGCCGCAGCATCGCCCGCCACACCGCAGCGCCTTTCGCCGTCTCGTCCAGAAATGCAGGCAAACGCGCCAGCGCATGGCAGGCCACCGCTTGTCGCCAGCTGCCCGGCCGATGCAACGGAATATCTAGGTCGAACTCATCACCGGCGGCAGCAATCCAATCGCCGTGCGCCAGATCGCGTCGCAAGGGCCGGCCATAGGCCAGGCGCAATCCTGCGGGGCGGTACACCGCCGCGTAGGCCAGCAATTCAATACTGCGGCGCAGTTCCCAGCCGGTCTTCGGTGGCGTGACGGTCTCGGCCACTTTGCGCAAGGATTCACGCAGATGGGGGTGCTGGGTGAACAGCACACCGCCTTCGAACATGGTCAGGCCCTTGCCCACCGCCAGACTGAAAAATCCCACGTCGCCCTGCAAGCCTACCGACTGGCCACCCACCGTGGCGCCCAGCGCCTGCGCGGCATCTTCGATCACCCAGGCGCCGACGGCACGTGCGTGCAAACATGCACTGGCCACATCCGCCACGCGGCCCGCCATGTGGGTGGGGATCACGGCCAAGGTGTTGTGGTCACACAGGCGAGCCAGCTCGACCGAGTCCATATCCAGGCTGTCGGGCAGCAGTTCGCACACCCGCAATTCCAGTGCGCAATGCTTGACCGCCAACGCGACCAGCGGGCAGGTATAGGCAGGCACGATGACCACGCGACGGTCAGGCGTCTGACGCGCAAGCGCGGTCAGGGCGATGACCAGCGCGGCCGTGCCCGAGCAGGTGATCTGCACGGTAGGCAGACCGATGAAACCGGCCAGCGCATGCGCCAGATCACCATGCACGCCAAGCTGCATCGCGCCGTCTTGCCCCATCCCTGTCTGCGCAGGCTTGGCACTGCCAAACAGCCGCGTCAAGGCAGCCGGCAGCAGATCACCAAGCTGCAATGGCAGTCCTGCGGTCGGCGGCAGGTCGAAGCCCGGCCTAATGGGCGTGGCCGTCGGCATGGGTGCGCGAACTGGTGCCGTGGGCGGGCGCTGGCGGGACGCTGTCGCCGGCCTCGCCGCCCAGCTCCGCTTCCCCCAGGGCCAGGCAGACGATGCCTGCGATGATCGTCAGGGCGCCGACGACTTGCCAGGGGCCAATCCGCTCGTCGAACAGGTAAACGGACAGCAGCATCACCGACACCAGTTCCAGGTGCGAAGCCGCAAACGCGGGGCCAATAGGGGCGCGCTGAAGCAGCGTCATCCACGCGAAGAACGCACCGATGTAGCCAACGAACGCGCCGTAGATCCACGGCTGGCCGAATACGCGCAGCAGCCAGTCGGCGGAAAATTCCAGCGGCAGGGCCTGGGTGGCGGCGTATTTGAAGCTGATCTGGGCCAGGGTGTCGAAGGCCATCAGCGCGAGAAAACCAAGCAGGTAGAAGCGGCGCATTACTGAAGTCCCACCACGGCCACGCCAATCGAAATCAGCACCATGCCTGCCACGCGCAGGCGGGTCAGCTTTTCTGCGAACCAATACCGGCCGGCGATCATGATCGCGACGATGTTGATCGACCCCAGCAGCACACCTTCGGACAAAGGCACCAGCGACAGAAAGGACAGCCACAACACAAATTCGGCCACGTAGCAGACGATGCCGACCCAGATCCAGCGGCGTGCCAGCATCCACTTCCAGCGCGCCACGCCCTCGCCTGCATCGGGGTCGCCAGCCGCGGCCTTGAAGGCCAACTGGCCACCGCTATCGACCACCACGTTTGCAATCCACAACACGATGGCAATGACCGGCATGCCGGTGCCAATGTCGGCGCTCACGCGGCGGCTCCCAGGGCGCGGCCTTTCTCGTCCACCACCCGCTTGATGAACGCAATAGTCTTGGCGATCACAGTACGGCGTTCGCGGTCGATGGTGACCATGTGATAGCTGTCTTTCAGCAACAGCATTTCCACCGGCGCCTGGGTGACCCGGCGTGCGATCAATTCGGCATTGCGGACACTGGCCACGTCGTCCTCCGTGGCGTGCACCACCAGGCACGGCGACCGAATGTCGCCAAGCTGGCGTCGAACATTCGCCGACAGCGCGCACATTTCGGCCACGGCATACCAAGGGTTGCCGGGCAGACCTGCGGCGCTGCTGTCGCCAGACTGCATTTGTGCGACGACGCGCTTGCGCAGGCTTTCGTCCTTGATGCCGTAAGGCGGTTGTTCCAGGAATATGCGGTTGCGTCCGATGCCGAAGACGCGGAACACCGGCAGCAGGAAGGTCAGGCGCGTGAACGCGGGCATGCTCCAGCCGTCGTGGCGGAACAGGGTCGCGTAGGCCGCCACGCCATCGATCAGATCCGGGCGCTGCGCAGTCACCCGCAAGGCCAGCAAGGCGCCCATCGACAGGCCGCCGACGAACAAATGGTCGACGCGTTTTTTCAGGCGTTCGGCACCGGCTTCCACGCTGGCGTACCAGTCACGCCAGGTGGTGGCCAACAGGTCTTCCTCAGACCCGCAATGCCCGGCCAGCTGCACGCAATACACGGTGAAACCGGCACGGTGCAGGCCTTTGGCCACCACGCGCATTTCGTTGGGCGTGCCGGTCAGACCGTGGATCAGCATGACGCCGGTCCGACCGCCTTCCAGCACGAATTCGCTGTCGACGATGCTCATGCGGTGGCTCGCTCGCGGGTGATCAGCGCGGGCAGCAGGCGGATCGCGTCATCGAAGCCCTGGATGGGGGCGTGATCGATGTCGTTGGCCTCGCAATGATCGATCAGTCGGTACTTGGCCAAGACGAAGCTGGCCTGCCCCGACACGCAGAAGTCAGAGGTGCTGTCGCCCACGAACAGCACGTGTTCATGGCGCTGCAATTGCTCGGCCAGGCGTTCGCACTTGCAGTTGCCGCTGGCGCGCTTGCAGTCTTCCGAGGCATACGGGAAGTCCAGGCGCCAGCTGCGCTCGCCGATCTGGACCAGGCGATTGGCGATCACCGGCAGGTCGTCCAGGCCGATCAGCCCAAGCAGGTAACGGATCACCAAGTCCATGCCGTCGCTGACCACTTGCACCGGCGCACCCAGCCTGCGCGCCAGCGCCACGAAGTCCGCAAAGTGCGGGTCGATGGCGATGCCTTGCAGATGCGCTTCCATTTCTTCGGCGCTCATGTCCAGCAATGCAATCTGGCCGGCCATGCATTCGCGCGAGCCGATTTCGCCAAGTTCCCAGGCGGCTTCCAGGTCTTCCCAGCCGGGCTTGGCAAAGCGCTGCAGCAAGGTGTCGGTGACGTCGCGCAGGCTGATGGTGCCGTCGAAGTCGCATTGCACCAGCCACGGCGAATCGGTATCAGGCTGCGCCGTGACCAGGTTGCGGCGATCGCCGTCAAATGCGGGACGCAGGCGGGAAAGGGTTTGCTCAATCATAAAAAGTCACCTGTACATTCTGGCCGATGCGCAATGCGGCAGGCCCGGTAAACACCACGACGCTTTCGACGACCCGGACGTTGGCGCGCAGCGCGGCATCGTCATCCAGGCGGCTGGGGGCAAAGGTCTGGCCGACCCGCGCGAGCTGGCCGGCTATCGGTGCGCCACGCGCATCCGACACCACGGTCACCTCGGCACGCATGCCCGGTTTCAATCGTCCGACAAAACTTTCGTTGACCTCGGCGCGCACGATCAGCGGCCGGTCTGGCAACAACACCAGCAAGGGGCGGCTGGCGCGTGCGCCCACCATGCTGCCTGGCTGCACATACAGCGACAGCACGGTGCCGGCCTGCGGCGCACGCACAGTGCGGCGCTCCAGGCGGTGACGCGCCAGGCTCAGGCGCTGGCGGGCAATTGCCACGTCGGCCTGCGCCAGCGTCACCGACTCGTTGATTTCCTGAACATGGCGATTCGCATCGTCGGCGCGCTGCTGGTCGCTTGCGCCCGCACGCGCAGCCTCGGCCAGGCGCTGTGCGGTCTGGCGCGCGGCCGGCAAGCCAGCACCCTGCACCCGCAACGCAGCTTCAGCACGGCGCAGCTCGGCCTGCGCCAGGTCGATGTCCTGCTGCGCGTCGTCGGTGCCCAAGCGGAACAACACGTCGCCGCGGGCAACCCGTGCGCCTTCCTTGACGGCCACGCTGTCGACCTGCCCTTCCTCGGTGGAGCCAAGTTCCAGCAAGCCACCTTCGACGTCGACCTTGCCGCGCGCAACGGCGGCATACGCAACCGGTGCAGCCGGGGCCGGCGTGGCGGCGCGCGCGTTGCGTCCGCCCATGCCGTCGAAGCAGCCGGTCAGGGCCGTCGCCACCAGCAGCGCCAGCGGCACCACGCTGAGTCGCAATAAACGTGACTTCATGCCTGACGGCCCTCGTCGGAAAAAGTGGTGGTGTGCAAATTCGCAATCGACGACATCGGCGCCAGTCCATGCAGCGCGCCTTGTGCCGCGGCGGGATGCGACATCGGATAACCCGGCATGCCGGGACGCCAATCGCTGCGGATTGCGCCGTCTTCCATGCTCAGTACCCGGTCGGCGTGCCGCACCAGGCGGGGATCGTGGCTGACGCAGACCACCGTCGTGCCATGCCGACGCGCAATGCGGTGCAGGATGTCGATCACGTTCTGACCGTTTTCGGCGTCGAGCGCACTGGTGGGCTCATCGGCAAACAGCAGCTGCGGTTCCTTGGCCAGCGCGCGGGCAATCGCAATGCGCTGCTTCTCGCCGCCGGACAATTGCGCCGGGCGCAATTGCGCGCGATGCGTCATGCCGACTTCGTCGAGCGCGGCCATCGCCCGCTCGCGCGCCTGCTTGTCCGAGATCCCCAGGTAACCCAAGGGCAACTGCACCTGCTCGGTCGCGGTCAATGCGGGGAAGAGATTGAATCCCTGGAAAACAAAGCCGGTGTGCTGCAGGCGGAAGCGTTCCAGCGCACGTTTGTTCAGCGCGCACAGCGATTGGCCCAGTGCATCGATCCGCCCCTGATCAGGTGCCTGCAGCCCGCTCAGCAAGGACAGCAAGGTGCTTTTTCCGCAACCCGAGGGGCCGGACACCAGCGTCAGTTCCGCTGGCAGGATGCTGACCGACAGCTTCTGCAAGACCTTGACCTGGACCACGCCGGAGACAAAGGACTTGCTCACGTCCAGCGCCTCCAGACTGGCAGGCGGCAACTGGTCGGCGAACGGCGCCAGCACCGGCTCGGTGCGAGGGGAATGGGTGAGGTGTACAGGACTCATCGCAGCAACATCGCCGGATCGGCGCGCCACAAGCCGCGCACCGCAATCACGCCGGATATCAGCGCCAGGCCCAATACCAGCGCACCGCAGATCAGGCCTACCGGCAAGGACATGGCGACCGGCACATCGCGGTTCGCCGCCAGGGCAAGCAGCAAGGTGCTGGCGATGGCAGCGACGATCAGGCCCAGGCCGCCCACCCATACGGATTGCTCCAGCACCACCCGGCTGAGCGACGCGAAGCTTGCTCCGAGCGCATTCAAGGTGGCGTATTCACGCGTCGACGCCAGCACCATGCCCATCAAGGCCTGACTGGTGATGACCGCGCCGACCAGGCAGACGATGCCCGCCATGAACATCACCGCCACACCGGCACCGGTGCCGAACAACCAATAATGCTGTGAACGACGCGCGAACTCGCGTGCCGTCCAGACCTCGAAGGGACCGAAGGCCGGATCGGCATGGATGCGCGCGCGCACCTCGTCGGCACGTTGCGGGTCACGCAGGCGCGCCACGAAATAGGTGGCCAGATCGGCCGGTGCAGGCCCGCTGACCAGACTGCGTGCGGTGTCCAGCGACGTCAACACATTGACGCCGCCCAGCGCCCGCAGGCCGTTGACCACGCCCACCACCCGCACGCGGGCGCCGTTGATCCAGCCCACGCCGTCCAACCCGACGCCGAGTTGTTCCAGGTCGGCGCGATCGACAATCACGGTGCCCGGCACGCGCAGCAGTTCGCGGCTGCCGGCAGACAGGAAGCGGGAGAACATCGATGCGTCGGGCGCGGTATCGATACCTGACACGAACACCGACACGCCACCGTGCGCGCTGCTGAGGTCGCGCCAGTCGCCATCAACCCAGACATAGGGCTCGACACGCGTCACGTCAGGGTCCATGCGCAGCCGCATTTCGACATCGGGGCCAATCGGACGGCCGAAGTTCACACTCTGGGTGCCGGGATAACCGGCCCAGAGGTCACCCGAGGATCCGGTGACGTAAATGGCTGCGCTGCCGAAAATTCCCAGCACCAGGGCCGCCTGGACGGCCAGCAGCACGCCGCAGAAGCCCACGGCAAGCACCGCCGGCAAAAAACGGCGCCATTCATAGATCAGCGTCTTGCGGCCAAGGGCAATCATGGCTGCCCCTGCGTATCGGTTTCGGCGGGCAGCGGTGCGCCGCCCAGCGCCTTGTACAGCGCCACAAACGCCAGCGCACGCGACGCCTGCGCACCTACCAGATCCATCTCGGCCTGGCGACGCGCGCGCAACAAAGGCAAACCATCAAACTCGCTGGACAGGCCCTGACCTTGCAGCACGCGTTGCGATGCCTCGCCAGCGTCCAGTGTCGACAGCGCCCGCTCGCGATCTGCCGTGCGGCGGCTTTGCTGATCGAAGTTCGACAAGGCCGTCTCGGTTTCGCCGACACCCACGACCAAGGCTTCACGATAGGCAAGCAAGGCCGCATCCAGTGCATCTTCATGCGCGTCGGCATTGCGGCGACGCTGGCCCCAGTCGAACAGGGGGATGTCGATCACCGGTCCAAAACCCGGCACGTTGTTGGACTGAACACGGCGGTTCTGGGTGACGTTGTAGGCAAACAAGAGGGATGCGCCCAGCACGATGCGCGGGTACAACGCAGAGCGTGCGAGGCCCAGATCGCCGGCGGCCTCCATCACGTGGGCCTCGGCCTTGCGAATTTCAGGCCGGGTGCGCAGCAGATCGGCCGGCACCTGTGTCAGCGACGGCGCGGCCAGGCGCAGCGGGGGGGCGGCATCGAACCATTGCGCATCGGGCGCGGTCTGGCCAAGCAATACCGCCAGTCCCTGTGCGGCCGCGCGGATGGCAGCGCGCGGCTCGGCCGCCTCGGCATCGAGCTGCACCAGACGGGCATTTGCCTGGGCGCGTTCACTGGCCGGCGCCTGGCCGGTGCGCACGCGCATGTCTTCCAGCGCCACAGCGCGGGTTTCCAGCTTCCTAAGGCTGTCGAGGCCATCGAGCCGCTGCTGGGCCGTACGCAGGTCCAGGTAGCTGCGCACCACCTCGGCCACCACCGACACGCGTGCGGCCTGCGTGTCTGCAAGCAGCGTGGCGATGGCGCCCTCGCCTTGCATCTGCGTGGCTTCGCGTGCGCCGAACAGGCCGAGTTCCCACACGGCATCCAGGCTGGCTTGGTAGTAGGTGTCGATGGCAGACGCATCCTGTGCGGTGCGGCTGCCTGCGCTCAGGCTGGGCAGATACGCCACGTTGGCGCTTGCCGCCAGTCGGCGCGCCTGGCGCAGCCGGCTGCGCGCCTGGGCCAGACCCAGGTTCTGCGTCAACGCACGCGACACCAGATCGTCGAGCATCGGGTCATGGAAACTTTGCCACCAGTTGCTCAGGTCAGGGGCCGGCGCATCGCTCAAGCTTGCCGCCGCAGCCGCTTGATAGCTGGCAGGCATGGCATTGGGCAAGGCAGGCGCCTCGACGCTGACGCACGCTCCCAGCGCCGACAGGCCGACGGCGGCGATCGAAGCGAACAGGAAGCGGGCAAGGGGCAAGGCGATGGACTCTTGGAGCTGGCGAGAAGCAGTCGGACGCCGGGTCGGCACAAACGCATCGAAAATCCTTGGTTGTGCATTGGCACCCGTGGTCGGGCGTCAACGGGATTCACGTTGCATGGCGGCGATTTTCCCGGCCGAAGCTTGTGCGGCGGTGCACGTTTTGTGGAGACTGCGTGTAGAAGCGCAATCTGTGGCGGACCAGGCACCACTTCGCGGCAAACACGCCACGACGCCCTGTGGCAGCACGGGGAACGCGGCGCTGGCCCGGACAAAATCGGCATAATGGGCAGCTACACGCAGATTCGGCGCTTCTGCGGTCTGCGCTGGAAAGGACATTCATGAATAACGACGTGCACCGCCCCGTGCCGCTGGTGCTGGTCGTGGAAGACGAACCCAGCATCGCGGACATTCTGCTGGCGTATCTGAAACGCGATGGCCTGCGCACCCACCATGCCGCCACCGGGCCGGCCGCCTTGCAATTGTTTCGCCAATTGCGTCCCGATCTGGTTTTGCTCGACATCCGGCTGCCCGGCGCAGACGGCGTCGACGTACTGCGTGACATCCGCGCGGAAAGCCTGACGCCGGTCATCATGGTCACCGCAATGACCGACGATGTGGACAAGTTGCTGGGCCTGCGCATGGGGGCGGACGACTACATCGCCAAACCCTTCAATCCGGCCGAAGTCGTGGCGCGGGTGCGTGCGGTCTTGCGCCGCAGCTCGCCGGTGGACACCGCCGTGGCGACCATCCGCGTCGGCCGCATCGAGATCGATGAAACCGCGCATGCGGCATCGGCTTTCGACGAGGCCGGTGTGGCACAGCCGCTGGCGCTCACGCTGACCGAATATCGCCTGCTGGCGCACCTGGCGCGCCAACCGCGCCGCTGCTTTTCGCGCGCAGAACTGATCACCGCTTGCATGCCCGAAAGCGACGCACTCGACCGCGTGGTGGATTCGCACCTGAGCAAGCTGCGCCGCAAACTGCAACTGGCCGGTTGCGGCGACCTGATCGAAACCGTGCGGGGCATTGGCTACCGCTTGTGGCCCGAGTCCTGAGATGGCGCGCGTTCTAGACCGGATCTGGATCCGCTTCGGCGTGCAGATGGCGATCGTGGTGGTCGCCACCATCGCCATTCTGGCCAGCAGCGTTTTCTTCTTTGCCGACCTGCAATATCGCGAGTTCTACGACAGCCTGCCCAGCGACGTGCGCACCGAGCTGGACCAATTGAAGGCCATCGATCAGGACGACAGCCCGCGCGCCTACGAAATCTACGGCCATTACTGGCGCGAAGACCTGTGGTTCGGCGAGAAATGGTCGCTGGTCATGGGCCTGGTGATCTGCATTCCCTTCGGGCTGGGCGCGGGCTTCTGGCTGTCGCGCATCGTCACCAAACCCCTGGGGTCGATTGCGCAGGCGGCGCGCGAGGTGGCGCGCGGCAATTTCTCGGTGCGTGCCCACATCGGGCAGTCGCGCGGCGAGTTGGCGGAACTGGTGTCCGACTTCAACCTGATGACGGATTCGCTGCAGGGATTGGAACGCGAGCGGCGCAGCACGGCGGCCGCCATGTCCCACGAATTGCGTACACCGCTGACCGTGCTGCGCGCGCGCCTGCATGCCATCTGCGACGACGTGATTCCTGCCACGCCCGAAGAATTCGCACGCCTGTTGCAACAGGTGGAACATCTGGGGCGGCTGGTAGATGACGTGCACACCTTGTCGCTGGCCGATGCCGGCCGCCTGTCCCTGCACCCGGAAAACCTGAACCTGAGCACCTTCACCCGCCGCGTGCTGGGCGATTACGAGAACCGGTTCGAAGAGGCGGCGCTGGATGCCGTGCTGATTGCGCCATCAAGCGCCGTGATGGCCTGGGCGGACGCCGACCGCTTGCGGCAGATTCTGGTGAACCTGATCGAAAATGCACTGCGCTATGCAACGGGCGCCACCCGCCTGGAAGTCGCCCTGCGTGTAGACAGCACCTGGTCGACCCTGACCGTCAGCGACGATGGCCCTGGCCTGCCGCCCGACGTGATGGCACACCTGTTCGAGCGCTTTCACCGATCGGACTCTTCACGCTCGCGCGGTACCGGTGGGTCTGGCTTGGGCCTGACCATCGTGAAGATGCTCACCACCCAGCAAGGCGGCGATGTGCAAGTCGGCCGCTCGGCGGCGGGTGGCGCAAGCATTACGGTGCGCTTGCCCCGGAACGTGCAGATTGCAGCAGGCGACAGCGCACGCCAGTCTTGAGCGTCGCGCCAGCCGCCGATCGGCAATTGATCAGCGGCTGGCCAGCAGCACCCAGGCGACGCCCACGATCACCAAGGCCGCGCCGAGCTTTTCGCGGCCGCTGGACTGCTGGGCGAACAGCCTGCGCGACACGATCTGCGCGAACAAGACCTCGACCAGGCCCAGCGTGCGCACGTTGGCCACCGCGCCCAGCGCGAAGCCGATGAACCAGAACTGCGATGCCAGCGCGCCCATCAGCCCGGCGAACAGCGACGACCGCCACACCCGCAGGCTGCCGATCAACGCAGGCCGCTGAAAGCACAGCAGGTAGACCAGCAGAATCGCCACCTGCACGGCCAGGCTCCAGACCAGCGTGGTCGATGCGCGCAGCAGCGGCGAGCCGCTTTCCAGCGACAGGATCGCACCCCGAAAACCAACCGAGGCCAGCGCGAAACAGGCGCCCGAAGCGATGCCGGTCAGCGCCGGCAACCACGCGTCGCGACCGCTGGCCGAAACGCCTCCTCGCCAGGACATCAGGATCACGCCCCCGGTTGCCAGCAGCACCGCCAGGGCGCCGCCCAGGCTCAAGGGGTCTCCCAGCACCGACACCGCGAAAATCGCGACCAGAATGGGCTCGGTCTTCACATACACCGTGGACAACGCAAAGCTTCGGTGCTTCATGGTGGCGAGCATCAATGCGGTCGCCAGGATCTGCGCCACTGCCGATGCACTCACGAAGGCCAGGAATTGTCGCGTCGGCGACGGGATGATGGCGCCTTCGACCAGGCGCACGGCGATCAGGAACAGGATCGCGAAAGGCAGGCCGTAGAGAAAGCGCACCTGTGTGGCCCCCAAGGTGCCGAGTGTCTCGGTCAGGCGGTGCTGCAAGGTGTTGCGGGCGGTCTGTGCCGCAGCCGCCACCAGCGTGGCGGGAATCCAGAGCCAGGACACATCCAAGGCAGAACACTCCGGTGAGAGGCATACGTGAAGACGAAGCAGGATGCTTGGCTACGGTGCTGAAGCAGCCAAGCCCCGGCGGGCTGACATTTGAACGCGTGTGCTTGCAGGTGTCCATCACGGCCCGTGCGCTGAAGCTGTCATCGGCCTATGGCATAGTCATTGGTCTGCGAACCCGGACATTGCCCATGCGTTCCCCTATTGCCTCTGACCGTATCGACGCCGTGATCTTCGACTGCGACGGCACGCTGGTCGACAGCGAGAGCCTGTCCACCACGGTAGTGCTGGAGATGCTCGCCGAACACGGCGTTGTGCTTGATTACGTCCACATGCTGGAACGCAGCCGTGGACGTCAATTTGCGGTGATCGTCGACGAACTGCGCGCAGAGTACCCACACGCCGTGGCGGAAAGGTTCATCGAAGACTTCCGCGTGCGCAGCATGCGTCTGTTCCACGAGCGACTGCAACCGATTGCCGGCGCCGTGGCGCTGGTCGAAGCCCTGCACCTGCCCATGTGCGTGGCGTCGAATGCGCCGCGCAACAAGATCGAGGCCTGCCTGGAAATCACCGGCATGCTGTCGCATTTCGAGGGCCGCATTGTCAGTGCGTATGAAGTCGGCGCCTGGAAACCCGACCCAGCGCTGGTGCTGGCGGCCTGCGCCTTGTTCGAGCTGCCGCCCGAGCGCTGCCTGCTGGTCGAAGACAGCGTTGCCGGCGTGGAAGCAGGGATTGCCGCAGGCGTGCACGTGCTGGGATATCGCATCGACACGCCGAATGCCGAGTGGCCGAGCGATCGCGTCAGGCTGATCGACGATCTGGCAGACGTGCTGACACGCGTGACGGTCTAGACGGCCTCTGCCTGGCGGTATGCGGCCTTGATCAGTCGTCGTACTGAGGCGTCGCCGGGCGCGCCGCCAAGGGCTCCCAGGCTACCGTCACCGGAGCCAGCACCTGCTGCAAGCGGGCGTCGAGCTTGGCCTGCGCATCGCGCAGACACTCGCCCAGGCTGTCGGACAGGACCGAGCCTGGTCGATGCGCCGCCCGCAACATCACCACATCGAAGCGCAGCGGCGGGTCGATTGCATATAGCGTCAAGGCATCGAAGGCGCCGCTGACGGCGGTGTTCTGGTCGATGATCGCCACCCCTGCCCCGCTTTCCACCAGGGCGCGCGCCAGCGAATAGGTCTGCACTTCCAGCCGGGATACCGCATCTACACCGGCGTCGCGCAGGCGCTGCTGCACCAGCATGCCCAGCGGACTTTCATCATCCAGCGCGATGAAAGGCTGCGCCAGAAAATCATCCAGATGCAAGGCCCGGTCGGTAGGCACCGCGGTGCCCGCGGGTACCGCCAGAACCATGCGGCCATGCCCGACCACCTCGGCCCGGATGGCCTCGTGCTCGGGCGGATTGATGGCAAAACCCAGATCGAAATCATGGGCCAGCAAGCCTTGCAGAATGTCGTTGGAATGGTGGCTGAGAATGCGGCATCCAGCATCGGGGTGGCGTTGCACGAAGCGCTGCACGGCACCGGTCAACACGCTTTGCGCCAGGCTGGGCGTGGCCGCCACGCGCAGCAGACCGGCCCCGTGATGGCGCAGGTGCCCGGCCACCTTGCGCAGGCGCTCGATGCCGCCATACACGCGGTTGGCCTCGTCGAACAGCACCAGCGCTTCCGGCGTAGGCATCATGCGGCCACGACCACGCTCGAACAGCGCGAAGCCGAGCTCCTGTTCCGCGTGTTGCAAGACGCGCGTGACGACGGGCTGCGAGACGTGCAGATACCGCGCCGCTTCGCTGACGGTCTTCATCAACATCACGGCACGAAACACTTCGATCTGGCGCAGCCGCATGGAACCGTCCGAGGGGGGTATAGCCTGAAGCTATATTCTTGCACGAACAGGTATTGGCGCTCGGCCAGTGGCCACGCCTATCGTCCTGTATCAGGGTGCACTTCAAGCGCCCGCCTACGGGACACGCAGCATGAAAATCGTCGTTGTCGGCGCCGGCATCATCGGCATGACCACCGCCTACTACCTGGCACGCGACGGGCACCAGGTGACGGTGGTGGACCGCGCCGATGCGGCAGGCGCGGAAACCAGCTTCGCCAACGGCGGCCAGCTGAGCTACAGCTTCGTCGCGCCACTTGCCGGACCTGGGGTCTTGAGCAAGGTGCCAGGCTGGTTGCTGGACAGAAATTCACCGCTGCGTTTTCGTCCCCGGCTGGACCCTGACCAGTGGCGCTGGAGCGCAGCCTTCGTGCGCGCCTGCACGTCCGCCAAAAGCCGCGAGACGGCCGAGAAGCTGCTGACCTTGTCCTTTCTCAGCCGCGACCTGTATCACGACATGGCCGAGCAGGAAGGCGTGCCCTTCGACTTCGCCCGCAGCGGCAAGCTGGTGATGCATCGCGACGCAGGATCGTTCAACGACGCGCGTGCACAGACCGACTACCAGGCCACGCTGGGCTGCCACCAGGAAGTGCTGGATGCGGATCAGTGCGTGGCCATCGAACCGGCGCTGGCCGACGTGCGTGCCGAGATTGCAGGTGGCATCTTCACGCGCAGCGAAGACAGCGGCGACTGCCGCCAGCTGTGTGAATCCCTGGTGACGCGGCTGCGCGCGGAAGGCGTGGGTTTCCGCTTCGGCGCGACCGTCAGACGGCTGATCGCACGCGGCGATCGGATCAGCGCCGTGGATATCGACGGCGAACACCTGGAGGCCGACGCCTTTGTGCTGGCTGCCGGTATCGACGCGCCTCGGCTGACCCGTCCGCTGGGCATCCGGCCGCTGCTGTACGGCTTGAAAGGCTACAGCCTGACCTACCCGCTGGCCCCTGCCAGCAGCGCCCCCACGATCAGCGTGACCGACCTGCAGAACAAGGTGGTATATGCGCGTATCGGCGACCGCTTGCGCGTGGCAGGCATCGTCGACATGGGTGACGACAACACCATCATTCGTCCCGAGCGCATCGCCACGCTGGCGCGTCAGACCGAGGCCCTGTTCCCGCGCCTGTCAGCCGCTGGCACCCCCGCGCAATGGGCTGGGCTGCGGCCCGCGACGCCCGAAGGTGTGCCCCTGATCGGCCCCACCCGCCTGCGCAACCTGTGGCTGAATCTTGGCCACGGTGCGCTTGGTTTCACGCTGGCAACCGGCAGCGCCCATTTGCTGGCTGGCATGATTGCCGGACGGCCTGACGAGCGCGTGAAGATGTTCGACCCGGGGCCCTGATACGGCGACAGACGTCAAGGCTTGATGGACACAATGAAATGATGTGTACGGCAAGCCATTGCAAAGCGCGGCATTGATACTGTATAAACATACAGCACTCAAACTTTGGCCCGAACGGCCATGGAGCCCGATATGCAGTACACCGTCGCCTTGCAAGACTTCCCCGATATCCCCGCCGATGTTCGCCAGCAGGCGGAACGCCGTTATTGCAAGACCTTGGAAAAAGCCCTGGGTGGTGCCGACGAAGTGGGCATCGCCTACCGCGCCTGGACCAACGCCGAGGATTCCTCCGAGGACGAACTGTCGCCCGACGATCGGACGCTGGCACTGCGCTGGCAGAAGGCCGCCATGAAGGCGCAAAGCGAGGGCTTCAACGGTCTGGGTGAAGCACCCGAAGCTTACTTCGAGATCAAGCTGGTTCGATGACTCCAGGTCGATGAATCAGGGTCAAGAATGGCAAAAGGGCCCGCAACTGCGGGCCCTTTCATTGAATGCAGCGTCGGAGGTGTCCACAAACCGCGGACGACCGACAGCCCTATTCATTTCTTCAGATATTGCTCGACCTTGATTGCCGAGGTACCGACCGACGACACCGCATCCTTGATCCGAATGGCGGTCACACCAAACTTGTCCGTCCAGAAACGCATATCGTCTGCGTCATTCAGGTCGATCTTGGTACGCTCGGCGGTGGCGGCTTTCGCCTTGCTCTTGGCCTTGGTGCCAGGGGTGCTTGCGGATGTGGTCGTGCCGTCAGCCATGCTTGTCTCCAGTCTTGCGGGGGAATCCCAGCCACAGAGAATAGCAACATGAATGCCAGCGTGCGGGATACGTACGGCTTGGTTGCGATTCAGTTTGCCAAATCGCCAGACAAAATAGAAAACCGGCTTGAAAACGCTATACGAACCTACTGAAAACCCCAATACAAAAAGCCGTCGGTGATTAACTCACCAACGGCTTTTTTCAATACTGGTCGGAACGGTGGGATTCGAACTCACGACCCCTTGCACCCCATGCAAGTGCGCTACCAGGCTGCGCTACGCCCCGACTGAACTTACGAGCAAGAGTATACCAGTTCTGTGTAAATCCGCTGGCGATTGCATTCACGTCGCCAACGATGCCTGCACAACAGCACTTCACCACAATGAAAAACGGGTTACGCATCGCTGCGTAACCCGTTTCTGTCTTTCTATTCTTGGTCGGGACGGTGGGATTCGAACTCACGACCCCTTGCACCCCATGCAAGTGCGCTACCAGGCTGCGCTACGCCCCGAACAGAAGAAAATTATATCAGGTTTCACACCTTGAGTGCGGTGACGATGTAATTTGCCAATCCGGTGAGGCCCGTGCGCAAGGCCTCGACTTCTTCGCGCTTGAACACCACATCATCGTTGATCGGCGGCAAGGCGTCGTCGGGCACGGTGTCGCCGTGGCGATTGGCACGGCCGTCGTCCAGGCGGTTGCGTGCGCCGCTGATGGTGAAGCCTTGTTCGTAGAGCAGCTCGCGAATACGGCGGATCAGCAGGACTTCATGGTGCTGGTAATAGCGCCGGTTGCCGCGCCGCTTGATGGGCTTGAGCTGGTTGAACTCCTGTTCCCAGTAGCGAAGCACATGGGGCTTTACGCCGCACAGCTCGCTGACTTCGCCGATCGTGAAGTAACGCTTGGCCGGGATCGGCGGCAGGACAACGGAGGGTTCGGTACGCGCCATGACAATTCAGCCTTTCAAGACTGACGCTGATGGTCGCGCAGGGCGACCTGCTCGACCATGCTCTTGAGTTTCTGGCTGGCGTGGAAAGTCACGACACGACGTGCCGTGATGGGAATCTCTTCCCCGGTTTTCGGGTTGCGGCCAGGCCGCTGGGGCTTGTCGCGGACCTGAAAATTTCCGAAGCCAGACAGTTTGACCATATCGCCGCGCTCGAGGGCGTCGCGAATCTCTTCGAAGAAGGTTTCCACCATGTCCTTGGCCTCGCGCTTGTTCAGGCCAACCCGCTCGAACAGCAGGTCGGCCAGTTCAGCCTTGGTCAAGGTGTGGGCATCGTCGTCGTCGCGGGGAGCTGCGGGCGCAGGCAGCTCATCGTGGCCAGAAAGCAAGAGGGAGTCAGCGTCGGAGTGGAGGGAGTGCATAGACCTAAAACGTTCAACCTCGGAAGGGCCGGATACTGGACCCGGCCCGCGACAGCGGGGAGGCGCCGCGCGCCGGTGAGGCGCGAACCCCGCGTCAGGCCCGTTGCCGGGCACCATGCCCGGCGATCAATGCATCGCGTAATTTGCCGATGCATGCGTCGACTCGGGCGTCGTCGAGAGTCACGGAAGTATCCTGCACCCAGAAGCGGAAGGCAAGGCTTTTTTCCTTTGTTGACAAGGACTTATCTCGCCAAACGTCGAAAATGCGTGCATCTCGGACGACCGCCAGTTCGGGGTCGGAAGCCACGGTCTGGGCCACCGTGTCGAGCAGCGATTGCGCGCTGACCGACTCGTCCACCCACAGCGCCAGGTCACGAATGACCACGGGCTGACGTGACACTTCATGCAATTGCGGCAGGCCATGCTCGCCCAGCAACGCCACATCCAGCTCGAACACCACGGGGGCATGCGGCAGCTCGGCTTGCTGCACCCAGCGCGGGTGCAGTTCGCCAATCCAGCCTACCGTCTTGCCGTCGATATCGACGGAGGCGGCACGTCCGGGGTGCAGCGCCGGATGCTGCGCAGCCGTGAAACGCGGCGTACGGCTGCCGAACAGCGCTTCGACATCGGCTTTGACGTCGAAGAAATCGACCTGGCGCGTGGCTTGGCCCCACTGCTCTTCCACCACCGGACCGTAAGCGATACCCGCCAGCTTGACCGGCTGATCGACACCGGCCACCGACAGCGGACCATCAACCACCTGGCCATCGCGACGGAACACGCGGCCAAGTTCGAACACACGCACGCGCGGCTGCTTGCGGTTGACGTTGTACTGGACGTTGGCGACCAGGCCGCCGATCAGGCTGCTGCGCATCACCGACAACTGGCTGGCGATGGGGTTGAGCAAGGCGATCGGGTCGGCGTTGCCGGCGTAATTCTTTTCCCAGTCGGCTTCGACGAAGCTGAAGTTGATCACTTCCTGGTAATCGAGTGCAGCCGTGGCATGGCGCAGTGCGTGGGCGCTGCGCTGGGCTTCCGGCTGCGCGATCATGGCGGCCGGCGCGACTGGCGGCAGATCGGGAATGCGCTCGAAGCCGTACACACGCGCGACTTCTTCGATCAGGTCTTCTTCGATTTCGATGTCGAAGCGATACGAAGGCGGCGTGACGGTGAAGACACCGGCATCCTGGTCGAAGGTGAAGTCCAGGCCCAGACGCGAGAAGATCTGCGCGATTTCGGCTTGGTCGACCGGCACGCCCAGCACGCGGTGGCAACGTGCCACGCGCAGTTGGACCGGGTCACGGGCAGGCAGGCTCAGGGTCTGGTCATCGACCGGACCGGCGCTGCCGCCGCAGATCTCGATGATCAGGCGCGTCAGGTATTCCAGGTGTTCGACCGTGGTGGCGAAGTCCACACCGCGCTCGAAGCGGTAACTGGCGTCGCTGCCAAAGTTGAAGCGGCGCGCACGACCGGCGATCGCATTCGGCCACCAGAAGGCGGCTTCCAGGAACACGTTGGTGGTGTCCAGCGTGACGGCAGTGTGATCGCCGCCCATGATGCCGGCCAAGGACTCGATGCCGCGATCGTCGGCAATGATGCCGACCTGCGGATCGAGCTGCACGGTCTGGCCGTTCAGCAGCAGCAGGCTTTCGCCAGCGTTGGCCCAGCGAACCTGCAGGCCGCCGCTGACCTTGTCCAGGTCGAACACATGGCTGGGACGACCCAGTTCCAGCATCACGTAGTTGGAGATGTCGACCAGGGCCGAGATCGAGCGCTGCCCTGCCCGCTCCAGGCGCTGCACCATCCAGGCCGGGGTCTTGGCATGGGCGTTGACGCCGCGCACGATACGACCGCTGAAGCGGCCGCACAGGTCAGGCGCCTGCACCGATACCGGCAGGCGATCTTCAATGGTGGCCGCAACAGGATCGAAGGCCGGCACGTTCAGCGGTGCACCGGTCAGCGCCGAGACTTCGCGGGCCACGCCAAGAATGGACAGGCAGTCGGCCTTGTTCGGCGTGAGCTTCAAGGTGAAGACAGTGTCGTCCAGCGACAGCGTGTCGCGCACCGATTGGCCGGGTACCGCGTCTGCCGGCAGCACCAGCAAGCCAGCGTGGTCTTGCGACAAGCCGAGCTCGCGTGCCGAGCACAACATGCCGGCGGATTCGACACCGCGCATCTTCGCAACACCGATCTTGATGCCACCAGGAAGTTCGGCGCCGACACGTGCCAGCGGCACATTCATGCCGACTTCGACATTGGGCGCACCGCAGACGATCTGCAGCATCTGGCCCGAGCCGTCGTCGATTTCGCACACGCGAAGCTTGTCGGCATTCGGATGCGGGGCAAGCCCGCGCACGTGGGCAACCACCACGCCCGAGAACGGCGGTGCGACGGGTGCCGCGTCTTCCACTTCGAGGCCGGCCATGGTCAGCCGGTGGGCCAGTTCATCGGAGCTAAGCGCCGGGTCGGAGAACGACCGCAGCCAGGATTCAGGGATTTGCATGTTCAGGGGTCCAGCGTCGGATTCGGGTAGCGCCGCGAGCAATCAGCGGGCGCATCGTGACAGGGGTCGGCGAACCGACGTCAGTTGAACTGCTTCAGGAAACGAAGATCGCCCTCGAAGAACTGGCGCAGGTCGTTGACACCGTAGCGCAGCATGGTCAGGCGCTCGAGGCCGGAGCCGAACGCAAAACCGATGTAACGCTCCGGGTCCAGCCCGAAGTTGCGCACTACGCTGGGATGCACCTGCCCCGAGCCCGAGATTTCCAGCCAACGACCCTTGTTGGGACCCGAGGTGAACATCATGTCGATTTCGGCCGACGGTTCCGTGAACGGGAAGAACGAGGGGCGGAAACGCAGCACCAGGTCGTCCGTCTCGAAAAAGCGGCGCAGGAAGTTGGTGTAGACACCCTTCAGATCGGCGAACGAGATGTCCTCGGCGATCCACAGGCCTTCGACCTGGTGGAACATCGGCGAGTGCGTCGCATCGCTGTCGACCCGATACGTGCGGCCCGGGGCGATCACCTTGATCGGCGGCTGGTTCATGCGCGCATAGCGCACCTGCATCGGGCTGGTATGGGTACGCAGCAAGAGCGGCAAGCTCTGCGCGTCCTTCATGTCGACGTAGAAGGTGTCCTGCATCGAGCGCGCCGGATGGTTTTCCGGGTTGTTCAAGGCAGTGAAATTGGTCCAGTCGTTTTCGATCTCGGGGCCGTCGGCCACATCGAAACCGATCGAGCGGAAGATCTCTTCCACCCGTTGCCAGGTCTGGATCACGGGATGGATGCCACCTACGCCGCGGCCACGTCCGGGCAGCGTCACGTCGATGGTTTCTTCGGCCAGGCGGGCTTCCAGCTTGGCGTCGGCAAGCGCTTGCCGACGATCGTTCAGGTGCCCTTCGATGGCGGTCTTGGCCTCGTTGATGCGCGCGCCTTCGGTGCGCTTTTGCTCGGGCGTCAATGCGCCCAGGCCTTTCAACAAGGCGGTCAGTGCGCCCTGCTTGCCGAGGAACCGGGCTTTCTCGTTCTCCAGCGTAGCGGGGTCGGCGGCGCCGGCGAATGCCTGCCTGGCTTGTTGGATCAGATCGTCCAGATTCTGCGACATGGCGACTTCACGAATGAGGGTGGACTACACGGAGTAGAAAACGCAAACGGGGCTTCCTAAGAAGCCCCGTTTGGGTGATGCATCGTCCCGGCTTGCACCGGGACGGGTCCTATCGCTGCCGGCGAACCGGCGGCGGCATCCGGACTCAGACGCCCAGGGCTGCTTTGGCTTGCTGCACGATGGCTGCAAAACCAGCCTTGTCGCGGATAGCCAGGTCGGACAGCACCTTGCGATCGAGCTCGATCGCAGCCTTCTTCAGGCCAGCGATGAACACGCTGTACGTCAGGCCATGTTCACGCGTTGCTGCGTTGATACGGGCAATCCACAGTGCGCGGAACGTACGCTTCTTGTTGCGACGATCGCGGTATGCGTATTGGCCGGCACGCATGACGGCTTGCTTGGCAACGCGGAAGACGTTACCGCGGCGACCGCGGTAACCCTTGGCTTGGGCAATGACTTTCTTGTGGCGGGCCCGGGCAGTGACCCCACGTTTAACTCGCGGCATATCTCAAACTCCTAGTTTCGGCGATCAGTGATCTTGTGGGATCAGGCGTAGGGCATCATGGCACGGACCGACTTGACGTCGGATTCGTGCACCGCGGCCGAACCACGCAACTGGCGCTTGGTCTTGGTCGTTTTCTTGGTGAGAATGTGGCGCTTGAACGCCTGGCCTCGCTTGATCGAGCCGCTTGCGCGAGCCTTGAAGCGCTTTGCAGCGCCCTTCTTGGTCTTCATCTTAGGCATGAAATTTCCAGGATTTATGTTTGGGGGTGCTGAACTGGCTGACAGTCTTGTGGGACCGTGCCAGCGAACAGACTTGATGACCCACACACACTTGATTTCGAACCTTGACGCACCGTTGAGGCCTCAACACCGGCCAACACAGTCGTTTAGAACAGTGTTGATAGCCTGGTTTTAAGCCAGACCTTTGGTCTTAAGTCCAACCCCTCTGGATTTAAAGCGGCGAGGTATCGAAAGTCTTGCCCGAACCTGTGACGGTTCGGGCAAGAAGCCGGCGAGTATACCCTGAATCGGGCAACCGCGGCTAATTACTCAGCGGCGTCGGTTTTGGCGGTAACCGGCACTACTTTCTTCTTCGGTGCGAGCACCATCACCATCTGCCGACCTTCGAGCTTCGGCATGGCTTCGACCAGCGCAATGTCCAGCAGATCGTCGCGCACGCGTTCGAGCACGCGCATGCCGATTTCCTGGTGGGCCATTTCACGACCGCGGAAACGCAGCGTCACCTTGCCCTTGTCGCCGTCGTCGAGGAAGCGGCGCAGATTGCGCAGCTTGACTTGATAGTCGCCTTCGTCGGTACCCGGACGGAACTTCACTTCCTTGACCTGGATGATCTTTTGCTTGAGCTTGGCGTCATGCAGACGCTTTTGCTCTTGATACTTGAATTTGCCGTAATCCATCAGGCGGCAGACCGGGGGCTGCGCAGTGGGGGCAATTTCAACCAGATCTACGTCGTTTTGTTCCGAGAGTCGGAATGCGTCGGCGATCTTGACGATGCCGAGTTGTTCACCCTCGACTCCAATCAGGCGCACCTCGGGAACATTGATTTCACCGTTGATGCGATGCGGCTTTTCGGTTGCGATGTCTACGTCTCCTGAATTTCAATGGGAAAGCGGTACGAATGCCACGGCCCGGGCGGCGGTCGGCAGCAATGATGCAGCCGAGACCTACCGCCTGGGACGACGTGATTTACGCGGGAGTGGAGCCTGCCGAAGAGGGACCGGAAGCGGGTGCATTGACTGCATCCCGGACCGCGTCCTTGCGCTCGGCCACCTCGGTTGCCAGACGCTCGATGAATGCATCGAGCGGGAGAACACCAAGATCGACGCCGCCGCGTGCACGTACCGCCACAGCACCTGCCTGTCGTTCCTTGTCGCCTACGACGAGGATGTACGGCAGTTTTTGCAGGCTATGCTCTCTGATTTTATAGTTGATCTTCTCGCCACGCAAATCCGCCTCTGCACGGAAGCCCTGCTTTTTCAGGGTTTGCGCCACACTGTGGGCGTAATCGGCCGCACCTTCCGAGATGCTGCAGACCACAACCTGGGTCGGCGCAAGCCAGGCAGGCATCGCGCCGGCATGGTTTTCGATCAGCATGCCGATGAAGCGTTCGAACGAACCCAGGATGGCACGGTGCAACATCACCGGCACCAGACGCTGGTCGTTCTGGTCGACGAATTCCGCGCCCAGGCGCGCCGGCATCGAGAAGTCGACCTGGATGGTGCCGCACTGCCAGTGGCGACCGATGGCGTCCTTCAAGGTGTATTCCACCTTCGGACCATAGAAGGCGCCATCACCCTCGGCAATCGTGAAGTCGCAACCCGACGCGCGCAGGCTTTCGATCAGCGCGTGCTCGGCCTTGTCCCACACCTCGTCCGAACCGATGCGCTTTTCCGGACGCGTCGCGACCTTGTACAGCACTTCGGTAAAGCCGAAATCGCGATACACCTTCTGCAGCAGCTCGGTGAAGGCCGCGCATTCGGCCAGGATCTGGTCTTCGGTACAGAAGATGTGGCCGTCATCCTGCGTGAAACCGCGCACGCGCATCATGCCGTGCAAGGAACCCGAGGGCTCGTTGCGGTGGCACTGGCCGAATTCGCCGTAACGCAGCGGCAGATCGCGGTACGAGCGCAGGCCCGAGCGGAAAATCTGCACGTGACCCGGGCAGTTCATGGGCTTCAGCGCGTAATAACGGTTCTCCGACTCGGTCGTGAACATGTTGTCGCGGTAGTTTTCCCAGTGACCGGTCTTTTCCCACAGCGTGCGGTCCAGAATCTGCGGCGCCTTCACTTCCTGGTAGCCGTTGTCGCGATACACCGCGCGCATGTATTGCTCGACCTGCTGCCAGACGGTCCAGCCCTTGGGGTGCCAGAAGATCAGGCCCGGCGCTTCTTCCTGGAAGTGGAACAGGTCCAGCTCACGGCCCAGGCGGCGGTGATCGCGCTTCTCGGCCTCTTCCAGCATGTGCAGGTAGGCGTCCTGGTCTTCTTTCTTGGCCCAGGCGGTGCCGTAGATACGCTGCAGCATCTCGTTCTTGCTGTCGCCGCGCCAGTAGGCGCCGGCCACCTTCATCAGCTTGAAGACCTTCAGCTTGCCGGTGCTGGGCACGTGCGGGCCGCGGCACAGGTCGATGAACTCGCCCTGGCGGTACAGGCTGATCTTTTCGTTGCTGGGGATCGACGCAATGATCTCGGCCTTGTACTTCTCACCGATGGAGTGGAAGAACTTGACCGCTTCGTCGCGATCCCACTCTTCGCGCGTGACCTTCTCGTCCAGCTTGGACAGCTCGGCCATCTTCTTTTCGATGGCGGCCAGGTCTTCCGGCGTGAAGGGACGCGAGTACGAGAAGTCGTAGTAGAAGCCGTTCTCGATCACCGGGCCGATTGTGACCTGGGCATCGGGGAACAGCGACTTGACGGCGTGCGCCAGCAAGTGGGCGGTCGAGTGGCGGACCACGTCCAGACCCTCGGCGTCCTTGCCCGTGATGATCGCAAGCTGGGTGTCCTGCTCGATCAGGAAGGAGGTGTCGACCACACGCGAACCTACGCCAGGAGTCGTCACACGGCCACCAAGAGCGGCCTTGGCCAGACCTGCACCAATGGATGCGGCGACGTCGGCGATCGTGACCGGGCCGGGGAATTCGCGCTGTGAGCCGTCAGGCAAGGTGACCTGGATCATGTACAACCTCTGAAATACGTGGCGTGCACATCCCCGCCCTGCCCCTGCACCAGCCACCACACGGCGACATGACTCAGGGAAAACGGAAATGGCAAAAAATGGACGAAAAAAAAGCGGCCTGGGCCGCGTTTTTCTGGGTTACTGCTCGATCCTGTCTTGATCGGCGAACAGCATGGAAACCCGCGCAACTCAGGCGACGGCATTCCAGGTGGTAGTTCGCACACTTGCTTCTACGATCATCGACATATAACGGTATTTACCGGTTGAATCGTTGAATTGCTTTCTACAGACTTGCTTCAAACAACGTCTCTGACATAAACCACTTACCAGACCACAAACCTTGAGAACCGCAATCAAGATTGGTGGTAGGCGCGATTGGATTCGAACCAACGACCCCCACCATGTCAAGGTGGTGCTCTAACCAACTGAGCTACGCGCCTACAGCAAAATCATTCGGCCTAAATCTACATCCAAACCTTCCGCCACAAAGACGAAAGACTTTATCTTGTAAGCCTTAAATCCACTTCCAGTACAGTGGTAGGCGCGATTGGATTCGAACCAACGACCCCCACCATGTCAAGGTGGTGCTCTAACCAACTGAGCTACGCGCCTGCTGCAAAGAAAGCAATTATAGGATTAGTTTTAAGCGTATGTCAAACCAGGGGCGATAGTTTTTCCAACGATGCCCCGGCCATCAACGCCGACTGACTTCCGTCACGCCCGGCACTTCGCGCAAGGCAAGCAAGGCCTTGTGCAATTGCTGCGAATTGCTGACCTCGGCGGTGAACAACATGCGCGCCACCTGCTGCTTGCTCTGGGTGTTCACGCCCACCACGTTGATGCGCTGACGCGCGAACACGTCGCTGATATCGCGAAGCAAACCCGCACGGTCGCCTGACTGCACGAAGATATCCACCGGATACACCGCATCGTGCGTGTCGCCCCAGGTGACGTCGATGACGCGTTCTGCATGGCGTTCCACCAGCGCGGCCATGCTCGGGCAATCGGCGCGGTGGATCGATACGCCCCTGCCCTTGGTGACGAAGCCCTGGATCTCGTCCGGCGGTGCCGGGCGGCAGCACTTGGCCAGCTGCGTCAGCAAGGAGTCGACACCCACCACCAGCACACCGCTCTTGCCGCTGCGCGCCACGCTGTCGGCACGGCTTTCGCGCGCCACCGATTCCGGCGTGACCTCGGGTTCGACAACCGGGGCGGCAAACGCATTTTCGATTTGCCGGACGCTGAACTCTTCCTTCGACACCGCCACATACAGGTCTTCCGGGCACGCAAAACCCAGCTGGCCGGACAGGTTTTCAAGATTGGCGGCCGTCTTGCCCAGACGCTGCAATTCCTTTTCAACCAGCGCCTGCCCTTGCGAGATGCGCTGCTGCATCTCGATGGCGTTGAACCATTGCCGCACCTTGGCGCGCGAGCGATGGCTGGCCAGATAACCCAGTTGCGGATTGAGCCAATCGCGCGACGGTCCACCAGCCTTGGCCGCAATGATCTCCACCGTTTGCCCTGTGGCCAGGCGGCTGTTGAGCGACACCATCTGTCCATCTACCCGCGCGCCGCGGCAACGATGGCCCAGGTCGGTGTGCACCTGATAGGCGAAGTCGACCGGCGTGGCGCCGGAAGGCAATTCGACCACCCTCGCCTGCGGTGTCAAGACATAAACGCGATCGTCGAGCGAGGACAAGTCCATGTCTTCGCTGGCTTCGCCCTCCACGTGCACGTCGGACTTCCAGGCCAGCAATTGGCGGATCCAGCCCAGGCGGCGGTCGTATTCGCCGTCGGCCATGGCCTTGGCGCCATGCGCGCCCGCTTCCTTGTAGCGCCAGTGCGCGGCCACGCCAAACTCGGCGAACTCGTGCATTTCGCGCGTGCGGATCTGCACCTCGAAAGGACGGCCGGCGTCGTCGGCCACGACCGTGTGCAACGAGCGATAGCCGTTGGGCTTGGGTCGCGACACGTAATCGTCGTACTCGGCCAGCACGGGCGGCCACAACTGGTGCACCAGGCCGAGCGCCGCGTAGCAACTACGGATGTCTTCGACAATGATGCGCACGGCACGCAGGTCGTACAGGTCGGTGAACGCCAGACCCTTGTTCCGCATCTTGTTCCAGATGCTGTAGATATGCTTGGGCCGGCCGCTGACCTCGGCCTTGATGCCGTCGGCCGCCAGCGAGTCCTGCAAGCGGCGCAAGGTGTCGGAAATGAAAGCCTCGCGCTCGACGCGCTTTTCTTCCAGCAGCTTGGCGATGCGCTTGTATTCGACCGGCTCCAGGAAGCGGAATGCCAGGTCTTCCATTTCCCACTTGACCTGCCAGATGCCCAGGCGGCTGGCCAAGGGCGCGTAAAGCTCGAGCGCTTCGTGGGCAACCGCGTCGAGCGGCGCAATCTTGGTCAGCGCGTGCCAGCGCAGCGTCTGCAGCCGCGAGGCAAGCCGCATGAACACGATGCGCAGATCGGCAGCCATCGCCAGCAGCATCTTGCGCAGCATTTCGGTCTGTGAACCACCGCCCACCCCGGCATCGCCGGCGTCACGCGTCATCGCGCCCAGGCGCAGCAGACCGCGATAGCCGGACACCAGGCGCGCGACATCCTCGCCAAAACGCTCGGCAATACTTTCACGCCAATTGGGCGGGGCTTCTTCGGGCAAGGCGCTGGCGACCAGCGCGGCAATGCGCGTGGGCAGATCGACCTGCAGGCTGGCCAGCAGCGTGACCAGACCCGCGGCGTGCTCGGTCACCGGCTCACCGGACAACAGCGTACGGTCGCCCATCTGGCTTTGCGCCCAAGCGGAGGCGGCCAGCAAACGGTCGCAGGCCGGCAGCGGCAGGTCGCGGCAAGCCAGGCGGAACCAGGTATCGTCGAAAACGGGAGTGGTGGTGGTCGGTGACATCAGAAACTCGGGGAACACCTTACACTTTAGCCAATCTTGGCCCATTGCAGGGCGGCACAGTATCAGACGGCCGCCCAGCCGCCTTATTTTGGCAAAGGAATCTGTTTCATCATGTTCCGCTGGTTGACCGGTCGCGGCGCACGCGAGGCCGACATTACCGACATGGATGCACGCATCACGAGCGTTCAATGGCAGTGGGTGATGGACAGCCACGCCTTCGTGAACGAGCTATCGGATGACGACAAGCTGCAGTTGCGCGCGCGCATTGCCTGGTTCCTGGCCAGCAAGAGCATCAACGGCGCGGCAGGCTTCGAGGTCGATGATCACATCCGCCTGTCGATTGCCGCCCAGGCATGCTTGCCCATCCTGCACCTTGAGCCCAGCCGGTACGAAGGCTGGAACGAAGTCATCGTTTACCCCGGCGGCTTCCTGATCCCGCGCACCGAGGTGGACGAAGACGGCGTGGTGCACGAATACGTGCAGGAAGCCGCCGGCGAAGCCTGGGAAGGCGGCCCGCTGATCCTGTCCTGGGAAGATGCCGACCCGCGCCAGGAAGCCGAACCCGGCTCTGCCTTCAATGTGGTGATTCACGAGTTTGCGCACAAGCTCGACCTGGCCGACGGCAGCGGTGCCGATGGCATGCCGGGGCTGCACGCGCACCCAGATCTGTCTCCGCGCGTGTGGATGCGGGTGCTGGAAGCCAGCTACGACGCTTTCTGCGAACAACTCGAACAGGTGGAGGCTGCGATTCCTGCCGACGTCGATCCCGAGTCCACGGACGCCGATGCCTGGTACGGCGAATTGCCACTGGACCCGTATGCAGCGACCGACCCAGCCGAGTTTTTTGCCGTCAGTTCCGAGGCCTTCTTCGTGTTCCCCGAACCACTGGCCGAGGCACTGCCCGAGTGGTATGCCTTGCTCAAGACCTTTTATCGCCAGGACACCGTGGCACGACGTCAGCCAGTGATGGCGGGACGCGCCTTGATGGGCTGGCCGCCCGGCATGGGCGACGGCGCAGGCTGAAGCGCGTAGAAATCAAAAAAAGCGGGTCCTGCCAAAACAGGAACCCGCTTTTTTTTGCGCTTCAGATCTTGCGCTGCAGACTCAGGCCTCAGATTCGGTCACTGCCGGAACAAGCCGGCAGTGCACATTGAAAGGAAGCCTCAAGTCTGATCGCGACGATCAGGCCACCGCAGCCGTGACAACAATCTCGACACGCAGGGTCGGGTCGGCCAGCAGCGCCTGCACGGTGGCGCGCGGCGGCGTGTTGCCCTTGGGGACCCACTCATCCCAGGCCTGGTTCATGCCCTGGAAGTCGGCCATGTCGGCAATGAAGATCTGGGTGCTGAGGATGCGGGTCTTGTCCGAACCGGCTTCTGCCAGGCGCGCATCGATGGCTGCCAGCACTTGACGGGTCTGGCCGACGATATCCAGCGTGCCGTCTTCCGGCACTTGGCCGGCCAGGTAGACCACGCCGTTGTACACGGCGGATTCGGACAGGCGATTGCCCACGTGGAAGCGTTGGATGCTCATTCGGTTTCCTTTGAATGATCAGCAAGCTGATCGGTTGATGCAGGTCTGAATTCGGGCGAAAGCTTACGCGATGTCTGCCAGCTTCGCAGACGCTGCGGGCTGGCTTTCCTCAAGCAGGAAGGTTTCCAGGAAGTCGATTTGCGCGTCGTGCAGGAAGCTCGGCGCATGGCCGACATCGGCAAATTCCACCAGCCGGGCACGCGGACCACGCAGGGTCATTTCGTGCGCCGTTTCTGCGCTGAGCAGGTCGGAATCGGCCCCACGCACCAACAGCGTCGGGCAGGCGATCGCATCGTAGGCTGCCCACAAGGCGTGTTCACCAGCAGTCACCATGTCGGGCGTGGTCTGCTTGAAGACCATTGCAATGTCCGGGTCGTAGTGGAAGCGCCAGCGCCCCTCGACCTCGCGCAGCGTGTACTGGGAGAACTCGCGCCACTGCGCGGCGCTGTGGGTGCCGAAGCTCTGTGACACCTGACTGACATAGGCCACGCCCGCGTCGAAGCTGTCGAAGGATATCGGCTGACCCAGATAGGTGCCGATGCGCTGAAGCGCGGCGGCGTCCAGGCGCGGACCCACATCGTTGAGCACCAGCCGGCTGACGGGCGCACCCGGCAAGCTGGCAAAGGCCAGGCCGATCAAGCCGCCCATCGACGTACCGAACCAGTGCAGCTCCGCTGCCTGCAGCCGGGCGACCAGGGTCACCATGTCGGCCACGTATTGCGCAATCGTGTAGCCGGCCGGGTTCTGCAACCAGTCAGACGCGCCACGCCCCACGACATCCGGGCAGATCACGCGGTAATGCCGGGCCATGCGCTGTGCAACCTGATCGAAATCACGTCCGGTGCGGGTCAGGCCGTGCACACACAACAGCACACGCGGGTTGGCGGGATCACCCCACTCCCAGTAGGCCATTCGATGCAGGCCGGATGGACTCAGGCACAGCACATGGTTCAGCCGTGGTTCGGACACGGATTCAGGCAGCGCACGATTCATGAACGGCTCCAATGCAGGTTTGCACGCCTGACGAACCAGGCAGGCGGCAGACCCGACGATGATGGGACTTGCCCGAGGGATTGTAGGACGATGGCAACGTCCGTGATGAGGTCAGACAACGGACTACACCAGGACATCGGCAACTTAGCGCTTTCCGATAGCTGCTGGCTGTGGCCGATAGACCAATAAATGTCAGACATACGACGAGCAGCAAATGCTGCAAAACGCCCGTGCCACAAGGTGTTTATGGCACCACATCCAGCAAATTTGCACGTCGAAAAATGCTTGAGCTTCGTACACTGTACGGATGACTTCACTGCCCACTACTGACGAGTACACGCCGTCCCCCGCCGCGCCACGCAAGCGCATCCGCAACCCGGACCTGCACCGCGCGGCCATTCTCGATGCTGCGCTTGCCGCCTTCGCCGAGCGCGGTTACGCGCGGGCAACCATGCGCGACATTGCCCAGCGGGCAGGTGTCACGCATGGCCTGGTACAGCGTCATTTCGGTTCGAAAGAAGCCTTGTTCATCGCGGCAGTGCCCGCTTCGCGTCACTGGGACAATATGATCGGCGGCGATCTGGCAGACCTGCCGGAACGCATTTCCCATATGTACGTCAGCCGGATGGAAGAAGCTGCCGGGCTCGATCCCTTGATGGCCTTGATTCGCAGTGCGGCTTGCGATGTCGATGCCGCCAAACGGCTGTACATCGCCTTGCAGGCACGTGGTGCGGAAATCTATGAAGGCTTGCTGGGCAAGCCCGACGGCGCCATTCAACTCGACAGCCTGTATGCGCTGTTGATCGGCGTGACCTTCTGCCGTTATGTGGTCGGTGTCGGGCCCTTGGCGGAAATGAGCCAGGAAGCCCTGAAGGCCCATCTTGCCTTGAGCATGCGCCGCATGCTGGAACCGACAGCGCTCATATCCGCTGAGGCCGAGTAATCGGACAGCGCGAGAAAGAGGGCCAGGGCAGGCGGCGCAAGGCCGTTATGCAAATAATGGCGGTTGAGCCAGCCGCCTGAATACTATTTGAAATAAGAAAACATCGAGATAAGCTTAAGGGATAGCCCGGATTATTCGTAAAATCCGGGGTTCGCTTGCGTCAGGCAAGTATTCCGGGAGTGCTGGTAGTGGCGGTGTTGGCTGTAGAAAAAGCGGTATTGGGTGCACGTATCGGTATCGACGTAGGCGGGACATTCACCGACTTTGCGTTGTACGACCCAAAGCGCGATACGTTCTTTCACCACAAGCAGCCCAGCACACCGGCAGATCCAGCGTTGGCGGTTCAGCAAGGTCTGGCCGCATTGCTTGGCAAGAGCGCCCTGGCGGCCAATGACGTGGCGCTGCTGATGCACGGCACCACCATCGGCCTGAACGCCATCATCCAGCGCCGCGGCGCCCAAGTGGGTCTGGTGGTCACCGAAGGTTTTCGCGACGTGCTGGAAATCGGGCGCGCGCGCATGCCCTCTTCATTCGACTTCCATGCCACCCGCGAAACGCCGTTCATCTCGCGTGAACGGGTATTGGAAATCGGCGCGCGGCTGGACCCGCAGGGAAATCGCACCCGTTGGCCCAACGAGGCGGAAATCGCGCGCAGCGCAGCCGCCATCGCAGCGCTGGGCGTGGAAGCAGTCACCCTGATGCTGATCAACGGCTACGCCAATCCCGACGCGGAAGCCGAACTGGCCGCCTTGCTGCAGGCACAAGTGCCGGGTACCACCATTTTGTCGGCCGCAGAACTCTGGCCCGAAATACGCGAATACGAACGCACCCTGGTGGCCGGCCTCAACGCCTATATACAACCATTGATGCAGCGATATTTCGCACGGCTGACCGCCCTGGTGGGCGAGATCGGCGTCGATGCGCCGATTCTGGTCACCGCATCCAATGGCGGATCGCTGTCGCTGGCGTCTGCGCTGGCCCGCCCCATCGACACCGTGTTGTCCGGTCCAGCAGCCGGCGCAGTCGCCGCCACGCGGCTGGCCACGCTGCCGCCGGTGGAACGCCTGGTCAGCTTCGACATGGGCGGCACCAGCAGTGACATCGCCGTGTCGGTAGGTGGCCAAGCTGAGTTGGCCACCCGCACCGATATCGGTGGCCTCCCTCTGATCCTGCCTGTGGTCGGCGTGTCCGCCATCGGTGCGGGCGGCGGCTCGAAGGTATCGGTGGATGCCCACGGCGTGCTGCGCGTGGGGCCGGAAAGCGCGGGCGCCGATCCCGGCCCGGTTGCCTACGGCCGCGGCGGCACGGTTCCTACGGTGACCGACTGCTATCTGATCACCGGCCTGCTCGACCCGGCGGCCTTCCTGGGTGGCGGCATGCCGCTCAACGGCGCATTGGCTGGCCAGGCGCTGGGCCAGGTTGCCAGTGCGCTTGGCCTGGACGGCGACGATGCGGCGGCACAGGCCGCCAGCGGCGCCTTGTCGGTGGCTACGGCGCAAATGGCGTCCGAGCTGCTGAAAGCGCTGGCGCAACGCGGCTTCGACCCCAGCGACTTCACGCTGGTGCCCTTTGGCGGCGCGGGCCCGACTCACGCCAATCTGCTGGCCGAAGACGCCGGCCTGCCGCGCATCGTGGTGCCCCTGCGACCGGGCACCTTCTGCGCCATGGGGGCAGTCACCACCGACCTGCGTCGCGACTTCGTGCGCGGCCTGCGCCGCCCGTTGGGCGAACCCGGCCAGCAGGACGAAGCGATGGAGCAGCTGGACGCGACCTTCGACCGGCTGGCGCTGGAGGCCCATGCATGGCTGGCGTCGCAAGGCGAGGCGCTGAGCGAATCCGTGGAAACCAGCTACGCCGTCGACATGCGCTACGGCGGCCAAGCCTATGAACTGAAAGTCGACCTGCCAGCCACCCGTCCGTGGACGGCAGACCAAGTGGCCGAGGCCTTCCATACGGCCCACACGCGGATCTACGGTTTCCGCGATACCAGCGCCCCGATCGAACTGGGCACCGTGCGCCTGGCCATCATCGGACGCATGCCCACCATCGGTGCGACCCGCCTGCCCGCGTCAGCACGCCCCATCATGCCCAAGGGTACCCGGCGGATGTTCCTGGGTAACCGTTGGTACGAGGCCGAGGTATATGCCCGCAGTGCACTACGGGCGGGCGACTGTTTCGATGGCCCGGCGATCGTCGAGCAGGATGACACCACCGTGGTCGTGTTGCCGGGCTGGTATGCCGATACAGATGACTTCGGCAACCTGCACTTGATGCGTTATGCCCAGGCGGGCGAGCCTTTTCCCGATTCGCTTGATGTGATCGAGGTAATCGACGCGACCGATGGGGCTGGGCCCACTGACATGGCCGAGGAGGCTCGCTGATGAAACTCGATCCCGTGACCCTCGCCATTCTGGGCAACAAGGTATCTGCGCTGGCCGAGGAAATGTGCCTGACGCTGCAACGCACCGGCCGCACGCTGTACGTGAAGGAAACCGCCGACTTCGCCTGCGCATTGGCCGGGCTGGATGGCCGCTTCTTTGCCTATCCGCGGGCGATTGGCGTGTCGGGCTTTGTCGGCCTGGATTGCCAGACCACCATTGAAGCCGTCGGCACGCTTGAGCCCGGCGATGTGATCCTGACCAACGACCCGTATCGGTCCAAGGGACTGGCCACTCACCTGCCCGACCTGCAGGCCATCGAACCCTATTTCCACGAAGGCAAGATCGTGGCCTACGGGTGGGCCTTCCTGCATGCGTCGGACGTCGGCGGCAAGGTGCCCAGCAGCATCTCGCCCACCAACACCGACATCTTCCAGGAAGGTTTGCAGATTCCGCCGGTGAAGCTGATGCGCGCCGGCAAGCTGAACGAAGACGTGGCGCTGTTCATGTCGGCCAACAGCCGCACGCCAGACGCCAACATGGGCGACGTGCGCGCCATGCTGGCTGCGCTTGCCACCGGTCGTGCCCGCGTCGAACGTGTGATTGCCCAGCACGGTGCTCAAGCTTTCCTGGACGCGCAGCAAGACTTGACCGACTACGCCGCGGCCCGCGCTGCGGCCGTGCTGCGTCAGGTGCCCGATGGCACCTACCGCTTCAGCGATTATCTGGACGACGAAGCAGGCAGCGGCCTGCCGGTGCGCCTGGCGCTTGCGGTTACTTTGGCCGACGGCAAGATCCACCTGGACTTCACGGGCACCGACCCGCAGGTGGCGGCTGCCATCAATATCCCCAGTCATGGCCAGGCCCATGCGTGGCTGACGCTGCGCATCCTGGCGCTGGTGTGCACGCTGGACAAGACTGTGCCGCTGAACGCCGGTCTGCTGCGTCCGGTGAGCGTCACTGCCCCCGCCGGCACGCTGGTGAACCCGCTGCCGCCGGCGGCCGTCGGCGTGCGCCACGCCGCTGCCGTCCGGGTCAACGACGCCCTGAACGGCGTGCTGGGCCAGGCCGTGCCGGACCTGATGCCCGCTGCCAGTGGTGGCACCATCATTCCGGTGGTCGTGGCCGAGCCCGCACGCCATGGCACTGGCCAGAACGTGCAGGTTGTCGAGCCCATGGTAGGCGGCACCGGTGCGCGTCGTGGCTTCGACGGCGCCGACGGCCGCGACAGCAGCATTTCCAATCTGGCCAACAACCCGGTCGAAACTGTCGAGGCCGAAACCGGCGTCGAGGTGCTTCGCTACGGTCTGCGTGCAGATTCCGGCGGCCCTGGCCAATGGCGCGGCGGCTGCGGCCAGGAAATCCATTTCCGCATTCTGCAGAACGACGTGCGCGTGCTGGCACGCGGCATGGAGCGCTTGCGCTTTGCGCCCTGGGGCGCACAAGGCGGCCGACCCGGTGCACGTACGCAGCTGGTGCTGAACCCCGGCACGCCCGAGGCCCGCGTGCTGGGCAAGATCGACGTGTTGCCGGTCAATGCCGGTGATGTGATTGCGCTGCAGACGCCCGGTGGTGGCGGCTGGGGCTCGCCTTTTGCCCGTCCGCCCGAGGCCGTGCATGCCGACGTGGTGCGCGGCCTGGTGTCCTTGGCCACTGCGCGCGATGCCTATGGTGTGGTCATCATCGAGCAAGGCATCGACCATGCCGCGACCGAACAACTGCGCGCAGGCACGCCTGCCGGCAGCGAACGCGGCGAACCGCGCGATCGCTGGGATCAGGTCTTCGACCCGGCCGAGCTCGATCGTCTGAGCGCAGCGCTGTTTGCGCGCCCTGCCGCAGTGCGTGCACGCTTGCGCCAACAGGCCTATGGCAAGGTACTTGCGGTGCTGCCCGGCGACTTCCCGGCGAGCGCGGCGAGCGACGCCGATCTGCGTGCGGCACGCTCGCTGCTGCAGGACACTGTCAACGAGCTGAATACGAACGCAGTCTGAGCAAGATCGCTGCGCGACACTGCCCCATATTTACGACTGCTGCCTGACCAGGCAGCAGCGAAACATCCAGGAGTTTTTGATGAACAAGTTGTGGTTCACCCCCGTTGTCCTGGCGCTCGGCCTTGGCCTGAGCGCGTGCAAGGACAAGCCCGCTGAACCCGCTGCCGGTGCTGCCGGACAAGCCCCCGCCGCTGCTGCCGCAGCCACCGACAAGGTTGTGATCGGCGTGTACGGCGGCGGCTGGGAAGCCAACGTCCGCGCCGCCGGCCTGGACAAGTTCGCCAAGGACAACAACCTCCAGGTAGAAATCGTGCCAGGTGCCGACGCAGAATGGTTTGCCAAGCTGCGCGCGAGCAACGGCAACAAGCCGCCGTATGACATCGTCGTGTTCCAGCCCGACACGGTGCAGCGTGCGGTTGCCGCAGGCGTTTTGGAACCGCTGGATGCCAGCCGCGCGCCCAACCTGAACAAGCTGTATGCCTCGGTGCAGGACCGCTTCGTCACCGACGGCAAGACCTACGCCGCGGCCTTCAGCCTGGGCCAGCTTGGCCTGGCGTATCGCACCGACCTGGTGAAGACGCCGCCGACCAGCTGGCAAGACCTGTGGAAGCCCGAGTACAAGGGCCACGTTGCCATCTCGTCGCCGACCTACGCGGCCGGCCTGCAATTCTTCGCTGGCCTGGTGCATTCGCTGGGCGGCGAGCTGAAGGACGACGCTGCGGTGGACAAGGCATTTGCCAAGCTGGCTGAACTCAAGGGCAGCGCCGTGGCCTTCCCTGACAGCCCGGGCGCCATCCAGACCCTGCTGGAACGCGGTGACGCGTGGATCGTGCCTTACTGGGATGGCCGCGTGTTCGCGCTGCAGAACGAAGGCATGAAGATCAACTTCGTCTACCCGTCGGATGGCCCGGTGGTGGGTGCCGCCAACTGGGTGATCGCCAAAGGCGCGCCCAACATGACCAATGCCTACAAGCTGCTGGACTACCTGTCGGGTGCCGAAGTGCAAAAGGGCTTCTCGGACAAGTCGCTCTACGGCATGGCAAATCGTGACGTGCAGTACAGCGACGCACTGAAGGGCAAGGTCCAGGTGGGCGAAGAGGCTTACAAGAAGTTGATCTGGATCGACTACGCTACCGCCACGCCGAAGATCGCCGACTGGACCACCCGGTGGAGCCAGGCGCTTGGCGGCCAATGAGCGGGTTGACTATCTTCGGGGTGCAGCGCCCCGATGCGGCGCAATGCGCAGGAGAGAACAAGCAATGAGTAGCGCACGATGAGCAGCCAACCCAAGGGAGCCGCAGCGCTGGGCGCCGCCCCCGCTGGTATCCGCATCGATGGCGTGGTCCAGCGTTTTGGCGACCACCTGGCGCTGGCCGGTGTAGACCTGGACATCCGCGCCGGCGAGTTCTTCTCGCTGCTGGGGCCCAGCGGCTGCGGCAAGACGACCTTGCTGAACATCATCGCCGGGTTCCTGGACCCCAGCGAGGGTTCGGTATATGTGGGCGACCGCGACGTCACTGCCCTGCCGCCCTATCGGCGCGACATCGGCATGGTGTTCCAGAACTACGCCTTGTTCCCGCACCTGGACGTGGCCGGCAACGTGGCCTACGGCCTGAAAGTGCGCAAGACGCCTGCCGCCCAGATCAAGAAACGCGTGGCTGAAGTGCTCGACCTGGTGCAGCTGCCGGGTTATGCGTCGCGCATGCCGCATCAGTTGTCCGGTGGCCAGCAGCAACGCGTGGCGATTGCCCGCGCGCTGGCAATCTCGCCCCAGGTGCTGTTGCTGGACGAGCCGTTGTCCAACCTGGATGCCAAGCTGCGCAAGGACATGCAGTCCGAACTGCGCAGCCTGCAGCAGCGCATCGGCATCACCACGGTACTGGTGACGCACGATCAGGAAGAAGCGCTCAGCCTGTCCGACCGCATCGGCATCCTGGGCAGCGGACGCCTGCAGCAGGTTGGCACGCCGCTGGAGCTGTATCGCAAGCCGGCAAACCGGTTCGTGGCGGAATTCATCGGCCAAGCCAATCTGATCAAGGCACAGCCGACCTCGGTGGCTGGCGTATTCGAAGCTGTCGACCGTTTCGAGAACGAAGGCCAGGGCCTGCTGCTGGGCACCGAGCTGGACATCACGGCCACGCAGCCCTTGCGCTTCGTGCTGCGCCCCGAACGCATCCGCGTGGTGCCCGCGCCGCCGCCTGAACCGCGCATGGCAGGACGCCCCGTGATTCGCTCGCCGAATCGCACCGGTGGCACCCTGCGCGAACTGAGCTACAGCGGCGGGTCGATCCGCTTGGTGGTGGACTTGTTCGGCGGCGGCCAACTGATTGCGCAGGCAGAAGACGCGCAGTTCACGGAGCTGCCAGTGGTTGGCCAGCCCCTGGCCCTGACCTGGCGCATCGAGGACGTGGTGCCCCTGCCCGCCGAGGAAGAGGTGCCTGCGTGAGTGGCGGTACTACCCGGGCACGCCTGCCCGCAAGCGGTCGGGGCTTTGCCTGGCTGCTGCTGTCGCCCACGCTGCTGTTCCTGATCGCCTTCCTGGTGGTGCCCGGCATCTTGCTGGCGGGGCTGAGCCTGCGCAACGTCGACAGCATGTTGAACCTGCAGCCGGGCTACGGCCTGTCGCAGTACATCCTGGTGTTCGGGTCCACGACCTACGCCAACGCCTTGTTCACGACCCTGTGGGTGTCGCTGGGGACGGCCTTGCTGTGCGTGCTGCTGGCCTATCCGGCAGCCTGGCTGCTGGTGAATGCACCGACCCGCACGGTGCGAACCGTGCTGTACGTGCTGCTGGTGTCGCCGCTGCTGACCAGCGTCGTGATCCGCACCTTTGCGTGGATCGTGCTGCTGGCGCAGAACGGCCTGATCAACGATGCGTTGCGTAATCTGGGCCTGATCGACGCCCCTTTGCGCATGCTGTGGAACATGAACGCGGTGATCATTGCCTACGTGCAGGTGATGCTGCCCTTCGCCGTGCTGCCGCTGGCAACCTCGCTGGGCGAAATCCCGCAGAGCCTGTCGCGTGCATCGATGAGCCTGGGCGCAGGACGCGTGCATACCTTCTTCCACGTCACCTTGCCGCTGACCCTGCCGGGCATGCTGACCGGCGCGATCATCGTGTTTGCGTTGGCGGCGGGCAGCTACATCACGCCGCTGCTGATCGGTGGACGCCTGCAACCGCTGTTGCCGATCACGATCTACCAGCAGGCGGTGCAGATCGCCAACCTGCCGCTGGCAGCAGCGCTGTCCTTCAGCCTGCTGTTGATCACCGGCATTGTCGTGTTCCTGCTGGGCGCGGTGCTGAAACGCTGGGAGAAACGAACCTATGGCTGATGTGAGCAAACAAGTGACGCCTGCCCTGGTGGGCGGACCGGCCTCGCCACCCCCGGCTGCTGTGGTCCGTCGCCGCAAGCGGCCTGATGGGCTGAAGTGGTTTTCCTGGATCACCGGCGGTCTGGTCTATGCATTCCTGACCCTGCCGGTGCTGGTGATCGTGCTGTCGGCCTTCAGCCCCGAGTCTTACCCGCAGTTCCCGCCACGCGGATTTTCGCTGCGCTGGTTCGATGCCCTGCTGGCGAATCCGGCCTGGTTGGCGGCGCTGAAGAACAGCGTGTTGCTGCTGGTGATCGTGACGCCGCTGACGGTGATCCTGGGCACCACCGCCGCCTATGCCTTGGCCCGGCTGGATTTTCGCGGCCGTGAGGCGCTGCTGGCCTTTGTGCTGTCGCCGCTGATGATTCCGCAGGTGGTGCTGGGCATTGCGCTGTTGTATGTGATGGCCAGCATGGGCATGGCAGGTTCGCTGGTGGGCCTGGCGGCAGGGCATATCGTGGTGGCCTTGCCGTATACGGTGCGCACGGCCAGCGTGAGCCTGGCGGCGGTGAATCGGCAGTTGGAGTCGGCGTCGATGAACTTGGGCGCCGGGCCGTGGTACACCTTCCGGCATGTGACGCTGCCGTTGATCAAGCCGGGGATTGTGGCCGGCGCGGTGTTTGCGGCGGTGACCTCGTTCGGGGAAGTGTCGGTCAGCCTGTTCATGAGCGCGCCGTCGACGATCACGATGCCGGTCCGTATCTTCTCGTATGTGGATCAGACCTTTGATCCGGCGGTGAATGCGGTCTCAGTGGTGTTTATCGCGATCGCGGTCGTTGCGCTGGTGGTGATCGAGAAGACGATCGGGCTGACAAAGGTGATGTAGGTTCTGGTTTTTATGCTCGGCAAAATGGCGTCCCTTGGGACGCCATTTTTCTTTGGTCGTTTCGGTTGCGCATGATCCGGTGTGCCGTGCCGTGCCGTGCTTGAGTCGGTCGCCGTACCGTGCATCGACGCGTAGACGATGCATTCATCCATCAGAGCCTCTTGCACTGATGAAATCGCGTACGGTGACGGCCAGCACCAAAAGCGCCAAGCCGGCGGCGGTCAACGTTGCGGCTGTGTAGAAGCCGATCAGGGCCCAGTAAAAGATGGGCTGCTCGGCGGCAAGGATGTCGGGTCCTTTGCGGTTGTTGAGCACCCCGGTGCGCAGGCTTTCCACCACTTCGGTCGCTCCAATAAGGCAACCCCAGCCGATCAAGACCGCGACGCCGAGGGCCGCGATTGACCCTAGCCACGGCCGTCGGCGGCCCGGGGCGTCCAGACGGCCCATCACGTGCTCACCGTGTTGGCAACCAGAACCAAAACCTTACTGCGGCGTGCCGCCTGGGCCTTCCGCCAGGGTTTGTTTTGCCACCGATTCAACCTCGTCGCCCGTCAGCGCCCTCGCCCGCACAGGCTCGTGCACCAGGCCCTGCGGCACCAACGAATCCGGCGATGCTGAGGACACCCACTCCGGGTCCGCGATTTCCGAGAACACCTGGCGCAGGCGCTCGCCCCAGGTATTGCGGATCATCCGGAAATACAGATTGTGCTCGTCGATGCTGGCAAAACGCGTCACGCGCAGGCTGCCGGACTCGTAGACCAGCAGATCCAGCGGCAAGCCAACCGAGATGTTCGAGCGCAGCGTCGAATCCATGGAAATCAGCGCGCACTTGGCGGCTTCGTCCAGTTCCGTGTCCGGGCGCACCACGCGATCCAGGATGGGCTTGCCATACTTGGACTCGCCGATCTGGAAGTAGGTTTGCTCGTCCAGCGCTTCGATGAAGTTGCCGGCCGAGTAGACCTGAAACAATCGACAGCGCTCGTTGCCGATCTGACCACCGAAGATCAGACTGACATTGAAGTCCACGCCGTGTTCAGCCAAAGGCTCGGCGTCGCGGTGATGGACCAGGCGCACAGCCTCGCCCACGCGGCGCGCAGCTTCGAACATGTTGGGCGCTTGCCAGATCGAGGTCTCGGCACGCTTGGCAAAGTCCTCCGACAGCACGTTCGCGACCGCCTGGCTGAGCGCCAGGTTGCCAGCGGACATCAGCACCATTACCCGTTCGCCAGGACGCTCGAACACCGTCAGCTTCCGGAAGGTGCTGATGTGATCGACCCCTGCATTCGTACGGGAGTCTGCCAGGAAGACCAGGCCGCGGTGCAAGCGCAAGCCGACGCAATATGTCATCGATTCAACCGATACAACAGCACAACGCAATCAAGGATTGTATCGGGCATGGGCAAGACGTGCTTGCCGACCCGATTTTTCCCCTTCTATTCGCGCTATTGCTGTTGTACGTGGACATGAACCGCCATGGATTCGTGGCCGCCACCGGTGCGAACGCCCCGTACGGGCGAGGCCGAGTCGTAGTCGCGCGCGACCGCCAGACGGCAGTGTTGTTCTGACGCATATTGACGGTTGGTGACGTCGATGCTGATCCAGCCGTGGTCTTTCAGCCAGACGTCGACCCAGGCGTGGCTGGCTGCATGCTCGGCCGTGGTGTACAGGTAGCCGCTGACGTAACGCGCCGGCAGCCCCATGCCGCGCACGCAGGCCAGGAACAGGTGGGCGTGGTCCTGGCAGACGCCGTGGCCAAGCTCGAGCACTTCGCCCGCTGCAGTGGTCACATCAGTGGTGCCGGGCTCGTAGGCCACCACGTCGCAGATATGGTGCGCGAGCGCCAATGCGTCTTCCGGCGCCTGGATGCCGTTGGGCAAGACCTTGGCAAAAAAGGCGCGTACCCGCTTGTCGGCCTGGGTCAGCGACGTGGCCACCTGGAAAGCCTGCACCGGCAAACCCGATTCTTCGATGATGCGGCCTTCGGTCAGCGGCGACATCTCGATCAGGCCGTCCACCCGCAGCTCGATGGCGGCGTGCGGCTGGTTGATGGTCAGCGTGTGGGTCTGGTTGCCGTAGGCGTCGATGCTGGGCTGCAGGCCGCCCGGCGTGTGCAACTGCCAGCGGATGATCCGCTGATGGGCGTCGGCGCGCGGCGTCAGGCGCAGCGTCTGGATCGTGTAGTTCGCCGGCGTCGTGTAGTGGTAGACCGTGGTATGGCGAATGATGTAACGCATGGCGGTCTCTGGAAATAGGGGGACTGGACGACATCCCGGGGCTTACACCGCAGGGCCGCGCCACATGGCGACAGACCCCGCGGGACTCAAGTCAGCATCACACCGACAGCGGCACCAGGAAATCGGCAGACACCCGATTGCCCAGGTCGTTGATGCGGCGCAGGAACTGCGTCAGCCACGGGTGCAAACCAGCCGCCAGAATGTCGTCGATGCGACCGTAGCGCAGATCGGCATCCAGCTGGCCAGCAAGCCGTTCGGTTTCGCCCGACCGGTCATTGCTGACCCGGCTCAAATCACCCAGCACAGCGTGCACCGACGAGGCCAGCGAGCGCGGCATGTCCTTGCGCACGATCAGCAGTTCGGCCACACGCGCGGGGGTCACCACGTCACGGTACACCTTGCGATAGATCTCGAAGGCCGACACCGAGCGCAGAATCGCCGCCCAGTGATAGAACTCGCGATAGGAATCGATGGCTTCCGGGTCCGGCTCGTCGTGGTCCTCGTACTCGTGGAAACGCACGTCCAGCAGGCGGGCCGTGTTGTCGGCCCGTTCCAGGTGGGTCCCGATGCCCAGGAAGTGCAAGGCCTCGTCATCCAGCATGGTGCCGCGCGTGACGCCACGCGACAGGTGCGAACGGAATTTCACCCACTCGAAAAACTCTGCCGGATCGCGATACGCCAGGTCGCTGGCGACCATGCGCTGAAGTTCCAGCCACGTGGTGTTGTGGGTTTCCCAGACTTCGGTCGTCAGGCTGCCGCGTACCGCACGCGCAGCTTCGCGGGCCGAGGTTAGGCAGGAATAGATCGACGACGGGTTCTTCGGGTCGGTGACCATGAACGCCAGCACATCGCGCGGCGTAACGGATTCGTAGCGTTCGTCGTACTTGGCCTGCAGCTCGGAAATCGCCAGGCTGGCGCGCCAGGTGTGCTCCAGCGCGTTCTTGCCGTGCGGCAACAAGGCCATCTGAAGATTGATGTCCAGCATGCGGGCGGTGTTTTCGGCGCGCTCGACGTAGCGCGATACCCAGAACAGATTGTCAGCGGTGCGGCTCAGCATGAAGTGTCCTTGCTCATCGTTCCAGCACCCAGGTGTCTTTGGTTCCGCCGCCCTGGCTGCTGTTGACCACCAGCGAGCCTTCGGTCAGCGCCACGCGACACAGGCCGCCGGGAACCATGGTGATTTCCTTGCCGCACAGCACGTACGGACGCAGGTCGATGTGGCGCGGCGCCACGCCGGATTCGACAAAGGTCGGCACCGTCGACAAGGCCAGCGTGGGCTGTGCGATGTAATTGCCGGGGTTGGCCTTGACGCGTTCCTTGAAGGCCTCGACTTCTGCCTTGCTGGATGTCGGCCCGACCAACATGCCGTAGCCACCTGCGCCGTGCACTTCCTTGACGACCAGTTCGTGCATGTTGGCCAGCACGTGCGACAGCTCGCTGGGCTTGCTGCACTGCCAGGTCGGCACGTTGTTCAGCAAGGGCTCTTCGTCCAGGTAGAAGCGGATCATGTCCGGCACGTGCAGGTAGGTCGCCTTGTCGTCGGCAATGCCGCTGCCGATTGCATTGGCCAAGGTGACCCGGCCTGCGCGATACACCGACAGCAAACCCGGCACGCCCAGGGCGGAATCGCCCCGGAAGGCCAACGGATCGAGGAAGTCGTCGTCGACGCGGCGATAAATAACGTCTACCCGCTGCGGACCGCGCGTGGTGCGCATCCACACGGTATTGGCATCGACGAACAAGTCCTTGCCCTCGACCAGTTCGACGCCCATTTGCTGGGCCAGGAAGGCATGTTCGAAATAAGCGGAGTTGTACATGCCCGGCGTGAGCACCACCACGCGCGGCTCGCCCTGCCCACCGGGCGCGACCGAGCGCAGGTTTTCCAGCAGCAAGTCGGGATAGTGGGCAACCGGCGCCACCTTGATCCGCGCGAACAGATCGGGGAACAGGCGCATCAGCATCTTGCGGTTTTCGAGCATGTAGGACACGCCCGACGGCACGCGCAGATTGTCTTCCAGCACGTAGAACTCGCCCTCGCCTGCGCGCACGATATCCACGCCAGCAATGTGGCAGTAGATGTCGCGAGCGACCGCGATGTCCTGCATTTCGGGACGGTATTGCGAGTTAAGGAAGATCTGTTCGGGCGGCACGATGCCGGCGCGCACGATGTTCTGCTGGTGATAGACATCGTGGATGAACATGTTCAGCGCACGTACCCGCTGCTTCAGCCCGGCTTTAAGACGTCGCCACTCGGCCGCAGGAATGACGCGCGGCACCAAGTCAAAGGGGATCAGACGTTCGGTACCGGCTTCGTCGCCGTAGACGGCGAAGGTAATACCCACGCGGCGGAAGCTGAGGTCGGCTTCGGCACGCTTGGTGGCAATCACTTCGGGAGACTGTTCCGCCAGCCACTTGGCAAAGCCATGGTAGTGCTGTCGCACATCCCCGTTGGCGCCCATCATTTCATCGAATGCTTGAACGCGCATGCAAACTCCCTTTTTTGTTGAGCATAGCAATCGGCAAGGCGCTCTGCCAGCAGGGTATACATCGTTTTGTCCAGCATTCATGCGGGTTGCCAGGCAAAGACAGTTGTGATGCACCGTTTTGGCTCACTGCCAGACGAGGTAAGCGACGCGAAGGCGCTTGGGCGCTCGGCGGGCAGCATGCCGACGAGCCTTGTGATGCATGGCCCGCGTGCAAAAAGCTTGGTGAAATCCAAGCTGACAGCGGCTTTGTGCTCGCCGGAGCCGCCTCAGTCGCACCGCAACGATGCTTGCCGCACCAAAACGAACCGGCGATAAATATTTTTTGTATTGCGAATATTTACTTGCCGGCTGCGCATGCCGCAGCCATTGCGGCACCACGCCAGCGCTCAGGATGTGCTGCGTATTCATCCATGGCCGCTGCGCTTCATTCGATTCGGATGTGCGTTAAACCAAGTCCGGTAGGATGTGCGGCCTACTGCTGCGCAAGCGTTCCAATCCTCATGGACCAGCATCATTCCATGTGCCGAGAGCAGCACGCCTCCACGAAGAGTCCACATGTACCGACGTTTGCCAAATGCCCTGCTGACCGCTCTTGTGATCAGCGTCGGCGCTTTCAACATGCCGACGCAGGCCCAGACCCCATCGATGCCAAAGGTGCAGTCTGGAAACGGACGCCCCTACGAGATCGCCGACAGCGAGGTATGGGACGTGCCCGATCCCGTTTCCAAACGGGGCTACCAAGTCTTCGTTGCGTTGCCGCCATCCTATGCCACGCAGCCACAGCGGACCTACCCGGTGCTGTATGTGACCGACGCCGACTACGCCTTCCCGATCATCCGCCAGTTAGCGCGCCGTTTGAATGTTGAAGGTCCTCAGATCGAGGAATTCATTCTCGTCGGCCTGTCCTATGGAAAAGGCGAGGACGGCGGTTTCAGCCGAAAGCGTGATTACACGCCGACACCAAACGGCCCAAGTACCGCGTCACCCGATTCGATTCATGGTCAGGCGCAGGCCTATCAACAATATCTGCGCGATCAGGTAAAGCCCTTCATCAACGCTCGCTACCGAGCGGCGCCGGCCAGAGCACTATTTCTGGGCCACTCCTACGGTGCACTGCTTGGGACGCAAATCCTTTTCACCGAACCTGGCATGTTCAGCGGCTATATCCTCGGCAGCCCGTCTCTCTGGTACGACAAGCGACATGCCTTGAAGCTCGAAGCGAGCTACGCCAGACAGAATCAGGATCTGAAGGCGAATGTCTATCTGTATGTCGGCGCCTATGAGGCTTTGCGCAAAGGTGATCCACGCTACAACCAGACTGTCGACATGGTCGCCGACAACCGGGCCTTGGAAGCGGCGCTGCAAAGCAGAAAATATCCGAACCTGAAGCTCAAGTCAGCGGTTCTGAACGATGAGGACCATCTCAGCGTCGCACCAAGAGGCTTCACCCAGGGGCTGAAATATCTGTTGCCAGCGCGCTGAGCCATCACATAGCGCTGACAGGTCGCTTCAAGGCTTTGCTGATTATTGACACCCGCTGTGTGCGAGTGAGGGTCACTTCGGCTCGAAGGCTGTGCGTTCGGGCTGTCGCTGCCAGCGCGAAAACGTTTCCAGACAGCCCCGGTCGCATGCCGTCAGTCGGATGTCGCCCGTGTGTGCCAATAACGGCGCTGCGCGTCACGGGCACGCACGGCATCCAGCTGTCCTTCTCTGGACGTGACGATGATGGCGCCGTGATGGTCGGAACGATGCACCCGCGCGCCGCTTTGTTCCCAGCGCCGCAGCACCGCTTGGTTGGGGTGGCGATAACGGTTCAGATAACCCGCCTGCATCACTGCATGCACGGCCTGCGTGGCGTCGACAAAAGCCTGGCCCGATGACGTGTGTGAACCATGATGGCCGGCAATTACCAAGTCCACCGGCCCCGGCCAGAGCGGTTCGGCCAGCAAGGCTGTTTCTTGCGCGATCCCAACGTCGCCCATGAACATGGCATTGTGTGTGCGGCCTTGCATGAACAGCACGCAGCCACCGGCGTTCTTGTCCTTGGCGCCGACCATGGACGGCAGCGGCGCCAGCATGGTGAACATGACGCCGCCGGTCTGCCATTGCTGACCGGCATGGCAAGCGGTCAGGGGCGGCGACACGCGGCCTGCGGGTCGCGCGGCATCGACTTGTTCTTCCATGCTGGACGGTGCACGCAGTACACCCACAGGCAGTGCAGTCATCAACGAAGCCAGACCACCGGCATGGTCGGCATCCCCATGCGACACGATCAACTGATCGATACGCCCCACACCACGCGCCCGCAGATACGGCCAGATCACGCGGTCGCCTGCGTCCGCGTCGTCGCTGTAGCGTGGGCCCGCATCGAAGACCACAATGTCGTCCGCAGTCTCGATCACCACGCCACCGCCCTGCCCCACGTCCAACATGGTTGCCCGCCATTCGCCATGCGCGGGGCGCTTGGGCTGATAGACCAGCACCGGCAGCACCAGCAACAAGGCCAGCGCGCGACCGGGCAAGCCGCGCGGCTGCAAAGACCACACGATGCCCGCCATTGCCACTGCAATCCACGGCCAGGGAACGGCGGCGACCGAGATGTTCGAACCCGGCCAGTCCGACATGGCCTCGATAGGCCGCATCGCCCATGCAAAGGATTCGTGCGCGACGATGCCCGTCCAGGTCGCCAGGGTTTCCAGCCCCGGGATCGCGGCAAGCACCATCACCAGCAAAGCCAATGGCGTGACGATAAAGCTCACCACCGGGATTGCAATTGCATTGGCCAGCGGCGACACCAGCGATATCTGCTGGAAGATCAACACCAGCAGCGGGATCAGTCCGATGGTGATGGCCAGTTGCAGCTGGCATGCCGCAATGAAACCGCGTCGCCATCGCTGCCAGCGCGACAGGCGCGCGGGCGTTT